>Ga0209281_1000322_pt1 | contig 84374 bp, 70 predicted proteins | sample MedtruBG_FD_187514 | JGI IMG/M metagenome (GOLD analysis project Ga0209281, IMG submission 187514) | Root nodule microbial communities of legume samples collected from California, USA - Medicago truncatula BG (SPAdes) (version 2) | ecosystem: Host-associated > Plants > Roots > Nodule | place... | reverse complement strand
AGCCTTGGGCTGAAACGAAACCGGTAACCCGCTGCAGCAGCCAGGAGACCGGGGCAATGATGAACAGCGTGTCGAAGAAGAACGTGAGGACGTTGACCTTGAGGCTGCGCGGAAACGCCTTGGTGACGACCGCCACCAGATCGCGCCGGTTCAGGATGGCCGAACACAGCAGAAAGAGCGCCGCGGCCTGCGTCATGGCAGTCACGTGCGGGTGGGCGTCAGCCAACCAGCGCGAGACATCCGGCTCCCATTCACCCAGCATGCCCATGAACTCCTTCGGGTTTCCCGCGCGACCTCCCCAAGTGTAGTACCCCCTCGGCCCGGCGGACTGCGGCCGGGACCTCGCAGCGATTCCCGGCCGTGCGGATTTACCGCAAGGAGCGGTCAGTTGGCCGTCGCGGCCACCGGGACGGCACCGTCGAAGGCCGCCCGCGGCCCGGCGGCCGGCACCTCGTTCGCCCCAGTGCGCTGAGGCAGCGTGCTCTTGCGCTGCAGCAAGTCGTGCGCCGCGAAAAGCTCCACGATCCAGTCGACGAACACCCGCACCTTCGCGCTCAGGTGGCGGTTCGGCGGGTACACGACGTGGATCGGGATCGACGGGGCGTCCCACTCGGGCAGCACCAGTTCGAGGGAGCCGTCGCCGATGCGCTCCTGCACGAGGAAGGATGGCACGCACACGATGCCCAGTCCCGCCGTGGCCGCGGCCACGCTCGCGTTGGTGTCGTTGAGCGTGATGATGCGCCGGCCGTTGGACTCCACCGTCTCCTGGTCCTTGGCCAGCACGAAGGGCAGCAGGCGGCCCGACGGCTGAAGGGCCGCGCGGATCAGCGTGTGGGTGACGTCGAGGTCGCGGGGGTGCAACGGGAGGCCGTTCGCCTTCAGGTACAGCGGGCTCGCGCACGTGACCATGTGCACGTCGCCCACGCGCCGCGCGATCAGGGACTGGTCGCGCAGTTCGCCGCCCCGCACCACGCAGTCGACGTTGTCGCCGATCAGGTCCACGGACCGGTCGCCGATGCCGATCTCGAGGTCGATGTCGGGGTACTTCGTGCGGAACGACGCCAGCGCCGGCACGATCACGCCGATGCCGAGCGATCCCGGCAGGTCGATCTTCAGCCGCCCCTTGGGCGCGCTGCGCGACGCGACCACGCTCGCCTCCAGCTCGTCCAGCTCGCCCAGCAGGCGGCTGGCCCGATCGTAGTAGGCCGCGCCCTCGGAGGTGACACTCACCCGCCGCGTGGTGCGGTTCAGCAACTTCACCGACAGGTGGTCTTCCAGCGACTGGATCAGCCGGGTGACCGTGGGCTTGGGCAGCTGCATGGACTCCGCCGCCTTCACGAAGGTCCCCGACTCCACCACCCGCAGGAACGCCTGCATCGCCTGAAACTTGTCCATTCACCCTCTCCTATCCGCGGATTATTGCGGTGGCGGAATACAGCATGAGCCCCAGGGCCCTTTTCGACCCCCCTTGGGCGGGTTATCGTGTGCCCCAAGTACCGCAGCATCTGCAGGACACAGGATGACAGACACCGCCACCTCGCGCACGATCGAACGGACCACCTCGAGCCCCCCCATTTCGGACAGGGTGCTGACCCTCGCCGGGCGCTCGGTCCACGTCCGCGTGCATGGCGACCTGGACGCCAAGGGCCCTCGCCCGCTGGTGCTGCACTTCCACGGCGGCTGGTTCTCGTGCGGCACGCTGGACGACGGCACCTCGGTGGCCCGCCTCTTCGCCGACGCCGGCGCGCTGGTCGCCTCCGTCGACTACCCGCTCGCGCCCGAACACCCCTTCCCCGTCGCCATCGACACGGGTTACGCCGCGCTCGAATGGCTCGCCACCCTGAAGGGCAAGCGTGCCCACCCCACGCCCGTGGTGCTGGCGGGCGAGGAAGCCGGCGGCAACCTGGCCGCCGCCGTGGCCATGATGGCGCGCGACCGCGACCCCGACCTGGCCGCCGGCCAGGTGCTGTTCTCCCCGCTGCTGGACCCGTGCATGGCCTCGGCCTCGGTGCGCCAGGCGTCCATCGGCGTGGGCGGCTGCAGCATCGCCTGCGGCTGGAAGGAATACCTGGCCCAGCCCGGCGACATCAGCCACCCGTACGCGGCACCGGCCGCAGCCGTGCGGCTGGCCGGCATGGCGCCGGCCCTGCTGGTCTCGTTCACCGGCCACCCGCTGCACGACGACGCGCGGCGCTACGCCGCGCGCCTCACCGGCGCGGGCGTGGAAGCCGACGAGCTCGACGTGGCGGCCGACCCGCGCAAGTCGGGCACGGCCTGGCCGGAGGACGTGCAAACGCGCGTCCGCCAGTTCCTGGCGGAACACGCGTCCGCCGCCGTCACACCTCGGTGACGAACTTGGTGGTCAGGTAGCCGTCGAAGGTTTCCATCCCGCCTTCGCTGCCGATGCCGCTGTCCTTGATGCCGCCGAACGGCGTCTCGGAGAGTGCAATGCCGAAGTGGTTGATGTTGACCATGCCGGCTTCCAGCTCGTTCGCCACGCGGTTCGCCGTCTTCAGCGACCCGGTGAACGCGAACGAGGCCAGGCCGAACGGCAGGCTGTTGGCGCGGCGGATGCCTTCGTCGGTGTCCTTGAAGCGCACCACCGGGGCGATGGGGCCGAAGGGCTCTTCGGTCATCAGCATCGAGTCGTCGCCGATCTCGGTGACCACCGTGGGCGCGAAGAAGCTGCCCACGCTGCCGATGCGCTCGCCGCCCGTCAGCACCTTGGCGCCGCGGCGGTTGGCGTCGTCCACGAAGGACTGCATCGCGGTGACACGGCGGTCGAACGCGAGCGGGCCCATCTGCACGCCCTTCTCGAGGCCGTCACCCACCTTCACGCTCTTGATCACGTCGAGGAACTTGGCGAGGAACTTGTCGTACGCCTTTTCCTGCACGTAGAAGCGCGTGGGCGACACACACACCTGGCCCGCGTTGCGCAGCTTCGTGCGGGCGAGCATCTCGGCGGCCGGTTCGATGTCGGCGTCGTCGAACACCAGCACCGGCGAATGGCCGCCCAGTTCCATCGTGACCCGCTTCATGTGCAGACCGGCCAGCGACGACAGGTGCTTGCCCACGGCCACCGAGCCCGTGAACGAGATCTTGCGCACGATGGGCGATTCGATCAGGTACGTGGAAACTTCCGACGGCACGCCCCACACGATGTTCAGCACGCCCGGCGGCAGGCCGGCGTCCTGGAACAGCTGGGCCAGCGCCACCACGGCGCTCGGCGAGTCTTCCGGGCCCTTGAGGATCAGCGTGCAGCCCGCGCCGATGGCGGCCACCATCTTGCGGATGGCCTGGTTGAACGGGAAGTTCCACGGCGTGAACGCGGCGCACACGCCCACCGGTTCCTTGATGACGAGCTGGCGCACGTTCGGCTGGCGGGCCGGGATCACACGGCCGTAGATGCGGCGCGCTTCCTCGGCGTGCCATTCGGCGTGTTCGGCGCAGCTGCGCACCTCGGCCAGCGCCTCGCCGAGCGGCTTGCCCTGGTCGAGCGTGATGTTGCGGGCGATGGCCTCGGCGCGCTCGCGCGTGAGCGCGGCCACCTTGCGCAGGATGTTCGAGCGGTCGAGCGGCGAACTCTTGCGCCAGGTCTCGAACGCCTTCTGGGCCGACTGCAGGGCCAGGTCCAGGTCGGCCTTGGAGGCGTGCGGCAGCTGGCCGATCACCTGCTGGTTGGCGGGGTTGAAGACGTCCTGGGTCTTGCGGCCTTCACCCGAGAGGAATTGACCGTTGATGTAGAGGGACAGCGAGGGGTATGCGGACATGGCGACTCCGGGGGGATCGAGGACAGAACCGGTCGATTCTGGACCAGATCGCCGAGGCGTGCTGTCGCCCACGCTGCAGCCCCCTGGAGGCCGTGCGGTTGCCGGATCGGCGCTTGACTCGATCGCGACGCCCCAATAGCAAAGGGCCACCGAGGTGGCCCTTGCTGGTCCGGGAACCGCACCGGGAGGTGCGGAAACGGTTGTCGGCGTCGGTGACGGGTTCCGAGGATCTGCCCAGTGTTGCAGCCGGTTTGTCGCCTTGAAGGTTCACAGTGTAGGGACGAACCCGCCGCCCCGAATCCCCGAAAAGGCGGGGTTTCGGCCCCCATTTGGCTGGAGGCCCCCGCGGACTGCGCCGACAATCCGGCTTCACCCTTCTCGACCACTTTCCCGTGACCGGCCCCCGCTTCACCCCCGACACCCTGCGTCCCACGCCCGAGCAGCTGGCCATCCAGTCCGCCACCGACAAGTACATCGTCGTGGAGGCCAACGCCGGCGCCGCCAAGACCACCACGCTCGCGCTGCGCATGGCCGAGTCCGCCGCATGGGGCGTCCCGCCCGAGAAGATCATCGCCCTCACCTACACCGAGCCCGCGTGCGATGCCCTGCGGGCCGCGCTGAAGAAGCTGGGCGTGCCATACGACACCGCCCGGCGCTTCCGCATCGGCACCTTCGAACAGTTCGCCACCGCCGTGCTGCGCCGTGTCGAGGGCGGCGCGCCCGAGCAGCTGCTCACGCCGCAGGCCCTGCGGCCCCACGTGCTCGCCGCGCTGCAGTTGGTCGAGGACAACGCCAACGAACGCCACCCCGACCGCCTGATGTTCCCGGCCGCCGGCGACGCCCTGGTCGAGGAATTCCTGCGGGAGGCCCACCACCTCAAGGGCACGATGCAGCTCGACACCGACCTCGAGGAACGCCCGCTGACCCCCGACACCGCCGACGACCTGGGCCGCAACTACGCGCTGCTGAAGGCCTTCCGCGTGTACGAGAACCAGCGCCGCCGCGGCTCGGTCGACCACCCGCTGTTCCGTGGCCCCGGCGACGCCACGTACGACCTGGCCCAGCTCATCTGGTCCGACAACCTCGAGCGCGGCGCCCCGGGCTGGCCCGTGGGCATCCGTACCCTGGTGCTCGACGAGATGCACGACCTGAACCAGAGCATGTTCGTCATCCTCGACCGCATCCTCACCAGCAACCGCGAGGCCTTCTTCTGCGGCGCGGGCGACCGCGACCAGGTCATCCACAAGGTGGCCGGCGCCGACGCGCGCTTCATGGGCGACGCACTGGAAGACCAGGGCCGGCGCAAGGTGCGCCGCTGCCCGCTCACGGCCTCGTACCGCTTCGGCTCGCGCCTCGCGCAGGGGGCGTCGCGCCTGGCCGGCAAGCCCTATGCGTCGCGTGCCGACGGCGACACGCGCGTCACCGTCACGCCCTACGACGGCCCCGGGCAATGCGAGGCCCACGTCGTCACGGCGGCCCAGGCCTGGCGCGGCGAGAAGGCGCACCGCCTCTCGCAGTTCGCCGTGCTGCTGCGGCATCCGCACCAGTCCGTCGCCATCGAGAACGCGCTGCTGCGCGCCGGCCTGCCCTACGTCACCGCGGGCTTCGACAGCTACCTCGTGCGCCCCGAAGTGCTGCTCGTGCGCGGCCTGCTGGCCGTGGCCACGCGCGACTTCTCCAGCATCGACGACCTCGACACCCGCCGCCGCATCGTCGAGGCCTTCGTGTTCTTCGGCGACGTCACCATCACCACGCGCGAAAGCGACCGCGACGACCCCGCCGCCCTGCTGGCCCATGCCGTGCGTGCCGTCACCGACGACCCCACCATCCTGCCGGTGTTCTTCGACAACCAGGTGCTGCGCAACGCGGTGCCCGCCGTGCGGCAACGCTTGGAGGCCGCCGTGGCTGTGGCCCGCGACCACCAGGGCGACGGCCTGCTGGCCGCGCTGCTCGCGGCGCTGCAGCCTCGCGAACTCGCCTCGCGTGTGCTGGTGGGCGTGGCGCCGCTGCGGGCCATCGAAGCCAACCTCGCCGGACTGCAGCGCTCGGCCGAAGGCCACCCGTCGGCGGCCGCGTTCTTCCAGAGCCTGAACACCTTCGAACGGCAGCAGCGCGAACGCCGTGCCGCCGACTGCCTCGTGCTGGCCCAGGTGGAAGCCGCGAAGGGCCTCGAGTACGAGCAGGTGGTGATCCCCTTCCTGCGCCAGGACACCTTCCCCGACCGCGACACCCCGGACGAAGAAGAACGCAACCTGTTCTACGTGGCCATCACCCGCGCCCGCAGCCAGCTGAGCCTGCTGGCCCATGCGCGGGCGCCGAGCCGGTTCGTTGCGGATGCGGGGTGGAAGGTGCCGGCGCTCACGCCGTCGACCCTCACATCATCGACCTGACCCCACGCGACACCGCTGTCATCCCGGCGCAGGCGACTCGATCGGCGCATGCAGACGAAATCCAGGCGCAGATGAAAACCATGGTCACCCCGGTGAACGCCGGGGCCCACGGTGCGCAGGGCAGCTGTCTTGAGAGGCTCATGAATGCAGGCTCTGCCAAATCACGCGATGGCGCGCCAAGGCGGCAGTGGATCCCGGCGTTCGCCCATTGCTGTCCGGGGAAAATCGGCACGCTCGCGGCGGCGCCCGATGAACAGGGCCATCCGACGCGATCACGCTTGTGGCGACTCGATCGGCACGCACCGCGGACCGGTCCGTGGCTGCACGTCGCCGCAGGCGATGTGCGCCCCTCAAGCACGATGCGAAGCGAGCCGGCGGCTCTTCAACCCCCCGTTGGAGGCGGCGAGGAGCGCAGCGGCTTGGGGTTGCCGCCGCGCAGCGGCGGTCGAGCCCACTTGTTTGAGGGACCCCTCGAGGTCCCGAGTTGTGGGCGAGTCCCCAAGACGCGAGCACCGCAGCGCAGTCCAGCCCGGCGCAGCCGGGCTGGGCCGCCGGATCGGGGGCGCTCTTTGCCCACTTTCTCGCGTGAGAAAGTGGGTCGGCTGCCGGGCCGACACCCGGCGCGGCCTCTCCCAAAGAGAAAACGCCACGCCAGATCACCAGCTGCCGCGCACGCTCCACGCCCGCAGTGGGTTCCGGTCGTCGCCGGGATGACGAGTGTTTTGAGGTCGTCTCGTTTTCCCCGGACAGCAGTAGGCGTTCGGCGGGACGACGAGTTTTTCGAGGGTCCGAACTCTCCCTGCACAGCGGCGGGCGTTCGCCGGGATGACCGAGGTCGAAGCGCCCTCGGGAGCGCTCAAGCCTCCCGCGCCACCCGCTCCGCCAGCCGCTCGATCCCCTCCGCCGACAGGTCGTCCGCCATCACCTGCCTCGCCGCCGCCCGCTGCACCCACGACCGCCCCAGTGACCGCGCGTACAGCGGGTCGTAGTGCCGCGCCAGCAAGGCCGACAGCAGCGGCACCAGTTGACCCGCGGCCGCCCAGGCCTGCCACTCGGCCAGCTCCGCGTTCGCCACCAGCCCTTTCAGCGCAGCCAGCCGCGACGTCAGCGCCTCGGGGCTTTCCACGAGCCACGCATAGTCGCGCAGCAGGAAGTCCACACGCGGCGCCACCGGCGCCACGATCTCGACCAGCGGGCTGCGGAACATCGCCTCCGTCAGCGCCTCCGGCACGGTGATGCGCCCGATGCGCCGGCTCTCCGCCTCGACCCACACGGGCCGCGACGGGTCCAGCCGCGAGAGCACGTCGAACAGCTGCGTCTCGAAACCCTTCTGCGACGGCTGCGGCTGGCCCGGCACCTCGCCCAGCACGGAGCCGCGGTGCACGGCCAGCGCCTCCAGGTCCACCACCTGTTCGCCAAGACGGGCCAGGTGCTGCAGCACGCGCGTCTTGGCGCTGCCCGTGGGGCCGCACAGCACGCGCCACTGCAGTGCCTCGGCCAGCACCGGCAGGCGGTCCACCACGTGGTGGCGCCAGCCCTTGTAGCCGCCCTTGAGCTGCTGCGCGTCCCACCCCACGAGCCGCAGCACGTTCACGAAACTGCCGCTGCGCATGCCGCCGCGCCAGCAGTACACGAGCGGGCGCCACTTCGCATCGAAGCCGCGGAAGCGATCGTCGAGGTGGCGGGCGATGTTGCGGGCCACCATGGCGCCGCCGATCTTGCGCGCCTCGAAGGCCGACACCTGGACGTACGTGGTGCCGACGATGCGGCGCTCCTCGTCGTCCAGCACGGGGCAGTTGATCGACCCCGGGATGTGGTCCAGGGCGTGTTCGGCGGGCGAGCGGGCGTCGATGATCACGTCGAAGCCGGCGAGGTCGTCCACGGTGTAGGTCTTGGCGGTCACGGGAGGATCCGGAGGAGAGGGTCAGGCATGGGCCGGCACGAGGCCGCGCCGCAGGCGGGCGCTGGCGCCGTCGACGGCGAACACCAGCACGAACATCGCGATCAGCACCGTGGCCGACTGCGCCTGCTGGAAGAGCGAGAGGTGGAAGTAGAGCATCTGCCCCAGCCCGCCCGCACCGACGAAGCCGAGCACCGCGGCCATGCGGATGTTCATCTCCCAGCGGTAGAGCGTGTAGGCCAGCCACTGCGGTGCCACCAGCGGCAGCATGCCGTACGCCAGCGCGGCCACACGCGGCGCGCCCGCGCCACGCAGTGCGGCTTCGGCCGAACGCGGGGCGTTCTGCAGCGTCTCGGCGAAGAGCCGGCCGAGCACGCCCAGGGTGTGCAGCGCGAGCGCCAGCACGCCGGCGAAGGGGCCGAGCCCCGCGGCCAGCACCATCAGCGCGGCCCACACCAGCTCGGGCACGCTGCGCAGCAGGTTCAGCACGAACCGCGCGGCCACCGCGGCCGGCCCGGCCCAGCGCCCCGCCGCGGGCAAGGCGATCCCGACCGCGCCCAGCGCGGCGAGCGCCGTGCCCACCGCCGACACCGCGAGCGTCTGCAGCGCGGCCCGCGCCGTGGTGGCGACGAACGGGCCCGACAGGTCCGGGGACAGGAACTCCCCGATGAAGCGCCCCATGGACCGCATCGACTCGGCGGCGAACAGCCCCCGCAGGTCGAGCCCGAGGTACACGAAACTCGCGACGACGGCGGCGAGCACCATCCCGGCAGCGGCCCAGCCGCGGCGGCGCGACGACGGGAACCCGTTCATGCCAGCACCCGCCGCAAGCCGGCGCTGAAGGCATCGGCCAGCAGCACGAGCAGCAGGAACGTCGCGAGGATCATGCTCGCCTCGCCCCCGTTGAGCATCTTCATCGACTGGTCCATCAACTGCCCGAGGCCCCCGGCCCCCACGAACCCCATCACGACCGAGGCCCGCACCGCGCACTCCCAGCGGTACACCGTGTACGACACCAGTTCCGGCGCCGCACCCGGCAGCAGCCCGTACGCGAACGCCATGCGCCGTGAACTGCCGGCCTCCAGCAGCGCACGCGCGGGCCGGACGTCCACCGACTCCAGGATTTCCGCATACACCTTGCCGAGCATGCCGCCGTAGGTGATCGCGAGCGCGAGCACACCGGCCGCGGGCCCGAGGCCCAGGGCCCGCACGATCACGAGCGCCCACACCACCTCGGGGATCGCCCGCAGCACCATCATCACGCCACGCGCCAGCCCACGCACGGCGGGTCCCGCCACCGACCGACGCGCGGGCCCGATGCGGGACACCGACAGCGACCGCGCCATCACGAACGCGAACGGCACGGCGATCACCCACGCGAGGGCCGTGCCCGCCGTGGCCATCGCGAGCGTCTCGAGCGTGGCCCGTCCGAGCAGCGCGAGGAACGCCGGATCGGTGGACGGCGGCAGGAAGCCCGCGAGGAACCCGCCCATCACGGCGAGGTTGCTGCCATCGAACAGCTGCCACGGCTTGAACTCGGCCAGCACGAGCAGCGGCCAGGCGACCACCACGGCCAGCACGGCGAAGGTGCCGCGCCGGCGGGCGTCCGGGTCGGGCCAGCGGGTCATCGGCACATCGCCGGCGCGGCGGCGGCATCCACCAGCGCGCCCTCGGACGCCGTGGCCGTGGCCGCGGCCTCGCCTTCGTACAGGGCCTGCAGCAGCGCAGGCGTCACGTCGCCGGCCGGCAGGTCGAACATCACGCGGCCGGCCCGCACGCCCACCACCCGCGGGAACCACTTCAAGGCCAGGTCGACCGCATGCAGCGAGGCCACGAGCGCCGCACCGGTGGACTCGCTCTGCGCGACCAGCCGCGACACGAGCAGCTCGGACGTCGCCGGATCGAGCGACGAGACCGGCTCGTCCGCCAGCAGCAGGTCCGGCCGCTGGTACAGCACCCGGGCCACCGCGACCCGCTGCAGTTGCCCGCCGGAGAGGCGGTCGCAGCGGTCGAACAGCCGGTCGGCGAGGCCCAGCCGCTCGAGCGCGTCGTGCGCGCCCGCGGTGTCGGCGGGATGGACGAGCGACCACAGCGCCTTGCCCACCGTCCATTGCCCGAGCCGCCCGGCCAGCACCGCGGTCACCACACGCTGGCGCGGTGGGAGCGGCGGCGCCTGGTGCACGGCACCGATGCGCGAGCGCAGTCGGCGCAGCGCGCCCCGGCCGAGGCCCCAGGGCTCGGTGCCGAGCAGTTCGACACGGCCATCGGTCGGCCGCAGGGACGCGCCCGCGACCCGCAGCAGCGTCGTCTTGCCCGCTCCCGACGGGCCGATCAGCGCGATGCGTTCACCGGCCGCGACCGACAGGTCCACCGCCTCGAGCGCCCGGCGTCCGCCCGGATGCACCACCCCGACCCCTGACAGACGAAGGGCCACCGTCACGCTCCCCTGCCCCACCCGGTCACTTGATCAGGCCGGTCTCGCGGGCGACGGCCTCGATGCCGTCGTAGTTCGCCGCCGAGGTGGGCACGAAGCGCGAGGCCTTCTGCAGGTCCATGATCTCCTTGTGCGCCGGGTTCGCCGGGTCGAGCTTCAGGAAGGCGTCGGTGATCTTGCGCACCACGGCCGGGTCGAGCTCGGGCCGCACGGTCCAGTTGTAGTCGTAGTACGGCGGCGTGGTGGCCAGCACCCGCACCTTCGCCGCATTGGGGTTGTTGGCCTCGACGAGCTTGTCCATCACGGACGCGTTCAGCACGCCGGCCTCGGCCCGGCCCGAGGCCACGAAGGCCACGGTCGCGTCGTGAGCGCCCGAGTACGCCACGGCCTTGAAATCGCGCTCCGGCACCACGCCGGCCTGGTTCAGGAAGTGGCGCGGCATCAGGTGGCCCGACGTGGACGCCGGCGCGCCGAACGCGAAGGTCTTGCCCTTCAGGTCGGCGAGGGTCTTGGCCGCGCTGGCGGCCGGCACGATGAAGCGGCTCGTGAACTTCGCGTCCTCGGCGCGCTGCACGATGGGCACCGCGCCGCCCTGCGTGCGCAGCTTCGCCTGCACGAACGTCAACCCGCCCAGCCAGGCGAGGTCGATCTTTTTCGTGGCGAGGCCCTCGACCACGGCGGCGTAGTCGGTCACCGGGGTGAACTGCACGTCGAGCCCGGTCTCCTTCTTGAGGTAGTCGCCCAGGGGCTTGAACTTGCGCTGCAGCTCGGTGGGCGCCTCGTCGGGGATGGCGGAGACACGCAGCACGTCGGCATGGGCGGACAGCGAGGCGACGGCCAGGAGGGTGGCGCCCAGGGCGCGGGTGATGGGGGAGGTCATGGGTGGAACGTGGAAGCCGCGAGGAGAATCCCCGATGATGCCTGCTTTTGCCCCGCGCTGAGACAATCGCCGCATGACCGAGAACCCCACCCCCCTTCGCCTCACCAGTTTTTCCCACGGGGGCGGCTGCGGCTGCAAGATCGCGCCCGGGGTGCTGTCCGAGATCCTGCGCCACGGGGGCGGCGGGCTGATCCCGCCCGAACTGATGGTGGGCATCGAGACCGCCGACGACGCCGCGGTGTACCGCCTCAACGACTCGCAGGCGCTGATCGCCACCACCGACTTCTTCATGCCGATCGTCGACGACCCGTTCGACTTCGGCCGCATCGCCGCCACCAACGCCATCAGCGACGTCTATGCGATGGGCGGCCGCCCGATCATGGCGCTGGCCCTCGTCGCGATGCCCGTGAACCAGCTGCCGCTCGACGTCATCGGCCGCATCGTCGAGGGCGGTCAGTCGGTCTGCCGGGCCGCGGGCATCCCGATCGCCGGCGGCCACACCATCGACTCGGTCGAGCCCATCTACGGCCTCGTCGTGATGGGCCTCGTGCACCCCGACCGCGTGCGCCGCAATGCCGATGCGCAGGCGGGCGACCTGCTCGTGCTGGGCAAGGGACTGGGCGTGGGCGTGATGTCCGCCGCGCTCAAGAAGAACCGGCTCGACGCCGACGGCTACGCCCGCATGATCGACACCACCACCCGCCTGAACACGCCGGGCATCCGCCTGTCCGCGCTCGACGGCGTGCACGCGCTGACCGACGTCACGGGCTTCGGCCTCGCGGGCCACGCGCTGGAACTGGCCCGGGGCGCCGGCGTGTCGGTCGTCATCGACTGGCACCGCGTGCCGAAGCTGGCCGGCGTGGAGGCGCTCGTGGCCGAGGGCTTCGTGACGGGCGCCTCGGCCCGCAACTGGGACGGCTACGGCGCCCAGGTCGACCTGCACGGCGACCTGCCCGCCACGGCCTGCCCGCTGGTCACCGACCCGCAGACGTCCGGCGGCCTGCTGGTGAGTTGCTCGCCCGCCGCCGTCGATGCGGTGCTGGAGGTCTTCCGCAGCGAGGGCTTCGCCGACGCCGCCGTGATCGGCCGGGTGGACGCGGGCCCGGCCCGCCTGCACGTGGCGCGCTGAACGGCGCCCGGGTCATTCGCTCACCGCTTGCGCGGCGCCGCCTCCTGCGGCGACTGGGTGTCGACCACCCAGTCCAGCGGATCGAGTTCGGGGCGCACCATGGGCCGGGCCACGTTGGCCTTGCGCACGGGCTCCGGGTGCAGCGGCACGGCGCCCGAGGGCGCGGCCGGCGGCGGCGCGGGCTTCTTGCGCGGTTCGCGGTACACGAGCAGCAGCACCGCCCCCGCCACGGCCATCAGCCAGGCCACGGGCGCCAGCGTGCGAAAGCCCTGGGCCACGGCCGATTCGCCCAGGAAGGCCGGCACCACCATCAGCAGCAGGCCTCCGAGGACGAGCTGGAGCGCGGCCCCACGTCGGCGGCGGGGCGTCCAGGCGGATCGGGGGCGGGGCGGACGCGGCATGGGCAGGGGTTAAGACAATGACAAGGAATGATAGTGACTTCGTCCCGCTTCGCCGTGTGACACCTTTCATGGGTTTGGCAGGGAGAACCCCCTAGTTCTAGGGAGTCAACCCCCCAACAATACGGACGAGCGGAAGCTCCGGCACCGCTTACCATCGCAATCGTTCGTCCCCCCCGTCCCTCCGCACCACCCTGTCGCATCGCCGATCCGGGTGGCGCGCCGTTTGGCCGATCCGTTCGATACGCAGTCCCTTTCATGAGCCCAACCAGCCCAGCCGCCACCGACACGTCGAACGACACGGTGCCCGACCGCCTGGCGTCCACCGACGCCGCCGACGCCCCGCTGAAGGTCCTCGTGGTGGACGACCATGCGCTGCTGCGCGTGGGCATCGTGACGAGCCTGCGCTCCATCGAGCACGTGAACCTGCGGCTGTTCGAGGCGGGCAACCTCAGCGACGCCATCGACATCTACCGCAACGAGCCCGACATCGCGCTCGTGCTGCTCGACCTCAACATGCCCGACAGCAAGGGCCTGCAGGGCCTCAAGCAGTTCGTCGAGACGTTCCCGCTCGCGAAGGTGGCCGTCATCAGCGGCACGCAGGACGAGTTCGTGATCGGCCACGTGCGCGCGCTCGGCGCGGTGGGCTATGTCACCAAGGGCCAGGATGCCCGGGCCATGTCCGACATCGTGCTGGGCCTGCTCGGCCGCCAGGTGCCGAACGAACTGGGCGGCGCGCGTTTCCCGCGGTTCCCGAACTCCTCGCGCTACGACCGCGTCGCCGAACTGGGCCCGCGCCACCTCGAGATCCTCGAGCTCGTGCTGTCGGGCTGTTCCAACCAGGAGATCAGCACGGCCACCGGCCTGTCGCTGGGCACCATCAAGAACTACGTCTCGACGATCCTGCTGGCGCTCGACGTGAAGTCGCGCTCCCACCTGATCAGCCTGTTCCGCTGACGTGACGTTCCGGCTTTCCCCCGCGGCGATGCTGCCGCACCCGGACAGCGGGCTGGAGGTCGCCCTCGACCGCCGCCGCGCCCGCGTGCGTTCGACACAGCTCGAACGCCTGCTGATGCGCTCGCGCCAGCAGCTGATCGTGGCTTTCGCGCTCGCCGCCGTGTTGTGGGTGGGTGACTGGCTGCTGACCCGCCGGCCCGAGGCCGTGTGGTGGGGCCTGCTCGTGCACGGCGCCCAGGCCGTGCAGTGGGCCGTGGCCCGCGCGTTCCACCGCCGCGGGCGCGCCGCGCTCGTCGAGTCGGCCACGTGGCTGAACCGGTACCAGACCACCCTCTTCCTCTCGTCGCTCGCGTGGGGCATGTCCGCACTGATGGTGGTGCAGCACGAGCCCAGCCTGCTCATCGTCACCGTGTGGGTGCTGGCCCTGCTCGGCATGGCCGGGATCGGCGCGCACGTGGTGTCGGCGGTGCAGCCGGCTATCTACCTGTGGGTCGTGCCGCTACTGCTGCCGCTCGTGCTGCTGATGCTGCAGCGGGGCGGTCCGGTGCAGGTCAGCGTCGCGGTGCTCGTGATCGGCTTCGGGTCGATGGCGATCTTCTTCGCGGTCTCGATGCACCGGCTGCTCAAGACGGCGCTGCAGACCAAGCTCGACAACGACGCGCTCGTGCGGGCGCTGCGCCAGCAGGTGGTGCTCGTCGAACGTGCCGACCGCGAGAAGAGCCGCTTCCTCGCCTCGGCCAGCCACGACCTGCGCCAGCCCATGCACGCGCTGGGACTCTTCGCCGGGGCGCTGGACAAGCACCTCAACGGCACGGCGCTGCAGCCCACCGTGAAGAACATGATGCGCGCCATCGACGCGCTCGAGCAGTCGTTCAGCGCGATGCTCGACATCTCCAAGCTCGACGCCGGCGTGATCGAGGCGAACCTGCAGTCGTTCCCGATCCGGGACCTGTTCCGCGTGCTGCACATGCACTGCAGCGGCCAGGCCGAGGAACTGGGCCTCTCGCTGCGCTTCAAGCCGGGCGGCAAGATCGTCACGAGCGACCCGCAGCTGCTGCAGCGGGTGCTGAGCAACCTGATCCACAACGCCATCCGCTACACCCGCGAAGGCGGTGTCGTGGTGGTGGTGCGCAGCCGCGGCGGCCAGGACAGCATCGAGGTGTGGGACACCGGCATCGGCATCGCCGAGGACGAACTGCCCCGCGTGTTCGACGAGTTCTACCAGGTCACGAACCCCGGCCGCGACCGTTCGCGCGGGCTCGGCATGGGCCTCGCGATCGTCAAGCGCCTCGTGCTGCTGATGGGCCACAGCCTCGAGGTGCACTCGCGCCCGGGCCACGGCACCGTGTTCCGCATCCTGCTCAAGCCCACCGAGATGGCGGAGATGGACAGCGTCGTGCTGGGCGCCGACACGGTCCCGTCCCCCATCGACGAGGACCGCACGGTGTTGCTGGTCGACGACGAGGAAAGCATCCGCACCGGCATGCGCGAGCTGCTCCAGACCTGGGGCTACCAGGTGCTCACGGCCGGGAACATCCAGGAGGCCTGCACCGAGGTGAGGCGCCATGCGGGGGTGATCGACCTCGTCATCTCGGACCTGCGCCTGGCCAACAAGGAAGACGGCATCGGCGCGATCGAGCGGGTGCGCGAGGCGTACGGTGCCCCGCTGCCCGCCCTGCTGATGACCGGCGACACCTCGCCCGAGCAGGTGAAGCGGGCGCACGAAAGCGGGCACCGCGTGCTGTTCAAACCGGTGCGCACCCGCGACCTGCACACCGTACTTCGGGGGATTCCCTGATCGCCCGATCGCCCTGAGACTCCGCGGCGGCCCGGGCACTCACCTTGGTCACTTGTGAACAATTCACGCGGGCCCCTAGCATGCTCGCTGCTTTGCCTTTCCGAAGGGATGTACCGTGGCACCGACGCGAACTCAAATCAGGCTGGCGCGATGGGCGGCCTGCATGGCCGGGGTGGCGGCCCTGGCCTCGCCCCCGGCCCACGGCCAGGCGACCGCCCCGGGCCTCGCGCCCGTGAGCCCGGTGATGGCGAGCGCCCTCGCCCGCCAGCGCGATGCCGAGACCCTCGTGGCCCTCAGTGCCGAGGGCAAGGCCCTCCTCGAACGCGACGTCATCAAGCTCGACGGCTACACCTACTGCGGCGCCGCCATCGCCCTCGCCGAACAGGGTGAGTTCCGCCAGAGCATCCGCGCGGCCAGCAAGGCCCTGCACCTCGGCAACGTGGGCCCCAACGAGGACCTGCAGGCCGTCGCCCAGCGCGACCTCGCCATCGCCTACAGCTACGCCGGCCTGCTCGACGAGGCCGAACGGTATGCCCGCTCCACCCTGAAGCTGAAGGTCAACGACCCGCAGCAGTCGTACGCGCCGGCCCACAAGGTGCTGGGCGACGTGGCCGCGCGCCGCGGCAAGTTCGACGAGGCCGTGGCCGCCTACAACGAAGCCCTCGCCCTCGCCAGCCCCCGCTACCGCCCGCTCGTGCTCGTGTCGCTGGCCAACGCCAGCACCGGCGCGGGCCGCCCGCTCGACGCCCTCGCCCAGCTCGACCGCCTCGCCGGCAGCGAGGCCGACAAGATCGGCCCGTACTACCGCCGCAGCCGCGCCAACGCGCTGCTGGCCTCCGGCAAGCCCGACGAGGCGCTCGCGCTGTTCAAGGCCGTGGCCACCGACGGCCTCGCCGGGCAGGACGGCGCCTACCACCGCATGTGGGCCACCGAAGGCATCGGCCGCGTCGAGCTCGCCCGCAACGACCGACCCGCCGCACTCGCCGCCTACCTCGACACCGTGCGCCAGGCCGACCAGCTGCGGGGCAAGTTCATCTCCGACGAGTTCAAGACCGGCCTGTTCGGCAACGTGCAGTCCGTGTTCGACACCGCGCTCGCGCTGAGCGTCGAGACGCGCAACTTCGAGGCCGCCTGGGAACTGTCCGAAGCCTCGCGCTCGCGCCAGCTGCTCGACGCGGTGCGCGACCGGGCCACCGACAATTTCGCGAACCAGCGCGTTTCCCTCCCCGACCTGCAGAAGGCGCTGGCCGCCGACGAGGCCGTGCTGCAGTACCACGTGCTGCCCGAACGCACCATCGTGTGGGTCGTCACGAAGACCGGCCTGTCGGCCTCCATCCTGCCCACCGGCGAGGCCGCCATGGCCGCGCAGGTGGAAGCCTTCCGCCGCAGCATCGTCGAGCGCCGCCGCGACACCGCCGCGGTGGCACAGGCCACCTACAGGATGCTCACCGGCGACGTGAACCTCGCCGGGCGGCCGCGGATCTACGTGGTGCCGCACGGCCCGCTGCACTACCTGCCGTTCCAGGCGCTGCACGACGGCAAGGGCTACCTGATCGAACGCTCGGCGCTGGCCGTGTGGCCCTCCTCGGCGGTGGGCGCCCGCCTGCTCGGCCGCGGCAACGCCCCGGACGCCTCGCTGCTCGGCTTCGGCAACCCCACCACCGACCGCAACGTGCCGCTGCCCGGCGCCGAGCGCGAGGTGGTCGAGGTGTCGCGCCTCTTCGGCAACAGCCAGGTGTTCCTGCAGCAGGAGGCCACGAAGGCGCGCTTCCGCTCGACGGCGAACCGGTCCGCCGTGCTGCACGTCGCCGCGCACGCGGAGGTCGACGAGGTCGACCCGATGTTCTCGCGCATCCTCTTCGCCTCGTCGCCGCTCGAGCCCGGCCTGCTCGAGGCCCGCGAGATCTACAACATCGACCTGAAGGGCGTGCAGCTCGTGACGCTGTCGGCCTGCGAGAGCGGCCTCGGCAAGGTGGCCCGCGGCGACGAGATCATCGGCTTCACCCGGTCGTTCCTGTCGGCCGGCGCCACCAGCATCATCGCGTCGCTGTGGCCGGTGGCCGACGAATCGACCGACGTGCTGATGAACCGCCTGTACAAGGACATGGCCGCCGGCCGCGACCTGATGGGCAGCATGCAGCAGGCCCAGCTCGAGGTGCAGAAGAACCGCCGGTTCGCCCACCCGTTCTTCTGGGCCCCGTTCAACGTGATCGGCAACGGACGCCTGAACGTCGCCGCCACCCCGGCCCAGGCGGCCCGCTGATGGACCACCGCATGAAACACCCCCTCGCCCTGTGCGTGGCCGCCGCGCTCGCCTCGCTGTCCACGGTCCCCGCGTCCGCCCAGGCGCCCACCGCCGAAACCACCCCCGCCAGGTTCACGCTCACGCGGGTCCAGTTCCCCGAAACCGTCGCCGTCTCACCCGACGTGCTGCAACAGGCCGTGGCCCCGTTCATCGGCAAGGAGATCTCCTCCGCCGACCTCGGCCCCATCGCGGCCGCCGTGCGCCGCGTCTACGAAGACCGCGGCCTCGGGCTCGCCGGCATCGCGTTCCCCAGCCAGAACCTGGCGGGTGGGGTGCTGCTGGTGGCCATCTCCGAACCCCGCATCGCGCGGCTCATCGTCGAGAACCCCGAGAAGCCCCCCATCGCCGACACCCGCACCCGCGCGGTGCTCGAACGCAACGGCGTCGCCGCCGGCCAGCCGCTCGACCTGCGCCAGCTCGACCGCGCGATGTACACGCTCAACGACTGGCCCGGCGTGCGCGCCAAGGCCACGCTGACGCCCACCGGCGACGAAAACGCGTACAGCGTCACGGTGCAGACCGAGGCCGGCCGCTCGTGGGACGCGAGCGTCGACGCCGACAACCACGGCACCGACGTCAGCGGCAAGGCGCGCATCGGCGGCCTCGTGCGCTGGAACAACCCGCTCGGCATCGGCGACAACCTCGACCTGCGGCTCGTGGCCTCCCAGGGCAGTGGCAACCTCGTCGGCCGCATCGGCTACGAGGCGCCCATCGGCCCCACGCCGTGGCGCGCCGGCGTGGGCTACTCCCGCGTCAACTACGAGCTGAACGGTTCGTTCGACGGGGCGCTGGGCACGGCCGACGTGGTCGACGCCTCGCTGTCGTACCCCTTCATCCGCAGCCGCGACCTGAACGTCATCGGCCGCCTGTCGGCCGAGCACAAGAAGCTGTACGACGAGTTCTTCGACGAATCCTCCGACAAGACCATCACCGCCGGCACCGCGCAGGTCTCGTTCGAATCGCGCGACGGCCTCTGGGGCGGCGGCTACAACGGCGGCTTCGCCGGGCTCATGTTCGGCCGGCTGCGCACCAGCGCCACCGTCCAGGAGAGCATCGACACCACCACGCTCGGGGGTTTCACGAAACTCACGGGCCAGGCCACGCGCCTGCAGTCGCTCACGCAGAACTTCTCGCTGTACCTCGGCCTCGCCGGCCAGGCCGCCAGCCAGAACCTCGACAACGCCGAGAAGATGACCCTCGGCGGCCCGCGCGGCGTGCGCTCGTACCCCGCGGCCGAGGCGCCGTCGGACCAGGGCGCGATCCTCAACACCGAGGTGCGCTGGTGGGTCAACCCGCAGTGGAGCACCTTCCTGTTCTACGACGTCGGCCACGGCCGCGCCCGCAAGGAGCCCGGCAACTCGGCCGAGGACAACACCCGCACGCTGCACGGCACCGGCCTCGGCCTGCAGTACACCAACCCCGAGCTGTTCACTCTGAAGGCCACCCTCGGGTTGCGGGGAAAAAGCGAGCCGGTGCTGTCCGACACCGACGACACGGGCCGCAGCCTGCTGCTCGTGCAGATCCAGCATTCGTTCTAGGAGCCGTCCATGAACCCGACCCTCTCCCCGCGCCGCAAGGCCCCGGCGACGCGCCTGCTGCCGATCGCCTTCGCCGCCATGCTGGCCGCCGGCAACGCCCTGGCCCAGACCCCGCCCGCCACCAACGCGTTGCCCGTGCTCCAGGGCGGCTCCACGCCCCGCAACGCCACCATCGGCGCGAACACCGGCACCGCCGGGGCGCCGGTCATGAACATCAACCAGAACGCGGCCCGCGGCGTGATCGAGTGGCAGAGCTTCGACATCGGCTCGGCCGCCCGCGTCAACATCGTGCAGCCCAACGCACAGAGCGTGCTGGTGAACCGCGTGATGGGCGGCACCAACGCCCCGATGAGCCAGATCTACGGCGCGATGAGCGCGAACGGCCGGGTGTTCCTCGTGAACCCCGCCGGCATCACCATCGGCGCCGGCGCGCAGATCGCCGTGGGCTCGCTCGTGGCCTCCACGCTCGACCTCACCCCGGCGATGACCGCGAACAACTACGCCGCGGTGCTCGACCCGGGCACGAGCAACATCGCGGTCGAGGGCACGACCCTCGCCACCCTCACCGTGCAGCCGGGCGCCACCATCACGGCCGACCCGGCGGGCGGCGGCTCGGTGGTGCTCGTCGACCGCAGCGGCATCTCGCACAACGGCGTGATCAACGCGTTGCGCGGCCACGTGGCGATGAGCACCGGCAACAACGCGAACATCGTCCTGCCGGCCACGAACAGCGGGTTCATCGACCTGGTCATCACCCAGGCGGCCACCGCCACGACGTTCGTCGACACCGGCAGCGGCTCGGCCATCAACGCCGAAGGCGGTTCGGTCGTGATCGGCCACAGGGCCCCGACGACGACGGCCGACAGCGACAACATCACCCTGGGCGGTGTCATCAACGTGGGCTCCACCACCGGTGCGGCCGGCTCGGTCAAGGTGGACGCGGGCACCGGTGCCAGCTCCAGCGTCTTCCTGCAGGACGGCAGCATCATCGCCGCGATGGGCACCGGCGCGGGCCAGACCGGGGGCTCGGTCACCCTGCTCGGCTCCCGCATCACGCTGGACGACCGGTCGTCGACCTCCACCGCGCTGCCCACCCTCACCGGTGCGACCATCGATGCCAGCGGCGCCGCCGGCGGCGGCACCATCGTCCTCGGCGACGCCACCTCGCGCGGCACGCGCATCGCGTCCGGCAACATCGTGTCGGCCGACGCGCTCGCCTCCGGGAACGGCGGCCGCATCTCGGTCGCCGCGAACTACCTCAACCCCAACACGACGGCGCCAGTCGCACGCGTCGACTACGGCGTCACCGAGGTGTACGGCACGCTGACGGCGCGCGGCGGTCTGCAGGGCGGCAACGGCGGGCAGGTCTCGACGTCGGGGCAGGCGCTCACCACGCGCCTCGACGTCTCCGGCGACGTGATCGCCGGCGCCATCGACGCCGGCGCCCGGACCGCCAGCGGCACGGCGGGTCTGTGGACCATCGACCCGTTCAACGTGTTCATCACCGCCACCGCGCCCACCTCGCCCGGCCCCACCTGGACCCCCACGGGCCCCGACGCGCTGATCAACGCGGCCGACATCAGCAACGCGCTGAACGCCGGCACGAACGTCGAGATCAACACCGGGACGGCCGCGGTCGGCAACCAGGCCGGCACCATCACCATCGTGAGCGGCGCCGCCATCTCGCGCACCACCGATGGCGCGCCCACCACCCTCACGCTGCGCGCCCACGACGGCATCTCGATGACGGAAGCCTCCATCACGGGGACGAGCACGGCCCAGCTCAACGTCAACCTGTTCAGCGACCTGGACGGCAACGGCACGGGCGGCGTGTCGGTGTCCGACAGCAGCATCATCACCGGCGGCGGCAACGTGAACATCAGTGGCGGCGTGGACCCCGCCACCGGGTACGCGGCCGGCAACGCCCAGCTGGGCGGCGTCCTGCTGAGCGAAGCCACCATCGACACCACCACGGTCAACGGCACCGCGGGCAACATCACCGTGCGCGGCCGGTCCGCGGCCGGCGCGGCCGAAAACGGGGTCTCGATCACTGCGTTCTCGTTCCTGAGCGGCAACGACATCACCATCCTCGGCCAGGCCAACCAGGGCGCCGGCACCTCCGTTCAGGACAGCTTCTTCAGCACCACCACCGGCACCATCGACGTGCGCGGGGTGGCCACCCGCACCAACGGGCTGAGCACGCAGGCCATCGGGCTCGACCTCGACAACGTCAGCATCTCGTCCGGACAGGGCTCCGTGACCCTCGCGGGCCGGGGTGACGACGCCGGCGTCGCCGGCACCTACCCCGCGGCCACCGGTCTCCGGTACAGCGGCCTGCGCATCAACACGGGCGCCAACAGCACGGGCACCATCCAGATCGCCGGCGAGGCCGCCAACTCCACCGGCGCGGGCATCACGTTCCGCGACGTCGAGGCCGGCGGCCTGACCATCCGCGACGGCACGTCCACGAACATCCCCACGCTCGCCAACGTCAGCATCGGCGCCATCAGCTCCGACGGCCTCGCGCTCGCGCTGGGCCTCGACACGAACCCCACGGCCACCGACGTGCTCACCACCGGGGTGATCAACTTCCGGCCCGTCTCCGTGGGCGCCACCGGCCAGATCGCCGACGCCCCAACCGAAACCATCCTCGTGGGCCCGGGCGTGAACGCCACCCGCGGCTTCGTGATCGACCCGGCACGCTTCGGCAACTCGTTCCGCGCGGACAGCGGCTTCGTGATCGGCTCCAGCACCCACGCCGGCCGCATCACGGTCGAGAATGGCGCGCTGGCCGGCCAGCGCGCCCAGACCATCACGCTGCAGAACGAAGGCGCCGGATCCGGCGGCATCGCGCTCGGCACCGGCATCGACGTGCGCGACCTCGGCCTGCTGAGCGCCGGCGCCGTCACGCAGACCGGCGGCATCGCCGTGGACCGCACGCTGCTGATCGGCGGCGGCGGCAACTTCGCGCTCGCCGGCCCGGGCAACACCGTCGGCGGCACCGTGTCGCTCGCCGCCCCGGGCCAGGTCGACCTGCTGGTCGACTCGGCCCTCCGCGTGGCGACCGGCTCCGCCCTGCCCACCTTCGACGCGGGCGCCTTCGCGTCCCGCCAGCCCAACGCCAGCACCGCCGTCACGTCGGCCACGCTGCGCTCCGGCAGCACCGTCGACGTCACGCACGACATCACGATGACGGGCGCCGGCGGCACGCTCGCCCTCGTCTCGCCCGACTCGGTCACGGTCGACAACGAGACCACCCTCTCGGGGCCCCGGGTGCAGATCTGGTCCCGGGCCATCAGCTGGGTCGACGGCGCCCGGGTGAACTACTACGGGTGCACCTACCCCACCTGCACCCTGTCGGGCATCACCCCGCCGGCCACCGGCAACCAGGCGCTGTTCCCCGACCAGCCGACGGTGACGGTGGTCGCCGACAACCTCCAGGGCACGGCCGGCGCGGCCTTCCCGCCCTTCACCTACACCAACACCGGGCTCGTCAACGGCGACACCGCCGCCAACGCGCTGGCGGGCGCCCTGGGCACCGACGCCACCAGCGCGAGCCCGGCCGGCACCTACACCATCAACCAGGGCACGCTGGTCTCGCCCACCGGGTACATCATCAACTACACGCCGGGCACCCTGACCCTGGCCGCGGGGGCCACGCCACCGCCGCCGTCCACCCTCGGCCTCGAAGACCCCCGGGAGATGATCCGCTCGGCCTTCCTCGCCGAATACCGGTCGGACGTCTACGGCCGCAACCTCGCCACGCCGTTCATCTGCACGGCGCAGTCGGTCATCAGCGAGAGCGTCGCCCGCGAGAGCGGTTCCGACCCGCTCGCCTCCGAGTGGGGCAAGGTGCGCAACCAGCCGCAGCTGTCGGGATGCCTCGACGTGGCCAGCGGGGGGCAGTGCGCCGCGTTCTGACACCGCCGCGATCCCGCGACCGGGGGGTTTCGACCCCCCGGTTTCCTCGAAGTGACTTTCGGCTGATGTTGGAAGACAGCCCGGTTCCTAAAGTACCGCACACCACCGAAACAGCCTTGCCGGCACCCACCCATGAGCCTCCTGCCCGTCGATGAACTCCTCGCACCGCTGGGCGACGACGCCCCCTGCGGTCCCGACCTGGAGTACGACCCGGCCTTCCTGGCCCTGGAGGAAGCCTCCCGCGGCAAGCCCGAGCAGCAGTTCGGCGACACCGTCATCGCCGCGGAAGAGGCCGACTGGCGCGCCGTCTTCGAAGGCGCCCGCGCGCTGGCCGAACGCACCCGCGACCTGCGCGTCGCCGTGCTGCTCGCCCGCTCGGCCGCCCGCCTGCACGGCGTGGCCGGCTACAACGACGCCCTCGCGCTGATCGCCGGACTGCTCGAACAGCACTGGGACCACGTCTACCCGCTGCTCGACGCGGACGACAACAACGACCCCACCATGCGGCTGAACGCCCTCGGCCCGCTGGTCGACGGTGCCACCGGCCTCGCCGACTTCCGCACCGCCTCCGTGCTGGGCGGCCGCTCGCCGCTCACCGTGCGCCAGATCGAGCTGGCCGCCGGCAAGGCCGACCCGCGCTCCGACGAGTCCGTGCCGTCCGAGGGCGCCATCCACGACGCGCTGGCCCAGGGCCAGGCGAACGACGGCGAGCTGCTCACCCGCCTGAAGCAGCCCCAGGCCGCGCTGCAGCGCATCGACGCCGTGCTCACCGACAAGGTGGGCAGCGACGGCCCCGACCTGAAGCCGCTGCAGCTGCTGACCCGCTGGGTGGCCAACGCCGCCACCGAAGCCGAGTCCGCCGCATCCGGCGGTGCGGCCGGCGGCGCTTCCGAGGGTGGCGGCGACGGGTACGCCGACGACGGCGACACCGGCGGCGCGTCCACCACCCGCGTGGGCACCCCCGGCAGCCTGCGCAACCGCGACGACGTCATCAAGACCCTCGACCGCGTGTGCGAGTGGATCGAGAAGAACGAGCCCACCAACCCGGCGCCGCTGCTGATCCGCCGCGCGCAGCGCCTCATGACCAAGAATTTCATGGACATCATCCGCGACATCGCCCCGGATGGTTTCGCCCAGATCGAGAACCTCGCCGGCCGCATCGACGAGTGACCCGACGTTGTACCGACGTTCCAGCCCCAACCGCATCCTGAACCCAGCGTAGAGGAGCCCCATCATGGCCACCAGCAGTCAAAAGTTCGTCGCACGCAACCGTGCCCCCCGTGTCCAGATCGAGTACGACGTGGAGCTCTACGGTGCGGAGAAGAAGGTCCAGCTCCCGTTCGTGATGGGTGTGCTGTCCGACCTGTCCGGCAAGCCCGCCGAGCCGCTGCCCCCGGTCGCCGACCGCAAGCTGCTCGAGTTCGACGTCGACAACTTCGACAGCCGCATGAAGTCGATGAAGCCGCGTGTCGCCTTCCAGGTGCCCAACACCCTCACCGGTGAAGGCAACATGAGCGTCGACATCACCTTCAACAGCATGGACGACTTCTCGCCGGCCGCCGTGGCCCGCAAGGTCGACTCGCTGAACAAGCTGCTCACCGCCCGCGAACAGCTCTCGAACCTCATCACCTACATGGACGGCAAGACCGGCGCCGAGGAACTGCTCGCGAAGGTGATCGCCGACCCGGCCCTGCTCTCCAGCCTCGCCAGCGCCAAGAAGGCGACCGACGACGGCGCCGAAGCCAAGTCCGAATAACCCGCAGGCCCCAACGGAGACCGAAATGGCAGAAGCACAGAACCAGTCGTCGGCGCTGCAGGGCGTCGAGTTCCAGGGGGGCGATTTCGCCTCGCTGCTGAACAAGGAATTCAAGCCCAAGAGCGACGAGGCCAAGTCGGCGGTGGAAACCGCCGTGCTGACCCTCGCGCAGCAGGCCCTGTCCCAGACGCAGCTGATCGGCAAGGACGTGGTGGCGTCCATCGAGGCCATGATCGCCGAGCTCGACAAGAAGCTCAGCGACCAGATCAACGTGATCATGCACCACGCCGAGTTCCAGCAGCTCGAAAGCGCGTGGCGCGGCCTTCACTACCTCGTCAACAACACCGAAACCGACGAGATGCTGAAGATCCGGGTGATGAACATCTCCAAGCAGGATCTCGGCAAGACGCTCAAGCGCTACAAGGGCACGGCCTGGGACCAGAGCCCGATCTTCAAGCGCGTGTACGAGGAAGAGTTCGGCCAGTTCGGCGGCGAGCCGTTCGGCTGCCTCGTCGGCGACTACTACTTCAACCAGACCCCGCCCGACGTGGAACTGCTGGGCGAGATGGCCAAGGTCTCGGCCGCCGCGCACACCCCGTTCATCGCCGCCGCCGACCCGTCGCTGATGCAGATGGGCTCGTGGCAGGAACTCGCGAACCCGCGTGACCTGACCAAGATCTTCACGACGCCCGAGTACGCCGGCTGGCGTTCGCTGCGCGAGTCCGACGACGCGCGCTACATCGGCCTGGCCATGCCGCGTTTCCTCGCCCGCACGCCGTACGGCGCGAAGACGAACCCCGTCGAGGAGTTCAACTTCGAGGAAGACACCGGCAACGCCGACCACACCAAGTACGCCTGGGCCAACTCGGCCTACGCGATGGCGGTCAACATCAACCGCTCCTTCAAGGAGTACGGCTGGTGCTCGCGCATCCGCGGCATCGAGTCCGGCGGCGCGGTCGAAGGCCTGCCCACCCACTCGTTCCCCACGGACGACGGCGGCGTGGACATGAAGTGCCCCACCGAGATCGCCATCAGCGACCGCCGCGAGGCCGAGCTCGCCAAGAACGGCTTCATGCCGCTGGTGCACCGCAAGAACTCCGACTTCGCGGCCTTCATCGGCGCCCAGTCGCTGCAGAAGCCGGCCGAGTACGACGACCCGGACGCCACCGCCAACGCCAACCTGGCCGCGCGCCTGCCGTACCTGTTCGCCACCTGCCGCTTCGCGCACTACCTGAAGTGCATCGTGCGCGACAAGATCGGCTCGTTCAAGGAGCGTGACGAAGTCCAGCGCTGGCTGCAGGACTGGATCATGAACTACGTCGACGGGGATCCGGCCCATTCGTCCGAAGACACCAAGGCCCGGCGTCCGCTGGCCGCCGCGGAAGTGGTGGTCGAGGAAGTCGAGGGCAACCCCGGCTACTACTCGTCGAAGTTCTTCCTGCGCCCGCACTACCAGCTCGAAGGGCTGACGGTGTCGTTGCGCCTGGTGTCGAAGCTGCCGTCGCAGAAGGCGGCCTGACACCCCCCTCGCCGCCCGGGCGGTGCCTCGCGAGAGGCCCTGACCGGGCTCGAAAAAACCGGCGGCACGTGGTCATCACCCAGGCCACGTGGCCTTTCATGCCGGCCATTCCAGCAGTACAGCGGGTCCATTCACATCTAGGAGAAGCCTCATGGCAGTAGACATGTTCATCAAGATCGGCGACATCAAGGGCGAGTCGAAAGACGCAGCCAACAAGGAGTCGATCGACATCCTGGCCTGGAGCTGGGGCCTCACCCAGAGCGGCACGTTCTCGCAAGGCGGTGGCGGCGGCGCTGGCAAGGTCAACGTCCAGGACATCTCGGTGACGAAGTACGTCGACGCGGCCTCCACCGCGCTGATCCTCGCCGCCGCCAAGGGCACGCACATCAAGCAGGCCACGCTCACCGTCCGCAAGGCCGGCGACAAGCCCCTCGACTACATCAAGATCACGCTCGACCAGGTGATGGTGACGTCCGTCTCCACCGGCGGCAGCGGTGGCGAAGACCGCCTGACCGAAAACGTCAGCCTGAACTTCGCGAAGTTCAAGGTCGAGTACACCACGCAAGCCGAAACCGGCGGCAAGGGCGTCACGTCCACGGCCGCCTGGGACATCACCGCCAACAAGCCGGTGGGCTGATCGGTCGTTCCCGGCCACGCGCCGTCGGCACGATGCCTTCGCGGGCATCGTGTCTTTTGGCATTGTGGCCACTGCCGTCGCGAGCCCGGAGCTGCACCGGGCATGGACCCGCCACGGTTGAACCGGCGGGCACCTCCATCCGGAGGGGCCCGCCCCGCGTCCCAAGAGTTGCCCCAAGAACGCACACACGAGGCCTCCCGGAGGCCGAGCAGGAGTCGAGATGTCCAAGGCCGACATGTTCCTCAAGGTGGACGGGACCAAGCAGGGCCCGATCAAGGGCGAGTCCGCCGAAACCGGGCACATCGACGAGATCGAGCTCGTCGGATGGGAATGGGGCATGGACGGGAACGCCACCGCGTTCGGCACCGCCTCCGCCCGCACCACGCTCAAGGAACTCGTGATCCGCAAGCGCGTCGACAGCGCCTCCACGGGGCTGATGTCCGCGCTGCGCAACAACGAGGTGCTGAAGAAGGCCGTGCTCACCGTCCGCAAGGCCGGCGGCAGCTCGCCCGTCTCGTTCCTCACCATCACCATCGAGAAGGCGCGTGTGGTCGCACACCGCTTCGGCAGCGAGAAGGACGAATCGCCCATGCTGCTGGAAGAAGTGCGCCTCGCGTTCTTCAAGGTCCAGATCGAGTACCGCCCGCAGGAAAACACCGGCGGCGGCAAGGGTGTCCACACCTTCGAGACCGAAGTCACCCCCGCCTGACCTCCCACGGAGCCCTCCCATGACCCCGGTCCAGACCGCTGAACAAGCCCTGCGCGACGGCAACGTCGACGCCGCCCTCAAGAGCCTGCAGGACGCCGTGCGCGCCAAGGCCGACGACCCGAAGCTGCGTGTGTTCCTGTTCCAGCTGCTGTGCGTGCTGGGCCAGTGGCCGCGCGCGCTGAACCAGCTCGACGTCTGCATGGAGCTCGATCCGTCCACGCTGCCCATGGTCAGCACCTACCGCGAGGCACTCAAGTGCGAGTCGCTGCGCGAGGCGGTGTTCGCCGGCAAGAACACGCCCATGGTCTTCGGCCGCCCCGCGATGTGGGTCGCCCTGCTCGTCGAGGCACTGCAGGTGGAAGCCCGGGGCGACGCCGCCGGCGCCGCCCGCCTGCGCAACGAGGCGCTCGAAGCGGCGCCGCCCACCCCGGGTTCCATCGACGGCACGCCGTTCGAGTGGATCGCCGACGGCGACTCGCGCCTCGGCCCCGTGCTCGAGGCGGTCATCAACGGCCGCTACTCCTGGGTGCCGCTCAACGCCCTCGTGAAGATCGTCATCGAGGAACCCGCCGACCTGCGCGACCTGGTCTGGGCCGCCGCGCAGCTCGAGTTCGTCAACGGCGGCTCCACCGTCGCGCTGATCCCCACGCGCTACCCGGGCAGCGCCACCAGCACCGACGGCGCCATCCGCCTCGCCCGCCGCACCGACTGGCTGCCGCTCGCCGAGCCGCACTTCGCCGGCCTCGGCCAGCGCGTCTTCACCACCGACAACGGCGACACCGGCCTCCTGCAGGCCCGCGAGATCCTGCTGCAGCCGGCGCCGGTCATCGAGGACGACGAACCCACGGCCGACGCCGCGGCCTGATCCCCCATGGCCTCCCAGGATGCCCGAGACCGCCTGCAGCCCACGCTGCTCGACCGCCTGACCGACCTCGCGCCGCTGTCGGCGGTCGAAGCGGAGGACACCCGCGTGATGACCAAGGCGCAGATCCGCGAGGCGGTGCTGCGTGACCTCTCGTGGCTGCTGAACTCGGTCAAGCCCATGCCGGGCATCGGCGCGCGGTTCCCGCTCGTCGACGAGTCCGTGCTGAACTTCGGGCTGCCGCCGATGTCGGGCAGCCTCGCCTCGCGCATCGACGTGCCGCTGCTCGAACGCACCATCAAGCAGTCCATCGTCCGCTTCGAACCCCGGGTGATGGAAGACTCCCTCGAGGTGAAGGCCCTCGACGCGTCGAGCGTGCTCGACACCCACAACGTCATCGAGTTCGAGATCCGCGGCCTGATGTGGGCGCAGCCCGTGCCGCTCGAACTGCTGCTGCGCACCCAGGTGGACCTCGAGGCGGGCCAGATCCAGGTCCGCGACGCGAGCCCCTCCTCCGTCAAGCGCAAGACCTGACCGTTCCGCCGATGGACCCGAACCTCCTGCGCCTCTACAACGACGAACTGGCCCACCTGCGCGAGGTGGGCGCCGAGTTCGCCGCCGAATTCCCGAAGATCGCCGCGCGCCTGTCGATGGACGGCGTCGAGGTCACCGACCCGTACGTCGAGCGCCTGCTCGAAGGCTTCGCCTTCATGTCGGCGCGCGTGCAGCTCAAGCTCAACGCGGAGTACCCGCAGCTGATCCAGCACCTGCTGGAGACGGTGTATCCCGGCTTCCTGTCGCCGGTGCCGTCGATGATGATCGCGCGCCTGCGGCCCGACCCGCTCGACCCGAACCTGTCGAAGGGGTTCACCGTGCGCCGGCACAGCCTGCTCACGAGCGAGCTGGTGCGCGGCCAGAACACCCGCTGCGAGTTCCGCTCGGCCCACGAGGTCACGCTGTGGCCGGTGCAGATCGAGACGGCCCAGTATTTCACGCACGCGCCCGACCTGCCGCTCTCGCAGCTGCCCTCCCCGCGCGCCGTGCGCGGCGGCCTGCGCATCCGGCTGAAGGCCCACGGCGGCGCGAAGTTCAGCCAGCTCGGGCTCGACCGGCTGCAGGCGGAAGGCCACGTCGTCGACGACGTGGCCTTCCGCCTGCACGAGCTGCTGCTGGGCGCCACCCACGGCACCTGGATCGGCCACCCGTCGCGCGGCCCGATGCAGGGCTTCTCCGACGGCAGCTCCATCCAGCCCATCGGCTACGAGGACGACCAGGCCCTGCTGCCGGAAACCGTGCGCGGCTTCAGTGGCCACCGCCTGCTGCAGGAGTACGCGGCCATGCCGCACCGTTTCCTGTTCGTCGAACTGACCGACCTGCGCCGCCGCCTCGCGAAGGTCGATGCGTCCGAGGTCGAGGTCGTCGTGCTGCTCAACCGCGGCGACGCCGCGCTCGAATCGCTGGTCGACGCCCAGAGTTTCGCCCTCTACTGCACCCCGGCCATCAACCTCTTCCCGAAGCGACTCGACCGCATCCAGCTCGGCACCGGCTCGTGGGAACACCACGCCGTGCCCGACCGCACGCGGCCGATGGACTACGAGGTGCACACCATCGAGTCGGTCACCGGCTTCGGCACCGGCCAGGTGGCCGAGCAGCGCTTCCTCCCGCTGTACGCCACGTTCCACGAGGCCGCCCACCGCCACGCGGCGTACTACACCGTGCGGCGCGAGCCGCGGCTGCTGTCGTCGAAGCAGCGCATCGAGGGCCCGCGCTCGGCCTACATCGGCCAGGAGGCCTTCCTGTCGCTGGTGGATTCGTCACACGCGCCGTACCGCGAGGAGGTGCGCCAGCTGTCGCTGTCCGCGCTCGTCACGAACCGCGACCTGCCCACGATGCTGCCCGGCGCGGCCAGCACCTGGACGCTCGACACCGCGGGCCCGGCCGGCCGCATCGAGACGCTGCGCGGCCCCACCCGGCCGGTGCAGCGCCCGGCACGCGGCGACATCGGCTGGTCTCTCGTGAGCCTGCTCACGCTCAACTACCTCAGCATCGCGGGCGAAGATCCCGCCCGCGCCGCCGCGGCGCTGCGCAGCCTGCTTGCCCTGCACGGCCCGGACCAGGACGTGGCGTGGCAGAAGCAGGTCGAGGGCATCCAGGCCGTCGAGGCGAAGACGGTGGTGCGCCGCCTGCCCTTCCCCGGCCCGCTCACCTTCGGCTGCGGCGTCGAGGTGGTGGTCACCGTCGACGAACTCGGCTTCCAGGGCACCAGCGCCTTCCTGCTGGGCCACGTGCTCGACCGCTTCTTCGCGCGCCAGGCCTCCACGAACAGCTTCTGCGAGACCGTCATGCGCTCGGCCTCGCGCGGCGAGATCATGCGGTGCGCCCCGCGCATCGGCACGCGCCCGGTGCTCTGACCATGGACGGCACCTCCGCGCCCGACGCCGCCGAAGCCGCACGCGCGCTCCACGAGCGCCGCACGCGGTTCTTCGACGACCTCGCGCGCGAGCCGTGGCACCACGACTTCTTCGCCGCGCTGCGCCGCATCGATGCGCTGTGGCCCGACGAGGCCCGCCTCGGCACCGCGCTGCGCCCGAGCGCCGAACCGGTGCGGCTCGGCCAGAACCCCGAACTCGACTTCGCGCCGGCCGCGATCATGTCGTTCGACGCCACCGCGAGCGGCCGCCCGCGCATGGGAGTGCGATTCTTCGGCCTCTTCGGCCCGATGGGCCCGCTGCCGCTGCACCTGACCGAGTACACGCGCGACCGGCTGCGCAACCACGGCGACGCCACGCTCGCCCGGTTCGCCGACGTGTTCCACCACCGCATGCTGCTGCTGTTCTACCGCGCGTGGTCGCAGGCCCAGCCCACCGTGCAGGCCGACCGCGAGCGTGACGACCAGTTCGCCAAGTGGGTCAGCGCGCTGATCGGCCAGGCACCGCAGGCCCTGCGCGGCCTCGATGCGGTGCCCGACCGGGCACGCCGCTTCGCCGCCGGCCACCTCGGCCGCGCCACACGCCACCCCGAGGCCGTCACCAAGGTGCTGCGCCAGTATTTCCAGGTGCCGATGACCCTCGAGTCGCACGTGGGCCACTGGATGCCGCTGCGCCAGGACGACCGCACCCGCCTCGGCTCCGCCGGCAACCGGCGCGGCGCAGCGCTCGGTGTCAACGTGGTGGCCGGCAGCAAGGTGTGGGACCGCCAGTACAAGGTGCGGCTGCACATCGGACCGCTGTCGCTCGAGCAGTACCGGTCCTTCCTGCCCGGACAACCCTCGCTGACCGCGCTGCGCGACTGGATGCGCCAGCTGCTCGGCTTCGAGATGCTGTGGGACGTGCACCTCGTGCTGAAAGGCAGCGAGGTGCCGCCGCTGCAGCTGGGCCGCGGCGCGGCCCTCGGACGCACCGCCTGGCTCGGCCGCAAGGGCCCGCCGGTCGACCGGGGCGACCTTCACCTGAACCCTTCACGACGTTCGACGAACTCTCCAACCCAGGGACAACACCATGGCTGAAATCAGTCGCACCACCCTCTTCGGCAAGCTCAACCCGCTCGCCTACAAGGCCATCGAAGGCGCCACCGTGTTCTGCAAGCTGCGAGGGAATCCCTACGTCGAGCTGCAGCACTGGATCTACCAGATCCTCAACGGCAACGACAGCGACCTGCACCGCATCGTCAAGCACTACGAGCTCGATGGCGCGCAGCTGGTGGCCGACCTGACGCAGTCCCTCGACAAGCTGCCGCGCGGCGCCTCGTCCGTCACCGACCTGTCGAGCTTCGTCGAGAACGCGGTCGAGCGGGGCTGGGTGTACGGCTCGCTGATGTTCGGCGACTCGCAGGTGCGCACCGGCTACCTGGTGATCGGCGCCCTCAAGACGCCGTCACTGCGCAACGCGCTGCTGTCCATCTCGAAGCAGTTCGAGCGCATCAAGCTCGACGACCTGGCCGACAAGTTCGGCACGCTGCTCGCCCAGTCGCCCGAGCAGGGCCAGCGCGCCACCGACGGCAGCGCGGCCCCCGGCGAGGCGAGCGACGCCATCGCCCCCGCCGCGATGGGCAAGCAGGAAGCCCTGAAGCGCTTCACCACCGACCTCACCGAACAGGCCCGCGGCGGCAAGATGGACCCCATCGTCGGCCGCGACGACGAGATCCGCCAGGTGGTCGACATCCTGATGCGCCGCCGCCAGAACAACCCCATCCTCGTCGGCGAGGCCGGGGTCGGCAAGACCGCCGTGGTCGAAGGCTTCGCGCAGCGCATCGCGCGCGGCGACGTGCCGCCGTCGCTGAAGGACGTGGAACTGCGCGCGCTCGACGTGGGCCTGCTGCAGGCCGGCGCCAGCATGAAGGGTGAGTTCGAGCAGCGCCTGCGTTCGGTGATCGACGAGGTGCAGGCCAGCGCCAAGCCCATCATCCTCTTCATCGACGAAACGCACACCCTCGTGGGCGCCGGCGGCCAGGCCGGCACCGGCGACGCCGCCAACCTGCTCAAGCCGGCGCTCGCACGCGGCCAGCTGCGCACCATCGGCGCCACCACCTTCGCCGAGTACAAGAAGTACATCGAGAAGGACCCCGCCCTCACCCGCCGCTTCCAGAGCGTGCAGGTCGACGAACCCGACGAACCCAAGGCCATCCTGATGATGCGCGGCGTGGCCTCCACGATGGAGAAGCACCACAAGGTGCAGATCCTCGACGAGGCGCTGGAAGCCGCCGTGCGCCTGTCGCACCGCTACATCCCGGCGCGCCAGCTGCCCGACAAGTCGGTCAGCCTGCTGGACACCGCCTGCGCGCGCGTGGCCGTGAGCCTGCACGCCACGCCGGCCGAGGTGGACGACTGCAGCAAGCGCATCGAAGCGCTGGAGACCGAACAGGGCATCATCGGCCGCGAGGCCGCCATCGGCGTCGAGACCACCGAACGCGCCGCCACCGTCACCGAGCAACTCGCGATCGAACGCGACCGCCTCGAGAAACTGAACGCCCGCTGGGCGGCCGAGAAGGCGCTCGTCGACAAGCTGCTCGCGCTGCGCGGTGAACTGCGCGGTGCCGCCGGCCACGTCGAGGGCACGGGGAGCAAGCTCGAGCAGTCGGCCGAAGCCAGCCCCGCGGCCGCCGACCTGCCGAAACTGTCCGACGCCGAACGCGCGGCGAAGCTCGCCGAGCTGCAGCAGGTGCAGCAGGAGCTCACCACGCTGCAGGGCGAGACCCCGCTCATCCTGCCCACGGTCGACTACCAGGCGGTGGCCAGCGTGGTGGGCGACTGGACGGGCATCCCGGTGGGCCGCATGGCCCGCAACGAGATGGAGACCATCCTGAAGGTGGCGTCGCTGCTGAGCCAGCGCGTGATCGGCCAGGACCACGCGACGGAGATGATCGCCAAGCGCATCCAGACCTCGCGCGCCGGCCTCGACAACCCGAGCAAGCCCATCGGCGTGTTCATGCTGGCCGGCACGTCCGGCGTCGGCAAGACCGAGACCGCGCTGGCGCTCGCCGAGGCGCTGTACGGCGGCGAGCAGAACCTCATCACCATCAACATGAGCGAGTTCCAGGAGGCCCACACGGTCTCCACGCTCAAGGGCGCGCCCCCGGGCTACGTGGGCTACGGCGAAGGCGGCGTGCTGACCGAGGCCGTGCGGCGCAAGCCGTACTCGGTGGTGCTGCTCGACGAGGTCGAGAAGGCCCACCCGGACGTGCACGAGATGTTCTTCCAGGTGTTCGACAAGGGCTTCATGGAAGACGGCGAAGGCCGTTTCATCGACTTCAAGAACACGCTGATCCTGCTGACCACGAACGCCGGCACCGACCTCATCGCCACGATGTGCAAGGACCCGGACCTGATGCCCGAGCCCGAAGGCCTGGCCAAGGCCCTGCGCGAGCCGCTGCTGAAGATCTTCCCGCCGGCGCTGCTGGGCCGCCTGGTGACGATCCCGTACTTCCCGCTGTCGGACGCGATGCTGGGCCAGATCGTCAAGCTGCAGCTCAACCGCATCAAGAAGCGTGTCGAAGCCCGCTACAAGATCCCGTTCACGTACAGCGACGACGTGGTCAAGCTCGTCGTGTCGCGCTGCACCGAGAGCGAATCGGGCGGCCGCATGATCGACTCGATCCTGACCAACACGATGCTGCCGGACATCAGCCGCGAGTTCCTCACCCGCATGATGGAAGGCAAGGCCATCGGCGGCGTGAAGGTCGACGTGGCCGGCAACGACTTCGCCTACACGTTCGACTGAACCTCATGACCACCGACACCGTCAACGACACACCGGCGGAAGTGAGCCTCGACGAGGCCCTCCGCATGGCCATCGACTATCACCAGAACCGGCAGCTGGAGGGCGCGGAGCAGCTCTACCGGCGCATCCTCGAGGTGGCCCCCGACCACCCGGATGCGCTGCACCTGCTCGGCATGCTGATGCACACCACCGGCCGCAGCGCGGAAGGGGTCGCGTCCATCGAGCGCGCCATCGCGCTGCAGCCGGACTTCCCGGGCTTCCACCTGAACCTCGGCAACATCCACGCGAGCAACCTCGACAACGCGCGCGCCACGCGCGCCTACGAGCGCGCGCTGGAACTCGCGCCGGGCTCGGCCGACCTGCACAACAACCTCGGCGCGCTGTACCGCGCCGAGAAGCGGCACGAGGAAGGCCGCCAGTCCTACCTGCGCGCCATCGAGCTCAACCCGAACCACATCAACGCCCACAACAACATGGGGCTGCTGCTCTCCGACCTCGGAGACGTCAAGGGCGCCATCAAGTACTACTGCCGCTCCATCGAGCTGATGCCCGGCCATCCCGACGGCCGCAAGCTGCTCGGCATGACCTACTACACGCTGGGCAAGATCGAGGAGGCCGCCGAGGTGTTCCGCCAGTGGCTCGCCGAGGAGCCCGACCACCCGATGGCGCGGCACATGCACGCGGCCTGTTCCGGCGTGGACGTGCCCGAGCGGGCCCCCGACAACTACGTCGAGTACACCTTCGACCGCTTCGCCGACAGCTTCGAGACGCAGCTCAACGAACGCCTGCAGTACAAGGCGCCGCAGCTGTGCGCCGACATGCTCGCCCGCCACCTGCCGCCCCCGGCTCGCCAGTTCGTGGTGCTCGACGCGGGCTGTGGCACGGGCCTGTGCGGCCCGCTGATCGCCCCGTGGGCGCGGGTGCTCGGCGGCGTCGACCTGTCGCGCGGCATGATCGACCACGCGAAGGCCAAGGGCGTCTACACCGACTTCTACAAGGCCGAACTCACCGAGTTCCTGCGCGAATCTCCCGCCCAGTGGGACGTGGTGCTCTCGGCCGACACGCTGTGCTACTTCGGCGACCTCACGGCGCTGATGACCGCCAGCGGCACCTCGGTGCGCCCGGGCGGCACCCTCGTGTTCACGGTCGAGGCCCTGGAGGACGCGGGCGACACACCGTTCCGCATCCTGCCCAACGGCCGGTACGCCCACGCGCGCCACCACCTGGAGCGCACGCTGGCGGATGCCGGGTTCGAGGTGCTGGAGATCACCCGCGAAACGCTGCGCCAGGAAGGTGGCAGCCCCGTCATCGGTTGGTTGGTGGCGGCTCGCAAGCGCGCCTGAGCGGGAGCAAGCGACGGAGCGGGCAACGCCTCGAAACGAGAACGCGCTCGGGGGGAGGCGAGCGGAGCGATGCCGACCGATCGAGCCACACGCGAGCCCGGGTTTCCCGGGCGACCCGTGGCGCCCCTCGGGAGCAGGAGCGAAGCGACTGGGGGGCCGACATCCTTCAGGTGACTTTCGTCGCTTTTGTCCGGCTGGGGGTTCTCTTACCCTGACGGCCTAACGCACAGCCCTGCGTCCCCGCAGCCGCACCCATGGCCAATCCCATCACCATCACCACGCCGCTTGCGGGCGCCGACCTGTTCTTCGAGTCGATGACGGTGTCGGCCGGGCTCAGCACGCTGGGCGAGATGCAGTTGTCGCTGCTGAGCGAGAAGTCCGACCTCAAGCCGTCGGACCTGCTGGGCAAGCTCGTCACGGTGCACGTCGAGATGCGCGACGGCGTGAAGCGCCACTTCAACGGCTACGTCACCCGCTTCGGCCTCGGCACCCACAAGGGCCGCTACCACGGCTACCGCGCCACGGTGCGTCCCTGGCTGTGGTTCCTGACCCGCACGAACGACTGCCGCATCTTCCAGGAGATGTCGGTGCCCGACATCGTCAAGAAGGTGTTCGGCGACCACGGCATCGCGAGCTTCGAGGCCAAGCTGTTCCGCACCTACACGCCCCGCACGTACTGCGTGCAGTACCGCGAGAGCGACTACAACTTCGTGGCCCGCCTGCTCGAGCAGGAAGGCATCTACTGGTACTTCGAGCACACCGACGGCGCGCACAAGCTGATCCTCGTCGACTCGTCGAGTGCCCACGACGCGGCGCCCAACTACGACAGCGTCAAGTACGTGGAGAACGCCGCCAGCGCGCCGGACAAGGAGTACATCTCCGATTGGACCTTCCACGAATCGGTGCACACCGGCAAGACCGTGCTCACGAGCTACGACTTCGAGCGCCCGTCCACGTCGCTCGAGGTGGAGACGGCCCACAAGCGCAGCCACGAACTCGCCGATTACGAGGTGTTCGACTTCCAGGGCGACTACGTCCAGAAGTCCGACGGCTCGCAGCTCGCCGACAACCAGATGGACGAGTACCAGGCCCGCTACCTGCGCGCCACCTGCACGTCCAACGCGCTGGGCCTTGCCGTGGGCTGCACCGTCTCGCTCGACGGCCACCCCCGCGACGACCAGAACATCAAGTACCTCGTCACGTCGATGGAGGCCCGCGCCCACGTGGGCAACTTCGATTCGGGTGGTGACGCCGGCAGCTTCACGAGCAGCCTCGCCACCATCCCCGGCGCCCAGCAGTTCCGCCCGCCGCGGGTCACCCGCCGCCCCTTCGTGCAGGGCCCGCAGACCGCCGTGGTGGTGGGCCCGTCCGGCGAGGAGATCTACACCGACAAATACGGCCGCGTGAAGGTGCAGTTCCACTGGGACCGCTACGGCAAGAAGAACGAGAAGAGCTCGTGCTGGGTGCGCGTGTCCCAGCCCTGGGCCGGCAAGAACTTCGGCATGATGCACATCCCGCGCATCGGCCAGGAGGTGGTGGTCGACTTCCTCGAGGGAGACCCGGACCAGCCGCTGATCACCGGCCGCGTCTACAACGCCGAGCAGATGCCTCCGTGGGACCTGCCGGCCAACGCGACCCAGAGCGGCATCCTGACGCGTTCGTCGAAGGGCGGTGCGTACGACAACGCGAACGCCATCCGCTTCGAGGACAAGAAGGGCGGCGAGCAGCTCTGGATCCACGCCGAGAAGAACCAGGACATCGAGGTCGAGAACGACGAGACCCACTGGGTCGGCCACGACCGCACGAAGACCATCGACCACGACGAGACCACGCTGGTCAAGCACGACCGCACCGAGACGGTCGGCAACAACGAGACCATCACCATCGGCGTGAACCGGGTCGAGACGGTGGGCAACAACGAGACCATCTCGATCGGGGTCAACCGCACGGAAACGGTGGGGGCCAACGAGACCATCACGATCGGGGCGAACCGCACCATCTCCGTGGGCGCCAGCGAAACCGCCACGGTCGCGCTGCAGCGCACGCACGCGGTCGGCATCAACGAGACCATCGCCATCGGCGCCGCCCAGGAGATCGCCATCGGCGCGCTGCAGAGCGTGACGGTGGGCCTGACGCAGAGCATCTCCGTCGGCACCGACCGCTCCATCGACGTGGGTTCCGACCTGTCGACGAACGTGGGCGCCAACGAGACGCGCCATGTGCAGGGCGGCCGCAAGACCAACATCGACAAGGACGACGCCGTCACCATCGGCAAGAACCTGCTGATCGACGCGGGCGACTCCATCACCATCAAGACCGGCAGCGCCAGCATCATGATGAAGAAGGACGGCACCATCGTCATCAAGGGCAAGAACATCCAGATCGAAGGCTCCGGGAAGATCAACGTCAAGGCGAGCAGCGACGTGGTCATCAAGGGCAGCAAGGTCGGGGTGAACTGACATGAAGCTCGATCCGGCGCCCCACCTGCAACCTGCCCTCGGCGAGGCTTCCGAGGCGGCGCCCGCCGTGTCCACCCTGTTCCGCGCGCTCGAGGAGCGCCCGGTCACCGCCCCCGCGCTCCCCCCCGCTCCGGGCCTCGCCACCGTGCGCGGCCAACTCGTGGGCTTCGACGCCGAGGGCATGGCGCTCGTGTCCCTGCCCGGCCTGTTTGCGGACGCGGCCGTGGCCGCGGCCACCACGGTGGACCTGGCCGCCGGCGCGGGCGCCGAGGTGCTCGTGGCGGTGGACCCGTCGAACGACCGTTCGGCGGTGGTCACCGGGCTGATCCGGTCGCACGCCGCGCGCGCCACGCCGGTGTCGGCGCGGGTCGACGGCGAACGGGTGGAGATCGTCGCGCAGAAGGAAATGGTGCTGAGCTGCGGCAGCGCCAGCATCACGCTCACGGCCGCCGGCAAGGTGCTGATCCAGGGCCGCTATGTGCTCAGCCGGTCCACCGGCCCGAACAAGATCAAGGGTGCGGTGATCGACATCAACTGAGCCCGCACCATGTGGCAGATCATCAACAACACCCCCTTCGCCTGCGGACAGACCTGGCTGCGCGGCCTCGACGGCGCGGAGACGTGGATCGTCGTGGTCAAGGCGAGCTTCGACATCCTGCCCGATGGCTCGACCGAGGTGTCGCGCGAGCAGCCGCCCGTCGTGCGCAGCCCCGTCTACCACGGTGAACCCGGCGCCTCCAGCATCCGCTACGACAACGAGTTCGTGCTCGCGAAGACCACCACCGACGTCATCGTCAACGGCCAGGCGCACGCGCCTGGCGGCCAGCCCGCCACCACCGTCGACATCGGCTTCCGGGTCGGGCCGCTGAGCAAGGTGCTGCGCGTCCACGGCGACCGCGAGTGGGGCACGTCGGCGGCCTGGATGACACCGGCCCGCCCCTTCGTGACGATGCCGGTGCGTTACGAACGGGCCTTCGGCGGCGCAGACGCCGTGGCCGATGGGGCGTCGGCCAACTGGTCCACGGCCAACCCGGTGGGCGCGGGCTTCGCTGGCTCTCGCGTGTCAGCCGAGGCGCGGCCGGTCGCGAACATCGAGTACCCCGACGAAGCCATCAAGGCATGGAGCGACCGCCCGCGCCCAGCCGGCTTCGGCTTCGTCGCACCCCACTGGGACGAACGCGCCCGTTTCGCCGGCACGTACGACACCACCTGGGAGCAGACGCGCCAGCCGCTGCCGCCCGACGACTTCGACCTCCGCCACTGCCAGGGCGCGCCGGCCGACCAGCAGACACCCGCGTTCCTCACCGGCGGCGAACCCGTGTCGGTCATCCACATGACCCCGGGCGGGCGCCTGCAGTTCACGTTGCCTGTCGTCGAGCTCGCGATGCGCACCCGCTTCGGCGAAGACGAACCGGTGCTCGACCACCCGGCGCCGCTGCTGCACACGGTGATCATCGAACCCGATGTGCCGCGTGTGTCACTCGTCTGGCACAGCGCCGTCGCGTGCCACGCGCAGGTGCACCGGCTCGACCACACGCGCATCAGCCTGCGCCACCTGCAGAAGTCGGTGGACGAAGAAGACGTGGAGGCCCTCTTTGGCATCTGAGCAGGGTCGGCTCCCGGAACTGGCCGTGTGCGGGCTGGGCGCGTCCACACCCGTCGGCCGCACGGCCTGGGCCAGCGCCGCCGCGGCCCGCGCGGGCCTCACCGGCTTCACCGAACATGCCTTCATGGTCGACAGCGTGGGCGCGCCGATGCGCGTGGCCACCTGCCCCTGGCTCGCCGACGAACCGGATGTGGTGCGGCGCATGACCGCCTGCCTGGTGGACGCGGTGCGCGAGGCGCTGGCCCCGCTGGCCCAGGCGGAGGCCACCGACCCGGCCGCCCGGCCCACGCTGCTCGTCGCGCTGCCGCCGCAGCGCCCGGGGCTCGAACCCGGGCTCGTCGCCCGCGTCGAGGACGGGCTGCAGGCCGCCTTCGGCAACACCTTCGCCCGCATCGTGCCGGTGCGGCGCGGGCACGCCGCGGGGCTGCTCGCGCTGTCCGCGGTGGCCAAGGCCCTGGAACGTGCACCGGACGAAGCCTTCATCGTCGCCGGCACCGACTCCTGGCTCGACCCCGACACGCTCGAGTGGCTGGAGGAAACCGACCAGCTGCACGGCGCCGGCCCGAAGAACAACGCGTGGGGCTTCATCCCCGGCGAAGGCGCCGGCGCGCTCCTGCTGCTCGGCGCCGGCAGCGCCGCCCGCCTCGGCCTCACGCCCCTCGCGCAGGTGGTGGGCCTCGGCACCGGCACCGAGACCCGGCTCATCCGCTCCGGCGAAGTGTGCCTGGGCCAGGGCCTGACCGACGCGATGCGCACGGCGCTGGCCGCGCTGCCGGGCGGCCGGCCCGTCACCGACATCTGCTGCGACATGAATGGCGATCCGTACCGCGCCGACGAGTACGGCTTCACCGTGACCCGCACCCGCGAGCGGTTCGTGTCGCCGAGCGAGTTCGTCGCGCCGGCCGACTGCTGGGGCGACACGGGTGCCGCGTCCGCGCCGCTCGCGGCAGTGCTGTCCACCATCGCGATGCACAAGGCCTACTCGAACGGCCAGGTCAGCCTGCTGTGGGCCAGCTCCGACGCGGGCGAACGCGGCGCCGCCGTGCTCGTCGCGCCTCCCCGGCCGGGCCTCGCCTGATGGCCACCATCAAGGTCAACGGCGCGGTCAACGCGCTGGTCCACAAGGGCGGCTCGTGGATGTCCATCGCCACGATCCCGGACGTCTGCAAGACGCCCACGCCGGGCGGACCGGTGCCCATCCCGTACCCCAACATCTCGCAGGCGAGCACGCTGTCGGGCGGCACCACCACCGTGAAGGTGGACGGGGGCAACATGGCCGCCGTGAAGGGCTCGAAGTTCGCCATGAGTTCGGGCGACGAGCCGGGCACCGTGGGCGGCATCAAGTCGAGCACCTTCAAGCAGGCCTCCACGTGGCTGCTGTACTCGTTCGACGTGAAGCTCGATGGCAAGAACGCGTGCCGGTTCTCCGACAAGAAGTTCCAGAACAACGAGAACACCGTCGACGCCGCCGGCGTGCTGCCGCTCGTGGTCCAGGTGATCCTCGACGAGATCAAGATGAAGTGCGGCGAGCTCGGGCAGTACGGTCCGCAGAAGAAGAACACCTCGGCCAAGGGCAAGCGGGACCGCGACCACATTCCTGCCAAGTCGGCCCTGAAGGAGCGCGCGAAGGAGCTCCAGAAGAAGCGGCCGAACGAGAAGGCCAAGCCGCTCTCGAAGTGCGCCAACCGCACCATCGAGGACGCGGCCCTCACGATCGTCGTGCCGAAGAAGGCGCACAGCACCGTGAGCCCCACCTATGGCCAGACCACCACCGCGGCACAGTCGGATGCGGGCAACCTGCAGAAGTCCGCGCGTCGCGACACACGCGCCATGCTGGACAAGCAGAAGGGCATCGCGAAGTACGATCCCAACTGCGAGAAGGCCTACCGCAAGGCCGCCACCAAGATCAACAAGATCACGAACAAGCAGTACGACGACTGGCTGCGCGCGATCCTCAAGGCCTGCAAGGGCCAGCCTTGACCCGAACCCCTTTCGACGGAGACCCTCCCATGAACGCCGAAGATTTCATCCCGTACCTCCGCAAGACCGACGCCGACCCGGCCATCCAGCAGCTGCTGGCGTCGCTCGGCGTGAAGAAGGCCCCGAAGATCGCGCGCGGCGACACCGAGGCCCGCGTCGGCCTGAACGAGCAAGGGCTGGAGCTGATCTTCGAACGGGTCGAGCAGCCGAAGTCCAGCCTGCTCGAACTGACGAACATCATGGTCTACGGCAACACGCAGGGCGGGGAGGTCACGCCCTACGCCGGTCCGCTGCCGGGCGGCCTCGCCTTCACGGACACCCGCAAGGCCGCACGCAAGAAGCTCGGCGAACCGGCCGTCGCCGACGAGGACATGGACCGCGACACCTGGGACTACCCCACCCACGGCCTGACGCTCGACTACACGGAGGGCGGAAAGGGCATCGTGTTCATCACCCTGTCCGTGCCGTACGAACCCGAGGACGACTGACCATGAGCGTGCGCGTGCCGGACGGCGACGCCCTCCTGACGCTGCTCGGCAAGCCGCTCGGCGACCCGACGGTCCTCGCCTGCCTGGCCCAGGTGGCCCGCGGCATCCATCCGGAGCTCGACCCGGACGACGAGGACATCGTCGCCGACTGGGTCACGCTCAACGAGATCGGACTCGAGTTCGGCTTCGAGGACACCGCCTTCCTGCGCGCGCTCGACGAGGACCTGCGGCGCCAGGGCGATGTCACGCTGTCGCAGCTGTACTTCTACGGCGACACGCCGCAGATGCGTCCGTTCCCGTCCCGCCTGCCCTTCGGCCTCACGTTCTCCGACAACCGCGCCGCGGCGCGTGCCAAGCTCGCGGCCTACGAGCCCACCCGCCGCACGTACATCCGCGACGCCTGGCGGCTCCCGGGGTTCGACGTGACCGTGGCCTACGACGACCGCGATCTGCTCGAATCGGTCTTCTGCCACGTGCCCCATGCGCCGTGGCCGCCGCTCACCCCTCCGCCGCCGCTGGCTCCCGACGCGTTCCGCGCCCTGTTCGGCCTTCGGTGGTCCAACACGAGCCTGCGCCTGGCGCTGGCCGCGTACGGTTACGACCAGGTGCTCGGCGAGGTGCGCGACGAACACGTCGCCGACTTCCGCCGCCTGTGCGGCCTCGAAATCGAGTTCGCTCCCGGCGCCGACCTGCCGGCGGCCGACCCGCGCTATCCGAAGGCGCTCGCCGTCGGCGCGGTGGTGTACTACGCCGATCGCGAAACCGACGCGCGCGGCTGGACCGGGCCCCTGCCCTTCGGCCTCGGCTTCGGCGACACCCAGGACGAACTCGCCGCGAAGGTGGGCCGCCCGCCCGATGCGCAGGAGGACGACGTGCTCAGCGGCTCGGCCACCTGGCACTTCGAGGACACCTCGCTCCGCGTGATCTACAGCAACCTCGAGAACCGCCCGCTGCGCATCACCTACGCCGCGGCCGGCTACCTGACATGACCCCCGCCCCCCTCGCCGCCCCGCCGGTGCTCGTTCCCATCGTCGAACAGCACGCCGAGGAGACGCTGCACCTGATGGTCCAGCGCGACCACCTGCTCGACGCCCCCGGCGCGCCGTGGCTCGCATTCGAGCGCATCGACGAACGCCTGGCCGCCCACGTCGACGGGCTGCGCGTCGCCGGGAAAACGGGCCGCGAGGTCAGCGAAGCCCTCGCCGCGGCCGACGAGGTGCCCCACGCGTGCCGTTTCGCCGCCACCGTGCTGGCCCTGGAGGCCGGCGACGGCGCCGGGGTCCAGCGCCTGCTCGACCGCCCGGGCGCCGAGGGGAATGCCGACGCCGGCGCGCTCGCCGCGCTGGGCTGGGTCTCGCCCGCCTTCCTGCGCGGCATCGTGGCCGGCTGGCTCGGCAGCACGGTGCCGGTTCGCCAGCGCGCCGCACTCGTCGCACTGGGCGCACACGGGGCCGATGCCGGCGCCGCGCTCGCCGGCCTGATCGCGGCCGAACCGGACGACATCGCCATCGCCGCGATGCAGAGCGCCGTCGCGGCGGGCCGCACCGACCTGCAGGTGGCCCTGCACGCGCGCTCGCGTGGCGCTTCGGGCCGCGTGCTGTTCGAGGCCGCCCGTGCCGCGGTGCTGCTGGGCGACCGCAGCTGGTCGCTCGACGCGCTCGACCAGCTCGCCACCGACACGGCCGCGCTGGCGCCGCTGCGCCTGCACCTGATGGCCCTCGACGTGCCGGGCGGCATGGCGCGGCTCAAGCGCCTGACCGGGCCGCGCCGCGACCGTCTGCTGATCCAGGGCGCCGGTTTCGTGGGCGACCCCGCGCTCGGGCCCTGGCTGCTGCAGAAGACCACCGACCCGGCGACCGCCCGCGTCGCGGGCGACGCACTCGCCCAGATCGCCGGCGTCGACCTGTCGGAGGCCGCGCTCGACCAGCCGCGCCCGCGGCAGGCGCTCGCCGGCCCCACGGACGACCCGGCCGACCCCGAGGTCGACGTCGACCCGGACGAGACCTTGCCGTGGCCGGAGCCCGAGCGCCTCTCGGCATGGTGGGCCGACCAGGCCCGGCGCCTGCCCTCGGGCGTGCGCTCGTTCATGGGCGCCCCCGTGACTGCAGGCCATGCGCTCGCCGTGCTGCGAACCGCCCGCCAGGGCGCGCGGCGGACCGCGGCCGAACACCTGTGCCTGCAACGGCCCGGCACCCCCCTCTTCAACACCGCGGCGCCGGCCTGGCGGCAGCGCCGGCGCCTGGCCGAAGCCGCCGCAGCCTGAGCCGCATCCCACCGGTCCCGCCATGCCCGCGCTCCACGTGCCCACCCTCTTCGCCATCCTCGGCCCGCTGTTCCTGGTGCTCGGCATCGTCCGCTGCGTGCGGGCCGGAGGCTTCCATCCCCAGGGACGCACCTGGCTGTTGCTGGGCGTCGTCTTCTCGGCCGTGGCCCTCTGGCTGCATTTCACATCCCGAGTCGCGGTATGACTTTCGTTGATTGCCGGGCGCGGCGTTTGCCGGGATAAACGAACCTCGGGTGAGTGCGACACACCAGATCGCGCCACCCGGTATTCGGAGCCTCTCATGAACCTGGTGATCCAAGCTCACACCCTGAAGAACGAGCCGCTCTCGCAGCCCATCACCGGGCGATTCGACGAACGCGGCGGCACCATCGGCCGGTCGGACACCAACACGCTCGCGCTCCCGGACCCCGAACGCCACATCTCCCGCCTGCATGCCGAGGTGTGGTTCAGCAACGGTGCGTTTTCCATCCGCAACGTCGGCAGTGCCAACGCCATCCTCGTGAACGGCCGCCCCATCGCGCCCGGCGAAGGCTCCGCGGTCAACGAGGGCGACGAACTCGTCATCGGCGCCTACGCCATGCGGGTCACGTTCAACGTTCCCACCCAGTCGCGCCCGCCCGCCGTCGACGGCCGCACCGTGATCCGCTCGTCGGCCGGCGAGTCGCGCACGAACCCGCCGCAGCCGCGTCCCGCGCCACGGCCGGCCCCGGCACCCGTGCCGATGCCCGCCCCGCCCACCGCACCGCCCGCCGCGTCATCCACGGCCGACCCGTTCGCCGACCTCTTCGGCGCCCCGCCCGCCGCCGCTTCGCCGAGCGACCCGTTCGCCGACCTGCTCGGCCCGGCCTCGCCCGCGCCGGCCCCCATGGCCTCGCCCACGCCCCCGGCCTACGCGGCCCCGGTGCCCGCGGCCCGCCTGCCCGACGACTTCGACCCGTTCGCCGACCTCACGCCGCCCCCGCCGGCCGGTGGCGCCGGCCTCGGCGGTTTCATGGGCGGCACGCCCTCGCCCGCCCCGTCCGCCCACATCCCCGACTCCGCGTTCGGCGACCTCTTCGGCAGCCCCAGCCCCGCGCCGGGCAACAGCCTCGACGACATGTTCGGCCTCGGCAAGTCGCCCTCGGCCGGCAAGGACCCGCTGGCCGACTTCCTGTCGCCCGCCGCAGCCCCCGGCGGCAGCACCCCGTCGCAGGACCCGCTGGCGATGTTCAACACGCCGGCCGCCCCTCCGCCGCCGGCCCGCTCCGCCGCGCCCGACCACACGCCCGAGCTGAAGGGGGCCTACCGCCCGCCCGCGGTGAAGGACGAACCCGGCACCATCCCCGGCATGCGCCCCATCGGCCGCGACGCGCCGCCGCCGCGCCCGGGCATCCCGCCGCCCGCCCCGGCCCCGCGCCCGGTGTCCCCGGCCGGAGGCGCCGCGCCCCCGCGCCGTCCGCCGTTCCCGCCGGAGTTGGCCGAAACCACGATGCCGGCCATGCGGGTGTCGCGCCCGCTGCCCGGTGACGACGACGACCCCGAGATCTCGGCCCCGATGCCGCTGACCCCGCTCGTCGCGCCCACGCCGCCCGCGCACGCGCGCATGCCCACGTCCCTGCCGCCGTCTGCGCCCGTCGCGCCGGTGGCCGCCGGCCCCGCCGCGGCCCCCGATGCGCTGTGGGCCGCGTTCTGCGAAGGCGCCGGCATCCAGATGAAGCTGCCGCAGGGCCTGAACCCCGAGCAGATGCGCATGATCGGCCAGGTGCTGCGGCACTCGGTCGACGGCACCCTCAAGCTCGTGGCCGTGCGAGCGGCCGCGAAGCAGGAGCTGCGCGCCCAGGTCACCACCATCCAGTCGCGCAACAACAACCCGCTGAAGTTCTCGCCCGACGCCGGCGCGGCCATCGAGCAGCTGCTGCAGCCGCCGATGCGCGGCTTCATGGTCGGCCCACAGGCGGTGAACGACGTGATGGACGACCTGCTGGGCCACGCCATCGGCACCATGGCCGGCATGCGGGCCGCGCTCGAGGGGGTGCTGTCCCGCTTCGAGCCGGCCCAGCTCGAGAACAAGCTGGGCGCAGGGGGCATGATGGACACGCTGCTCCCGATGAACCGCCGCGCCAAGCTCTGGGAGCTGTACCTGCAGCATTTCAAGCGCATCCAGGGCGACGCCGAGGAAGACTTCCACGAACTGTTCGGCAAGGCCTTCGTGCGCGCCTACGAAGACCAGCTCGACCGGCTCGACAGCGCCCGTCACCCGGACGTCTGAGACCAGGACCGCTGATGCTGCATGTCGAGATCGCTTCGCGAAGCGAAGTCGGGGACCGCGCCCACAACGAGGACGACCTGCGCCACGGGCGCGCGGGCTCGTTCTGGTACGCCGTGCTGTCGGACGGCGCGGGAGGCCACCGGGGCGGGGCCATCGCGTCCGACCTCGTCGTGCGCCTCGTCGCGCACGGGCTGCAGTCGGCGCCCCACGCCTCGCCCGACTACCTCTCCCAGCTGGTGACCGACACCCACGCCGCCCTGGGCGACCAGCAACAGGGCCGCAAGGGACACGAGCGCATGCACGCCACCCTGGTGGCGCTGTGGATCGACACCCGCCGCGCCCAGGCACTGTGGACCCACGTGGGCGACTCGCGCCTCTACCACCTGCGCCACGGCCAGGTGTGCGACGTGACCGACGACGACAGCGTCGTGCAGCGCATGGTGCACGCCGGCTACCTGTCGCGCGCGGAGGCCCGCGACCACCCGCGCAAGAACCAGCTGCTGAGCGCCATGGGCACGGTCGAGGCCGTCGAGCCCAACACGGTCGAGACCTTCGTGCCCATCGCCGACGGCGATGCCTTCCTGCTGTGCTCCGACGGCTGGTGGGACCACTTCGAGCCTCACGACATCGAGACCGCGTTCGCGAGCGCCCGGTCGCCGCAGCACTGGCTCGACCTGATGGCCGAGGACGTGCAGCGCGCCCAGCTCAAGGGCCAGGACAACTACACGGCCATCGCGGTCTGGATCGGGGACCCCGCCGAGACCACCCGCGTGGGGGTGCCGCTGTGACACCGCGACACCCGATGATCGCGGGTGTCACGCGCCACGCACGGCGGGCAGGCGACAATCTCCCTTCGACCGCGGCCCCCACGCGCCCGGCAGCTTTCTGGAGGCATTCATCATGAACCGTACCCCCTCTTCCCTGGTCGCCCTGGGGCTGGCCCTGTGTGTCACCGCGGCCGGCGCCGAAACCCCGGCCGGCGAGCAGGTGCTGCGTGGCAACAAGGTCACCGAGACCAACCTGGTCGACGCGCTCACGCCCGACCCCGAACCGGTGGTCACCCGCAGCCTGAAGGTCACGCGCGACGGCGCCCCCACCGTGCCCGCGCGCAAGCCCAGCGCCTCGCTGCTGATCACGTTCGAGACCAACTCGGCCGAACTCACCGCGCCGGCCAAGAAGCAGCTCGACGTGGTGGCCGCCGCGTTGAAGAACGACCGCCTCGCCGAGTACAACTTCAACGTCGAAGGCCACGCCGACCCGCGCGGCGACGCCGAAGGCAACCTGACGCTGTCGCAGCAGCGCGCCGACAGCGTGCGCGAGTACCTGATCACCACGCACGGCATCGCCGCCGAGCGCCTGAAGGCCGAAGGCCGCGGCGACCGCGACCTGCTGAACCGCAAGGTGCCGTCCGCGCCGGAGAACCGGCGCGTCACCATCGTCACGAACCTGCGTTGAACGTCCTCGCGCGCGGCAGCGTTCAGCCGCGCGTCACCACCAGCCGGCAGTTCGCCACCGTGGCCTGCTGGATGGTCACCACCGTGTTCTCCACCACGGTGTAGGGCGCGGGCCGGCCCGCCAGCGCCTCGAGCTTGGCACCGGCCTCTTCCACGCACCGGCGCTTGATCTCGGCGATCGTCTGGTCGTCGCGCCCCACGTACGTGTTCTGCACGAACTCCGCGGGCGTCGGCACCGCGACGGCGGACGCGGGCGCGGCCGCAGCGGGCGCCGCTTTCGGCGCGTCCGACTTCGACGCCCGGTACGCCTGGTACACCTCCTTGCCCGCCTTGGCCGTGTCCGACACGACGTTGGGCACCTCCACGGTGACACACCCCGACAGCGCTGCCGCCATCACCGCGACACCCGCCGCGGTCCATTGCCTGTTCTTCTTCATGGGCCTCCGGCCTGTTCGACCGGCGGTACTGTAGCCGGTCAGCCCTGCGAACGCGCGTGGCGAACGCCACGGTTCAGCATGAATTCGGTGTGGTGCAGCTGCCCCACCGAGACGAGGCCTCCCCGGGCCAGCACCTCGAAGTCGAGCTCCACCTTCTCGGCCGGCACCGTGGTGTCGTAGAGGTACACGATGTCGGACTGCAACCGCCCGCCCGGCCCCATCTGGATGCGGTGGATGCACTTGCGCCCCGCATCCCCATTTTCGCCGTGCAGCAGGCGGATGTGCAGTTCACCGGGGTGGCCGTGGACGATGATGCGCTCGCGGACGACGGTGGCATTTTCGTAGGTGGACATGGTTGGACTCCCGGGTGGCGGACGACGGTGCACCCCGCATCGTAACCACTGTGGCGAAGCCGCCCGGTCAGGGCGCCGCCAGGGCGCAGAACCCCTCGCACCGCTCGTCCGACAGCGCAGCGTCGATCTCGTCGAGGGAGGCCCGCAACCCGGCGGGGGCTTCGGCCGTGGCCGTCCGCTTCACCACGAGCAGCCGGGCCCGCGAGGCCACCGGCAGCACTTGCGCGATCGGCCCGATCGACCCGGCCAGCGCCGCCACGTACTGCGAGCGGTACGCCAGCTTGAGCCGCGGATCCGAGACGGCCGTCAGCACGCCGAACACCAGCGATGCCGCACCGTTCTGGAACTGCCGCGCGCCTTGCAGCCGCACCGGCGTGCGCTGCTCGGCCGGCAGTCCGGCGAGGAACGACGACAGCAGCGGCGACTGCAAACCGGCGCAGCGGATCAGAAGCGGTTGCAGGCGCGCCATCTCGTCCTGGAACCGGATGGCGTTGGCGTCCAGCAGCTCTCGCATGCGGCGGGCCGTTTCCTCGGGCCCCGCGTCCGCGCCCAGGCCCGCACCCACGCGGCGTTGGGCGTCGAACAGCGCGTACGCCATCAACACGGTGGTGGACGCGCCGCAGGTCTCCAGCAGCGGCGCCAGGGGGTCGGGCGCTCGCGCCAGGGCCTCGATCCGGGCCGTGTCACCGAGCGTGTCCAGCACGGCCGAGACCGCCGGGTCCGTCACCCGGGGCATGTCGTCGCGCGCCTTTGCCTCGGCGGCCAGCGTGTCGAAGCGTTGCTTGGCAGCGGCGTGGAGGTCGTCGGCCCGTGCCCCCGGATGGGTGACCAGCAGCGCGGTGGCCACCAGGGCGGGCCACCCGCGGGACAGCCAACCCGTCATCGGCGCGACGCTTCCGCCACCGCCCGCAAGTCCGCAGCCAGCGCATCCACCCGCTCGGGCAGCGTGTCCCACGCGAACATCAGCCGCACGCCGCCGCCAATGAAGGTGTAGAACTTCCAGCCCTTCGCCCGCAGCGCGTCCACGAGCGGCGGCGCCATCTTCAGGAACACGCCGTTGGCGTCGGCCGGGAACATCAGCGGCAGCTCGGGAATGTCGGCGATCTGGTCGACGAGGCGGCGGGCACACGTGTTGGCGTGGCCGGCACGCGCGCGCCAGGCGCCCGTCTCCAGCATGCGCACCCAGGGGGCCGACAGGAAGCGCATCTTCGAAGCCAGTTGCCCGGCCTGCTTGCAGCGGTAGTCGAAGTCCTCCGCCTGCGGGCGGTTGAAGAACAGGATGGCCTCGCCCACGGCCATGCCGTTCTTGGTGCCGCCGAAGCAGAGCACGTCGACACCCACGCGCCAGGTGATGTCGGCCGGCTCGCACTCGAGCGCCGCGCAGGCGTTCGAGAAGCGCGAGCCGTCCATGTGCAGCACGAGGCTCAGCTCGCGGCACACGTCGGAGATGGCCTGCAGTTCCTCGGGCCGGTAGACCACGCCGGTTTCGGTGGGCTGCGTGACGGTCACCACCCGCGGTTTGGGGAAGTGGATGTCGCTGCGCTGCGTGGCGATGGTGCGGATGGCCTCGGGCGTGAGCTTGCCGTCGAGCGACGGCGCCACGAGCAGCTTGGAGCCGTTCGAGAAGAACTCGGGCGCACCGCATTCGTCGGTCTCGATGTGCGAGGTCGAGGCGCAGATCACGCTGTGGTACGACTGGCACAGCGACGCGAGCGCGAGCGAGTTCGCGGCCGTGCCGTTGAACACGAAGAACACCTCGCAGTCGCGCTGGAACAGCGTGCGGAAGGCGTCCGAGGCCTTCTGGGTCCAGGCGTCGTCGCCATACGCCGGGGCATGGCCCGCGTTCGCCTCGGTCATCGCGGCCCAGGCCTCGGGGCAGATGCCCGCGTAGTTGTCGCTGGCGAACTGTTGCTGGGTGTCGGACATGTGGGTGCCTTCGAAGGAAACGGTTCCGCCGATGGTGACCCAATCCGCCCGCCCTGTCACGTCCTGACCGAAAACCGTCACGGCACGGTCATCGCCACTGCCTACGCTCGCGGGCTTTCGTCCCCACAAAAGAAGACCTTCCCGTGAAGTACCCCACCCTGCTCGCCCTCGTCCTCGGTTCCTCCCTCCTCTCCGCCTGCGGCGGTGACGGCGACGACACGCCCGCCGCCACGACGCCCGTGGCCACCACACCGGCCCCGATCGTCATCGCCCACCGCGGCGCCAGCGGCTACCTGCCCGAGCACACCCTCGGCGGCTACGAGCTCGCGATCAAGCTGAAAGCCGACTACATCGAGCCGGACCTGCAGTCCACGCAGGACGGCAAGCTCGTCGCGATGCACGACGACACCCTCAACCGCACCACCAACGTCGCCACGCTCTTCGCCGCGCGCAACGGCGGTTACAAGGTCTCCGACTTCACGCTGGCCGAGATCAAGACGCTGACCGTCGTGCCCGCCGGCACCGCGTCGGCCACGTACCCCGGCTTCACGCCGTCGATGGCCGACCCGTACCGCGTGCCCACGTTCGACGAGTTCCTCGCGTTCGCGAAGAAGAACCCGTCCGTCGGCATCTACCCGGAGGCCAAGCAGGCCGACCCGGCGATGGAAGACGCCATCCTCGCCGCACTGAAGGCCAACGGCTACACGGCCGCCGACAGCAAGGTGTTCGTCCAGTCGTTCAGCGATGCCACCGTGCGCAGCCTGAAGGTCAAGCAGAACGCCCAGGGCACGAAGGTGCCGCTGATCCTGCTGGGCGCGGCCGTGATGGACAACGGTGTCGCGAAGATGGGCGTGATCGGCGCCGCCGGCATCTCGAAGCTCGAGCTGGCCGACGTCGCGAGCTTTGCGAACGGCATCGGCGTGGTCATCAACTACGACGCCGCCGGCTACCCGATCACCAAGGCCTTCATCGACCAGGCCCACGCCGCCGGCCTGAAGGTGCACGGCTGGACCTTCGCCATCGCCGACAGCACCAAGGCCCCCGCCGAGTACCGCAAGTACCTCGACATGGGCATGGACGGCATGTTCAGCAACTACAGCGACCTGGCCGTCGCCGCCCGGGACGCCTTCGTGGCGAAGTGAGGTTCACGCCGGCGCGCGCCCGTTCCCCGGCCGCTTGCCGGTGATGACCAGCGCGAGCAGCTCGTCCTCGTGGGTGTCGGCCGAACGGCCCTCGCCCACGAGGCGGCCGTTCTTCATCACCGCATAGCGGTCGGACAGCTCGAACACCTCCGACATGTCGTGGGTGATCAGGAAGATGCCCACGCCGTCGGCCTTCAGCCGCCGGACGAGGTCGGCCACCATCGAGCGTTCGTGCGGGCCGAGCGCGGCACACGGCTCGTCCATGATGAGCACGCGTGCGTTGAAGTACAGCGCCCGCGAGATCGCCACCACCTGGCGCTGCCCGCCCGACAGCAGCCGCACCGGCACGCGGATGTTCGTGAAGTTCGGATTGAGCTTCCTGAACACCTCGCGCGCGGCCACCTCCATCGCGTCGTCGTCCATCGTGCCCCAGCGGGTCACGAGTTCGCGGCCGAGGAACAGGTTCGCGACGCTGTCGAGGTTGTCGGCCAGGGCCAGCGTCTGGTAGATGGTCTCGATGCCGAGCGCCTGCGATTCCGACGGGCTGCCGATGCGGGCCGGCGTGCCGTTCACGAGGATCTCGCCGGTGTCGATGGGGTACGCGCCCGCGAGCATCTTCATCAGCGTGCTCTTGCCCGCGCCGTTGTGGCCCAGCAGGGCCACCACCTCGCCGGCATGCAGCTGCAGCGACACGTCGTCGACGGCGCGCACGCCACCGAAGGCCTTGTGGATCCCGCGCAGGTCGACCAGGGGAGTGGCTGCGGTCATCAGGTCATCCGTTCGCCGCTCCAGCGGCGGTACAACACGTCGAACACCACCGCGGCGATCAGCACCTGGCCGATGATGACCATGCGGGTGCCGATGCTCACGTCGAGCAGCAGCAGGCCGCTCTCGAGGAACTGGATCACGAGCGCGCCCAGCACCGAGCCGAGCACGGTGCCGCTGCCGCCCGACAGCGCCACGCCGCCGATGACCGCCGCGGCGATCACGTACAGCTCCATGTTCGTGCCGAGCGAGTTGGTGCCGGCGTTCAGGCGCGCCACCGACACCACCGCCGCCACCGTGACGAGCACGGCCAGCAGCAGGAAGAGCTTGAGGATCACGCGGCGCACCGGGATGCCCACGAGCAGCGCCGCCTCGGGGTTGCCGCCGATCGCGTAGACATAGCGGCCGAAGCGCGTGCGCCGCACGAGGAAGGCCATGCCGATCACCACCGCGCCCCAGATCACCACGGGCACCGGGATGCCCTGCGCCTCGGGCTTGCCGTCGAGCTGGTACGCGCAGGTGATGCCCACGAAGCCGAACACCACGGCGACGAACAGCACACCCAGCACCACGTCGAACCACAGCGGGCGCATCTCGAAGCCGTGTCCGGACCGCCGTCGGCGGCGTGACACGATGTTCCAGACGATCACCGCGGCCAGCACCGCGCCGAGCGCCCAGCTCCACGCCGGCCCGAGCGCCCCGTCGAGGCCGCCCCCCAGCGCGAGGAAGGTGGGATCGGTGACCGGCTGGGTCTTGCCGTCGGCGACGAGGAAGGCCGCACCGCGGAACGACATCAGCCCGCCGAGCGTGACGACGAACGACGGCACGCCGATGTAGGCCGTGAGCCACCCGTGGTACAGGCCCACGACCAGCGCGAGCGAGAGCCCGGCGAGCGACGCGGGCACCCAGTGCCAGCCCTTGCTGTACTGCAGGAACGCGATCAGCACGCCGACGCAGCCGAGCACCGAGCCCACCGACAGGTCGATGTGCCGGGCCACGATGACGAGTGCCACCGCCGTCGCGACGATGCCGACCACGGCGGTCTGCTGCGCGAGGTTGTAGAGGTTCTCGGGCGTCAGGAACGAGCCGCTGAGCGCATGGAACACGAGCGCCATCGCGACGAGCACGGCCGCCATGATGCTCAGCCGCAGGTCGAGCGCGCTGATCTGGAGTTGGTTCAGCATGGGCGTGGAGCGCGGCGGACCCAAGGGGTCCACCGCGGGACGGTCACTTGCAGGCCGCGGGCGCGGTGGCCGCCGCCACGTTGCGGCAGAGGTCGGCCTTCGGGATCCAGCCGGCCTTCACCACCGTGTCGAGGTTCGCCGACGTGATGGCCACGGGCTTCAGGAACTTCGAGGTCATCGGCACCTTCTTCTCGCCCTCGGCCCAGGTGACGGCGCCGTCGACGGTCTTGCCCGCCGCGAGTGCCACGGCCGCGGTGGCGGCTTCATGGCCCAGCACGCGGGCGTCCTTCCAGACCGACACCGTCTGCGTGCCGAGCGCCACGCGGTTCAGCGCGGCGTGGTCGCCGTCCTGGCCCGACACCGGCACGCCGCGGATGCCGCGACCCGAGAGCGCCGCCACGACACCACCGGCGGTGCCGTCGTTCGAGGCCACCACCGCGTCGACCTTGTTGCCGTTGCGCGTGAGGATCTGCTCCATGTTCTTCTGCGCCACCTCGGGCTTCCAGCCTTCGGTGTACTCCTCGCCCACCACCTTCACCGCGCCGCTCTTGATGGCGTCGGCGAGCACCTCCTGCTGGCCCGCGCGCAGGAAGTCGGCGTTCGGGTCGGTGGGCGAGCCCTTGATCATCACGTAGTTGCCCTTCGGCTTCGCGGCCAGCACGGCCTTCGCCTGCAGGCGGCCCACTTCCTTGTTGTCGAAGGTGATGTAGAAGACGCCGGGCTGCTCGATCAGGCGGTCGTACGCGACGACCGGCACCTTGCGCTGCTTCGCCTTGGCCAGGGCCGGCACGATGGCGTCCTTGTCCATGGCCAGGATGATCAGCGCGTTGGCGCCCTTGGCGAGCAGGCTGTCCACGTCGGACAGCTGCTTCTCGGGCGAACCGCCCGCGTCGGCGCTGACGTACTTCGCGCCCAGCTTCGCCAGCTGTTCCTTGATGGCGGCCTCGTCGGTCTTCCAGCGTTCCTCCTGGAAGTTGGACCAGCTCACACCGACGGTCGTCTCGGCAAACGCCGCGCCCGCCACCACGCTCAGGGCCACGCCGGCCCACAGTTGTCGCACGTTCTTCATGTCGTTTCCCCAGGAGATTGGATCGCGCCGACACCCGCCTCGACGCTCGCGGCCGGGCCGTGTTTTCCGGCCCGGCCGCAGTATGAGGTGCGCCCATCATTTCGCCGCCGGGGGAAACCCGGAGTTCGTTTCTTTGTCGAACGAACTTGCCGGACGTCCCGTCAGTACACGAGCGCGAAGGTGATGTAGCCGGCGCCTTCCTCGGCCAGGTGCTTGATCCCCGGGATGCCGGCACTGATGCCCGTGAACTTCAGGTGCCGCTGGGTTTCCCGGGCGTGCTTCGCCATTTCCAGCGCCACGGTCATCCGCTCGGCGGCGTGGGGTGCCAGGTCGTTGTACGGGAGTTCGAGGTTCGCTCCGGCGGTCATGAGCGAGTTCAGGTAGGGGGCCTTGAACGTGTTGTGGATCACGTGAGTCTCCTGAGTGGCCGCCCAGCATAGTCCCGGACACCCACCCAACGGAATCTTTTCCGCGGCCCACAATATCGCCGCGCCTGGAACGTCTCCAGGGGCATGGAGCTGCCAGCGCCCTCACCCGAGATGACCCGACGAGACACGGACGACCTCACCGCCACGGTGTTGCGCGAACGTTCCCGCCTGGGGAACTTCATCCGCCGCCGGGTGCGCGATCCGGCCGAGGCCGAGGACATCCTGCAGGACGTCTTCCACCAGTTCGTGGAGGCCTACCGGCTGCCCGCCCCCATCGAGCAGGCGACGGCGTGGCTCTACCGCGTCGCGCGGTTCCGCATCGTCGACCGGTTCCGCAAGAAGAAGGAACTGGCCCTGCCCGGCGACGGCGATGCGGACGGCGACGCCGACTGCCGGCTCGATCTGGCGCTGCCGTCGACCGAGGCGGGGCCCGAAGCGGCCTACGCGCGGTCGGTGCTGCTGGCCGCACTGGACTCGGCGCTCGACGAACTGCCGGAGAACCAGCGCGAGGTCTTCGTGGCGCACGAACTCGACGGCTGGAGCTTCAAGGAGATGGCCGCCGAGAGCGGTGTCTCCATCAACACGCTGCTGGCGCGCAAGCGCTATGCGGTGCTTCACCTGCGGGAGCGCCTGCAGGTGGTCTACGACGAACTCGATCTCTGAAGGAGTGAACGACATGAGATTCAAGGCAAGGTACCTGGGCGGCGCGGTGCTCGTGGTGGCGGGCGTGGCCGCGCTCGGCGGCATGGTCATGCTGCTGTGGAACGCGGTGGTGCCCGTGGCGCTGCCCGACGCCCGTGCGATCGACTACCCTCACGCCCTCGGGCTGCTCGTGCTGTGCCGCATCCTCTTCGGCGGCTTCCGCGGGCATGGGGGCTGGCACGGACGGCGCGGCCCCTGGGCGCGGTGGGACGCGATGACCGAGGAAGAGCGCGCGCAGTTCCGCCGAGGCGGCCGCGGCCGTTGCGGCCGGCCCGAGACCGCTTCCGAACCGAGGACCGAATGACCACGACCCCGACGTCTCCCCCGCCCGCCTTCACGGGTTACCAGAAGCTCGTGGTCGGCATGCTGGCCTTCCTGCAGTTCGCCGTCATCCTCGACTTCATGCTGATGGCGCCCTTGGGGGCGCTGATCATGCCGGCGCTGTCGGTGGACCCGCGGCAGTTCGGCCTGATCGTCTCCGGCTACGCCTTCAGCGCCGGTGCCGCCGGCCTGCTGACCGCCGGTTTCGCCGACCGCTTCGACCGCAAGAAGCTGCTGCTGTTCTTCTACGGCGGCTTCGTGCTGGGCACCGTGTGGTGCGGCCTGGCCACCAGCTTCGAGAGCCTGCTGGCCGCCCGCATCGTCACCGGCCTGTTCGGCGGCGTGATCGGGTCGGTGGTGCTCGCGATCTCCGCCGACCTGTTCCCGCCTTCGATGCGCGGGCGGGTGATGGGGTTCATCCAGACGGCCTTCGCGGCCAGCCAGGTGCTGGGCATCCCGGTGGCGCTGTACCTCTCCAACCACTGGAACTGGCAGGTGCCCTTCCTCGCCCTGGCGGCCCTGGGCGCGGTCGGCGGCCTCGTGGTGACCTGGAAGATGAAGCCCGTGGCCGACCACCTGAAGGAGCCGCAGGCGCGCAACCCGTGGGTGCACCTGCGCCACACGCTCACCGAACCGCGGTACCTGGTGGCCTTCGCCACCACGGCGCTCGTCGCCACGGGCGGCTTCATGCTGATGCCCTTCAGCAGCGCCTTCGCCGTGAACAACCTCGGCATCGGCCTGCACAGCCTGCCCACGGTCTACCTGATCACCGGGCTGTGCACGATCGGCTTCGGACCGCTGATCGGCCGCGCCGCCGATGCGGTCGGCAAGTTCAAGGTGTTCGCCGCGGGCACGGCCGTGACGCTGGTCATGGTGCTGCTCTACACGCACCTCGGGCCCATCTCGCTGCCGATGCTGGTGCTCGTGAACGCCGTGATGTTCGTCGGGATCTTCTCCCGCGTGATCCCGTTCCAGGCCATGGTGGCGGGCATTCCGACGATGGCGCAGCGTGGGGCGTTCACGGCCATCAGTGCCTCCATCCAGCAACTGTCGGGCGGCATCGCCTCGGTGGTCGCGGGGCACATCGTCGTGCAGGGAGCCGACGGGCGGCTGCAGCACTTCGATGTGGTCGGGTACGTCGTGGTGGCGGCGTCCCTGGTGGCACTGGGCCTGGTGTGGCTGCTGCAGAAGACGCCGGCGGCACCTGCGGCGAACGAAGCACGGGCCTGATGCCGGGCCGGCCTGACCTCAGGATGCCGTGAGCCACTTCAGATTCCAGACCTGACCCCGAGTTGTGACCCCGAGTTGGCCCTCGGCCGTCCCGCCACGCCACGGGCCGTCTCGGGGTCGGAGCGCGTGATCGATGGCGGCACGGTGCACACGGTCTGAGGGCTGCACCGCCTTCGATTCGATCAGACAGAACGTTGCGCGCCCCCGTGTTCGCGGGGGCATCGGCGAAGGCCGCCGACCGCGGGCCACACCACAATCCCTGCTCACGGAGGCGACGACCTCCGGATGCCCGACACCACGGAACACAGGGAGAGAGACATGACCATCGGCAATGCGCTGCGACCCCTGGTCGCGGCTTCGCTCGTGCTGGCCTGCGCCAGCGTCCAGGCCGCGCGCTACGACGCGCCCGTCGCGAGCAATGCGTACATCACGCACAACGGCTTCGAGTGGGCCTGGGCCAATCCCGTGGCCGCGAACGGCAGCTTCATCGAATACTCGGCGCCCACGCTCTACACCGGCATCGACCTCAGCTACCAAGCCCAGTTCGGCTGGCGCCTGGCGACCGCCGAGGAACTGGCGTTCGCCCCGCTGCCATCGCAGTTCCTGTTCGAGGGTGCGAACGTGCCCGGCGGACCGGGCGTGAAGGACCCGGTGAGCGGGTCGTGGGTCAACACCCCCGGGCGCAACGGCGTCGAGATGGCGTGCGCCGCCGCGTACTTCAGCGCGTGGGCCACCACCTGCAACTACGCCAACGGGCCGGGCCTGTCCGTCGAGGGCTACCAGTCCACGCCGTGGTGGGGCCTGCCCGGTTCGCAGACGTGGTCGGAAACCCTGGTGGTGCGCGTCGCCGCGCCAGTGCCCGAGCCTGCGACGGTCGCGTTGATGATCGCGGGGCTGGGCGTGGTCGCCATCGCGCGCCGCCGGCGCGGTTGACGTTCTGATTCGCCGAGCGGTTCAGCCGTCCGTCGACCGGCTGACGGCCTCCCAGGCGTCGATGCCGGCCTCCAGGGCCGCCAGCTTCCGCCGGACCAGTGCGACGGCATCGCTGCCCAGCAGCAGGTGCGCGGGCGGCGCGTCGCCGTCGATGATGCCGAGCATCGCCCGCGCCGCCTTGACGGGGTCGCCGAGCTGCCGGCCGCTCCTGGCCTCGCGCGCTTCGCGCACGGGATCGAACAGGGCGTCGTAGTCCTTCAGCGCACGCGGTGTGCGGACCATCGAGCGGCCCGCCCAATCGGTGCGGAACGATCCCGGCGCCACCGCCGTGACGGCGATGCCGAACGGCGCCACCTCCTGGCCCAGGGCCTCGGAGATGCCCTCCAGCGCGAACTTGCTGCCGCAGTAGTAGGCGATCCCGGGCATCGTGACGAAACCGCCCATCGACGTGATGTTGAGGATGTGTCCTCGGCGGCGCGTGCGCATGAAGGGCAACACCGCCTTCGTCATGGCCACGGCGCCGAACACGTTGACGTCGAACTGCCGGCGCATCTCCGCCAGCGGCGACTCCTCCATCACGCCCTCGTGGCCGTAGCCCGCGTTGTTGACGAGCACGTCCACGGGCCCCACGCTGGCCTCGATCTCGGCCACGGTGGTGTCGATGGCATCGAAGTCCGTCACGTCCAGCAGCCGCGCGGATGCGCCGGCCCCCAGCTGCTCGAAGTCGTGCCGCGCCTGTGCGGTGCGGACGGTGCCGACGACACGGTGGCCGGCACCCAGTGCCTCGCGCGCCAACGCCAGGCCGAAGCCGCTGCTGACGCCCGTGATGAGCAAGGTCTTCGGTGAATTCATGTGCACTCCTTGGATGGGACAGGCGTGCACGATAATCTGACGATAGAAGTGGCTGAAGGCCAGAGCATTCAGAATCATTGCCCATTCCTATGAAGCAGAGCCGTACCGCCATGCTGCTGCGCGCGTTGGCGCCGCAGGAGGGCTACAACCTGACCGCGCTGTCCGGCGTGCGCGTGCTGCGCTCGGACCGGCCCTTGACGGACACACCGGTGCTCTACGACCCCGGCATCGTCATCGTGGGCCAGGGTGCGAAGCGCGGGAACTTCGGCGGTGACACCTACGTGTACGACACACGGCACTACCTGGCCGTGTCGGTGCCCGTGCCGTTCACCATGCAGAGCGACGGCTCGGCGGCGAAACCGCTGCTGGCGCTCTACATGCACCTCGACTTCACGATGGCCGCCGACCTGCTGCTGCAGCTCGATGGCGACGGGTCGGCGGCGCCGACCCAGGCGCCTCGGAGCATGGTCTCCAGCCCGATGGACGTCGAGATGCAGGCCAGCGTGTCACGCCTGCTGCAGGTGCTGGGCCGGCCCGTGGAAGCGCGCGTTCTCGGCCCCGCCGCGGTGCGGGAGGTGTACTTCCGCGTGCTGACCGGACCGCAGGGGCCCGCGCTGCGTGCGGCGCTGGCGCTCAGGGGCCACTTCGGCAGGATCGGCAAGGCGCTCCAGCGCATCCATGCCGACCATGCCACACCACTGAGCCTCGCGCAGCTCGCCGAGGAAGCGGGCATGAGCGTGCCCAGCTTCCACAGCCACTTCAAGGCCGTGACACGGACCTCGCCCATGCAGTACGTCAAGTCCACCCGGTTGCATCAGGCCCGGCTGCTCATGGCACGCGAGGGCATGACCGCCGCGGCCGCCTGCCATGCGGTGGGCTACGAGAGCACGTCCCAGTTCAGCCGGGAGTTCAAACGCCTCTTCGGCCTGACGCCGGCCGCGGAAGCGCGACGCATGAAGGCCGACTTCGCGCTGCCTTCGGCGCTCCCGGATGCAGCGTACGTGTCATCGCACTGAACAGCGGGGGCGGGCACGACGGCCGCGCAAGACCTTGCGCGCGGTCCGAGCGTCGACCCCGAGTATGCTCGTTGCCCACGAACCCGCACAGGCGTTCGGCCACCCCAAGGAGGATCGTGACGCTTCACCTCCACCCCACCTTCCCGGGGGACAGCGAGATGTCGCGCCTCATGCGCGAGCTCGACTGGTCGCGCTCGTCGCTCGGTGACCCCGACACCTGGCCACCTCACCTGCGCAGCTCGCTCAGCCTCTGCCTGACGTCGCGGATTCCCATCGTCATGTACTGGGGCCCGGACTTCAACGTCCTCTACAACGACGCCTACATCTCGTTCCTCGGCGCCGACAAGCACCCACGGTTCCTCGGCGCGCCGGGTCGCGAATGCTGGCGCGAGATCTGGCCCACCATCGGGCCCATGCTGGGTGGCGTCGTCGACACCGCCGAAGCGACCTGGTCGGAAGACCTGCTGATGTACTTCGCCCGCCGCCTGCCCGCCGAGGAGGTGTACGTCCGCTTCAGTTTCGGCCCGATCGTGTCTCCGGACGGGTCGCGTGTCGACGGGATCTTCTGCCCTTGCACCGAGACCACGGACCGTGTCATCAGCGAGCGCCGGATCGACCTGCTGCGCCACCTCGCTCAACGCCAGATGGGGGCGCGACACTCGGCCGAAGTGGCACGCGGCGCGCTGGATGCGCTGGCCCGCAACCCGCACGACATTCCGTTCGCGGCGGTCTACCTGCGCGAACCCCAGGCGCCGGAGGCTCACCGTGTCGGGAGCGTCGGACTCGATGACGAGGCTGCGAGCCAGCTGCCGGCCCGGGTCACGATGCCGGCGAATGCCCAGCAGCAGGACCCGCTGGAGCCACCGCTTCGCACGCCCAGGCCCGTGCAGCAACTGCTCGCCGTGCCGATCCCGGGCGCCTCGCGCCACGATTCGCTCGGGATGCTGGTCTGCGGCATCAGTTCGCACCTGGTGCTCGACGACGATTACCGCGCGTTCCTCGACCTGGTGGCGTCCAGCATCGGGGCCGCACTCGTGGAATCCGAGGCGTACGAAGCCGAGCGGCTGCGCGCCGAAGCGCTCGCGGAGATCGATCGGGCCAAGACGACCTTCTTCACCAACGTCAGCCACGAGTTCCGGACGCCACTCACGTTGATGCGCGGGCCGCTCGAGGATGCGCTTGCCGGACTGGATGGCCGACCCGAGCAGGCGCTGGTGGCCCTGGCGCAGCGCAACGTGGAGCGGCTGCTCAAGCTGGTCAACACGCTGCTCGAATTCGCGCGTGTCGAAGGCGGCCGTGCCAGCGCGTCCTTCGAACCCACCGACGTGTCGTCGCTCACGGCGGAGCTCGCCAGCACCTTCCGCTCGGCATGCGAGAAGGCAGGGCTCGCGCTGAACGTCGACTGCCCACCGCTCGCGCAACCGGTCTACATCGATCGCGACCACTGGGAGCGGATCGTCCTGAACCTGCTCTCGAATGCGTTCAAGTTCACGCTGGAAGGATCGATCACTGTCTCGGTCCGCCCCTCCGATGACGGCGACAGCGTCGAACTGCGGGTGCGCGACACCGGCAGCGGCATTCCCGCGGGCGAACTGCACAAGCTGTTCGGGCGCTTCCAGCGCATCGACAGCGTGCGCGGGCGCAGCTTCGAGGGCAGCGGCATCGGCCTCGCGCTCGCGAGCGAGCTGGTCAAGTTGCATGGCGGCGCCATCGGTGTCGAGAGCCGCGAGGGGCACGGCACCACGTTCACCGTCCGCCTGCCCTTCGGCAAGGCGCACCTCGCGCCGGAGAAGGTGCACGAAGCACCCGATGCGCCGCACCGGCCCTCGCACGCGGCGGCGTACGTGGACGAAGCGCTGCAGTGGTTGCCGGCGAGCCACGACGACGCATCGACCGAGGGCGAGCCCGGCGAACCGCTGTCCGCCGCCGGGTCGCGGTCCACCCTGAATGAGCGGGCGCCTCGCATCCTCGTCGCGGACGACAACGCCGATCTGCGCGCCTATGTGCAGCGCCTGTTGAGCCCGCACTACGCGGTGACCACCGCCGTCGATGGCATCGACGCGGTTCAAAAGGCATTCGCGGCGCCGCCCGACCTGGTGCTCAGCGACGTGATGATGCCGGCGCTCGACGGCTTCGGTCTGCTCGCGCGGCTGCGCGCCGACGAGCGCACCCGCACCATCCCGATCCTCCTGCTGTCGGCCCGTGCCGGCGAGGAAGCCCGCGTCGAAGGCCTCGCCGCCGGCGCCGACGACTACCTGGTCAAGCCCTTCTCGGCGCGCGAACTGATGGCGCGCGTGGGCGCGCACCTGGCGACCGCGCAATTGCGCCGCGACGCCGACCACGCGGTGCGAGCCAGCGAAGCCCAGTTTCGCGCACTGGTGACGGCCACCTCCGACATCATCTACCGCATGAACCCCGATTGGTCGCAACTGCGCCATCTCCTGGGGCAGGATTTCATCGCCGACACGCCGGAGCCGAGCAGCCACTGGCTGAGGCGCTACATCCCCGACGGCGAGCGCGCGCGGGTCATGGCGGCGGTCGAGAACGCCGTGCGCGATGGCAGGCCGTTCGAGCTCGAGCATCAGGTCATTCGCGCCGACGGCGGCGTGGGTTGGGTGTTCTCGCGCGCCATCCCCCTCGTCGAAGGCGGCGCGGTGGTCGAATGGCTGGGCGTGGCGAGCGACGTGACGACTCGCAAGCAGGCGGAGCAGGCACTGGTGGAATCCGATCGGCGCAAGGACGAATTCCTCGCCACGCTCGCGCACGAACTGCGCAACCCGCTCGCGCCGATCCGCAACGCGCTGCACCTGTTCAAGGTGACCCGCAAGGAACTGCCCGCCCCGCCCCTGCGCGAGATGCTCGAGCGGCAGGTCAATCACATGGTGCGTCTCGTCGACGACCTGATGGAGGCGTCCCGCATCAGCAGCGGCAAGCTCGAGCTGCAACGCGCGCCGGTCGATTTGAACGAGGTGCTTCGAACGGCCCTGGAGACGAGCAAGCCACTGCTCGATGCCAGCCGGCATCGGGTTGTCGTCCACATGACCGCACAGCCATTGGTCGTGGACGGCGACGTGGTGAGGCTGACCCAGGTCGTCGCCAACCTGCTCAACAACGCGGCGAAGTACACCGACGCCGAAGGTCGCGTCGACGTGGAAAGCCGGCGCGAGGGCCGCTGGGCCGTCATCGAGGTCCGCGACAACGGCATCGGCCTGTCGCCCGAGCAGGTGCCACGGCTCTTCGAGATGTTCTCCCAGGTCGACACGGCCCGCAAGCGCGCCGGGGGTGGGCTCGGCATCGGCCTGGCGCTGGCGCAACGTCTTGCGCAGATGCATGGTGGCGGGGTGTCCGCCGACAGCGAAGGCCTGGGGAAAGGAAGTTCGTTCTCGGTGCGGCTTCCGCTGCTGCAGGGAGACGGCGACGCGCCGATCGCCTTGCAGCGCGACGCCCTCCCGGGGCTCGATGCCCGGCGCATGCTCGTCGTCGACGACAACCACGACGCGGCCGACAGCCTGGGCCTCCTGCTGAGCGCGCACGGGGCCGACGTGCGCGTCGTGTACGACGGTGCCTCGGCGGTCGCGAGCGCGCTCGCGTGGCGGCCATCGGTGGTGCTGCTCGACCTCGGCATGCCGGAGATGGATGGGTGGGAGGTGGCGAGGCGGTTGCGGTCCGAACCCACGCTGGAGGGCCTCCAGCTGGTCGCGCTGACCGGCTGGGGCCAGGAGAAGGACCGCGAACGGACCGACTCCGCCGGATTCGACCACCACCTCACCAAGCCCGTGGACTTCACGGCGCTGCAGACCCTGCTGGCATCCGCCGCATCACCACGACCGTAGTCGACCCGGGGCCCGTCCTCGGGCCGGCCCCGCTCGGTCCGCGGCCCGGACGGAAAGGCCGTCCCGTCCTACTTGCCCTTGGCGACCTCGTCCACCTCGAGCAGGCTCGCCCCATACCCGCCATCGCATGCCGCCCCGGCATCGCACACCGCCTTGCCCACGAACGGGCTCTCGCCCGGCTGGCGCGCGGCCCACAGCTGCTCGGCCTTCGCGAGGTCGAACTCGGGGATCTCGTCGCCCGCGCCGCGCAGGCCCACGGCGCCGAGGTCACGTGGGCGGCGCGACACCACGGTCACGATGTGGTTCGTGCCCGCGGGGCCGCCCGCAGTGATCGCCCAGCTCTTGCGCGGCAGCGCCACCTCGGTGTTGGCCTCGATGCGGTTGTTCTTGTCGATCTCGTTCGGGAACAGCAGGTAGAAGTGGGACTTGTCGGTGCCGCTCAGGAACACGTACAGGTAGCCTGCCTCCTTCGACTTGACCCGGAATTGCAGGCGGTCGCGGCCGATGGTCAGCGAGGACTTGTCGGCCAGCACGTTGACGCCCAGCAGCGGGTCGGCGTGCCGGACGATGTCCTGCAGGCCCGCGACCACCGTGAACGGCTCGGCCGGCGGCGGCGCGGGGGCCGGGGGCGGCGGGGCCGCGGGGGCAGGTGTGGGCGCCGGGGACGCGGCCACGACGGGCGCGGGTGCGGGCGGCTGCGGCTTCGGGCTCATCGCCCACCACGCGCCGCCTGCGGCGAGCAGCAGCGCGACAGCGCCGCCGGCCACGAGCGGGGTCTTCGACGTTGAAGGCGACGCGGATGCGGGCGACGGTACCGGCGGAGCCAGCGGCGCCGGCGCGCTCAGCGGTGCGGGCCGGCTGTCGGGGCGATCCACCACCACGGTCTTGTCGAAGAAGCCGTCGGACGGCGGCGGCTTCGGGGCCGGCGGTGGCGGCAGGTCCACGAGCGGCAGCGGCGCGCTGCGTTCGCCGCCGCGGTCGCTCGCGCGGCGGGCCACCGGCGGCGAGACGGAGGTGATCATCGCGCGCAGCGCGGCCATGTCCTGCGGGCGGTGTTCCGGCCGCACGGCCAGGCCCGCGTCGATCACGGCGAGGAACTCGGGCGTGAAGCGCCCGGCGCCCGCCTCGACGGCCGGCACCAGTTCGTCGCTGACGATGCGGCTCACCGACGGGGTGGGTGCGCGGCCCGTGACCGCGGCGTACAGCACCGCGCACAGCGCGTAGACGTCGGTCCAGGCGCCCTGCTTCATCGACGACGACTCGGCGTATTGCTCGATGGGAGCGTAGCCCGGCTTGAGGATGACCGTGAGCGCCTGCGTGGCGTCGCTGATGACCCGGCGCGCAGCACCGAAGTCGAGCAGCACCGGGCGCACGGCGTCGCTGCCGCCGACCTGCGTGCCCTGCTGCTGCAGCAGCAGGATGTTGTCGGGGGCGATGTCGCGGTGGTAGCACCGGTTGTGGTGCATCACCTCGAGCGCGTCGATCACCGGGGCCAGCAGCGCGAGCAGCCACGACTCCGACGGCGAGCCGTGTTCCAGCAGCCACTGCTTGAGCGTGGGGCCCTGGTAGTACGGCATCACCATGTAGGCCGTGCCGTTCTGCTCCCAGAAGCGGTACACCTTGACGAGCGAGGGCTGGTCGAATGCGGCCAGCAGCTGGGCCTCGTTCACGAAGCTGCGGCGGCCGAGCTCGAAGGTCTCGCGCTGGCGCTCCGACCGCACCGACACCACACCGCCGTGTGCACGCGACGCGAGCGACGACGGCATGTATTCCTTGAGGGCCACCACCCGGCCGAGCTGGGTGTCCCGCGCGAGGTAGACGATGCCGAAGCCGCCCTCCCCGATCAGGCCCTCGATCACGTACTCCTGCAGCTTGTGGCCGATGGGCAGCGGGTTGTCGCCGGGGGGCGGCGGCGGCACGGCCGCGGCGTCGCGCGCCAGCACCATCGTGGGCTCCTCACCGGGGGCCGGAGGAGTCGGAGGGACAGGCGCGGACGGATCGCTCATGGTCGGTACGGCTACGGCTACGGATTCACCACTCGCCTTCGAGCATCAACGCGAAGTGCGTGGGCTCGGGCAGGCCCGCGGTGATGCTCAGGCTGGTGTCGGGTGTGTTGGCATGGTCGGGCCACCACAGGCTCTTGCCGGCGCAGACCTGCATGGCTTCGCGCAGGCCCATTCCGGCCACCCATTGTGCCAACACCGCCTCGCCGTCGAGCGAGTAGCGGTCGCGGCCCGGCAGGCGGGCGACGTCGGGGCGGCGCGTGGGCAGCGTGTCGGGCCACACCGGGGCGGCCGTCAGGGCGTCGTCGAAGGATTGCAGCGTGGCAGTGGGCTGCAGCGTGCCGAGCACGGCGGCCGACACGTGGTGGAACCAGCGGTCGAGGCCGGCGACACCGGCCGCCGACTCGGGCGCCATGGCCGCGGACCGGGCCACCACGAGCGGGAAGTAGCGGCCGACCTTGTCGACGCTCGGCATCATCACGCCGAACCACCACTGCGGATCGACCACGCCGGGCGACAGCGCGAAGCGCCACAGCGGGCCGGTCAGGTAGACGTCGAGCCACTCGTCCCCGAGCTGCGCGCGGCTGGCTTCCATGCCACGCGAAAGCCAGTCGTCGAGCACGTCGACGAAGGGCTGCGGCAGGCGCCGGTGGGCGAAGTCGCCGAGGACCGACAGCTTGCCGAACCAGCCGGCCGCGCCGCTGCCCTCGCCCGCCCCCACCAGCAGATCGCCGAAGCCCGTGCTGCTCACAGGCGCCCCGGGCAGTGGAAGTTGTCGATCTCGGGCAGGCGGAACGGGTTGCGCACGCTGCTGGCCGAGACGACGAAGACCGCCTTGCGGCCGTCGACCGTGAACGTGGCCTTGAAACGCTCGGGTGCGCCCGCGCCTTCGATCTGCTGCTTGTCGAAGAGCTTGAACAGCGCCCACGGGCCCTCGTTCACCGTGCCCGACAGGCCGCCGGTGGTGGACACCGGCGTGAGCGCGATGCGCACCTGGCCCGTGCCACGCGGGCCCGGCCACTGCACCGACATCGGGATCTGCGGCCCGTGCGCGTACTTGACCACCTGACCATCGATGTCGAGCGTGAACTGGGTGATGGTGGCATCCATCTCCAGTGGCTTGAAGTCGAGGCGCAGGCCCGGCACGTTGCCGCCGGCGCGGAAGAACGTGTCGCGAATGACGGCCGCGTTCTGGAACTGGGCCAGCGTGGCGGTGTCGGCGCCCATCGAGGCCCCGTCGATCGACTTGAAGCTCCACGGCTTCGTCGTGGTGTTGACGAAGTTGGCGAGGTTCTTCTGGAAGAACGCGTCGAACAGCCCGCCCGGTGCGAACACGCGGGCGAAGTCTTCGGTGGTGACGTCGCGGCTGGCGTTGCGCTCGAACGGATAGCGGCCGTTGATGGCCTGGCGGCAGAAGTCACCCACCTCGGCGTTCAACGCATTGCCGAGGTTGCTCCGCGTGATGTCGAGCGCGGCCTTCGTGCCGCTGACCGACAGCGTGTTGAGCAGCGAACGCACCGGCTCGGGCAGGCGCGCAGCCTCGGCCTTGACCTTGTTCGGCACATCGGAGGGCGGCGGCACGTTGCCGCCCTTCACCGCGGTGTCGGACGCGTTCAGCAGCGTGTAGACCTCGCCGATCAGGCCGATGGTCTGGTCGATGGGGGCCGGCCCGCCCTTCTCGCCGCCCGACGGCGACACGAGGTTGCGCAGCGCGACGAAGCGGTCGTCGACGAGGCTCTCGATCTTCGCGCCCGGGGGCAGCGGCGAGGCCGTGGACGCGCGGTTGCCCAGCAGCCGCAGCAGTTCCTCGCGGGAGCGCTGGATGGCGTCGCGCGCCTTGCTCTCGGCCGCGGCGGCCAGTTCACGGTTGTCGATCAGCGTGGTCTCGCGCGACATGCCGCGCAGCAGCGGCACGAGCGGGTTGTCGGGCGACGACAGCACGCGGGACATCTGCACCGCCTGCGCCAGGTTCGGCGTGGGCAGCATGCGCACGTCGGCGATGAAGGCCTCCCAGGTGGCGGCATAGTCGGTCAGGTACAGGCGGCGCACCTCGTCGGTGAGCTGCTGCTGCACGTCGGTGTTCCGCAGCGTGTTCTGCCGGCCGGTGTCGGTGACACCGAGCACCCAGCCCTCCTCGTCGGCCAGCTGGCGCGACACACGCTCCACCTCGCGCTGGAAGCCCTTGTGGTAGCCGTCGTACGTGAAGAGGCCCTGCACGCCCTTCGTGAGCGGCTGGCCGCTGGCCCGCGTGAACACGAGCGCGGCGCCGGGGCCCGCGGCCTTGGCGACCGTGAACTCGGGGACGTCGGCGCCCACGCCCTGGCGCTTCAGGCGACGGTAGATGCGTTCGGTGAGTGGCGACGAGACGAGGCGCGCGCGCGTCTGCGCGACGAGCTGCTTGTCCTCCGGCAGCGGCGACACCGCCTGGCCTTCGGCCAGCAGCGCGTCGAGGTGCGATTCGAGCGCGGCGCGCTGCTCGGTGGTGACCGAACGCGGCAGGTTCGTCTCCCAGTCGGCCATCACGTACAGCTTGAGCGCGGCGGGATCGAAGCGCGACGGGTCGAACAGCATCACGTAGGCCTTCAGCGCCTCGTACTGCAGCTCGGGGTTGTCGAGGCCCGTCTTGAGGCGGTCCTCGATGCCCAGCGCGATGCGCGGCAGCACCGCGTCGACCAGCATGCGGCGGTAGGCCTGCTGCGACGCCGAGTCGAGCTTGCGGCCCTGGTACAGCCCGAAGCCGTACGACACCGGCACCGAGTCGCCGATGCTGGCGCGGGCCAGGTCGCGCGTGGCTTCGAGCGCCGGCAGCAGCACCATCAGGTCGGGCGAGGCGCGGTTGGGCGTGGACTGAAGCAGCGTGCGCACGTCGTTGACGGTGCCACCCACCTTCGCCACGTAGGCCTGGTTGTTGACGTAGCTGACACCCCACGCGATGAGCGAGACGGCGGCCACGGCCGCCACCAGCGCGTAGGCGCCCACGGCGAGCCACCCGCGGCGGCGTTCCCATTTCAGGTCGGTGCCGGCGAGCGCGCTTTCGGCGAACACCACCTCGCTCAGCAGGCGCGACAGGAAGAAGCTGCGGCCGCTCGACAGGTTGGGCGGGACCACCGTGCGTTCGAGCCGGTACGTGCGCGCGATGCGGCCGAGCATGCGGTCGATGGGTGTGCCTTCCTGCGTGCCGCTGACGAAGTACACGCCGCGCAGCAGCGGGTGGGCCTCGAACTGGGACGGCGAGAACACCTGCTCCAGGTAGTCCTTCAGGAGGCCGCGCAGCGCCTCGAACTGCTGCGGGAAGCCGTAGATGCGGGCACGGCGCTGCGGGTCGCGCTCGAGCTGCAGGCGGTCGATCAGGCCGTCGGTGAGGCGCTTCTCGAGGGCGTCGAACTCGGTGCCGAACACCGACAGGTCGGTGTGCTGGTTCTTGTCGAGCTTGAAGGTCATGCCCCACGGCGTGGCGCGGGTGTCCTTGTCCACCTCGCCCAGCGTCTCCATGAAGCCGGACAGCAGGTCGCACTTCGTGACCAGCAGGTAGATGGGGAAGCGGATGCCCAGCTGCTGGTGCAGTTCCTGCACGCGCTGGCGCACGGCCGCGGCATGCTGCGCGCGTTCGGCGGCGTTGCGCGTGAGCAGGTCGGTGACCGAGACCGTGACCAGCACGCCGTTGAGCGGCTGGCGCGGGCGGGCGCTCTTGAGCAGGTCGAGGAAGCCTTCCCAGGCCTTGCTGTCCTGGGCCTTGTGGCTGTCCTGCGTGGTGTAGCGGCCGGCGGTGTCGATCAGCACGGCCTGGTCGGTGAACCACCAGTCGCAGTTGCGGGTGCCGCCCACGCCGCGCACGGCGTGTTCGCCCATCGATTCGGCGAGCGGGAACTTGAGCCCCGAGTTGATCAGCGCGGTGGTCTTGCCCGAACCCGGCGCGCCGATGATGACGTACCAGGGCAGCTCGTAGAGGTACCGCTTGCCCACGCGCGACGACAGGCCGCTCCACGCGCCGGCGAGGCCCGTCTTGCCCTGGTCGAACTTGGCGCGCTTGAGCGTCTGCAGCGCGGTGGCGAACCGTTCGCCCAGCGTCTTCAGCTCGGCGTCGGCCGGGTCGTTGGACGCGGCCTTCGCGGGCGCGAGCAGCTGGTCGACGACCTTGTCGTTGGTCTTGCGCGCGCGCCAGAACTGCCACAGCTTGCGCAGCACGACGAGCAGCACGATGGCGCCGATCAGCAGCCAGCGCGCGGCGGGGGTCTCGAGCGGACGCACCGTGCCGATGGCCACGAGCGGGCCCACGATCCAGATGACGATGGACAGCGCGACCAGCCCGAGGACCAGCAGCAGCCACGGGTTGAACAGCACACCGAGGATCTTCTTCATGAACCGGCTCCCTGGGCCGCGGCGGCAGCGGCGGCGGCACCGCCCCGCTGGACGAACAAGGTGATCTCGACGCGCCGGTTCAGCGCGCGGTTGGCGGCGGTGTCGTTCGACGCCACCGGCTCGCCGTCGGCACGGCCTTCGGCCTTCAGCCGGTCGGGCGTGACGCCGTCGGCCTGGAGGATGTCGCGCACGGTCTTCGCCCGCTCTTCCGACAGGTGCCAGTTGGACGGGAACTGCGCGGTGTGGATGCGCACGTTGTCGGTGTGGCCGGTGACGAGCACCTGGCCCTGCACCTTCGTGAGCGCGTCGGCGATGCGCTTCATCAGCGCCTCGCGTTCCTTCGTGAGCGTGGCGCTCGCGGGTGCGAACAGCCCGTCGCCGCGCACGGTGACCACGCTGCGGTCGACCTCGTCGCGCACCGTCACCAGCTCGGCCTTGATCTCGTTGACGAGGAACTGGGCCAGGCGCGGCGTGGGCGCCGGCAGCTTCACCGGCGGTGTGGGCGGCAGCAGGCGCAGCTCCTGGATCTGGCCGAAGACCGGGTCGGACGCCGAGCTGAGGCGGGCGGACAGGAACCAGTAGATGGCCAGCAGCAGCAGCGCCACGACCGCCGCGGTGACCCACAGCGGCAGCCACGTGAGCATGGTGCGGCGCGGCGGCTTCTCGCCGCGCCAGTTCTGCGCGAGCGCCGGGGCGTAGCCGCCGCGCTCCTTGCCGAGGATCTGGGCGAGGCGTTCGCGCACCGCCTCGAGCTGCGCCTTGCCGCCGTCGACGACGCGGTAGCGCCCTTCGAAGCCGAGGCACAGCGCGGCGTAGATGAGTTCGAGCAGGTCGCGGTTGGCCTGCGGGTTCTCCGCGAGCTTGGCCATCAGCTGGAAGACCTTCTCGCCGCCGCCCGTCTCGTTGTGGAACATCGCGAGCAGGCTGTGGCGGCCCCACTGGCCCGAGGCACCCCACGGCATGGTGGCGGCCACCTCGTCGAGCAGCGTGCACAGCACGTAGCGCGCGGCCAGCACCCGTTCCGGCGCGATGTTGCGTGCGCGGGCCTGCGATTCGAACTCGCGCAGCCCCTGGGCGATGGACTCGCGCAGCGCGCCGGGGTCGGCCAGCCGCGTGGTCGAGCGGATCTGCGGGACCAGCGCGAGCAGCGGGTTCGCCAGTGCGACGAGGGGGTTCAGCCCGCTGTCGGGCAGGCCGATGTCGGCCGCCACGTCGGCGCCGGTGGGCAGCGGCCCGCGGGCCATGGTGCTGGCGGGCGGCGCACCGCGGCCGCCCGGGGTGGGCATGATGAAGGTGCGGCCGCCGTCGAGGTCGGCAAACGGGTCATCCGGTGTCGGTGTACTCATCGGGAGGCTTTCAGGTCACCGGCGGGCCCGCGGCCGCGCCGTGCCGGTTGTCACTTGCGGATGGCCCACAGTTCGAGTTCCAGCCCGGGGAAATCGCCCGAGATGTGCATCGCCATGCTGCCGTTGGTCTCGATCAGCTTCCACAGGTCGTCGGAGCGGTCGAGTTCGAAATAGAAGTAGCCCGCGTGGAACGGCAGCTGCCGCGGCGCCACCGGCAGCGGCCGCAGGCCGATGCCGGGCAGCTGCAGGTTCACGAGGTCGCGGATCTTGTCGACCGGGCCCAGCTTGGTGGTGGCCGGGAAACGCTGGCGCAGCTGTTCGCCGGGCACCTGGGCGTTGACGGCCAGCACGAAGGTGCCGGTGCGCACCAGTTCCAGGTCGGACACGACGGCGGTGCGCACGTTGTGCTTGCGGTCCACCAGCTCGATCTGCAGCGCGTTCTGCTCGAGCACCGACGTGAGCATGCGCCGCAGCTCGTCGAACACCGGCGTGAACGTGCCGCGCAGGTCGTCGTGGCGGTACGGCGGGAACACCGGCGGGCGGCGCGTGTTGCTCGCGAGCGTGGCCAGGTCGCCGGCCAGGCGCAGACAGTCGCGGTGCAGCTCGCGCGGGTGGGCGTTGGGCGTGGCGGTGTGCTGGCTGAAGATGGGCTCGTTGCGGTTGAGCGTCTGCAGCATCAGGAAGTCGGCCAGCTCGGACACCCCGCTGCTCAGCTGCCCCATGCGCGCGGCGAGCGCCTGCGCCCGCTGCTGGATCAGGCCATGCAGCAGCGCGCTGCTGGCCGACAGCTGAGCCGAGGTGTCGAGGTTCACCTGCGGCGGGATGTACTGGCGGTCGAGCGTGACCTGGCCGTCGCTGCGACGCTCGGCCACGAAGGCCACGCCCAGCAGCGCGTAGGCATCGGTGGCGTCCTTCGCCCGCACGAGGCGCGCGCGCAGGCGGCCCGTCTGGATGGTGGTGGGTTCGTCGGACGCGTCGGTGTTGTCGCGCACGTTTTCCTCGGCCGCGTCGAAGCGGGCGAGTTCACCGGCGTCGGCCGTGCCGAAGTCGACTTCGTTCAGGCCCTCGCGCTGCAGCGGCACGGCGAGGTAGACGACCTCGCCCTTCGAGTCGGGCGGCACCTCGAGCGGAGGCGGCAGCGGATCGAGCAGCGGCATGGCGAACGGCGTGCCGTCGGGCAGCAGGCCGGACGCACGCGCGAGGCCCACCTTGCCCAGGGCCAGCAGGCCCTCGTCGAGCTCGAGTTCGGCGAACCCCCACGCGAACGGGGACAGGGTGCGCACACGGGCGTCCACCAGCCGTTCGAGGTAGCGGGTTTCCTGCTGGAAATGGTGGGGCTGCAGGAACATCCCCGAAGACCAGACGACCTTGGCGCGCCAGCTCATGTTGTTGTGCCCGGAAGAGAATTTCGGAACGACGTGCGGGAAAGAGCGGCCCCGCTCACTCGTCGCGGGTGATGGTGACGTTGACGTCGTCGATCTTGATCTTCATCGTGTTGGTCTTGCCGGCCACGACGGGCGCGGCCACGCGCCAGCGGGCGCGCTCGAGGTCGCGGAACGCGGCCACCACGCCGATGAACTTCGCATCGGCCCCGAGCGTCTTGTTGACGGCCTTCACGTCGTTCGGGCGCAGCACGAACTCTTCGCGGGACAGCAGCTCGGCGCCGAGCGTGGCCTGGTCCTTCTCGAAGAGCGTGACGAAGTCGGTGGACTCGAACAGCGCGGTGGACTTCAGCTCGTACACCCGCACGATGACCGGCGACGGGCGCTTGCGCGAATCGGGGTTCACGTTCGGGCCGACGATGGCGGTGGACACCAGCGTGGTCTTGGCCGGCGGCAGGATCACGGGGGCGGAGCCGCAGCCGGCGAGCACGGCGGCCAGCACGGCGGCGGCAACCAGGCGCGCGCGGGTCGAACGGAAGGTGGAGGCGAGGCGTTGCATGGGCATGGGGTCCGGGACCGGTTCGAATTCGGCGGCGCGCGGGCCCACCCCGAGGCAGGCGCGTTCGAGCCGCTTGGAGAATACCGGGGGGGCCCCGGGGCGGCGCGTGACTTAGGTAATGCGCCCCGACACAGGCGAGCCACCCCGCGTGTCACGGATTGACGAAGGTCAGTTGGCCGGTGCGCGCGCCCGGTCCAGACTCGGGACCTTCCGACTGCCCGGCCGCGCCATGATCGACAGAGCCCTGCTCCCTGCCCTGCTCCTCGTGCTGGCCGGCTGCGCCGCTCCGCCCGCGCCCACCGGCGACGCGCCGCCCACCGCGCCCGCCGAAGCGCCGCGGGACGTCGCGCTCGCCCCGGCCTCGCCGGCGCCCGCCGCCAGGCCGCCCGCCAAGGCCCCGGCCGCCAAGACCACCCGGGCCGTGCCGAAGGAGGTCCGCACGCGCAACGCGATGTTCAAGCTCTCGGGCTTCGACGAACTGCCCGGCTGGCAGCAGGACGACATCCGCGCCGGCTGGGGCGCCTTCCGCAATTCGTGCGGCCCGCTGCAGAAACGCGCCGAATGGCGCGAGCTGTGCGCCGCCTCCGCCGCCGTCCCCCCCACCGGAAAAGCGATGCGCGCCTTCTTCGAGGCGCACTTCACCGTGCTGCGCATCCTCAACACCGACGCCACGCCCGAGGGCGAGGTCACCGGCTACTTCGAACCGCTGCTCGAGGGCCAGGCCACGCGGGGCGGCGAGTACGTCTACCCCGTGCTCGGCGTGCCGCGCGGCCTCTACAGCCTCGACTGGGGCCAGGTGCCCGCGGCCCAGCGCGGCGGCGTCGTGCGCGTGCGCCCGCAGGGCGACCGCCTCGTGCTGACCCCCGGCACCGGGCCGGGCACCTATGCGCTGGACCTGCGCCGCTTCGTGCTCGACGACCGCGACCGCCGGCTGCGGCTGCGCCTGGTGGAAGGGACACAGGGTGCACAGGCACGCGTCGAGCCGTACTACACCCGCGCCGAACTCGACGCACTGGGCCTGCCGGGCGGCGTGGACGCGCCGGTGCTCGCGTGGGTCAATGACCCGCTCGCGCTTTATGCGATGCAGGTGCAGGGCTCCGGCCGCATCCTGATGCCCGACACCTCGGTGCTGCGCGTGCAATATGCCGAGCAGAACGGCCACCCGTTCCGGCCGCTGCGCGTGGTGCCGAAGGCCAAACCCGTGACCCGCGGGGCCGCGGGCGAGACACCCGAGACCTTCGTGATCGAAGGCGACGACGAGGCGCCGCTCGACGGCGCCGTGGTCACGCGTGGCGGCCGGCCTGCCGCCGCCCCGGCCCAAGCGTCCGCCGCCGGGGACCCGCTCGTGGACGAACTGCTCAAGGGTGCCCGCAAGCCGCCGGCGAAACCGGCCACACCGGCCGCCACGCCCCCGGCCCCGGCCGCCCGCCCGCAGTCCGCCGCCGTCGAACCCCGGCGCGCCCCGCCTGCCCCGGCGCGGCTGAACACCGACCCGAGCTACGTCTTCTTCAAGGTCTCGGCCGACCGCCGCCCGAACAGCGAAGGCCCGCCGGGCGCCTTGGGCGTGCCGTTGACCGCCGGCCGGTCGGTGGCGGTGGACCCGCGCGTCACGCCGCTCGGCTACCCGATGTACCTGAGCGCGCCGCCCCCGAGCGGCTCGCGCGTGCAGGTGCAGCGCCTGGTGTTCGCGCAGGACACCGGCGGCGCCATCCGCGGCGCGTTGCGCGCCGACTACTTCTGGGGCTTCGGTGCCGAGGCCGGCCAGATGGCCCGCAGCACCCGCCACCGCGGCCAGATGTGGGTGATGCTGCCGAACGCCGAGGCCGCCCGCCTCTCCAGCAGCCGCCTCGTCACCCGGGGCACGGCCACGGGCGACAGGGTGGAGAGCGACGGCCAGTGCCTCGTCGACGACGGCGAGTTCTGCTCCGAACTTCCGGAATGAGGTGACGCGCTACCATCGTCCCGGATGGACTCCCTCGACCTCTCCGCCCTCTCGCTGGCCCGCGACTGGTTCGCCGCCGGCCAGACCGTCTGGCTCGTCACCGTCGTCGACGCGTGGGGCTCCGCGCCCCGCCCGCCGGGTGCGCTGCTCGTGCTGCGCGGCGACGGCGCCGTGGCCGGGTCGGTCTCGGGCGGGTGCGTGGAGGACGACCTGGTCGAACGGGTGCGGTCCGGCGGCAACGGTGATCGCCCGGAGGTGCTGACGTACGGCGTGACGTCCGAACAGGCCGCCCGCGCCGGGCTCGCCTGCGGCGGCCGGCTGCAGGTCCTCGTGGAACCGCTGCGAGACACCGGCTGGGTGACGGAGGTGATGGACCGCGTGGGCCGCCACGAGCGGGTGCGGCGCACGCTGTCGCTCGCCGACGGGTCGGTCTCGCTCGCCACCGCCGGCCGCGACGACACCTTTTCCTTCGATGGTTCGACCCTGCAGGCCCTGCACGGGCCGCGCTGGCGACTGCTGTTGGTGGGCGCCGGTCAGTTGTCCCAGGCCGTGGCCGCGATGGCCCTCGCCCTCGACTTCGAGGTGCACGCCTGCGACCCGCGGGACAGCTACCACGCCGCCTGGCGCATCCCGGGCGCCACGCTGCACCGGGGCATGCCCGACGACGTGGCCGTGGCGCTGGGCCTGGACGCCCATACCGCCGTGGCCGCCCTCTCCCACGACCGCAAGCTCGACGACCTGGTGCTGCTGGAGGCGCTCAAGTCCCCGGCGTTCTACGTGGGCGCGCTGGGCTCGCGCCGCAACGACGCCGACCGCCGCGAGCGGCTCGGGCAGTTCGATCTGTCGGCGGACCAGATCGCCCGCCTGCGCGGCCCCATCGGCCTGGACCTCGGGGGGCGCACGCCGGCCGAGATCGCGCTGTCGGTGATGTCCGAGGTCGTCGCCGTGCGCCATGGTTCGCCCCTCGCGCAGCGGCGCCCCCTGGCGGAGGCCGCGCCATGATCCCGTGGCTGCACGACGCGGCCGACCCGCTGCCCGACCCGCACCTGGCCCTGCCGAAGGGGTCGGAGGCCCCGGGCCTGCTGGCGGCCGGGGGCGAACTCACGCCGGTGCGGTTGCGCGAGGCCTACGGCAAGGGCGTGTTCCCCTGGTACGGGGAGGACCAGCCCGTGCTGTGGTGGTCGCCCGATCCGCGCATGGTGATGTACGTCGACGAGTTCCACCTCTCGCACACGCTGCGCAAGACCATCCGCAAGTTCGCCCGCACGAAGGGCCGCGAGGTGCGTTTCGACAGCGACTTCCGCGCCGTGATCACCGCCTGCGCCCACGCCCCGCGCGAGGGGCAGGCCGGCACCTGGATCGTGCCGGAGATGATCGAGGCGTACTGCCACTGGCACCACCTGGGCGTGACCCACAGCGTGGAGACGTGGATCGACGGGGAACTGGCCGGCGGCCTGTACCTCGTGAACATCGGCCGCATGGTGTATGGCGAATCGATGTTCGCGCGGCGCACCGACGCCTCCAAGATCGCGTTCGCGGCCCTCATCTGCTTCTGCCGGGCCCATGGCATCGGGCTGATCGACTGCCAGCAGCGCACCGGGCACCTCGCCTCGCTGGGCGGCCGGGAAATCAGCCGCGCGGCCTTCGAACTCGAACTCCCCCCCCGCACGGGCGGACCGGCGATCCCCGATTGGACCTATGATGCGGCGATGTGGGACCTGCTGGACGGCCCCACCGACCTGCATCCCCAGGACACCGGCCCGTGACGCACCCCAAGGAACTCCCGCTGTCGTCGCTGCAGTTCTATGCGACAGCGCCCTACCCTTGCAGCTACCTGCCCGAGCGCATGGCGCGCTCGCAGGTGGCCACGCCCAGCCACCTGATCCACGCCGATGCCTACTCGGGCCTCGTCACCAACGGCTTCCGCCGCAGCGGCATGTTCACGTACCGCCCGTTCTGCGATGGCTGCCGCGCCTGCGTGCCGCTGCGCGTGCCGGTGGCCGCGTTCCAGCCGTCGCGCAGCCAGCGCCGGGCCTGGAAGGCCCACGGGAACCTGAAGGCGCGCGTGCTGCGCCTGTGTTTCGTGCCCGAGCACTACGACCTGTACCTGCGCTACCAGGCCGGCCGGCACAGCGGCGGCGGCATGGACAACGACAGCATCGACCAGTACACGCAGTTCCTGCTGCAGAGCCGCGTCAACTCGCGCCTCGTGGAGTTCCGCGAACCCTCCCCGGACGGCCAGGGCCTCGGGGCGCTCAAGATGGTCTCCATCCTCGACATCCTGAACGACGGCCTCTCGGCGGTCTACACGTTCTACGAACCCGAGGAACGCACCAGCTACGGCACCTACAACGTGCTGTGGCAGATCGAGCAGACGCGGCTGCTCAAGCTGCGGTACGCGTACCTGGGCTACTGGATCCGCGAGAGCCAGAAGATGGCCTACAAGGCCCAGTTCAACCCGCACGAACTGCTGGTCGACGACCGCTGGTTGGTCGCCACGGACGTTCAGCCGGGCTGAATCCCCAGGCGAACGAGCACCTCGTCGGCCAGCGCCAGGCACGAGGTCAGCCCCGGCGACTCGATGCCGAACAGGTCGATCCACCCGTCCACGCCATGGTCCGCGGGGCCATGCAGCTGGAAGTCCGGCGCCGCATCCTCGGGGCCGTGGATCTTCGGGCGCACGCCGCTGTAGGCGGGCACCAGCGAGCCGTCCGGCAGGCCGGGCCAGTAGCGGCGCACGTCGGCGTAGAAGGCCTCGGCGCGGGCGGGGTCCACGCGGTAGTCGACGGGGGCGTCCGGCACGTCGGGCAACCACTCCACATCGGGGCCGAAGCGGGCCTGACCGCCCTGGTCGAGGGTGAGGTGCACGCCCAGCCAGGCGTCCTGCGGCAGCGGGTACACGAGGTGCGTGAACGGCGCCCGGCCCGCCAGCGCGTAGTAGTTGCCCTTGCAGCGCCGCGCGTGCGGCACGCCGTGCTGCGGCAGCCCCGCGGCCGCATGCGCCAACGCCACGGCGCCGAGCGAGGCCGCGTTCACCACGTACCGGGCCGTGAGGGTCATGGGTTCGGCGCCGCCCACGTGCAGCACGTGCTGGCCGGCACCGCACACGGCCGAGTCGACCGGGGAGGCCAGCGCCACAGAGCCGCCTGCCCGCTCCAGGTCGCCCTGCAGCGCGAGCATCAGGCCGTGGCTGTCGACGATGCCGGTGGACGGCGACCACAGCGCCGCGACACACGACACCTCCGGCTCCAGCGCCAGGGCTTCCTCGCGGGTGATGCGCACCACGTCCGACACCCCGTTGCGCCGCGCCTGCGCGAGCAGGCGTTCCAGCGCGGGCAGCTGGCTGTCGTCGGTGGCGACCACGAGCTTGCCGCAGCGCCGGTGCGCCACGCCGTGGGTCGCGCAGAGGTCGTAGAGCTGGTCGCGCCCGGCCACGCACAGTCGCGCCTTGAGCGAGCCCGTCGGGTAGTACAGGCCGGCGTGGATCACCTCGCTGTTGCGCGAGCTGACCCCGGTGCCGATGGCCGTCTCCGCCTCGAGCACGAGCGTCTCCAGCCCGGCGCGCGCGAGCGCGCGGGCCGCCGCGAGGCCCACCGCGCCGGCGCCCACCACCACTGCATCGACGTCGTTCGTCATCCTCGTGTTCCTCCGGCGCGCCGCCGCGCCTCACGCTCTTCCTGGCGCTTGCGCGCCCGCTCGCGGGCCGCCTCGGCGCGCCGCCGGACGTCGGCCTCGCGGCGCTGGTCGCGGTCGCAGCAGTCGGCGAAGTCGAGCACGTCGCAGGCGCCGGCCACCAGGTCGCCGCACAGGTTGTCAGGGCAGCCGTCGCACCCCACGTCGCAGTCGCCCCGCTGGGCGGCCGGCGGACGCAGGCGGCGGTAGACACCCGCCTCGCGCAGGTCCGCTGCAGCCATGGTGCACCGGTCGAACTGGCGCCGCAACAGGGCGAAGCCCCGCCCCACCCCGGCGCGGCGGAAGGCCCGCAGGCCGACGCCCGAACACGACCCCCGACCCGTGTGCACGCCGAAGGCGCAGCGGAAGCCCTTGCGCGGCGAGAGGAACCGCTGGTAGCCGCGGATCGCGGCCACCGCCAGGGCCCGGATCACGCGGGCAGTTGCGCGAGCACCCGCGCCACGGCCGGGCGCTCCTTCATGCGCCGCGTGTGGCCGAGCACCTTCGGGAACCGCGAGGGATCGACCCCGTCGGACTCCAGCCAGCCGGCGATCGTGAACAGGTACGGGTCGGCCACGGTGTACTGCTCACCCATCAGCCACGGTCCGGCGAACAGTTCGTTCTCGATGTACTCGAAACACTCGCCCATCGTGCGCGGCACATTGCGGCGCATCGCTTCCAGCGCCTCGGTGTCGGCCGCGTCGACCCAGCGGATGCCGCGGGGCCGGTGGGCGTGGGCCACGTGCACCGTCGAGCACAGGTAGCTGGTGACCGACTGCAGGCGAGCGAACTCGAACGGCGACGTGGGCACGAGGTGCGCCTCCGGAAACGACTGGCCGATGAAGGCGAGCAGCGCCGGGGTCTCGGTCAGCACGCCCTCGGGCGTGACGAGCGCGGGCACCCTTCCCTTCGGGTTGAGCTTGAGGTAGTCGGGAGAACGCTGGGCGTTGCTTCTCAGGTCCACCCAGGCGATCTCGTGCGGTGCCGCGGCCTCCTCGAGGGCGATGTGGACGGCCAGCGCGCAGGTGCCGGGGGCGGTGAAGAGCTTGAACATGGGACGGCGATCTCCATCTGGGGTGCAGGACGCCCGAGAGCATAGCGCCCCCGCCGTGCGGGGCGATTGCACCACCCCGGAGCGGCCCGGCCTCAATCGGGTGGACAATGTCGACCTTGGACACGATTTTCCGCTTCACACGCCCCGCACTGCCCGGGGCCCGTGGTGGTGCCCCGGCCCGCCACGCGACACAACTCGAACACTTTCCATGAGCACCCTCCCGAGCCTGGTTTCGTGCTGGCTTCCCACCGAGCTGGGCGAATTCCAACTGCATGGCGTGGCCGACCCCACCACCGGCCAGGAACACGCCGCGCTGACCATGGGCGACGTCGCCGACGGCAAGCCGGTGCTGACCCGCGTGCACTCCGAATGTCTCACCGGTGACACCCTCTTCAGCCTCAAGTGCGACTGCGGGCCGCAGCTGCAGAGCGCCATCGAGGCCATCGCGGCGGAAGGCCGCGGCGCGCTGATCTACCTGCGCCAGGAAGGCCGCGGCATCGGGCTCGTGAACAAGATCCGCGCGTATGCGCTGCAGCAGGCCGGCGCCGACACGGTCGATGCGAACCGCCTGCTGGGCCTGCCCGACGACTCGCGGGACTACCACATGGCCCACGACATGCTGGCCGCCCTGGGCGTGGCCAGCGTGAAGCTGATGACGAACAACCCGGGCAAGGTCGACGCGCTGCGCAAGCTGGGCACCGTGGTGACCGAACGGGTCGAACTGATCGTGGGGCAGAACCCCCACAACCACGGCTACCTCGACACCAAGGCGCGGCGCATGGGGCACCTCATCAGCACCCCGATGAACCTGCACGACCTCGTCAACAAGGAACAGTCGTAGCCTTCGGGCTCGGCCGGGGCTGCGCCACCTCGGCCTGCAACGCCTGGGCCCGGCGCCCCAGCGACTGCGACACGATCCACCACCCCACCGCGATCACGGCCGACACCCAGGCGATCTGGGGCGCCGTGAGGCTCAGGCCGCGCAGGCCGCCGAAGATCCACGCCGAGGCCGTGTCACCCGTGCGGTGCACCAGCGTGTCGATCACGTTTTTCGCGCGGTACTTCTGGTCGGCCGGCAGCACGTTGTAGAGCGTCTCGCGGGCCGGCTTCGTCAGCGCGTATTCCCCGGCGCGGCGCACCACCCCGAACGCCACCAGTGCCCAGAGCGCCGGCCACGCGAGCGCCAGCACCACGAACCCCACCACGGACACCAGCGGCAGCAGCCCCAGCACGAAACGCGTGCCGAGCCGCGTGATGAGCCCCTTGAACGCGACCACCTGCAGCACGAGCGCGAGCACGTTGACCGCGAGGTCCACCTGGGCGAGCAGCTTCGTGCGCTCGAGGCTGTTGGTCACCGCCTTCGGGATGGCGTCGGCGCTCAGGAAGTAGAGGAAGGTCGACAGCAGCGTGTAGCCGAGCAGGAAGACGCACAGGCTCAGCAGGTAGCGCGAGCGCACCACGTCGACGAGGCCGCTGAAGATGCTGCCCTTCATCGCCTCGTGTTCGCCCGGGTCGGCGGCCTGCCCCGCGGCGCCGGTGGCGCGCGCCCAGGCCCGCAGCCGCAGGATCGCGATCACGGCGAGGCCCAGGAAGCCGGCCGACACCCGCAGCAGCCACTGCGGCCCGATCCATTCGACCAGCGTGGCCGTCAGCGTGGGCCCCACCAGCGCGCCGAGCGTGCCGCCGGCCGAGATGAAGCCATAGAAGCGCTTGGCCTGGCCCGTGTCGAACAGGTCGGCCATGAAGCTCCAGAACACCGAGATCACGAACAGGTTGAAGACCGAAACCCACACGAAGAACACGCGGGCGAGCGCCGGGCTCTGCTGGCCGCCGGCGTCGAACACCCAGGCGAAGGCCAGCAGGTTCAGCATGAAGAAGCCGTACAGCCACGGCAGCAGCTGGCGGCGCGGGACCACGCGCGTGAGCCACCCGAACACCGGCACGAGCACCAGCATCGAGACGAACACCCACGTGAACAGTTCCTGGAGCGCCTTCGGACCGAGCTGCAGGCCCATCTCGTCGCGGATGGGGCGCAGGACGTAGTAGCCCGCGAGCAGCGAGAAGAAGTAGAGGAACGACCAGGCCAGCGCCGGCAGCTCTTCTCGGGTGGCCTCGGCGGGCCGCAGGGTCAGGGAGGTCATCGCGCTCGCTTCGGAGTTCGGCGCGATCTTGCCATGTCCGCCGCCGTCGACCGGGCGCCAGAATGGCGAAAGGGTCCGACCGCGGGTGGCGCGGCGGACCCTAAAAGAGGGCGAGGCCGGTAGGCCTCGCCCCAAGATCGCCAGACGATCACGACGCCGGGATCTGCCGACGCCGGAAGACGAGGAGAGTCACGTTGGTTTCCCCCAACCGCAACAGCTTCACGTCCGGCGATTCACCTCAACAGTGTAGGCATGAGCGAGGCCTTGCGGCCTCGCCCTTCAGCCGTCAGATCACCACCAGGCTTCGCCCTGGATGCCGATCGACGTGCCCGACTTCTTGTCGCCGTACACCTCGGCGGTGCGCGACTTGTCGGCCACCATCGCCAGGCGGGCCGCTTCGTTCCACCAGCCTTGCGTGACGAACAGGCGGATCGTCGGGCGCGAGCCCGCCGTGTTGCCTGCCGACACGGCGCCGGCCAGCGTCAGCTTCGTCAGGCGGCGCGTGTCGCCCACGTCCGGCTTGATCTGGTCGTGGCCCAGCTCGGCCAGGAAGCGGAACGGACCCGAGATGTACGTGTCCGTGCGCGCACCGATCGAGAACCACTTGTCACCGAGGTTGTTGTCCGCGCTCTTGTTGCGGTACTCGGTGATGAAGTCGATCGCGGTCTTGCCGTACTGCGTCTGCTCCTGGCCGATGAGGCGCCAGATCTTCTGGTCGGCCTGCTTCTCGAACTTGGCGCCGAGC
>Ga0209281_1000320_pt1 | contig 84410 bp, 68 predicted proteins | sample MedtruBG_FD_187514 | JGI IMG/M metagenome (GOLD analysis project Ga0209281, IMG submission 187514) | Root nodule microbial communities of legume samples collected from California, USA - Medicago truncatula BG (SPAdes) (version 2) | ecosystem: Host-associated > Plants > Roots > Nodule | place... | reverse complement strand
CGAGTTCGTCGACGCCAGGAGCAACCAGACCGTGGCCAAAGTGGTGCGCAAGGTGTTCGGCACCGAACTGAAAAACGAAAGCCAGCAGATTACCGCCAAGGACTTCAAGGCGGCGATCGACAAACTGGGTACCGACTTCCAGGCATTCCTCAAGTAACACCTGCCTTTGTGGCGAGCGAGCTTGCTCGCGCCGGGCTGCGTAGCGGCCCCTGGACTGTCGGCAACGACATGTTTTGCGACTGCTGCGCAGTCGAGAGCGGGAGCAAGCTCCCTCGCCACAGAGGTTCCCCTCCTGACCCTTGCGGTCACTTCTTCATCCCCACCCGCCGGCGCATCTCGGCAGTGATCGCTTGTCGGGTTCCGGGCATCTGCGCCCACGGCCCATCCCCGACTTCAGCCAGACGTTCATGCACGTTGTGCAGGTTCCATTGATTGGCACCCTTGAGTTCGGCCACCTCTTCGCGCCAGATCGGCATCGACACCGGCAACCCTTCGCGGGTACGTACGGCGTAGGCGCAAATGGTGGTCGCCCCCAGGCCGTTGCGCAGGTAATCGATAAAGATCCGTCCGACCCGGTTCTTCGGTCCCGACACCGCCGAAAAACGCTCGGGCAACAGCTTGGCCATGTGGTTGACAATGGCATGGCTGAAATCCTTGACCTCGTCCCAACCGAGCTTGCGGGTCAACGGCACTACCACATGAATACCCTTGCCGCCGCTGGTTTTCAGAAACGCCTTGAGCCCCAGTTCATCCAGCACCGACAGCGTCAGTTGCGTGGCCTCGACCATGCGCTTCCATGGCAACGCCGGGTCCGGGTCAAGGTCGAGGACAAAACGGTCCGGCTTGTCGAGTTTGTCAGACGTCGCGTTCCAGGTATGCAGTTCCACGGTACTCATCTGCACCGCGCCAACCAGCGCCTCGGCATTGTCGATGAGCATCATCGGCTGGCCGGTGAGTTGTTTGTCCAGCATGGTGATGCCGGGGATCGCCAGGTGCTCGGCGTTTTTCTGAAAAAACAGCTCGCCGGCGATGCCGTCCGGGGCACGCACCAGCGCCACCGGACGATCCTTGAGTTCGGGCAGGATCCACTCGGCGACACTGGCGTAGTACTGCGCCAGTTGCAGTTTGGTCGTGCCGCTGGCGGGGTCGATCACCCGGTCCGGGTGAGTGATGCGGACCTTGCCGTCCTCCAGACCGATCTGTGAGGGGGCAGGCGCGGCTTTCTTTTGCGTGGCTGCGGGCTTTGCCGTGCCGGTTTTTTTCTCAGTGGAGGTTTTCACGGTACTCGCACGCTCCTCGGTGATGGCTCGGGCCGGTTTGTCCTTGCGCAGACCATGGAACACGGCATGGCGTACCGAGCCGTCCCTGGTCATTTCAGCGAAGGCCACTTCCGCCAGCAGCCTGGGTTTGAGCCAGTGCACATCCCTGGCCTGCGAACCGACGGGTGGGTTAACCACAGGCGGCTTTTTCACCTGCAACGGCTTGAGTTGTTCATGGAGGCTGCGCAAGGTCGCCTCGTTGAACCCGGTGCCGACCTTGCCGGCGTAGCGCAACTCGCCGCCATCGCGGTCATGCAGCCCCAGCAGCAATGCCCCGAAGGCATGGCGCGAGCCTTTCGGCTCGGTGAAGCCAACGATGATGAATTCCTGCCGTTGCTGGCATTTGAGCTTGATCCAGTCACTGCTGCGCCGGGAGAGATAGGGCGAACCCAGACGCTTGCCGATCAACCCTTCCATCCGCATCTGGCAGGCGCTGTCGAGCAAGGCCCGGGGCTCCTGGCCAAACGACTCGGAGAAGCGCAGCAGCGGATCTTTATTGGCCTTGAGCACGGCCGCCAGCGCGGCCCGACGCTCTTCGACCGACACCTCGCGCAGGTCCACGCCATTGAGGTACGGCAGGTCGAACAGGTAGTAGAGAATGCCGTCGCTGCGATCCTCTTCGAAGGCGTTTTGCAGCGCCTGAAAGTCCGGCACACCCTGTTCGTCCATCACCACCATTTCACCGTCGAGCCACGCTGATTCCAGGCCCAGCGCGGCCAGGGCCGTGGCCTGCCCCGGCAGTTTGTGGGTCCAGTCGTGGCCATTGCGGGTGATCAGCTTCACCTCGCCGTGGTCGATGCGGGCCATGATGCGGTAGCCGTCGAACTTGATTTCGTAGCTCCACGGGCCGTCGGGGATTTTTTCCACCAGCGTCGCCAACTCAGGCTTGAGCAACTCGGGTAGCCTGGCTTTGCGCGCACCGGTGAGGGGCGATGATGCTCCCGGGCGTGAGCGCTTGGCGGCGGCCCTGGAGGTCGCCGAAAAGTCACCCAGGCGGTTGTAATCATCGAGGTTGCGGGGCATGGCTTACCTGCTTCGCGCCAGGACGTCGAATGCAAACGTCTTCTAATCAAGCAGAGCCAGCGAGCGGCGCAATAATTCAATCAACGTTGAAAAAGCCCGGACGGACGGGCTTGTGGCGCGGGATACGGCCGGTGTTTGCGCAGGTTGACCGAGTCATCGTTCTTCGCGAGCAGGCTCGCGAAGCTTTACCAAGGCGGATGCACCCTTTCAGGCAGTACCCTTGGCCTGCTGTTCCAGATGCAATTGCAATAGCGGGTCGATCTGCAACGCCGCAGCCAGTTCATCCAGATAGTTGCGCTCGGCGTCCTGCTGGTCGTCCACCAGCATCACACTGGCCAGGTACATCTCCGAGGCCATGGCCGGGTCGGTGGCCGATTGCGCCACTTCATTAGGGTCCAGAGGCTTGGCGACCTCGTCGTCCAGCCATTGCTGCAATTGCGGATCGTCGGTGTGACGGCCGATTTCAGTGCTGATCATGTGCTTCTCGGCTTCGTCGATGCGGCCATCGGCCTTGGCCGCGGCGATCAATGCCCGCAGGATCCCATGGCTGTGCTCCTCGGCCTCCGGGCCGGCCAGCAAGTCCACGGTCCGTGGCGCTTCTTGCGGCGCCGACGCCTGACTGCGTTGCCAGGCCTGGTACGCCTGGAACGCCATCATGCCCAGGGACGCCAGCGCCGCATAATTAGTGCCGCCAGCGGAGCGACTTTGCGGTGCACCGCCCATCGGCGAACCACCACCGAGCAAGCCACCGAGCAAATCGCCCAACCCAGCGCCACCACCGCCACTGCCTGCACCAGCACCACCACCCAACAAGCCGCCGAGCAATCCACCCAGGTCGCCGAGCCCGCCTTGGGCCGACGAGCCACCGCCACCCTTTTGCGCCATCGAGCCCTGGCCGGCGCGCAGTAATTGTTCGAGCAGATCGCTGGTGTTCATGGCAGTTGTCCTCTTGAAGGGCGTTTATCCAGTCAGGCAACGATAGCCCCCGCCGGCGAATGTGCCAGCACCGTTGGGCTGACCCGCCCGCGCTACCGCGGATTGCTCCGGAGTATTTCCTGGCGGCGCAGCTAAGATTCATAGGTGGTGAACCTTATTCCCGCAAACCCGGTCGATACCTGCAACCCGACCCGGTTTGCCACCGCCCCCATACGCGGGGCGACAACTGGCTTGCTTCATTCACTGGAGAACGCCCCCGTGATTTCAACCCTGTACATCGCCAGGCTCAAAGCATGGGGCGCCCATGGCTTTACCGCCACTGGCGTGGTCACCGCTTTCCTCGCCACCCTGTCCCTGCTGGAGAACCAACCGACCCATTGCCTGCTGTGGCTGGGTGTCGCCCTGATCGTCGACGGACTGGACGGTGCGCTGGCACGCAAGGTCAACGTGCAGTCGGTGTTGCCGAGCTTCGATGGCTCGATCCTCGACCTGGTGATCGACTACCTGACGTACGTGTTTATCCCGGCACTGTTCATCTACCGCTACATTCCGTTGCCGGACTACACCCTGCTGCTGAGCGTGTCGCTGATTCTGGTGTCGTCGCTGTTCTGCTTCTGCAACGTCAACATGAAGAGCACCGACAACTACTTCCAGGGTTTCCCCGCCGCCTGGAACGTGGTCGCCCTGTGCCTGTACATCATCGCCCCGCCGCCGTGGATCACCTTCGTCACGGTCATCGGCCTGGCGCTGCTGACCGTGACCCGGATGAAATTCCTGCACCCGTTTCGCGTGCGCCGGTTCATGCCGATCAACATTGCGGTGACAGCCATCTGGTTGCTGTGCAGCCTGTCACTGGTGCTCAACCATCCACGGATCAATCCGTTGGTAATGGGCTTGTGGTTGCTGATGTCGGCGTACTTCCTGGGCATCTGCCTGTGGCGCACGGCGCTGGAGTGGTTCGACGAGTCGGGGCTCAAGTAGCCATGGCGGTCCATATCGTTCAACTCGGATCACCCCGTCGGCCTGACGAAGGCTTGCGCCTGGGCACGGTACGCCGCCCTCCACGCGGCGTACCGAAAACCGAATTCGCCCGTCGGGACTTTTATGATGTCTGGCAACCGCTGCTGTCGCCCAGTGCCGAGTTGGTGGCCGAGGCCAAGGCCGCACAGGATGCCAAGGCCTGGGAGGTGTTCCGGCGCAGGTTCAAGGCCGAGATGAGCCAGCCCGCTGCCAGTCAGATGCTGGACCTGCTGGCCGCGCTGTCCCACCAGACGTCCCTGGCCGTGGGTTGTTATTGCGAGGATGAAGCGCATTGTCACCGGTCGGTGTTGCGCGAGTTGCTGCAAGCCCGTGGTGCCCTAGTGATTTAGAGGCAATGACCAACACACAACTCCTATGGGAGCGGGCTTGCTCGCGAATGCGGTCTTTCAGTCGAAGATGCTGTGGCTGACACACCGCTTTCGCGAGCAAGCCCGCTCCCACATTGGACTTGTGGTAACTCAACGCCGCGTAATCACCACCTCCAGGTATTCACTCGGCACCACCAGCGACTTGTCGCCCGCCCGGTTCATCCGGTTGATCAGCTCGCTCAGGTCCCTCTCCAGTGCCTTGGCGCCATCCGCGGGCAGCGCGGCGAAGGCCTTGTGCACCGGCCCGTACCACTGGCGGAAGGTGTCGATGAAATGCGCCGCCGAGCGATAGCGGAAATTGAACGTGCGGCGTGTCACCTGAAGCAGGAATTCACGCTCGTCGAAATGCTCGCGCAGCCAGGCTTCGCTACCCCAGCGGGAGGGCGGACTGGCGCCCGGAGGGGGTGGCAGGTGTTGGCCCAGGGTCTTGAACATCTGGCCGACGAAACCTTCCGGCGTCCAGTTGGCCAGGCCGATCCGCCCGCCCGGGCGACAAACCCGCGCCAGTTCCGCGGCGGCCTTGGGCTGGTCTGGCGTGAACATCACGCCGAAGGTCGACAGCACGGCATCAAAACTGCCGTCGGCAAAGGGCAAGGCTTCGGCATCGGCGACCTGGAAGGAGACCTTCAGGCGTTCTGCCCGGGCCCGTTCTTCGCCGCGTTCGAGCAAGGCGGCGACATAGTCGGTGGACGTCACCTGGCAGCCACGGCGGGCAGCCGCGAGGGTTGCGTTGCCGTTACCAGCGGCTACGTCGAGCACGCGCTCATCGCACAACAGGTCGCAGGCTTCAGCCAGTTGCTCGCCGACGATCTGCAGGGTGGTGCCGATCACGGCGTAGTCACCGCTGGCCCAGGAGGCCATCTGGCGGTTTTTCAAGGCAGTCAGATCAATGGGTGTACTCATGGAAACGGTCTCTGGTTTGAAACACGAGTCGGGTCCGGTCGCGGTTACTCCGCCGTCGTCGGATCGATGATATTCATGACCTGGGAAATGCGGTTGGCGGGAAAACCACTGATCCTGGCGTGCTCCCGGATCTGCTCCTCGTTCGGCGAGATGTACACGCAGTAGAGTTTGTCACCGGTGACATAGCTCTGCAGCCACTGCACCTCTGGCAACTCACGCAACGCCTGGCAGGACTTTAGCGAAGCGGCTTTCAAATCCCTTTCCGACAATGCTCCGGCGCCCTGGATCTCGCGTTCAATCACGAACTTCGGCATGGCAACCTCTCTTTTCTTGTTCTGGGTAGCAGGGCCGGTATTGACCCCGTAGACAAACTATCGTCCTGACGGGCGCTGGCGTCCTGTCCGATCGTCGCCCAACCCTGCCCGATCGTCCGGAGATTCCACGTAGCGCGCAGGCGCGCTCACAATCAGGAACCTCCCACGGGGAAACCCCAATGGACGCTCTGTCACAGACCCTGCGTGTCGTGCACCTGGTCGGCGCGATCTTCATCAACGCCCGGTTCACCGCGCCCTGGTGCTACCAGTCGCCCAGCGCCGATACGGCGGCGCCGTTCCTGGAGCCCGATGCGGAACGGGTGGTGATCTTTCACCTGATCACCGAGGGTGAGTGCTACGTGGAATTGGGCGATGCCCCGCCGCTGCTGCTGAGTGCGGGCGACGTGGTGATCTTCCCCCAGGGCGATGCCCACCGCATGTGCTCCCGTCCCGGGTTGCCCCCGGCCACGGGTGCGCGACTGGATGCGGTGCTCGCGCGCCGCCCTCGGCAGTTGAGTTATGGCGGAGGTGGCGCGGTCACCCGGTTGGTGTGTGGTTACCTGGCGTGCGACACGCGCCTGGCGGGCATGTTGCTCAAGGGCTTGCCGGCCGTGGTGCGCGTCAATGTACGCGGTTCGGATGCCGGTATCTGGCTGGAATCCTCCGTGCGTTATGCCCTCGCCGAAGCCCGCTCGCCTCGCCCTGGCGGCGAAGGGGTATTGGCCAAACTGGCCGAAGTGCTGTTCATCGAAGTGTTGCGCCTGTACATGAACGAACAGGGCGAAGGCCGCACCGGCTGGCTGGCCGGCGTGCGCGACCGCATCGTCGGCGCCGCCCTCAACGCCTTGCACAAAAAGCCCTGCCACGCCTGGACGCTGGACGAACTGGCGCGCACCGCCAGCACCTCAAGATCGGTGTTGGCCGAACGCTTCCAGCAACTGGTGGGGGTGTCGCCGATGCAGTACCTGACGCAATGGCGCATGTTGCTCGCCGCCAACCTGTTACGCAGCAGCAACAGCTCATTGACGCGCATCGCCGAAGAAGTGGGTTACCAGACCGATACCGCTTTCAGCCGCGCCTTCCGTCGCGAGTTCGGTGCGCCACCGGCGGCGTGGCGGCGCGGTCAGGAGAAAAAAATCATGGCCCACGAGGCAAGACCTGTGAGCCATTGAACAAGCAAATTACGCCGTTGGCGCGCTTGCCTTGGCCTCCTCCAGCAACTGCTGAATCATCTTCTCCTGAGTGTCATAACTACCCTCACCGAAGTGGGTGTAACGCACCTGCCCCTTGGCATCGATCAGGTAGTGCGCCGGCCAGTACTGGTTGTCGAAGTTGCGCCAGATCGCGTAGTTGTTGTCGATCGCCACCGGGTAGGTGATGCCGTACTCCTTCACCTTGGCCCTGACGTTGTCGATGATGCGTTCAAAGCCGTATTCGGGCGTGTGCACGCCGATCACCACCAGCCCGTCCTTTTCGTACTTCTTCGCCCAGTCCTTCACGTACGGCAGGGTGTGCTTGCAGTTGATGCAGTCGAAGGTCCAGAAGTCCACCAGCACCACTTTGCCTTTAACGGCCTCGTTGCTCAGGGCCGGCGAGTTGAGCCAGTCCACCGCGCCGGACAGCGAGGGCATGGCACCCTGGGCATCGCCCATGGTGCTGTCGGCCTTGACCTTGCTGACCAGGTAATCGACGACTTTCGGCACGGCTTCCAGCACGTCTTTCTCCACACTGCTGACACCTTGCGATGAGGTGTTGACCAGCAACAGGTCATTGGCCCCCGTTGCAATCACCGCCGCACCGGACAGCACCGCAACCCCGGCGCCACGGCGCAACCAGCCAGTGACCGGAATCGACGGTTTCAAGCGATTGACCAGGCCGCGACCGGCAAAGATCAAGGTGCCCAGGGACAGCGCACTGCCCGCGCCATAGGCCACCAGCAACAGACTGGTGCCGGCGTTCGCGCCTCGCAGCATGGCGCTGGTGAGAATCACCCCGAGGATCGGCCCGGCGCAGGGTGCCCAGAGCAGCCCGGTGGCGACGCCGATCATGATCGACGCCAGCGGCCGGGACATCTTGCGCGAGTTCGGGTCGATGCGATTGCCCAGCAGCACGAAGGGCCGCGCCAGCCAGTCACCGACCCGGGCGGAAATCAGCGACAGGGCGAAAAGCACCATCACCACCAGCGCGACGTGGCGGCCGGTATTGCTGGCCTGGATCACCCACTCGCTGCTGACCACGGCCAGGCTGGAGACCAGGGCAAAGGTCAGGACCATGCCGCCGAGGGTCAGCAGGATCGAGGAACGTGTGCGGTCGGCCCCGGCAAACAGGAAGGGCACGACCGGCAGGATGCACGGGCTGAGGACGGTCAATATGCCGCCCAGGAAAGCGATGAGTAACATGGGATCACCTGATGCAGGTTATAGGGCGACACAGAGCCAGTGTGGGAGCGGGCTTGCTCCGGGCGGCGTTCCGACGAAGACGTACTTTCAGTTGATATCAATGTTGAATGTACTGGCCTCTTCGCGAGCAAGCCCGCTCCCACATTGGATTGGGGTGTTCTCAAGCCGTCTGCTCATCCAGCAACTGCCCTTGCGGCGTGCGGCTGGAACCGTCTTGCGCCAGGAAGCCCTGGGTATCCTTCTGCGCCACAGGCGTGAGCTGGAAGCAGGTGTTGCCGGCGCAGGCGCTTTGCTCGACAGTGGCGTTGGCATGGGCCGCCGCACCGGCGACGGAAAAGACGATGGCGGTCAGGTAGCGGGAAACGTTGTTCATGATGTCCTTCCTGTTTCAAATGGATCAGGCGGTGGTCGGGCGCGACACTCAGTTTTGCGAGTTGCAGTTGTCAGCGAATTTGCGGTAATCCAGCACTTGGGTCCTGGACTGGGAGTCGAGGTACGTCAGCTGCGCATTCACCACGCCGCAGGAAGGCGTAGCGTCCTCGGTCAGCGACAGCACTTTCCTGATGTCCAGTTGGGTGCCGTAGGTGTAGGTTCTGGGAGCGACATCGGCTTCGGCACGGGCCGACAAGGTGCAGATGTTCAGGGCGGCAAACAGGCAGGCGGCGTAGATGGCCTTGGTGTTCATGGCGGATTCCTCAGGGTTCGACAGGTCGTTGGGCCGAGGCGCTCTGGCTGGCCTCGATGGAACCCATTAAAAGCCTGTGAGGTATCTCGTCTGTGTCGGGAATCGGCGTGAATCAATCGCTGCGTATCAGAACGGCGCCTGGATACACAGGCATACAAAACCGCTGGAAATCGGCTTTTTTGCCTTCGTGTGTATCCGCAGGCAAGCCAGATACACTGCAATACAAAGGGTGGCAGGCGAGCCCGCCCAGGCTCTATAGACTGTGTGGCATTCCCCATTTACCAGAGGTTTGGCCCAATGGATCACGTTGATCACATCCTCATCGTTGACGATGACCGCGAAATCCGCGAACTGGTTGGCAACTACCTGAAGAAAAACGGCCTGCGCACCACGGTCGTGGCGGATGGACGGCAGATGCGCGCTTTTCTGGAAACCACTCCAGTGGACCTGATCGTGCTGGACATCATGATGCCAGGGGACGATGGCCTGCTGCTCTGCCGCGAATTGCGCGCCGGCAAGCACAAGGCCACGCCGGTGCTGATGCTCACCGCCCGCAACGATGAGACCGATCGCATCCTCGGCCTGGAAATGGGCGCCGACGACTACCTGGTCAAGCCATTCGCCGCCCGCGAACTGCTGGCGCGGATCAACGCGGTGCTGCGACGCACGCGCATGCTGCCGCCGAACCTGGTGGTGACCGAAGCCAGCCGCCTGTTGGCCTTCGGCCGTTGGCGCCTGGACACCTCGGCCCGTCACCTGCTCGATACAGACGGCACCATGGTGGCCCTGAGCGGTGCCGAATATCGATTATTGCGGGTGTTTCTCGACCATCCGCAGCGGGTGCTCAACCGCGATCAATTGCTCAACCTGACCCAGGGCCGCGACGCCGACCTGTTCGACCGTTCCATCGATCTGCTGGTCAGTCGCCTGCGCCAGCGCTTGCTCGACGACGCTCGCGAGCCGGCCTACATCAAGACCGTACGCAGCGAAGGCTATGTGTTTTCCCTGCCGGTGGAAATTCTGGGCGATCAATCATGACCCTGGCGCTGCATTGGCCGCGCACCCTGGCTTCGCGGCTGTCGCTGATTTTCCTGATCGGCCTGATCCTCGCCCAGGCGCTGTCCTTCGGTGTGCAGTACTACGAACGCTACGAGTCCTCGAAAAACACCATGCTCGGCAACCTGGAAACCGACGTTTCCACCTCCGTTGCCATCCTCGACCGCTTGCCCGTCGATGAGCGAGCCGCCTGGCTCAAACAACTGGAGCGGCGCAATTACAGTTACATGCTCAATGAGGGTTCGCCGGGCACGCCCATGCGCACCGACATGCCCGATGCGCCCATCGCCATTGCCTCGATCAAGGACGCCATCGGCCACGATTACCCGATGACCTTCACCGACATCCCCGGGCCGAAAAAACATTTCCAAGTGCACTTGAACCTGGCCGATGGCAGCCCGCTGACCATCGACGTCCGCCCGGCGATGGTGCCGTTGTCACCCTGGCTGCCCATCGTGTTGCTCGGGCAACTGGCGTTGATGCTGGCGTGCTCCTGGCTGGCGGTGAGAATCGCCATCCGCCCCCTCACCCGCCTCGCCGGTGCCGTGGAAACCCTGGACCCCAACGCGCACCCGGTACTCCTCGACGAAAGAGGCCCGAGCGAAGTCGCCCACGCTGCCAGGGCCTTCAACTCGATGCAGGCACGCATCGCGGCCTACTTGAAAGAACGCATGCAACTGCTCGCGGCAATCTCCCACGACCTGCAAACCCCGATCACCCGCATGAAACTGCGCGCCGAGTTCATGGACGACTCCAGTGAGAAAGACAAACTGTGGAACGACCTGGGCGAGATGGAACACCTGGTGCGCGAAGGCGTGGCCTACGCCCGCAGCATCCACGGCGCCACCGAAGAAAGCCGCCGCACCGACCTCGACTCGTTCCTCGACAGCCTGGTGTTCGACTATCAGGACGTGGGCAAGGATGTTCAGCTCACCGGCAAGAGTGCGGCCGTCATCGATATCCGCCCCCACGCCTTGCGCCGGGTGCTGGTCAACCTGACGGACAACGCATTGAAGTTTGCCGGTGCTGCTCAATTGCAGGTGGAAAAACGGGCCGATGGCAACCTCTCGATCAGGATCCTCGACCGTGGTCCGGGGATCGCCGAGGAGGAACTCAAGCAAGTGATGGAGCCGTTCTATCGCGTTGAGAATTCCCGCAACCGCAGCACCGGCGGCACCGGGCTGGGTCTGGCGATCGCCCAGCAACTGGCGGTCGCGATTGGAGGGTCGTTGACCTTGAGCAATCGTGAGGGTGGCGGGTTGTGTGCGGAGTTGAAGTTGCCGCTACTTCACTGAATTCCTCGCCGCCCTCTGTGGGATCTAATAACACCGAGGGCGGCCGACCATTGGTCACCACTGTCAGAACTGACAGTAGCCAGCACTCCCCGGGTTCCTGTGCAATGTCCGTCCACAGGATCAACGGGAAACCACGATGGACTTGCTCGAATCAGTGACCCAGGCGTGCACGCGACTGGCGCCTGGCGGCTGGCATTCGTTGTTGCTGCGCCATGGGCTGGACATCCTCGCAGTACCGCTCGACTCCGAGCTGATCAAGCCGCTGACCATCGACCGCAACCTTCCAGGCTTTGAGGGGTTTACCAGTGCCGGCAACCGGGCGATTGAGTCCAGCCAGCCCTCGCACAGCCTGCTGTATCACGCGCTGGCCTCGCCCGAGGTCACTCTCGACGAAGCCGGGCAGCCTCTGCAACTGTATCCGACACCTGCCGAAATTGAAGCGATTCTTGATTATGTCTATGGCGTAAACCCACCCACACTCGAAGACCTCCAGCGAAAAGCCGAGGGCGCACCGCTGGCGCTGGTGGTGTTTGCCAGCGAGTACCGTTGCGCCGGTGACACCGTGCACGGTGAACATGCCGACCTGTGTTTCTCCCGTACCGGCATCGCCCGCGTCGGCACCGTCGCCGCCCACTACGACGCCCAACGACGGTGCTTCCTGCCGTTCGTGGATGATGACGTGCACGGCATCAGGGTCATGCCTGTGCGTTACAGCGCTTACATCGCCATGCAACACAAGGGTAACGCCGCGCGCTTCGGGCCGATGGATTTTCAAGACGATGTTGATGCCGGTCTGGATTTCTGGGTGCCGCTGCACAAGCTGTTCGAGGGGACGCAGTGCCTGGCCGGGATGGACCTGACACTTGAGCTGGATAACTACCAGATCAACGAGAAGTTACGGTATGTCCACCGGTACTATGAGGGCACAGCCGGCTGGCAGGAGCCGGAAATCAGCCAGCCGCCGTTCGTCATCACTGACGGTTTGGCTGTTTGGGCTACGCAAGCAGATCTGGGGCCGGGTCTGCTGCTCCCGCAGCCCAAATCCCGACTGGTGGAGCTTGCCTATTACCAGGGCAAACCCTTGTCCTTCCAGGTGCCTCGCGGCACCTCCGGTATAGTGCATGCCCGGCATCAGGTGAGCAAAGATGGACAGATCAAGGATTTGAATGATCGCGAGGGAGTGGACGAAATCGTCAGGCAAGGTGGCTATCGCGCCCTGCATTACCATGACGGCATGGCCGATGGCTGGGTTCGGGCACACTGTCCGTCATTGGAAAATAGCCTGCCTTCGGTAGCAGCGTACTCAGTGATTGGTGCCCCGGATTTCTTTCCTTTGTGTAGCCAGCGCCAACTTATACGCTGGGCAAATACTGAGCCCAACCTGCCCACCCCCCCGGACATCTGGCATACCAAACTGGAGGCATTGTCGAATATTCGGTACTGCGCCAACCTGAGCCTGAAAGATCAACCCTTTTCGGCAGATGATCGCGGGGTCACGGCAATTGTGGCCTTGCCGCGTGAGGCAGGCTCCACGTCATCATCCGCAAACAGCGCCACGACCGTTGCCCGCCCTTCCTCCTTGCCTGATGCCGCCGCCGGAGTCTTTGGTCCCGGCTGGGAGTTGGGCAGGGTTTTCCAGCTTAGCGAGGATAATACTTCGCTGCACTTCTTAGCCGGGTACAAGTTGGCCAGCCCCTTCAGTGAAGATGTGCGAATTTGCGCAGCCCTTAGCTCTTTCTGGCCGGGTGTGGCGCCGGATTCGGCACGTACCTTTGAACCAAGGGGCAGCCTGCATACCATCATCCCGCTGACCGACCAGGAAATCGGCCAGACCGGCGGCCCGGCCTGGGATAACCAACGAGGGCCACGCCTGGTAGAGCAAGCAGAAGGTCGCTTCGTCCAATACCACGCCTACGAATACACCGACTACACCCAGGTGGCACTTGATGGAGGCTTCTCCCTGCAACTGACGGGCAACACCACCCTGCAAGATTACGAAGACCGGGTGCTGTCGATGAATCGTGTGTACAACGTGCTGGGAGTCGGGAGTAACAAACCCGAGCGCAATAAGTGGCCGATATTGTCATTTACCTTCGTGCATCGACCGGATGAGGAACTCGACACTGCCGAACAGGAGGCTGGCCTGCAACTGAGCGGCTGGGTGCATCGCTATCAGTTGTACGAGCGAGGACTCGACTCGACCCGGGATATCGACTTCAAACTGCGCAATGTAGAGATCCTGCACCAGGCGACCCTGTTGGTCAGCGCCGAAGCGATCCTGGTCAAACACGACGAATCGTCTTGGCAGATCGCCAAGTGAATCACTTGGATGTGCTGGTGGTCGGGGGTGGCCCGGCGGGAAGTGCTGCGGCAATCAGTTGCGCGCAGCGTGGACTGCGGGTGGCGCAGCTCGAGGGCCAGGGTTTTCCGCGGTTTCGTCCTGGCGAAAGCCTGCACCCGGGTATCGAACCTTTGTTGCAACAACTGGGGGTGGCCGATCAAGTGTGTAGCCAAGGGACGATTCGCTATCCCGGGCAATGGGTGCATTGGGACGACCCGCCTCGCTTCAGTGGTTTTGGCGAGGACCTTGCCGGTCCCTGGCTTGGCTTTCAGATTGCCAGGGCGCGATTGGACGCGGTATTGCTGCAACGGGCTGCGATGCTGGGCGTCAGGGTGCTGCAACCGTGCAAGGCCAGACGCCTGCTGACCCACAACCGGCGAGTGATTGGCCTGGAATCCGATTCAGGCCCCTTGTTCGCGTCCTACCTGATTGACGCCAGCGGGGCAACGGGTTGGCTGAGCCGGCAATTCTCGTTAAAGGTGCGTCGCCATTCGCCGCTGTTGATCGCCCGATACGGCTACCTCAAAGGCTGCATCGATCCCTATGAGCAAACTCCGCATCTGCGGGCCGACCCCGATGGCTGGACTTGGGTGGCCCGCGTGGAAGATCAGTTGCTGCACTGGACACGCCTGTGTTTTGGCAAAGAATCGAGCAGGTCCCGAACCGTGCCCGAACAGCTGCAACGGTTGCCATGCGCAGGTTCCATTCGCGGTGCCGATGTGTCCTGGCGCATCAGCGCGGCACTTGCAGGTGCAGGTTTTTTCACTGCTGGCGATGCGGCCAGCGTACTCGATCCGGCAGCTTCGCATGGCGTACTCAAGGCGCTGATGACCGGTATGCAAGCGGCGCAGGCAGTGTTCGACTGCCTCCAACAGCCTGATGTCCAATACAAGGCGCAGGCGCAGTACAGTCGCTGGGTCCGCGATTGGTTCGAGCGTGACCTGATGCAAATGCACCGCTTCTATGGCGCTCATCCTTGCCCGCCGGATTGGCTGGAGCACTCTGCTCGATCCGTGAGCTGACTCTTGAGGGTGGCGGGTTGTGTGCGGAGCTGAAGTTGCCAGGGCAGAAGGGTTTGGGTACCGGCCTTGCCGTAAAGAATGGTCGGCTGGTAGGCCGTCATTGCGAGCAAGCTCGCACATTGGTCCCCCGGTCTTACTCAGGACTTGTGGCCACTGAAGATCCCTGTGGGAGCGGGCTTGGTCCGGGCGGCGTTCCGACGATGGCTTTGTGTCAGGCGGCATGGATTTTTGAGGGTGTACATATCCGTTTCTGCGGTAACGGCCGATTATGGTTCCGCTCTTACAGCGGGTCACTTTGAAAAGCCTGCGCGGCCCGGCGCAAAGTAACCAAAGCGCTTTGCCCCTGACATTCGGTGCCTCGCCCAGGCTCGGCATGCCCTCGCTCCGGTCCTGCTCCGTGGGCCCGCCGCCATCGGCCATCCATGGCCGGGGGCGGCTAACCCGGCATCCATGTCGGGTTGCCCACTGCGCAGAACCTGCGCTCGGCCTCACGAGGGGGCGTACACCGCAAAAGCGCCCGAGGCGGCCTACCGGCGGGCCTGGTTGCTGGGGTCGTTCGTCTGTGAGTACCTGATTGACTGGCAGGCCGCCATCGCGGGCAATCTCCACAGAAGAGCAAAGGCAGGTCGGCGTACACAGACGCTCTTCACCACTCATCAGGCCGAGCGTTAGCTCGCCTGCAGCTCTTGATCTTGATCCACCCGCCCCCTCGGAAGGCTGAGCGCAGGTGTTCATCCGGGGACTGGCGCGCAGCGCCGTTCGACGCAGTCGAACTCATTGCATGTAGGTCGAAGCGAAGCCGACCGGAGGGCAATGCCCCCGGATGAATACCGCAGCGAAGGAACCCCGAGCCTTAGCGAGGGGCCGTACGTTCGGGGCGAGCGTTTTTTTGCTTACTTTTTTTAGGCGCTTGTAAAAAAAGTAAGTCGCCGTAAGGGCGAAACCATAAGTGGCCGTTACCGCAGCAACGGATATGTACTCAATCAAAAAAGCAGCCTGGTCGGCCCAAAGGCCGCCAAGGTCAAACAACCCCAACAACCCCCTCCCCATGCATCTGCCGCAACAACGCCAACCCACCCACCAGAAACCCCGAATCCCCCACCATCCCCGCCTCCACCGCCAATCCTTGCAACTGCTCATGCCCGGTCAACTCCGGAAACTCACGAATACGCAGCAACAACCGCCACGCCAACGGACTCAACTCAGAAAACCTCACACTCCAATCCTCGGCACGACGCACCAGCAACAAAGTCGGCTGAGCAGGTAAAACGTCCGGCTGATAATCCGGCCCCACCTGCTGCACCGGCCAGGCATAAGCCAACGGCCAGGCCAACGGCGACACCCCCAAGGGCCGATCCAGCAGCAACGCGGCATCACCGCCAACCAGAGGCTCGGCGTCGGATTGTTGCAAGGCCATTTCCACCCACTCGTAATGCGCCAGCTCCACCATGAACGGCGGCCACGGCCCATCGCTCAACGCCTGAGGCCCGGCCGCGAGAAACCCGACAAACTCCTCAGCAATCTCACCAAACTTCGGCGTGCGGGCGCGGTAGTCCCGCAGAAAAATCCGCACCAGCGAACGCCAGTGCTCATTGCCCAGAATCTTCACCAGCACCGGAAAAGTGCCACTGAGCAAGGACGACAGATTGGCAAACACCAGATCGCGATACACCTGCGCCCGGGCAGCGTCCATTTCGGCCGGTGGCGCGAAACGCTCGGGATCACGCAGGTATTGGCCCATGGTGCTTTGCTGCTGATGCAACGATTGCTTCTCCACGGTTCAAACCTCCTGTTGCAGCCGGCGAATGGTCTGCAATTCCGCCACCAGCTCCCCGAATACGGGAAAGTTGAAATCACGCTCCAGCAAGGTCGGTTGTGCGCCAAACCGGGCATAAGCCTGGGCCAGCAACGACCACACCGCCGGTTTGACCGAAGCACCATGGGTATCGATCTTCAAGGTATCGGACTCGTCGAAATGCCCAGCAATGTGCATCGCCACCACCCGGCCCGAATCGATGCCCGCGAGAAACGCCCGCGGATCGAAACCGTGGTTGATCGAGTTGACGTACACGTTGTTGACGTCCAGCAACAGGTCGCAATCGGCCTCGCGCAATACCGCATTGGTGAACGTCACCTCGTCCATGTCCTGTTGGGGAGCGGCATAGTAGGAGACGTTTTCCACCGCCAGGCGCCGGCCGAGGATGTCCTGGGCCTGACGGATACGCGCGGCGACGTGGTGCACCGCTTCTTCGGTGAACGGCAGCGGCAGCAGGTCGTACAGGTGACCGTCATCGCTGCAGTAACTCAGGTGTTCGCTGTACAGCGGCACGTTGTAGTGGTCGAGAAACCCCCGGACTTCCTGCAAGAACTCGACGTCCAGCGGCGACGGCCCGCCGAGGGACAGCGACAGGCCATGACAGGACAACGGATAGCGTTCGGCCAGGGCGCGCAATGCCGCACCGTGGGCACCGCCGATGCCGATCCAGTTTTCCGGTGCAACTTCCAGAAAGTTGAAATGGCCGGCCGGGGCCGCTTGCAGGTCTTTGAGTAAACCGCGACGCAGGCCAAGGCCTGCGCTGGCCTTGGCTACGGGGGGAATGGAGGTCTGCATGGTGTCGATCTCACAAGATATTCAACGACGCGAGCCGGCGCCCGCCTTGAGACACAGTTAATCGAAGGGGTGTATCGGGACTGTGTTCGGCTGGGGGCGGAATAAGAGGTCACTGTGTCAAAAAGGTTCTGGATACAGTGGGATACACACGATCTTTGCAGGTACTGCCGATATCTGTGGGAGCCAGCTCGCGAAGGGCCCTGCAAGCCTATACAGCGGTCCGAAGGAAGCCCTCTTCGAACAGCCCGACAGGATCAAAAAAGCGGGCCCCGCCTGGCATCTACCCAGCAAGAGAACTTCCTTACAGATCAAGAACACCTCAGATCCGGAATCCTCCTACGAGCTCCGCGAAAACGTCCTATTTAAAACCAAGTCCGCTTAGCCAAAGCTCCTGACCTTTGGCGCCAGCATGCAAATACGGCTCTACCTGACCGTCCCCGTACAGCCCAGGAGGGCGCGGCCATACGCACTGATTCCCCCCCTAGAGCTGTCACACAAGGAGTGAACACAGCATGCGCGACTTGCTCATCTGGTTTTTTGGCACCGAGTCTTCATTTGGTCGAAAGGCAGGATTAAATAGATCTGCCATGCAGATTCCCGCGGCCATTACCGAGGCGCCTGCTCTGCCTGAGGACTCTGAGCCAGCGGGGGCACTGCAACCACTGAAAAACTGGTGCCATCCGTTCAAGGACAGCCGTAACCCATTGGAGCAACTGACCCACCTGGCAAATGCCAATGCCGGTTACTACCCCCTCGGGCGCGGCGGGCTGTGGCACGGCGGTGTGCATTTCGACAGTGGCACCGCCGGTACCCTGAAACAATCCAGCGTGCACTGCCTCGCCGACGGCGAAGTGGTGGCCTACCGCATTGACACCCATTCACCGAAAACGACCTACATCGCCAACCAGCAGGCGTCCGAGAACTCCTTCTCGCGCAATTTCGTGCTGGTACGCCATCACTTGCAAGCACCCAGGATCGAGGGCAGCCCGAATACACCGCCGAGCCTGACTTTCTTCAGCTTGTACATGCACCTGCAGGACTGGGCGGTGTATCGGGATTCCACCCTCGCTCGCCCGGGCTTCTGGCCCGAACGCCCAACACATCGCGTCAAACAGGCCGTGAATGACCGCCTCCCTGAGCAACCTGAACAGCGAGGATTGAACGTGAGTCACAAATGGCATGGCCAAGCGATCGACCTTCTGCCTCGAGGCGCCGAGGTGACCATCAGTGGCACTGGGCAATTTCGCAAGCTGGAAAACACTTTGGGGCCGGCCGCCTTGCTCAATCCCGATGGTTCGATCAGGGGTTACATCGCTGCCAGAGTGCTCTGGGAACCGGACCGCAAAGAGACCCGAGTCCGGTCATCCGAGCCACGGGTCAACGTGCGCGCTGATCCGTTCATTGCTGCTGACAATGTAATTTTTTCGTTGCCGGTTGGAGCGGAGGTCACGGTCAGTGGCACAGGCGAATTTCGCAAACTCGAACACATTAACCAATATGTGCAATTCGACTCGCTGGAAAACGCCATCGAGCCTGAGGCAATTGATCAAGTAGTCGTGCTCGATACCCCCGTCGCAGTCGGGGCGGGCGATCTGATCGGCCATCTCGGCCTGTATCACGACAACGGCGCAGGCCAGTTGGAAGAAAAGCTGCACTTGGAAACCTTCAGCGGCGACGACGTTGAATTGTTTATCGAAGCCTGTCGGGACTGGGCTAAGCACCTGCCGGAAAAAGACAAAACCTGGCTCAAGCTGGCCGAGGGTACGCCCGTAGTTTCGCCGGAGGGCAATCTCACCGCGGGGCAATTGGAAGCAGCGAGGGCTTCCAGCCCGGTCAGCGCTGCCAACTTGCTCGTCCCCAAAACCCTGCTCGACAAATTGCCGGCTAGTCACAAACGGCAAATACCCGCGACCCCTACCCGCAATACATGTAACTGGTATCACCTGGAAGGACTGCTGCACGACGCCAATAACACTCCGCTACACGGCTGGGTGCGCGAAGAAATCGGAGTCACGCAATGGGTCAGTCCGTGGGCATGGGAAGGCTACGACTTCATCTACGAATACGACGTTCCCCAGGAGTTCCTGGCATCTTTCCTTCGTACCATGAAAAAACTGAGCGAGTCGCAACTTGAACGTTTCGGCCCAATGGCGGATGAGGGTGACACGGGGCCGTTGAAGAAGCGGTTGTACGACATTATCGACCGCAACGGCGATGGCCGGATAACGGCTGAAGAACTGCGAGCAGCACTCAGGCTGCCGGCCCACGCGCAGGCGATTTCGCAACTGATCGTTTGTTGTGACAGCGAGTGGTATTACAAGGAAGGCAAATGGGATCGGCTGGATGAGCTGCTCGGCCATAGCGGCTCGACTCCAAACTTGAATTGGTTTGAGGAGAAGCGGCGAATCAGGCAGTTGAGTTGGTGGAATGAGGTGGCGAAGCGGGGTGGGCTTCCGGGGCATGGGGAGGTGTATCACTTTCATCCCATAGGGTTGACTAGCCTTTTCGGCATTCATCGACGTCAAAACGATTTAATCGTCGAGCGAGGCCAAGTGACGTTCGATGCGGAAGGGAATGATATTCCGAACAGTCCTTATTTTAGTAGGCGATTGCATTGGCCGGGAGGTGCTTCGGGAGTGACGTTGGGGCGCGGTTATGACATGCGTCATCGGACACCGCAGTCGGTTGCATCAGACCTGATTGCCGCGGGAGTAGATACTATTTCCGTTGAAAAATTCTCTCGTGGTGCCGGCCTGTCAGGTCAAGCCGCTCGAGATTTCGTAAATTTGAATAGAGACGCATTTGGGGCTATCTCGCAAGCGGCGCAAAGAATTTTATTTGAAGATGTTGTGTACCCGCGATACGAAGTTGCGGCGCAGCGACAATACAACTCCGCTGCTGCGTCCAATATACCTAAATGGGAAAGTCTTGATAAGCGGGTGAGAGATATAGCTGTTGATCTTACATATCAACAAGGAAGCATTTGGAGTAGGCAGATGCCGTATATTTCGGAAAACAACCGAGACTCGTTAGCAAATTACATCCAAGACACTCAAGAGTTAACCCAGTATGAATCAGGTCGTAATAGAGCTAGGTATTTGAGGGCTAGAGAGTGAGGTCATTATTTTTTTCAGGGTTGTTAATTAAGTCGCTAGCTATCTTTTTTTCTTTTGCTGAGGCGGGAGATTTTTCTGATCAGGAAATATCAGGCGCAATTGTAGGAGCGGAAAAACAAACGTCTGTAAATGATTGGGTTGGGCTTTATCTCGAAAAAAGCGAGCTGTGCACGTCATTGGATGGCAGCGCAAACTGCACCGAAAAATTCAACGATTGTCTTAGCATAAGGGCAACTGCCCTGGGTTTTCAGGTGGAACTCAATAGTACACAAGCCTATCAGCATGTTTGCTCGTTTTCATGGGTGATGGAAGCGACTGGCTCAGAGCTTGTATATAAGTCTCAGGCTGGTCAGGTGCTGGTTAAGCGAAGAGGAAATTTTCTGGAAGTTGCTTCGGAAGGAATAGACCCGACCGTTCTTGGTTTAGGCGTATGCGGAGCGCACGCAGATATTGATGGGCTGCGATTTTCTATTGCAAGCAAGGTAAGCAAAAGCCAGCAATGTAGTTCACCAAAATGAACATCGAAACTGAGATTCCAAAAATATTACAACGATATCCGGAGGCAGATTTAAAAGCTCTGGCTATTGATAATTGCTCTAATGCCAGAGGAGCTTAGTATAGTAATGCCCATTAGACTTGATAAAATCCCCAGTCCTGCGCTACGTCCTGAACCACCACGTGCCTGGTTATGGTTCAGTCTGTTGGTATTGTTCTTGTTGCTGGGCATTGGAGGGGGAGTGATGTTTAGCGATGAAGCCTCTCTTCAGCGGCCTGCTGAGTTTTGGTTCCCGGCTATCGGTATTCCCTTCCTGGGCTGGTGCGTGCTGGGCTTCGGGCGTCTATTGTTTCACGTCGGCGAACATTCTGCTGCCGATGGCTGGGATGAGGCTCGCGAAAAGGACATGAGCCTTAGAGTCCGTCAGGGTCGACGCTCACAGCAAGTATTGGTTGCGAGCCTGTACACCGCACTTCGAGCTCCAGGGGAACCTCCGACTCAGCAACTTGATAAACTACTGGATGGCGTTACACCTTTAAAATCGCAGCCATCGAGACAGGGCGGAACAATATCGCGGCACACCCTCCTCTCCAGCGGTAGCGATGGAGATTCCAGGCGAACGCTGCTGCGTATATTGAAGTCAGTGCTCGCCGATTTGGCACCCATGTTGGCCCAACTATCCGACGATCAACCACTGGCTCTCTTACTGGAAATCGACACCGGCTTGCCGGAGGAGCAATGGCGTCGGGTGTGGCGAAGAGCCTGGCGCGAATCTGGTATTCGCCAATCCTCAACCTCCCTAGAGGTCGGTGGCTTGGCCGCGCTGGATCATTGGCTCGACCATCGTGTCCGCGATCAGGCGTTGTTACTGGTTGTCGCCCTGCAATTTGCTCCGCAACAACCTGAAGGCACGGCAGAAGTTGCTGTTGGGCTGTTATTTGGCAACCGACTTACGCAAGCAACTTTACCGCCCATCGCCTACCTTCACCGTCCGGAACAAGAGCGCAAACCGACCACCGATGATCTGTTTTATGCCACGCGCCAAGCCCTCGATTGGGTACCGGTGGATGCGAAATCAATTGAGCAGGTGTGGCGAGTGGGTATCGATTCGCAGCGACAGGCCGATATTGCAAGCGTAATGACTGGCGTTCCAATGGGGAGCACTAAACCAGGCGTATGCAACCTCGATGCATCGCTGGGCTTCCCAGGGTGCGCCTCACCTTGGATGGCGATTGCCGCTGCGACGCAAACAGTACAGCGTGGCACCGGGCCGCACTTCATTTTTAGTGGGCGCGATGCTACCGATGGTCTATGGGGCACGGTTTTGATGCCTGTAGTGGTCAATGAACTCAAGACGACTCGATAGGTGTTTCGACTCGACAAGGTTTTGTGTCGAACCAGAAACTGCCGCCACCAAGGACTTTCGTCGCGAGAAAAAGCAACACACAGCCCCCGGACTAAACTTACTGCACACAGGGCCCGCTTGGTGCCCTGTACATCCCCACGACCACCGCCCAGCGGCGAACGCCTCGCCAGACAATGCCTCTGGACCGTGATCCTGTTAAAGGAGCACACATGATGGACGAGGCCAGACTCAACGATTTCATGGGCAAACTGGTGAATGACATGGGCGGCGCGGCGATGCTCGCCAACGTCATCCTTGGCGAAGAGCTCGGCCTGTACCGGGCGATGGCCGACAGTCAGCCCATCACCCCCGAAACCCTTGCCGAGAAAACCGGCTGCAACACCCGCCTGCTGCGCGAATGGCTCAGCGCCCATGCAGCCTCCGGCTACATGGAACACCGTGACGGCCAGTTCCGGCTCCCCGAAGAGCAAGCCATGGCGTTGGCAAACGAAGACTCACCAGTTTATGTGGCGGGTGGGATTGGCGTGGTCGCGTCGTTTTTCCATGACAAGGACAAACTGGTCAGCGCCATGCGCGGCGACGGCGCCCTGCCCTGGGGCGATCACCACCCGTGCATGTTCAGCGGCACCGAACGCTTCTTCCGCCCCGGCTACAAAGCCCATCTGGTCGCCGAATGGTTGCCGGCCCTCGACGGCGTGGTGGCCAAACTGGAAGCCGGGGCCAAAGTGGCGGACATCGGCTGCGGCCATGGCGCCTCGACGGTGATCATGGCCCAGGCGTTTCCGGATTCGCGCTTCGTCGGCTTCGACTACCACGCACCGTCCGTCACCGTTGCCACCCAGCGGGCCGAAGAAGGGGGTGTATCCAGCCGGGCCAGGTTCTTCCAGGGCACGGCGAAAAGTTACCCCGGCAGCGATTACGACCTGATCTGCTACTTCGACTGCCTGCACGACATGGGCGACCCGGTGGGTGCGGCCAAACACGCCTATGAGTCGCTGAAGGACGACGGCACGGTGCTGCTGGTCGAGCCCTACGCCAACGACTTGCTCGACGACAACGTCAACCCGGTCGGACGCCTGTTCTACGCGGCATCGACCTTCATCTGCACGCCCAACTCGCTGTCCCAGGAAGTTGGCCTCGGCCTCGGTGCCCAGGCCGGTGAAGCACGCTTGCGCAAGGTGTTCAGCGAGGCCGGATTCACTCGTTTTCGCCGGGCCACGGAAACGCCGTTCAACCTGATTCTGGAGGCGCGTAAATAATCCTCGCCGTCATCTGTAGGCGCGAGCTTGCTCCGGGCGGCGTTCCGACGATGGTGTGTCAGCTATATTGATGTCGACTGACACTCCATCGCGAACAGGCTCGCTCCTACAGGTTTCCCGGCATGCTCGACCGCCAGACCCGTGACCAACTCGATCGCCTCCATCAGCTCATGGCGGATCAACCGTTTGCCGTGCTGACCGGGGCCGGTATCAGCACGCCCTCAGGCATCCCGGATTATCGCGACAGCCAGGGCGTGCGACGGGGCCGGCAGCCGATGATGTACCAGGAGTTTCTCTCGGCCCCGGAGTCCCGGCGGCGCTATTGGGCGCGGGCGATGCTCGGCTGGCCGAGGGTGCGAATGGCACAACCGAACGTGGCCCACGACACCCTCGCCCGCTTGCAAGGCACGCGGCAGATCAGCGGGTTGATCACCCAGAACGTTGACACCCTGCACGACCAGGCCGGCAGCCACGACGTGATCGAACTCCACGGCAGTCTGCACCGGGTGTTGTGCCTGGATTGCGGCCAGCGTAGTGAGCGCGACTCGATCCAGCACCTGTTGGAAACACAGAACCCGTACCTGGCCGGCGTCGACGCAGTGCAGGCGCCGGATGGCGACACCTTGCTCGACCCGGCCTTCGAGGCACGCTTCCAGGTCCCCCGCTGCCCACATTGCGCCGGGGAACGGATGAAGCCGGACGTGGTATTTTTTGGCGAGAACGTCGCACAGGCCACGGCGGCCAAGGCGATGGCCGCCGTCGAACAGGCTGCCGGGCTGTTGGTGATTGGCTCGTCGTTGATGGCCTACTCGGCGTTTCGCTTGTGTCGGGCGGTGGTGGACCAGGGCAAGCCGTTGATTGCGATCAACCTGGGCAAGACCCGGGCCGATGAGATGCTGGATTTGAAGATCGAGGGGTCGTGCGAGCGGTTGTTGCCAATATTGGCCGAACGCCTCTCTTCCTGATCAACACAGTACCCTGTGGGAGCGGGCTTGCTCGCGAAGAGGGCGGCACATCCAACATCTTTTTTGCCTGACCCACCGCTTTCGCGAGCAAGCCCGCTCCCACAGGTAATGTGATCAGTTCGTGGAGAAACGTTGCCCAAGGTTTTCCTCTTTGAGCACATCAAACAACGCCTGGGCCGCCGCCGACAGCTCTCCCCCCGGCAACGTCAGCACCCCCAGCGCGCGCTCCACCACCGGGTCGCGCAAGGTGATGCAACGCGCCCCCAACTCACGCATCTGTCCGGCACACAAGGCTGGCACCGCGCTCACGCCCAGGCCACTGGCGACCATGCGCCCGACTGTCGCCAGTTGATGGCTTTCAAACTCCACCGGCAGCTTCATGCCCCGGGCCTGCAAGTGTTCTTCGAGCATCACCCGCACCGTCGACGGACGCTGCAAGGTAATGAACGGCTCCTTGAGCAGGGTCTGCCAGTCGATGTCATCGAGTTCGGCCAGCGCCGAATCCAGGGGCACCACCGCGACGAAGCGGTCGATGTACAACGGCGTGAACTGCAGCGACGAACTCTGGGTCGGCTCGAACGCCACCCCCAGTTCCACCTGGCGGTCCCGGACCATTTCCAGCACTTGCTCGTTGATCACGTCATTGACCGTCACGTTGACATTCGGATAACGGGCGCGGAAGGTCTTGAGGATCGGCGGCAGCAGGTTGCCGGCGAACGATGGCATCGCCGCCAGGGTCACGCGACCGCGCTGCAAGGTAAAGCGCTGGCGCAACTCATCCTCGGCATTGTCCCAGTCGGCGATCAACCGGCGCGCCAGCGGCACCAGGGATTCGCCTTCGGCGGTGAGCGCCACATTGCGCGTGGTGCGGGTGAACAAGCGCCCGCCCAGGCCCTCCTCCAGCGCCTTGATGGTCAGGCTCAGGGCCGATTGCGACAGGTGCAGGCGCTCGCAGGCCACGGCAAAGCTCAGGCTCTGGGCCACGGCCAGAAAGGCACGGATCTGCTTGACGGTCATACTCGATTTCTCCCGGCTATTGTAGGGGCTGCCGAAGGCTGCGATCTTTTGATCTTGATCCAAAAGATCGCAGCCTTCGGCAGCCCCTACAGATTGTTGAGTTTTATCTATTAATTAACCTTAAAAATCAACTTAACAAATGAATACTCCAGCGAGACACTCCATCCCATTCGGCTAGCCAGCCGCCCACAAAGAATAAAAGAGGTGCATATGGCAGGTTTCGACAAGCGTGTGAGTTCCTACGAGGAAGCTCTGGCAGGTCTTGAAGACGGCATGACCGTGATCGCCGGCGGCTTCGGCCTGTGCGGGATCCCGGAAAACCTGATCAACGAGATCAAGCGCAAGGGCACCCGCGATCTCACCGTGGTTTCCAACAACTGCGGCGTCGACGGTTTCGGCCTCGGCGTACTGCTGACGGACCGCCAGATCAGCAAAGTGGTGGCGTCCTACGTCGGCGAAAACAAGCTGTTCGAAGAGCAACTGCTCAAGGGCGAAATCGAAGTCACCCTGACCCCGCAAGGCACCCTCGCTGAAAAAATGCGCGCAGGCGGCGCCGGCATCCCGGCCTTCTTCACCGCCACCGGCGTTGGCACCCCGGTCGCCGAAGGCAAGGAAGTGCGCGAATTCCATGGCCGCAAGTACCTGATGGAAGAATCCATCACCGGCGACTTCGCCATCGTCAAAGGCTGGAAAGCCGACCATTTCGGTAATGTGATCTATCGCCACACCGCCCAGAACTTCAACCCGCTGGCCGCCACCGCCGGCAAGATCACCGTGGTCGAAGTCGAAGAAATCGTTGAACCCGGCGAGCTGGACCCGGCGCAGATCCACACCCCTGGCATCTACGTCGACCGGATCATCTGCGGCACGTTCGAGAAGCGCATCGAACAGCGCACCGTGCGTAAGTGATCCCCTGCCCCCGGACCGAATGAAGGAATAACGACAATGGCACTTTCCCGCGAACAAATGGCTCAACGCGTCGCCCGCGAAATGCAGGACGGCTTCTACGTGAACCTGGGCATCGGCATTCCGACCCTGGTCGCCAACTACATCCCCGAAGGCATGGAAGTCATGCTGCAGTCGGAAAACGGCCTGCTGGGCATGGGTCCGTTTCCTACCGAAGAAACCATCGATGCCGACATGATCAACGCCGGCAAGCAAACCGTGACCGCCCGTACCGGCGCGTCGATTTTCTCCTCCGCCGAGTCCTTCGCGATGATCCGCGGTGGTCATGTCGACCTGACCGTGCTGGGCGCCTTTGAAGTGGACGTGCAAGGCAACATCGCCTCGTGGATGATCCCCGGCAAACTGGTCAAGGGCATGGGCGGCGCGATGGACCTGGTGGCCGGCGCCGACAACATTATCGTCATCATGACCCACGCCTCCAAGGATGGTGAGTCCAAGCTGCTGGACCAATGCAGCCTGCCGCTGACCGGCGCCGGGTGCATCAAGCGTGTGCTGACCGACCTGGCCTACCTGGAAATCGAAAACGGCGCGTTCATTCTCAAAGAACGTGCGCCGGGTGTCAGCGTCGAAGAGATCGTCGCCAAGACTGCCGGTAAACTGATCGTGCCGGACCACGTGCCGGAAATGCAGTTCGCTGCCCAGTGAGGAATCATTCCATGCAAGAAGTCGTCATTGTTGCCGCCACGCGCACCGCGATCGGCAGCTTCCAGGGATCCCTGGCCAATGTGTCCGCGGTTGACCTGGGCGCTGCGGTGATCCGTCAGTTGCTGGCGCAAACCGGCCTGGATCCTGCGCAGGTCGATGAAGTGATCATGGGCCAGGTGCTGACCGCCGGCGCCGGGCAAAACCCTGCGCGCCAGGCCGCGATCAAGGCCGGCCTGCCCTTCGCCGTACCGGCCATGACCCTGAACAAGGTCTGCGGCTCCGGTCTTAAAGCATTGCACCTGGGCGCCCAGGCGATTCGCTGCGGCGACGCCGAGGTGATCATCGCCGGTGGCCAGGAAAACATGAGCCTGGCCAACTACGTCATGCCCGGTGCCCGCACCGGCCTGCGCATGGGCAACGGGCAAATCGTCGACACCATGATCAGCGATGGCCTGTGGGACGCGTTCAACGATTACCACATGGGCATCACCGCCGAGAACCTGGTTGAGAAATACAGCCTGACTCGCGAGCAGCAGGACGCGTTCGCCGCCGCCTCGCAGCAGAAAGCCGTGGCCGCCATCGAAGCCGGGCGCTTTGTCGATGAAATCACCCCGATCCTGATCCCGCAGCGCAAGGGCGATCCGCTGTCCTTCGCCACCGACGAACAGCCACGGGCCGGCACCACCGCCGAATCCCTGGGCAAACTCAAAGCCGCCTTCAAGAAGGACGGCTCGGTGACCGCCGGTAACGCCTCGTCGCTGAACGACGGTGCCGCGGCCGTGATCCTGATGAGCGCCGAAAAGGCCAAGGCCCTGGGCCTGCCGGTCCTTGCAAAAATCGCCGCCTACGCCAACGCGGGTGTCGACCCGGCGATCATGGGCATCGGCCCGGTGTCGGCCACCCGCCGCTGCCTGGACAAGGCCGGCTGGAACATCGACCAGCTTGAGCTGATTGAAGCCAACGAAGCCTTCGCCGCGCAATCGCTGGCGGTGGCCAAGGACCTGGAATGGGACTTGAACAAGGTCAACGTCAACGGCGGCGCCATTGCCCTGGGTCACCCGATCGGTGCCTCGGGTTGCCGCGTGCTGGTGACCCTGCTGCATGAAATGCTCAAGCGTGACGCCAAAAAAGGCCTCGCCACCCTGTGTATCGGTGGTGGTCAGGGCGTAGCGCTGGCGCTCGAAAGGGCGTAAGCCAACAGCGTTCAACAGACGGCGCGGGGACCCACGAAGATCCGTGATCTGTCTGGAAAAACACCCGGTGCGATGCAAGTCGCACCGGGTTCTTTTTTGCCTGGGTTTTTCATTTCCAGCGGGTTTGATTTTTGTATACAAAACTCGCGAACACATAAAGCAATCCACCCGATGCAATGCTACCGTTGCCACCTCACACAGGTCGGAGACGTGCGCGTGTTGATCCTCAAGTTGCTGTTGATCCCAGGCTTCCTGCTACTGATTTCCCTGGCTGGTAAACGCTGGGGGCCGAGCGTGGCCGGTTGGTTGTCGGGGTTGCCGGTGGTGGTCGGGCCGATCCTGTTGTTCCTCGCCCTCGAACAAGGCCAGGCGTTCGCCGCGCAATCGGCCACTGCCGCGCTGTCAGCCATGTTCGCGATGATTGCGTTCTGCGTGACCTACGCCCAGGTCGCACAACGGGCCGGATGGCCGCTGGCGCTGGTGATCTCGCTCTCGGTCTGGGCACTGGTGGCGGTTGTCCTGTCGCTGATCCCGGCCTCCCTGGTGTTCTCGGTGTGCGCCGCCGCCACCGCGCTGCTCGCCGCACCGTACCTGTTCCCCACCGTGCAACCGGTGCTCAGTGGCCCGGCACCGAAATCCGACAAGCTCCTGTTGCGCATGATGGCCGGTGCATTGCTCACCCTGGTTGTCACGCTGTTGGCCAGCACCGTTGGCGACCGCTGGAGCGGCCTGCTGGCGGTGTTCCCGGTATTAGGCAGCGTGATGGCGGTGTTCTCCCAGCAAACCCGTGGCCCGGCCTTTACCGCCGCGTTGCTGCGCGCCACCGCCACCGGCATGTACTCGTTCGCCGCCTTCTGCCTGGTGTTGGCGCTGGCCCTGCCAACGATGGGAATGAACGCTTTTGTGCTGGGAGTCGCGGTATCGGTGGCCATGCTGGGCGTGACCAAACGCCTGCTGGCGCGTCCGGTTGGCCCGGTGACGGACACCGAGGGAGCAGTCATCAAACGCTAAGCTGCATCAGGTCATCGGGCCAGGATGATGCCCGCCCCAGCGACCGCTGAGTAGAGCACACTGGAATGCATCGCAACCTCCATGGGATGATCGCCCCCCACTGCGCGCCCATCCCTGGAGATCCCGATGTCATTGTTGAGTAAAAAAGCCCTTGTCCTGCTGCTGGCCGCCGCTACCGGCCTTGGGGCTTTGAATGCGCAGGCCGCCAAGGCCACGTCCAGTGCTGCGCCCGCCCACAAAGTCTCGATGCTCGGCAGCAAGTTCACCTTCAACCTGCCCAAGGGTTTCATCGCCAACCCGCTGCCGGCCAGCCCGGACGGTGCCAGCGGCACCCTGTACAGTAACGAGACCACCAAGACCGTGGTGATCGCCGCCGAAAACACCCTGCCCAACGGTGTCAGCGTCAAGGACAACGACGGCGGGTTCCTCGACGGCACCGCGGCCGATTTCGAAGCGGCGCAACACAAATCCCTGCCCGACTACAACAAGCTCAGCGAGAAAGCGCTGACCCGTACAACCGGACTGGGCCTGCGCCAGATCGACGGCACTGCCACGCAGGGCGGTGGCATGACCCTCACCACCACGCTGATGGCCGCATCCGGCACTCGCATGGCGGTGATCCAGGTGATTTCCCGCCCAGGCGACATGGCGGCCCACGAAACCCTGATCAAACAGATCGTCAGCGGAAAATGAATCTCAGGGGTTGAGGCGCTGCAACCAGGCGCTCAAGTCCTGTATCTCGTCGGCGCTGATACTGTGACCGACACCGGGGTAGGCGTGAAACTCGGGTTCGAGTGACACGCTCTGCAGCAGGCTGTTGGCTTCGGTGCCGTCGCTCAATGGCAGGCGTTTGTCCTGCTCGCCATGACCGATGAAAATCGCCAGGGACTGGCGTTTTTCATCCGGTTGGAGCTCGGACTTGAGCACCGGCAGAATCCGCCCGCTCAACGCAGCGATCCCACCGAACGCCTCGGGATGGCGCAGGCCTGTTTCGTAGGACATGATCGCACCCTGGCTGAAACCGACCAGGAACACCTTCTCGGGTTCGGTGTGATATTTCTTCGTGGCCTGTGCGACGAAGTCCAGCAGCAACTGGCCGCTGGCCTTCAGATCATCGGTCTCGCCGTTGTAGGCCCCTTCACCCTTCTTGCGAAACCACTGGTAACTACCCTCCTGCATCACCATCGGCGCCCGCACCGACACGAAGGTGTAGGACGCGGGCAAGTCATCCTTGATACCGAACAGGTCCTGCTCGTTACTGCCGTAACCGTGGAGGAAAATCACCAGGGGTTGATGGTTCGAATCGGCGCTGGCCTGCGCCAGGTACTTGAGCGGCAAATCGGTTTGCAGAGGGGTTTGAGCGTGGACAGCGGTGGATAGCAGGAGCGTGAGCAGCGCGAGCATCTTCAACATGGGTCTTCCTTCACTGAATGCAGGATTCGGGGAAGAGCCTAACACTGGTCAGTAGGCAGGAACATCTCGGGCGTGGCGGATGCCGCCTTCGCGAGCAAGCCCGCTCCCACAAGAATCGCGTAAACCCTGTGGGAGCGGGCTTGCCCGCGAAGAGGCCCGAACAGCCTGCGAAATTTCTGAATCAGTCGTTGATCAACTTCCCCACCCGAATCGGCTCGCGCCCGGCGACCTTCGCCTGCCAGCTGCCTGGCTGGGTGTAGCGCCCACGGTCGATGGCGAACAGCACACCGCTGGTGCCGGCCTGCACGGTGGTGACCTTGTCGTTCAACGGGTCGACCACCTCGAACAGCGCATCGCCCTTCTCCACCCATTCCCCGGCTTCACGCAGGAAACTGACCACGCCGTGATGCGGGGCGAACAGGTATTGGGTGCCTTCGAATGGCATGCCCTCACAGCATTCAGCCGGTGCCGCCGGCCAGGTGCCGGAGATGAATCCTTGCTCGGCGAGGAACCCGAGAATGGCCTCGCAATTGGCCTGGGCCTGGTCGACCCGAGTGTCGCCCATGCTGCCCAGCTCCAGGGTGGTCGCCAGGTTGGCCGGTGGAATCGCCGCCGCCGGGAACGTCCTGGCCAGGCGCAACCATGGCGAAGAGCAGGACTCATCGAACGAACTGCCGCCGGAGTCTTCACACAACAACGCCACACCGGCCTTCAAACGCGCCGCCAGGGATTGCCACTGCGGCCAGTGCTGCGGCAACGCATAGATGTGGATCGCAGCGTCGAAATCGCAATGCAGGTCGAGGGTGATGTCGGCGTCGCAGGCATGGCGCAGCAACAGGCGGTGCATGGCTTCCAGCTGCGATGGCGCTGCCGGCAAGCCGTCGAGGACCTCACCCATGGTCTGGCGAATCAGCGCGATGTTGGCCTGGGCGTCGGAGCCCAGGCGATCACCGATCAACTCGGCCACCGGCGCACTGAGTTCGACGAACGAACGGTTGAAGTTCTTGCCGCTGCCGAGCTCGAAGCGCCCCAGGTGGCTGCCTTGCAAGTGCTGGTCGAGGCCAATGGGATTGGCCACCGGCACCAGTTCGATCACACCCTTCAATTGTCCCAGTTGTTCCAGTTCGGTCAGGCGTTTCTTCAACTCCCAGGCGGTGCGCATGCCCGGCAATTCGTCGGCGTGCAAGCTGGCCTGGATGTACACCTTGCGCGTGCCCGCGCCATAACGGAACACGCTGAGGGTGCGCTCGCTGCCCAAGTGGCTCCAGGGCAGTTTGTGGTCGATGCGTTGCATGGAAATACTCCTGAATAGCAAGGTCACCATTGTGGGAGCGGGCTTGCTCGCGAAGACGTCGGTACATTCAACATCTCTGTTGCCTGACACGACGCCTTCGCGAGCAAGCCCGCTCCCACAGGTATCTCGTTTCAATAGAAGAAACACAAAAAAAATGGCAACCGCGTCTGACGGTTGCCACTTTTCCAAACGGTTGGATTACTCGCCGTAAACGTCAAACTTGAAATACTTGTCCTGCACTTGCTTGTACTTGCCGTTGGCGCGGATTTCGGTGATCGCTGTGTTGAATTTTTCGGCCAGGGCGGTATCGCCCTTGCGCACGGCAATGCCGGCGCCGCCACCGAAGTATTTCGGATCGTTGTACTCTGGGCCAACGAAGGCAAAACCTTTACCGGCGTCGGTTTTCAGGAAACCGTCGTCCAGGTTGACCGAGTCGGCCAGCAGCGCGTCAATGCGGCCGGAGACCATGTCCAGGTTGGCTTCCTGCTGGGAGCCGTAGCGCACCAGGACAATGCCCGCCGGTTGCAGCACTTCAGTGGCGAAGCGGTCGTGGGTACTGGCGCGCAGCACACCGACTTTCTTGCCCTTGAGCTCGGTCAGCGGGTCCTTGACGTCGGTGCCTTCCTTCATCACGAAGCGTGCCGGGGTGTGGTAGTACTTGATGGTGAAATCGACGTTCTTCTTGCGGTCGTCAGTGATGGTCATGGACGACAGGATGGCGTCGATTTTCTTGACCTTCAGCGCCGGGATCAAACCGTCGAACTCTTGCTCGACCCAGGTGCACTTGACTTTCATCTGCTCGCACAGCGCATCGCCGATATCCACGTCGAAACCGGTGAGTTTGCCGTCAGGGGTTTTCATCGAGAATGGCGGGTAGCCGGCTTCGATACCGATACGGATCGGCTTGGCGTCTTCGGCCACGGCGGTCAGGGACAACATCGACAGTGCCAGGGCACCGAACATCACTAGCTTCTTCATTTATAACTCCTGTGTGCGGAGGCTTTTATTGGCAGCTTCGATTGGCAGCGTTCGGTCATCGCTTCGTGAGCAGGAACCGAAGTGGCCGGCAGTCTAGAGCGGCTACAGGAGGGCAAATTACGCCGAGGCGACAAATATTTACAGAAAAGTGGCAGCCGGAGGGAGGCGTCGAGGTGAACGCGCCATGACCAGGTTTTCAGGCGTCATCCGACAGAACGGGTCGACTGGCTATGCCCGGTGTTTTGCGGCACATTGAGCGCCCTTGTGTCCCATCGAGAGTAGCTTGATGCCCACGTTGAACCTGATCCAGCACCACCCCGCCGAAGGTCCGGGCGCCATCGGCATCTGGGCCGAATCCCGAGGGCTGGCGCTGAAGGTGTTTCGCGCCGACCTCGGCCAATTGCCGCCGGTCAGCGCCGATCCGGTGATCCTGTTGGGCGGGCCTTATGAATCCAATGCCGGCCCGGCCTGGCTGGAAGCCGAACGGCAATGGCTCAGAGGCTCGCTGGATCAGCACGCGGCCGTGTTCGCGATATGCCTGGGAGCACAGTTGCTGGCGCTGAGCCTGGGCGGGAATGTACGGCGGATGGACCGGACCGAAACCGGATGGACCAACGTGAGCTTTATCGATGGGCAAACGCTGAAGGTGCTGGAGTGGCACGAAGACGCCATCGACCTGCCGCCTGCCGCGCAGCTGTTGGCCAGTAGCGCGCACTGCGTGCAGCAGATGTACCGCGCCGGGCCGACGCGGCTGGGGCTGCAGTTTCATCCGGAGTGGAACGCCGAGTCGGTGGCCATGCTCAATGCGCACTTTGGCGATGAGTCGCCGTTGCCTCGGGAGCCGCAGGACGATGCGGCCTACGCCGATGTGTTGGCGTGGTTGCAGGCGACACTGGATGAGTGGTGGGCGGCGGGAAATGAATAATGCAGATCAAAAGATCGCAGGCTGCGCCAGCTCCTACAGGCAACGCAATCCAATGTAGGAGCTGGCGCAGCCTGCGATCTTTTCGGTTACATCAACACTCGCAACCGACCACGCGGCTGGTTTGCCGCGGCACCCCGGCACTCAACTCAAACCCTTCATCCAGCCATCCGGTCACGCCGCCGATCATCTCCTTGACCGGATAACCCAGGGCCGCCAGTTTCACCGCCGCCTTGTTGGCACCGTTGCAGTGAGGCCCGGCGCAATACACCACGAACAGGCTGTTTTTCGGATAACCCGCCAAACCTTCGGCATTCAGCAAGCGCCCGGGAATGTTGATCGCTCCCGGTACATGCCCGCGTTCGAACGCCAGAGGGCCACGAACATCCACCAGAATGAAATCGACTTCGCCAGCCTGCTGGCTGCCGTGGACGTCGGAACAATCGGTTTCGAAGGTCAGACGGTTGCTGAAATGCATCAGGGCGATGGCCGAAGGGGCGGCGGGGATTTCGCGGACCAGGCTGGTCATGGGCTCTACTCCAAAAAAGCGGTGGGTGTGGGAAGACTTTATCCGCCAGCCGCTTGCGGCTACAGTGGCGTACAAGACACCTACCGGGAACTTTCCGCCAAATGCACCCCACCCCAGGAACGGTCGCGATTTTGGCCTACGACGGCCTCTGCACCTTCGAGTTCGGCATTGCCGTGGAGATCTTCGGCCTGCCACGGCCTGAATTCGATTTTCCGTGGTACGAGCATTGTATCGTCGCGGTCGATCAAGGCCCGATGCGTGCCATGGGCGGCATCCAGGTACTGGCCGATGGCGGCATGGAATTGCTCGCCAATGCCAGCACCATCATCATTCCCGGTTGGCGCGACCGTAGCGCCACGGTGCCGGCGGAACTGATCGCCGCCCTGCGCCAGGCCCATGCCCGGGGGGCGCGGTTGCTGTCGATCTGCTCCGGTGTTTTCGTCCTCGCCGCCACCGGGTTGCTCGACGGGCACGGCGCGACCACGCATTGGCGCTATACCTCGGAACTGGCCGAGCGCTTTCCCGGCATCCTCGTGGACCCGGACGTGCTGTATGTCGATTCCGGCCAATTGATCACCTCCGCCGGCAGCGCGGCAGGCATCGATGCCTGCCTGCACCTGGTGGCACGGGATTTCGGCACCCAGGTGGCCAATTCCGTGGCCAGGCGCCTGGTCATGTCGCCGCAACGCAGCGGTGGCCAGGCGCAATTCATTCCAACGCCGGTCAGTCCTGCACCGCGTAGCGATCTTTCCCGCGTCATGCAGTGGGCACGTGAGCGTTTGCACGAGCCGCTGGAGGTGCGCGACCTGGCCAGTGAAGCCGCCATGAGCGAACGCACCTTCCTGCGTCGCTTCACCGAAGCCAGCGGCCAGTCACCGAAAACCTGGTTACAGCACGAACGTCTGGGCCGCGCCCGCGAACTGCTGGAAAGCTGCGACCAGAACACCGAGCAGATTGCCGAACGTTGTGGTTATCGTTCGGTGGAAAGCTTCCGGGTGGCCTTTCGAACGGTGGTTGGCGTACCGCCTTCGGTGTATCGGGAGCGGTTTGGGCGTGGGAGTAATGCTATTTCTTGAGCTGTTCTCAAGGGCCCCTTCGCGAGCAAGTCGGATCGCCGCATCGCCGCTCCCACAGGTTTTTGTGTTGTTCACACCAACTGTGCAGTGCAGCAGATCCCTGTGGGAGCGGGCTTGCTCGCGAAGGCGTCAGCCCGGTCCTCAACTGATTCAAGGCTTACGCAACAGATAGGTATCCATGATCCAGCCATTGGCCAGCCTTGCGGCCTTGCGCACCCGTTCGATTTCATCCGCCACATCCTTGAGCTTGCCGCGGATCAGGATTTCATCCCGCGTCCCCAGATAGGCCCCCCAGTAAATCTCGGTGTCCTGATCCACCACCTGATGGTAAGCATCCTGAGCATCGAGCATCACCACCAGGCTGTCGGCATCGCTCACCTGCCCTGCCGCCAGACGCCGGCCGGTGGTGATTTCAACGGAGCGGCCAATCTGGTTGAGCGGCACCTTGTGTCGGGCCGCCAACGCCTGGACGCTGGTAATGCCGGGGATCACCTCGAACTCGAACCCACAGGCGCCAGAGGCCTGGATCGCCTGAAGGATACGGATCGTGCTGTCGTACAACGCGGGGTCGCCCCACACCAGAAAACCGCCGCACTGGCTGTCGGAAAGCTCCTCGTTGATCAGCCGTTCGAAGGTTTGTTGCTTGGCCAGGTTCAAGTCGTCGACACTGGTCTTGTAGTCCACCTCACCGCGCTCGCGCTCAGGGCTGTGGGCTTCGACAAAACGGTAATCGTGGCCGGTGATGTAGCGTGAGCAGATTTCGCGGCGCAGATCGATGAGTTTGTCTTTGTCCTGGCCCTTATCCATGAGAAAAAAAACATCGACCTGATTCAACGCCTTCACTGCTTGCATCGTGATGTAGTCGGGGTTGCCGGCACCGATCCCGATGACCAGGAGTTTTTTCATCACAGCAAGTCCTCGGGGTCGGTGCCCGGCAAACGCAGCCGCCAGCAACCATGGAACCGCAACTCGACAGCCGACAGGGGCTCGACGTCGATCAGGCTGGACGCTGCCCCCTGCAACACCTGCGTCAGCGCGGCACGGATGACAAAGGGATGGGTAACGGCAGCGATGTGCCCCGGCGTCGATTGCAAGGTTGTCAACCACGCGCCAACCCGCTCCTCCAGTTGCACCCGCGACTCACCACCGTGGGGCGCCGAAGCCGGATCGTCCAGCCAATCCTGGAGCACCAGGGCTTCGGTTTTTTGCAGCTCACCGATGCGCACACCACCCCAACGCCCGAAGTCGCAGTCCCTCAAGGCGTCGACAATCTCCGGTGCGCTGCCGAACAGTTCAGCGGTTTGCCGGGTGCGCAACTCCGGGCCGCAGACAAGACGCGGAGCGCCCTTGAACTGTTTGCAACGGGACAGCCTGAGCGCTTGCCAATCCATCTCCAGAGGTTCGTCCAGAGGAAAACGCGCCAATTTCTGTGCGACGGTTCGCGCGTGGCAAATCAGGGTTAAACGGGTTGCCTGCACCAGCAATCACTCCGGGGTGGAAAGGAACGACGGCGTAAGGTGACCGCCATCGCGCAATTGTGCCGCAACACAGCAGGCCCGGGGGGTGTTTAATTTTCCTGCTTGAAACGGATTCCTTCAGTCATTTCCTGCCAGATTTTCTGTCATGGCTGACCGTAATGCAGGCAATCGCCTACAAGACTTTACGACATCGCCGTAGCCCTTTGGTACAGGCATTTCGCCCCTTTTTCGGGCACGAGCAAAGCACATGAAAATTCACTAGACAGGCAGTACGCGATGATCAAATACTCCTTTCAACGGACTGTTAAAACACTTGCCACGTTCATCCAGCAGGAGCCCGGATGCCTTTTGTCGACCCCCCGTTCAAAGCACCTGGCCAGGCATCGCCTGCGGCCGAGCCGCCTGTTCCTCGTTTAATGCGGTCGATCCCAGGAAATATCCGATAAGAAAAAGCGTGGCGCCTGACAACGTTCAGACGACCACCGATTTAATGTGTGGAAAAACCGACAGTGATAGTCAGGTTCGGCTCGATCGCCGAATCGTTTGATACAGGAGTGTCTCCATGCTGGTCTTGCGTCCAGTCGAGTTGGCCGACCTGCCCCAGTTGCAGAGGCTGGCACGTGAAAGCCTCGTGGGCGTCACGTCCCTGCCAGACGATAGCGAACGGTTACGCGAAAAAATCCTCGATTCCTGTGCCTCGTTCGAAAAGGACGTCGAGGCGCACGGCGCGGAAAACTATTTCTTTGTACTCGAAGACCTGACGACACGGCACCTGGCCGGCTGCTCGGAAATCCTCGCCACGGCGGGGTACAACGAGCCGTTCTACAGCCTGCGCAACCGGCACTTCACCAGCGCCTCGCGGGAGCTGAACATCGAGCACGGCGTACCGGCCCTGTCGTTGTGTCACGACCTCAGTGGCCACACCTTGCTGCGAGGCTTCCATATCGATGCCGCGCAGGTGCGCAGCGCGCATTCCGAACTGCTGTCGCGGGCGCGCCTGCTGTTCGTCGCCGCCCACGCCCGGCGTTTTTCCGACACGGTGATCACCGAGATCGTCGGCTACAGCAGTGATGAAGGCCACTCGCCATTTTGGGACGCCGTGGGCAAGCATTTCTTCGACCTGCCCTACATCGAGGCCGAACGGCTTTGCGGCTTGCAAAACCGCAGCTTTCTCGCCGAACTGATGCCGCAGTATCCGATCTACGTGCCCATGCTGCCCCAGGCGGCACAGGACTGCATCGGCAGCATCCACCCCGATGGCCAGGAAGCCTTCGATATCCTCGAACGGGAAGGCTTCGAAACCAACAGCTACATCGATCTGTTCGATGGCGGCCCGACACTCTTCGCGCGCACCTCGGGCATTCGCTCCATCACCCACAGCCAGTGCGGCGTAACCCAGCCTGGCCTGGTGATCGATGCTCGTGGCAGATTTCTGGTGAGCAACGATTCACTGAAGGATTATCGGGCCATCGTCGCCGATCTTGATTACATCCCCGGGCAACCCGTGACCCTGGACACCGCCATGTGCGAGGCGCTGAAGGTGACCGAGGGCAGCCCCATCAGGCTGGTTGCCCTGTGAACACTCAGCAGATTCAACGCCCGGGCACACGCGCACAAGGAACCACCGCATGATTGTTCGTCCGGTCCAGATCACCGACCTGCCCGCCCTGTTCACGCTGGTGCGTCAGGCCGTTCCGGGGCTTACCAGCCTGCCGGCCGACGAAGAACGCCTGGCCAACCGGATTCGCTGGGCCCAACGTACCTTCGCCGGGCAGGTCGATCGGGCCGATGCCGATTATCTATTCGTGCTTGAGGACGACGAGCAACAAGTGATGGGCGTCAGCGCCCTGACGGGTGGTGTTGGCCTGCGCGAGCCCTGGTACAACTACCGGGTCGGACTGACAGTCAGCGCTTCGGTGGACCTGGGCATCCAGCGCCAGATCCCGACCCTGTTCCTGAGCAATGAATTGACCGGGCAATCGGAGATCTGCTCGTTGTACCTGCGCCCCGATCAGCGTCAGGGCAGCAACGGCCGTTTGCTTTCCCTCGGGCGCCTGTTATTTGTGGCCGAGTTTACCCAGCTGTTCGGCAACCGGATCATCGCCGAACTACGCGGCAGTGCCGACGAACGCGGCGGCTCGCCGTTCTGGGACAGCCTCGGCCGGCATTTTTTCAAGATGGAATTCAGCCACGCCGATCACTTGTCCGGGCAGGGCAACAGATCCTTCATCGCCGAACTGATGCCGCGCCAGCCGCTGTACACTTGCCTGCTCACCGAACAGGCCCAGGCAGTGATCGGCAAGGCCCACCCCAATACCGAACCGGCCCTGAAAATCCTCAGCGCCGAGGGTTTTGCCCACAAGGGCTACATCGATATCTTCGACGGCGGGCCGGTCATCGAAGCCCCGGTTTCCGCGATCCGCACCGTGCGCGACAGCCGGCCGCTGTCACTGGCCATCGGCTCGCCGGACGAGAAAGCGCCCCTCTGGCTGATTCACAACCGCCGCCTGGAAAACTGTCGCATTACCTGCGCCCCGGCCCGACAGGTGGGCAATAGCCTGGTGGTTGATCGCCTGACCGCCAAGCGCCTGCAGTTGCAACCCGGTGACTCGGTGCGCGCCGTACCGCTGCTTGACCAGCGGCAACAGGCTGTGGCGGCGTGACTTATCAGTTCCATCGCTGCGACGTCAATCGGCCTGATCCAGCAAATTCGTCATCATTCTCCCCTGGCGTGCGTGATAGCCTTTTATCTCTTCGGCGTTGACACTTTTGCTCAAGCCCTTCCATTCCATTCCATTGGTGGAACTCATATGTCCAGGCTTTCCCATCAAGACTTGCGCCGCAATTTTCGCCAACTGTTCGCCTCCGACACCTGCTACCACACGGCCTCGGTGTTCGACCCGATGTCGGCCCGCATCGCCGCCGACCTGGGCTTCGAAGTCGGGATCCTCGGCGGTTCGGTCGCCTCGCTGCAAGTGCTGGGCGCCCCCGACTTTGCCCTGATCACCCTCAGCGAATTCGCTGAACAGGCCACCCGCATCGGCCGTGTCGCCCAGTTGCCGGTGATCGCCGACGCCGACCACGGCTACGGCAACGCGCTCAACGTCATGCGCACCATCGTCGAACTCGAACGGGCCGGTGTCGCCGCGCTGACCATCGAAGACACCCTGCTGCCCGCGCAGTTCGGCCGCAAATCCACCGACCTGATCACGGTCGCCGAAGGCGTCGGCAAGATCCGCGCGGCGCTAGAAGCCCGCTGCGATTCGGAAATGGCAATCATCGCCCGCACCCATGCCGGGATTCTGCCGGTGCAGGAAATCATCAGCCGCACCCGGCAATACCAGAGCGCCGGCGCCGACGGGATCTGCATGGTGGGCATCAAGGACTTCGACCATCTGGAGCAGATCGCCGAGCACCTGAGCGTGCCACTGATGCTGGTGACCTATGGCAACCCGCTGCTACGCGATGACAAGCGCCTGGCCGAATTGGGTGTGCGCGTGACCATCGACGGCCATGGCGCCTACTTCGCCGCGATCAAGGCGACCTACGACAGCCTGCGCGAACAACGCCAGATCCTCACCCAGACCTCGGACCTGAGCGCCACCGAGCTGACGCACACCTACACGCAACCCGAGGAATACATCCGCTTCGCGGAAGAATTCATGAGCGTCAAGGAATGACCGTTTAAACCGACACGCCGCCTTCGTCGGATCGCCGCCCGGAGCAAGCCCGCTCCCACAGGGATTCGGAGTGAGTACAAGATTTGTGTTCAACAGAAATCAACTGTGGGAGCGGGCTTGCTCGCGAATAGGCCATCACATCCAGCATCCCTGCCGACTGACACCCCGTCATCGCGGGCACAAATGTCTTGCGCTAAACAGTCACACCGAGTCGAGCAGTTCGCGATGGGGTTTGCCGTTACCGCAGCAGATCACTCGATTGCGCCCGGTGGTCTTGGCTTCATACAACGCATGATCGGCGTCATTGAGCCAAAGCGTCGCGTCGGCGTGGGCCGGGTTGAATGACGCCAGGCCGATGCTCAGGCTGACTTTCAGCGCCGGATTCTGCTCGTAGCCCAAGGTGGCGAAGCGATCACGCAGGGCATCCATGACGGCGATGGCGCGGTTCAGGGGCAGGTCCGGAAGGATCACGCAGAACTCGTCACCGCCGTAGCGCCCTGCCACATCAGTCGCCCGCAGGTTCTGCTTGAGCATTTTGCTCAACTGACGCAAGACGATGTCGCCGGCAACATGGCCGTAGGTGTCGTTGATCGCCTTGAAATGGTCGATGTCGATCAGGGCGATCGCCCCACCTTTTTGCTGGCGTTTGCAACGCTGGAACTCGATCTCCAGCTGGTCCTTCCAGGTGCCATGGTTCAGCAGGCCTGTCAGGCTATCGGTGCGGCTCAGTGCCAGCAGTTCACGCTTCTGACAGCCGAGCGTATGGGCCTGGCGGAAGCAGATCCAGCCCAGCGCCAGTGGATACAGGCACAGCAACGGCAAACAGGCATAGAGCTGCACTGCGCTGGTGGCAGGAATGAACGCCGGGGCGAAAATCCGCAGGCCAACGAGCACGCCGAGGATTTGCGCGGCTGTCCCGGCCAGCAGGAAGCGCAAGCCGCCGATGGCCACGTTGTTCATGGCCATCATGGAAATGGTGGTCGCGCTGGGCAGTGGATTGAATTGCATCGCGGCAATCCAGAAGCCGCCGAGAAAGGCATCGATCAGCAGATTGCGGTGTTCGGCATGATAGGGCGTCCTGGCCCGGCGCGCCCATTGGTAAGCCAGATGCGGCCAGACCAGGCCATTGAACCACATGAAACCCCAGACCCAGGGCGCCGGATCGAGTGGATACATTGCCGCGCTCACGCACACCAACCCCAGGGCCAACCCCAGGGTCCGCGATGTATAGAGCCTCCTGGCCAATGAAGATCCTTTTCCTCCCGCTTTTGCCATAGGGCCTCTGTGCCACTCGACGGAATGCGATTACAGCCTGTGCCTGTGCGCTGGAGTCTATCAGGGTGAGATTAAATAGCCATCACCGGCTGACAGGCTGAATATCGCGACATCACGCTCACATAAAAGCAAAAGCCTCACCCCGGAAACGGCTATACATGAAAGAAGGGGTTGATCGATGACCATAAGAGGAGGCCCATGCAGACCTTTCAAGTATTGATCATCGGCAGCGGGTTTGGCGGCCAATGTGCAGCAATCAATTTGCTCAAGGCCGGCATCGACGATTTTCGCCTGCTGGAGCGGCGGGATTTCTTCGGCGGCACCTGGTGCCAGAACACCTACCCCGGCGCGGCAGTCGACGTGCCCTCGCCACTGTACTCCCTGTCTTTTGCTCCGTATCACTGGACACAAATGTTCGCCGAACAGGCCGAACTGCACCGCTATACCCGCCACGTGGTGGAACACTTCGGCCTGCGCGACAAGGTGGAACTGGGCGCCAATGTCGAGCGTGTCGAATGGGACGACACCAACAGACGCTGGACGGTATACACAACCGACAAAGGCACGTTTTGCGCGCAGTTCCTGATCAACGCGACCGGGCCGCTGAGTCAACCGGTGGTCCCGCGCTTCGACGGACAGGAACGCTTCCAGGGCAAGACGTTCCACACTAACAACTGGGATCACCACTACGACTACCGGCAAAAACGCGTGGCCATCGTCGGCAGCGGCGCCAGTGCGGCCCAGGTCATTCCGGCCATCGCTCCGGACGTCGGGCACTTGCATGTATTCCAGCGCACGCCTCACTGGGTGCTGCCCCGGGCTGACCGCCGCTTTGGCCGTTTCCAGCGCTGGCTGTTGGGATTCAAGCCGGCCTACAAGCTGCTGCGCTGGGGGATCTACTGGCAATTCGAAACCCGGGTGATTGCCTTCAAGTATTCGAAACCGGCGGTGCACATGGTCCAGCGCCAGGCCCTGCGCTTTCTCAAACGCCAGGTGCCGGACGCCGAACTGCGGCGCAAGCTGACTCCGGACTACACCATCGGCTGCAAACGGGTAATCCTGTCCAGCACGCTGTACCCGACCCTGGCGCGCAGTAACGTGACGCTACACGGGCGCGAGCAAGGCATCGCGTCCATCGACGAAACCGGCATCGTGACCCTGGACGGCCAGCACATCGACCTGGACCTGATCGTCTGGTCCACCGGCTACGATGCCACCGACGGGGTGATTTCCTACCCGGTAACGGGCAAGGACGGCACCCGTCTCAAGGAGGTCTGGGCTCAGTACCCGCGGGCCTACCTCGGCACCGCCCTGCCCGACTTTCCCAACCTGTTCATCGTCACGGGACCGAACACCGGCATCGGCCACACTTCGGCGCTGTTCATCATCGAATCCCAGATGAATTACATCCTCGATTGCATTCGCACCGTGAAGACTCAAGGTTTACGCAGCATCGAAGTTCGCCATGAGGCGGAACGTACCTACACTGAAATGATCCACCGGGAAATGGAACGCACCGTGTGGAAATCCGGTGGGTGCCACAGTTGGTATCAAAGCAAGAGCGGTCATGTGATTGCCATGTTTCCGGGATTCAGCTTCAGCTTTCATCGCTTGACCCGAGCGCTGAAACCCGCCGATCACATATTGTCCTGAGCAGATAGAAGGGAGACGCGTGATGCTTTTGTTGTTCGTCGTTCTCGTAGTGTTCGTCGCCTGGAGCTGGCTGACCTACCCGGCCATCGGCTACTGGCTCTATGACTTGAGCATGGCGGCCGAGGCCAAGTTGTACCGGCTGCACAAGATCGTCGTGCCCATCCCCGAAATGACCGTCTCGACCTGGCAAGGCGGGCCGTACGAGGCCACCAGCAGTGTGCTGATGCTCCATGGCTTCAGCGCCGACAAGAACCTCTGGCTGCGTTTCGCCCGGCACTTTGTCGGCAGCCATCGGGTGATCATCCCGGACATCGCCGGCCATGGTGAAACCGGCTTCAAGGCGGGCGGCGGCTACGACATCCCGCTGCAAGCCAAGCGCATGATCCAGCTGCTGGACGTGTGTGGAGTCGAGAAAGTCCATGTCATCGGCAACTCCATGGGCGGCTACATGGCGGCCTGGCTCGCGGCCACGTATCCGGAGCGCATTGTGTCGGTGGCCCTGATCGACCCGGCCGGGGTCACTTCGCCCGAGCCCAGTGACCTTGAACGGCATTTGGCCAAGGGCCACAACCCGTTTCTGATTCATTCGCGGGAAGAATTCCAGCGTTTCTACGCCATGACCATGGCTTCGCCGCCCTGGGTACCGAAGCTGGTGCTCGATGCCGTCGCCCAGCGCTATGAACAGTCCCGCGAGGAGCTGGAAGAAATCTTCCACGAATTCCGCGCCAGCCCGCCGATGGAACCGCGCCTGCCCGACATCACCGCCCCGGCGCTGTTGCTGTGGGGACGCAAGGACCGGCTGATCGATGTCAGCAGCGTGGCGATCTGGAGCAAGGGCATCGCCGACCTGCGCGTGCATATCTGGGACGCCATCGGGCACATGCCCATGGTGGAAGCGCCCTACGGCTCGGCGCGCCTGTATCGCGAGTTTTTGGCATCGCTGCGTTCGGAGAGCCCACAGGATCAACGACTGCACTAGGGGGCGTTCTCAGGTGGGGAAACTAATTGAGAACGCCCCCTGACAGTCCTTTACAGAATGAAGTTCGTCAGAAACTTCGTTTGTCGGCGTCGCGCAAGGCTGCGATCTTTTGTCCATCCTTTACGTCACCGCGCCAGGAATCCTGTTCATGAACCACCCGAACTTCGTCAGCCCTGACCTGATCCGCCAACGCTTCTCCAAAGCGATGTCCGACATGTACCGCGAGGAGGTGCCGTTGTACGGCGCTTTGATGGAACTGGTGGAACAGACCAACCGTCACGTGCTGGACAGCGATGGGCAAATCCTGCGGCAGCTCACCAGCACCGGCGAAATCGAGCGCCTGGACCTGGAGCGTCATGGGGCGATCCGCGTCGGTACGGCCGATGAACTGGCGACCCTTGCCCGCCTGTTCGCGGTGATGGGCATGCAACCGGTGGGTTACTACGACCTGACACCGGCCGGCGTGCCGGTGCATTCCACGGCGTTTCGCGCGGTGCATGAAGCATCGCTGCAAGTCAGCCCGTTCCGGGTGTTCACCTCGCTGTTGCGCCTGGAATTGATCGAAGACCAGGAGCTGCGAGCGTTCGCCCAGTCGATGCTCGACCAGCGCTCGATCTTCACCCCCACGGCCCTCACGCTCGTCGAACGCGCCGAATCCCGGGGTGGCCTGACCGAGCAGGAAGCCCAGGCGTTCGTCGAACAGGCACTGGAAACCTTTCGCTGGCACCACAGCGCCACCGTCACCGCCGAACAGTATCAACAGCTCAGCGCCCAGCATCGTCTGATCGCCGACGTGGTGGCGTTCAAGGGCCCGCACATCAACCACCTGACACCGCGGACCCTGGACATCGACATCGTCCAGGCGCAGATGCCGGCCCATGGCATCACCCCCAAAGCGGTGATCGAAGGCCCGCCTCGCCGCCAGTGCCCGATCTTGCTGCGCCAGACCAGCTTCAAGGCCCTGGACGAGCCGATTGCCTTCACCGATCAAAGCGAGGCTCGCGGCAGCCACAGTGCCCGGTTCGGTGAGATCGAACAGCGCGGTGCCGCCCTCACGCCCAAAGGTCGCGCACTCTACGACCGCTTGCTCAATGCCGCACGGGATGAACTCGAGGACTTCCCCAACGAAGCCAACGCCGCACGCTACAACGCCCTGATGGCACAGCATTTCAGCGAGTTCCCTGACACCTGGGAAGGCATGCGCCAACAGGGCCTGGCTTACTTCCGCTACTTCGTGACGGAAAAAGGCATGACGGCGGGCGACCTGAAAAGCACGCCCCTGGAAGACCTGCTCAGCGATGGATACCTGCGGGTTGAACCGCTGGTGTACGAAGACTTCCTGCCGGTCAGCGCGGCGGGGATTTTTCAGTCAAACCTGGGGGATGCGGCACAAACCCGTTACGGCGCCCATGCCAACCAGCAGGCGTTCGAACAGGCCCTGGGGCGTTCAACGATCGATGAACTGGAACTGTATGCCGAGAGCCAGCGGCGTTCGATCGAACAGTGTTTCGCCGCGTTGGCCGATGTTGTTCAAGTCAATAAAAAACAAGGCTGAAGGACTTGTTACAACTCAATAAAAAAGGGCGACCTGCAGGCCGCCCGTTTTTTTTATATCCAAAACCTTCAATACAACAAATAAAGTGTTCGCCCAGTGCAATGGCCTCGGCAATCCATGCACTGGTAAAGAGCCCTGACACTGGGCGAACGGAAAGCATTTTAGTAGAAACGGACTGATATGTCCGTGCCACAAAGATGAAATTTATCGACACAATGTTTAACAAGATGTCGATTTAAATACTATGCAACACGACAGTACAAACTCACCTGTTCGGCCATTACGGGCTGATTATTCCTATACAAAACTTGCACAAAAATAATCAGCCTGTATAGAACCATTACTCAATATTAGTGTTGGCTGGTCACCGTCAATACGTCGGTATAAACCACGTTGACGCTTTGCCCGACTTTCAAGTCCTTGAGTTTGGCCTGGACTTCAGGTCGTTTGACGTCGACGGTCTTGGACTTGCCTTCCGGGTTTTCGAAGGTCACCTGGTTTTTCTTCAGGTCAATGTGGGTGATTTTCAGCTGCACTTTCACCTGGCGGTAAGCTTCGCCGCCCGGATTGGCGCTGCCGGGTGCTGCGCGGATTTCGCCGATGGCTTCGGCGGTGCCGGGCAGGCCTTTGTCGATATCGGTGTCGAGGTACGCTGCAACGGCGCTGGTGACCGTGATGTCGACTGTATCGCCGGCCTTGAGGTTATCGAGGTTTTTCGCCTTGTCGGTCAATTGCACCGGGAACTCGTTGCCCTGCGGGCCCTTCAGAACCACGGAATGGTTCGCGGCATCAACCGAAACGACTTTGGTGGAGACCTGATCAGCCACAACGACTTCGGACAATGGGATATCGGCGGCAACCGCGCCAAAACTGGCGGCAGACAACATGGTAGCGAGGGTGATGGCTTTGGTCAGTGCATGGCGTTTCATAGGCAGAACTTTCCCTGTGATAGATGGCAACAGACGGCGTTGAAAACGGGCTCAACGCCATGTGTGCGCTGAGCATAGACGCTGTTCGGCAAGTGGTCGCGGCAGACCGCTGAATTTCGTGGCACAGGGTACTAATACCCGGTCATTTCCAGATAGCCACTCCCTGCATGACTGCCGCCGAGGCGCACCGGGCCTTCCCAGTACGGAATGCGCAAGTCCATCCAGGCCTGGGGATTGAGCGCGGTAATGGCGATATCGAGGTGTCTGGCGGGGATGTTGATCGACCAGCGAATGGGCATCGTGCGCCCGGCAACCCGGGCGGTGTCTTGCGGCGTGAGGATGATGTCGCCGGCATGCAGCAACTGTACCTGGCCCCGGGCGTCGATCCAGGTGCCGGTGAGGTAAGGCTCGCCGTCCTTTTGCCGCATGCGATACAGCATCACCTGCTCGCCGCTGTCCAGGTGCAGGGAAAACCAGTCCCAACCGGTCTGGTTGCCCGTCAGGGGCTGGCTGCTCCATTCCCGGTCGAGCCAGGCCGGGCCACTGACCTGGAAGGTCTTGCCGTCGATGTCCAGGGTGCCGCTGGCCCGGAAGAACGGCTGGCTGTAGTAGTAAGAGGCCTGACCCTGTTCTGATTTCTGGCTGAAGCCACGGTCCCCCTGAAGCACCAGCGGACCTGTCGGGGTCAACCTCAGCCGGTAGCTGAATCGCCGGTCGCGGGCACTGAGTAGCACGTCAGCCAACGGGTCGTCGGCAGTCGCCTGGCTGCGCAATTGCCAGTCGTCGATCCATGCATTGAACGGCGCAACGCTGACACCGGCCTGACCGATGCCGCCACGGGCATAACGTTCGGCCGCGTGATGTGCCGTCGCCGAGGTCACTGCGGCGTGGCCGAGCCAGATCGTCTGGTTCTGCCAACCCGCCACCTCGGGGCTGGCTTTCAGGGCGCTGCGGAACAAGGTCCATTGCACGCCGAATTCATTGCCCTGATCGTCCTTCAGGTTGGCCGTGACGTACCACCATTCGATGCGAAAGCCGTCGTGGGGGCCGTGATCCGCCGGGAAACTGAACATCCGACCGGGCACCACCGGGGTGAACGCAGCGGCCTGGGTACCCAGCCCGGCAAAGCCCTTTTGCTCCGGTGCCGGCTGATCGCAACCGCTCGCCAGCAGCGCCAGGAGTAACACGCAGGCCTTAATCTTCATGGGCAAACGTACGCAGCAGGTCCGCCGGTTGCGTGCGGTACAAACGGTACAACGGCCAGGCCGAGGCCAGTAGCGTCGCCACCAGCGCCAGCCCCATCAATTGCAACAGTTGCAATGGAAACACCCGCAACGGCAGGCGCCAGCCAAAGGCCTGCACGTTGATCACCGTGTCCAGGCACCACGCCAGGGCGATGCCCAGCGGCAACGCCAGCACCAGGGTCAAGATCGCCAGCAACCAGGTTTGCCCGAGGTTGAGCAACATCAGATGCCGCCGGGTCACGCCCAGCGCCCACAATGGCGCCAGTTGCCCGAGACGGCTCTGGCTTTGGGTCAACAGGCTGATGAACAGCGCCACCCCGGCCACGCACAGCGTCAGGCTGTTGAGGGCGGCGGTGGCGGCGAAGGTGCGCTCGAAGACTTGCGTGGACCAGCCCTTGAGCCGCGCCTGATCGACGATGCGGCTGTCCTCCAGGGTAAAACGCGCCTGCAATGCCGTGACGAACGCCGGGATCGACGGCGGTTCGATGCGCAGGTTGAAGCGGTTCGGTGTCAATTGCGGCCAGCCGCGCAGCAGGTGGCTGATGTTCACCAGTATGTGGCCCTTGGGATTGCCGTAGTCGGCGTAGATCCCGACGATCCGTGGCGACCACAGGCCGGTGGGCGTCGGCAGCGTCAAGTGATCGCCCAGTTGCACGTGCAGGCGCCGGGCCAGTTGTTCGCTGAGCATCACCGCATCGTCCTTGGCCAGCCGCTCCCAAGGGTTGTCGCCCAAGGTCTCGAGCAACGGCCAGTGCTGGCGATAGGTCGGATGGTCAATGATCCCCGACAGGTCCGTCGGCCAGCCCTGCAACTGGATCGAAACCTGCCAGTTGGGCAGCACCGCCGCCAATTGCGGCTGCTGATTGAGCCAGCTGTGCAGCTCCCGGGCCTGGGCCGGGTTCTGGGGATTGAGGTAAAGCTCGGCCGTCAGCCGTTGTTCGAGCCAGTCACTGAAGGTCTGGCGAAAGCCTGCGGTCATGCTACCGGCACCGATGTTCGCCGCCATGGCCAACAGCAGCGCCATCAAGGCCAGGCTCAACGCCGGCAGTTGCTGGCGGCAATCGGCGACAAACCACTGGCCGAGTACCGAGCGACTGCGCTGCGAAACGAGACTGAGCAGCCAACTGAGCATCACCGGCAAGGCCAGCGCGGCACCAATCAACAGCGCCGCCATCAACACGAAGCCACTGATCAGGCTGTCGCCGAAAATCAACGCCAGCAGCGCAATCACCCCGGCCAAAGCCGCCACCCAACCCTGGCGGCGCAACCAGCGTGCGTGGGCCTGATGCCAGGCCTGCGGGTCGGCCAGCGCCAGCAAGGGCAGACGCGCTGCCCGCAACAGACTGTTGGCCCCGGCCAGCAACGCGCCGATCAGACTCAAGCCGATACCACTGAACCACCACGACAGGCTGAGGCTCAACTGCCCCGCCACTTCGGCGCCGTACAAGCCACGCAGGCTGGCGGCGACATCGGGCAACAGCACGCCGGCCAGCAGGTAGCCGCTGACCACCCCGGCCACGCCGCCGATCAGGGCCAATCCAGCCAATTCGACGGCAAGACAAGCGATCAGCATCCGCGCACTCACACCGCAGGCACGCAGGGTCCGCAGCAGGCTTCGCCGTTGCTCCAGCGCCAGCCCGATGGCGGCGTGCACGATAAACAGGCCGACCACGAACGACAGTACCCCCAGGGCATCGAGGTTGAGGTGGAAACTTTCGGTCAGGCGCGCCAGGTTGTTTTCTTCGTCGGCGCGCTTGAGTTGCAACTGGCCCTTGAACGGCTCCGGCAGCGACGCGGTGAAATCCTTTGGTAACAGCAGCCGCGACAGTTGATCTGGCAATCCCAGAATCTGCTGGGCAAAACCGATGTCCACCAGCAGCACACCGGGCGCCATGTCGGCCTGCACCTGCAGCGGCGGCAGTGCCACGCCCGCCAGGTTCAGTGGCCGGTCTCCCTCACGCAATCCCAGTGCCTGCAAGGTCTGCGACGAGATCCAGGTACTGCCCGGCGGACTGAAAAAGCCGACCACCTGTTCAATCGCCAGGGCCTGTCCGGCCACCGCCGCACCCGCCGGCAGCGACACCGGCTCGATGCCCATCAACTGCAAACGCTGCTCTTCGTGCCCCTTGAGCATGACCCGACCTTGCAGCACCGGTGACACCGGCCACCCGGCGCGACGCAGATCGATAAACCATTGCTGGGGGAACGTGCCGCCGCCGGGTGCACCGAGGCTGGCCTGGGGCTCGCCGCCGATCAACTGACTGGCGCGGGCATAGCTGTCACGGGCCTGGCTGTTGAGTGCCTGGACGCCGGTCAACAGACCGGTAGCCAGCCATAAACCGGTCAGTACACTGAAAAACTGCACCGGATGCTGCCGCCAGTGGCTGAGCAGCGCGCGCAGGGTTTCGCCAAAGATGCGCATGTCAGCGCTCACCCGCACCGGCCAGGCGACCGCCGCACAGCAGGGCTTTTTTGGCCAGCCGCGCCGCCACGCCGGGACTGTGGGTGACCATCAACAGGCTGGTGGGACTGTCCTCGAGTAATTCCAGCAGCAACTGCAATACCTCGGCACCAGTGGTTTCATCGAGGCTGCCGGTGGGCTCGTCGGCCAGCAGCAGTGGCGGGCGCGACGCCAGCGCCCGGCCCAGTGCGACCCGTTGCTGCTGGCCGCCGGACAGTTGCTCCGGATAGCGCCGCAGCAAATCGCCCAAGCCCAGGCGTTGCACCAGGTGCGCCTGCCAGCGTGGGTCATGACGCCCCGCCAGGCGTGCCTGAATCGCCAGGTTGTCTTCGACCCGCAGGCTGCCGATCAGATTGAATTGCTGGAACACCAGGCCGATTTCCGTACGCCGCCAGTTCGCCAGTTGCCCTTCATTCATCTGTTCCAGGCGATGCTCGCCACTGCGGATGCTGCCGCGATCGACCTTGTCCAGCCCGGCAATCAGGTGCAGCAAAGTGCTTTTGCCACTGCCCGACTCGCCCATCAGCGCCAGGCTGCTGCCGGGCTTGAGCGTCAGGTCGACGCCTTGCAGCACCGGCAGTGGCCCCTGCGGTGTGGCGTAGCTTTTGAAAACGCCATGGACTTCAAGCATGGGTCAACCTGCTGGATATGCATGGCCCAAGGATAGCGGCCCTGAATGTTTTTTGTCCGTTGCTGATGATCGCCCCGGCCGAACCCCGCCCTACCCTCGACGCTGGTCTAACCATAACGATAAAAAACGGAGACGCCATGCCTCGTTTCACCTTGAGCCCTCGTGGGTTGTTCGCTTGCCTGATCACTGCCTGCCTTGCGCAATCGGTGGTCGCCGCCGATGGACCGGTCGCGGCCAGCCCGCAAACCACCGCCAGTAACGCCGCGGTGCTGCAGCAACTGCCCTTCACCGACCGCACCGACTACGAGTCGGTCACCAAGGGTCTGATCGCGCCGTTCAAGGGCCAGGTCAAGGACGCCTCGGGCAAGGTCATCTGGGATATCCAGGCCTATGACTTCCTCGCCAAGGATAAGGCCCCGGAGTCGGTCAACCCGAGTCTCTGGCGCCTGGCCCAACTCAGTGCCCATGCCGGATTGTTCGAAGTCAGCCCCCGGCTGTATCAGGTGCGCGGCCTCGACCTGGCCAACATGACCATCATCGAAGGCGACGACGGGCTGATCATCATCGACCCGCTGACCATGGCCGAAACCGCCAAGGCGGCGCTGGACCTGTACTACCAGAACCGTCCGCACAAACCGGTAGTGGCGGTGATCTACAGCCACACCCACGTCGACCACTTCGGTGGCGTGCGCGGAGTCATCGACGAAGCCGACATCAAGGCCGGCAAGGTCAAGGTGTTCGCCCCCGCCGGGTTCATGGAACACGTGATGAGCGAGAACGTCTACGCCGGCAACGCCATGAGCCGCCGCGCGCAGTTCCAGTTCGGCAGCCTGCTGCCCCGTGGCGAAAAAGGCCAGGTCGACGCCGGCCTGGGCAAGAGCACGCCGAGCGGCGGCACCGTCACCCTGATCCCGCCCACCGACCTGATCGACAAGGAACTGGAAACCCGCACCATCGCCGGCCTCGACGTGGAGTTCCAGTTGACCCCGGGCACCGAGGCGCCGGCGGAAATGAACCTGTACCTGCCGCAGTTGCGCGCCTTGTGCATGGCGGAGAACGCTACGCAAATGATGCACAACATCCTCACCCCACGCGGCGCCCAAGTACGCGACGCCAAGGCCTGGGCCGAGTACCTGGACGGCAGCCTGGCGCGTTACGGCGACAAGAGCGACGTGTTGTTCGCCCAGCACAACTGGCCGACCTGGGGTGGCGAGCGCATCCGCACCTTCCTCGCCGACCAGCGCGACATGTACGCCTTCCTCAATGACCGCACCCTGCACCTGCTGAACCAGGGCCTGACGCCGCTGGAAATCGCCGACTCGATCAAGAAGTTGCCCGGCAGCCTCGACCAGAAGTGGTACACCCGTAGCTACTACGGCTCACTGAGTTTCAACACCCGGGCGGTGTATCAGCGCTACATGGGTTTCTATGACGGTAACCCGGCCAACCTCAATCCGCTGCCGCCGGTAGAAACGGCCAAGCGTTCGGTCGAGGCCATGGGCGGCGAAGCGGCGGTGCTGGGGAAAATGCAGGCAGCAATGGCCAAGGGCGAATACCGCTGGGCCGCGCAACTGGGCAATCAGTTGCTGTTCACCAATCCGGACAACGGCGACGCCCGCAAAGCCCAGGCCCAGGCGCTGGAGCAAATGGGCTATCAAAGTGAAAACGCTACCTGGCGCAACATGTACCTGACCGGTGCCATGGAACTGCGCAACGGCGTGCCAGCCAATGCCGGCACTTCGGTTTCGGTGGATATGGTGCGGGCGATGAGCCCGCAGATGTTCTTCGACTTCCTGGCAGTGCGCCTGGACAGCGAAAAGGCCGTAGGCCATGACCTGACCCTGAACTGGACCTTCGATGACCTGAACCAGGACTTCAACCTGACCCTGCGCAATGGCGTGCTGACCCACCGTGCCGGGCTCAACGCTCAGGCGGATGCCAGCGTGACCATGAGCAAGGCCACCCTGGAACAGATCAGCCTCAAGCAACTGGATATCCCGACGGCGATGCACAAAGGCCTGATCAAGTTGCAGGGCAATGGCAAGAAGCTTGGGGAGTTGATGAGCAGTCTCGATACGTTTGCGCCGCAGTTCAATATCGTGACGCCTTGATATCGCCTTCGCGAGCAGGCTCGCTCCCACTGGAATCCATGCAGCTCACAGCATTTGTGAACGACACAGATCCACTGTGGGAGCGAGCTTGCTCGCGATGGCTATGTGTCAGGCGATGATTGTTTTGTGGGTGTACATATCCATTGCTGCGGTAACGGCCTCTGGCGGTTTCGCTCTTACAGCGAGTTACTTGGAAAAACGGAACGCCGCCCGACCCCAAGTAACCAAGGGCTCTTGCCCCTTACGTTCGGTGCCTCGCCTAGGCTCGGCATTCCCTCGCTCCGGTCCTGCTCCGTGGGCCCGCCGCCATCGGCCATCCATGGCCGGGGGCGGCTAACCCGGCATCCATGCCGGGTTGCCCACTGCGCAGAACCTGCGCTCGGCCTCTCGAGGGGGCAAGAAGGTCAAAAGCAAACGCAAAAGCAAAAGCAAAAGCGAGGCGGCTTAGGCAGTAACCACTTCAATCGCTGGCATTTGCCAGCGTTGATTGACCACCTGCTGCCCGGGTCCATACAGGCGCAGGACCAGGCTGAACGCCCCGCTCGCCGGCGTCGGCAACCAGTTGCTCTGCTCAGGCGGAGCGGCGTTCTGCAGGACCAACGTCAACCCACCGTCCGAATCCTCTTGCAAATGATCCCGGCTGCTCAGGCAGTAGCGATTAATCGGGTTGGCCACCAGTTGCCGGTCAGGCAAGTCATACAAGGTCAGCGACCAGAACTCGCTGGCCGGCGGCAACTGACCCGGTGCGAAACGCAGGCGATAGCTTCGCCCGCCCTGCAAGGGTTGCCCCTGGTTATCCACGCGAGTGCCGGTGTAGAAGGCCTCTTCCACGCTGTTGCCGTAGATCCCGACATTCGCCGCGACTGCGCGGTTGAGGTAATTGCCGTTCAGCGCTTCGCGCGTGCCGAACAGGCCGAGGGTGCTGCGTACCTGGCTCACGGCGGTTTGCAGTTGCGCCCGGGCGTCCTGAATCCCGGCGAGCAGTGCCTGGCGCGTGGCCTGCGGCAACGTCGCCGGGTCGAAAGCCTGGCCGGGCACGATGCCGATCCGGGCAAAGCGTGCGCGCAAGGCTTGTTCGGACGGTTGCGTGGGGCACAGGCTGAGGATCTGGTTCAGCGCCGGGATAAACTCCAGCCCCAGCCCGGTCTTGCTGTCCCAGGGTTGCCAGTCAATGGCTGGCGCAGCCACGGGCGGCGCACTGCCGATGTATTCATGCAACGAAACCAGACCGTATTGCTGCTGCAAGGCCCGCACCGCCGGCAGGTCCCCGGCGTTTTTCAGACCCGTTCTTCCAAGCACCATGACGATTTCGGTTTCACTGCGCAGCACGGCCTTGACGCCATCCGGTGTCGGGCCTTGCCAGCCGGGTCCGGCGATCAGGTAATTCCCCGCTTCGCGACCGGTGCTGAGCACACCGACATAGGCAAAGTTGTGGGTGTACTGGTCGACCAGTTGAAGCACGTAATAGCGCTCGTCATCGACCGCCGGCACGCTCAACACCAGGGGTTCGCTGCGCAGGTCGAGCCAGGCCCAGGAGTACGGTGTGTCGTTGTTCGGCGTGACGATGTCGCGGTTGTTCGGGGTAAACAACTCGCCGTAATGACGAAAGCGGTTGAAGCCACCGACATACTCCGGCGCGGCCGGGTTGAGCGCCTGTTTTTCCATGGTCTGGTAATGCATGAGCATGGGGTAGGCGTAAATCCACGCCTCTTTGGCAATCTGCCGAGGGTCATCGGAATCGGCGGCCAGCAACCAGCGTGGAAACATCAGGCTGCCGCCCAATACCCCCATGCCGCCCAGCACCCGGCGGCGACTGCAAATCAGGTTCATGATTCGATCCTCGTTATCGTCGGCAACTGATAACTCCCGTCCAGTGCCCCGCCCCTGGGCAGGTACAGGCGCAACAGCAGGTTGAACGGACCTTGCGGCGTCGGCAGCCAGTTGCCCTGCGGCGCAGCCTTGGGCGCATCGGCTTGCAGGATCAGGGTCAAGCCGCCATCGGCATCGTATTGTAGACCAGGGCTGCGGTCGCCCAGGGCGTAACGCTGGATCGGGTTGGCCACCAGCAACTGGGTTTTGCCGTCATACAGGGTCAGCGACCAGAACGCATTCACCGGCGGCAATTGCCCGGCGGGAAAATGCAGGCGATAGGCGTGCTGGCCGGTGAGCGCCTGGCCCTGGGCATCGTGCAACGCCATCGGGTACTGCGCTTCCACCGCATCGTTGGCGTAGATGTAGCGCCAGGCGACTGCGGCACGGGTCAGGTCATCGTCGCCGTATTTGCCGACGTTGGACGGCGACGGTAACCAGCCCTGCTGTTCTACCGACAGTTGGCTGGAGGCTGCGCGGACCAGTTCGCGACCGGCCTCGGCGCCTTGGGCGACGGCTTCGCTCAAGTCTTCCGGGGCCTGGAATGCGGTCCCCGGCTTCACGCCGATGGCGGCGAAACGGGCCAGTTTCTGTTGTTCGCTGGCGGTCCATTGGTGCAAGGGAGCCAGCGCGTTGAAGGTGCTGAACAGCGCCTGCGCCGGCCCTTGCTTGGTGTCCGCATACGCCGGCAGTTGCGGCGGTGCCAAGGGTTCAGGGGCCGCGCTGCCGCTGACTTTGGACAGCGGTTGCAAGGCGTAGCCCTTCAGCACTTGTGCGGCGTCTTTCTGATCCGCTTCGCCCTTGACCTCGGTCCGTCCCAACAGGAAGACCAGCCGGCTCGGCGAGCGAATCACCGCACTGAAACCCGATGGCACTGGCCCCTTCCAGTCCGGCCCGACCATCAGGTAGCGCCCCGCCTGCTCACCCGTGGCGCGGGTGCCGATGTAGTCGAGGTTATCGGTGCGCATGTCCACCAGTTGGAAGCTGTAGTAGCGGCCTTGCACGGCCGGCACGTCCAGCACCATCGGTTCGCTGCGCAGATCGAGCAAGGCGCGGGAATAGAAGGTGTCGTTGTTGGGCGACACCACTTTGTTGTCTTGCGGGCCGAGCAGGCGCGGCTCGCTGTAGAGATGGTTGAACGGCAGTTTAGCGGCGATGGCGCTGAGTACCTTGTCGTGTTCGACGGTGGCGTAGGCGAACACGTAGGCCTCCTGGGCCAGGGCTTTCGCTTGCTGTCGGTCGAGGGTTGCGGCGTGAACAGTGCCCAGGCTCGCGCCCAGGGCCAGAGCGGATATCCAATAGCGCATGGCAGATCTCCTGTAGCAAAACATCAGCACACACAGATCCCTGTGGGAGCGGGCTTGCTCCGGGCGGCGTTCCGACGAAAGCGGTGTGTCATGCAACATTGCAGTCGCCTGACACTCCCTCTTCGCGAGCAAGCCCGCTCCCACATTGGATTTGTGGTGGTTTGGCGAATGGTTACTTGGCCCAGCGCCGCAGGTCCGACGGGGTGTAGTCGTCAGTCTTGGCGGCGAAGCCCACGCGCATCGGCTCGGTCTCTTCGTTGGCCAGGCCGCCGGCGTAGTAGCGTCCGGAGATCAGGTCATAGGAGGTTTCCAGCACGTTATAGGTGAAGCCGTGGTCGTACTGCTGGATCGCGTGCAGTTCACCGCTGCGCCACAGTTCACCGCGGCTGTCGTACTGGTCCGACTGGGCGATCTGCCAACTGTCTTCGTCCACATAGAAGCGACGTTTGGCGTAGATGTGCCGGGCACCGGGCTTGAGGGTTGCCTCGACGACCCACACCCGATGTTTCTCGTAGCGAGCCAGGTCCTGGTTGACGTGGTTGGGCTTGATCACGGCGTCGTACTTGAGGTCGCGGCTGCCGATCTTGTAGCTGTTGTAAGGGATGAACAGCTCTTGCTTGCCCACCAGCTTCCAGTCGAAACGGTCCGGTGCGCCGTTGTAGCCGTCGATGTTGTCGGCGGTGATCAGGCCGTTGCTGTAACGGGCGCTGTTGTCGTAGGCGATCATCGGCGCACGACGCACGCGACGTTGACCCGGCAGGTATTGCCAGGCCGAACGCGGCTCGGCGACCTGGTCGATCGGCTCGTGCACCAGCACCGCCTCGCCGGACAGACGCGCCGGTTCCAGCACCCGGCTCTTGAACATGAACAGGATGTTCGAGTTGGGTTCCAGCCCGCCCACGGTGTCGGCGAAGTTGATCAACGACTGGTTGCGCACATAGCTGGTGGCGCCGTTTTCACGCACCAGCGCGGCGCTGCTGATGCGCTCGTAGCTGCCGCCGCGATAACGGGTCATGTGGTTCCACATCACCTCCAGGCCTTCGGTGGGCAACGGAAACGGAATGCCCCTGGCATAGTCATGCAAACCGTTGCCGCCGTCGGCCATGCTGGTCTTGGCGACGTTCTCACGACTGGCCGCCAGTACCTCCTTGGGCAGATTGGCGCTGCGATGGCTCGGGTAGATGTTCATCTTGTAGGTGTCGGGAAAACGCTTGAACAACGCGATTTGCCCGGGGCTGAGAAACTTCTCGTACTGCGCCAGGTTCTTGGCCGTGACCGTGAACAACGGTTTCTCGGCGGCATACGGATCGCTGTAGCCGCCCTTGCTGTCGACGGTGCCGGCATTGCTCCCCAGGCCGCCGGTCCAGGCCGGAATGCTGCCGTCGGCATTGGCAGCCACTTCCGAGCCCATGGGGGTCAGGGTCTTGCCCAGTGCCGCCGAATCGGTGCCTTTGGCCTGGGCCAGGCCGACGGTGCAGGCCAGGGCCAGCACGCACAATTGCATACGCATAACGGTTCTCCTTAGAAGTCTGCCTTGAAGCTGACGGATGCGAAATCGCGATCGTCGAGGGTGCTGTAGTCGTTGGAACCGAAGAACGTGTTGTAGGCCAGTTCCACGCTGTAATCGTTCATGTAGACGCCGGTCAGGCTCACGCCCAGCGCTTGCTGGCCTTGCTGGAACGGCCCTTGCGGATCGTAGGAATAGCCCGAGACGTCATGCCGCCAGTTGACGGCGGGAATCAGGTTGATGCCCGGCAACACATCGCTGTATTCGAGGCTGGCGCGCAGGCGATAACCCCACGACCAATCGGTGGCAAAGCCCTTGTCGGTGCAGTATTGGTTAGTCACGCCTGAAGCTACCGTGTTGCACGCCGTGCCGTTGCGCGGGGCGCTGCGGCCGAACGCGGCGTTACGGCCCAGGCGCTCGTCCCCCAGATCGTCGATGTGCACGACCCCGGCTTCACCGAACAGGCTCAGGCGCGTGGCACCCAGTACGTTGTCGATGGCCTGGGTGGCCGAACCGGTCAGTTGCCAGACACCCTTGCGTTCCCACGCATCGAACTGGCTACCATTGGTGGTGCTGAAGCCTGGCGGCAACTGCAACCAGGAACTGCCCCCCGGCCCTGAAATCACGGCGACGTTGACGTCAGGCGCGTTGATCGCGATCGGCATGTTCGGCCGGTAGCTCAACTCACCGGCCAGGGAAATCCCGGTGACCGGCTCGACGCCATTGAGGCTGATGCCGTAAAGGTGAATGTTTTCCGGGAAGGCCGCCGCATAGCTCGGCCCCTGGATGCCACCGGGGAAGGTGCCGGGCAAGGCGGTGTTCCTGGCGTCAATGGTGAAATACGGCAACCGCGAGTGATAGTTGATGTAGTAGATCGCCGCTTCCGCATCGTTGAGCGCCGGGATCATCTGGCGCAGGGCGAAGCCGAACTGGCCGTTGTCGGAGGGCGATTCGTTACCCCGGGACGTGGCGTACAAACCGGCGGCCTGCATCTGTTGATCGGTCTGTACCTGACTCAGGTACAGTGGCCCGCAACCCGGCTGGATCACATCGCTGCTGGCGAAGAAGGTGCCGCAACCATCGAGTACGCTGGGGCGCCAGTTGTACTGGTAGAAACCTTCGAGGTTGGTGCTGTCGGTCAGGCCGAAACTGAAGGAGACCATCTCCACCGGCAACTGGCCTTCCTTGATTTCCACGCCGGGACGGTTGAACGCCGAGATGTCCAGCGGGTTGATCACGTTGATGCCGTTCTGGATCAGCAGCGCTTCGCCCCAGGACAGCACCTGGTTACCGACCTTCACGTTCAGCGGATGCCCGGCCACCTGGAAGTCTTTCCAGACGTAGGCATCGAGGACCTCGAAACCCTTGAATTTTGACAGGTCGTCCCAGCCCGAATCGTCGAAATCCTTGAAGCGGCCATTGCCGGTTTCATAGGCATGGTCGTACCAGTATTTGAAGCGAATGAACGCGCCCTGGCCCTGGCCGTCGAGACTGACATCGGTGAGGCCCTTGAAGAGTTGCGAGATGGTGTCGCCCTTCTCGAAGTTCAGCCGGTTGTCGTCGGCGCTGACGCTGGTGCCATTGGCATTCACGCCCTGGGCCTGCAAGGCGTTGGCACGGGTCATCAGGCTTTTGTCGGGGTTTTGCGTCGACCAGCTGCTGCCCAGGCTCAGGCTGGTCCTGGTCGACAGGCTCCAGTCTTCGTTGATGTCGAATGTGGTGGCGTAGGTTGGCCCCGTCAGTACGGCAAGAATCGCCAGCGCAAGGGGTTGCGGGCGAGTGTGGCCAAGCCGGTGAAGCCGCGGACGGACTCCGGCTATGGCCGAGCGTTTTTTTATCATTATTGGGCTCCGGTCAGGTTTGCTCAGCCTGGACACGGTGCCCAACTATCGGGCGGGACACGCAAGCGATGGCCGACAAAAAATAATCATCGGGGGAGTGCGGGGGGCCTCGGTTAATTTCTGAAGGTGTGCATTTCCATCTCTGCGGATGCGGTCCCCTGTGGGAGATTCTATGGTTGAGGGAAAGCCCTCAACTGGCTTTTGGCTGATATTCGCTTTGCCCTTTCAGCAAGGCGAATACCACCCGAGCAAGCTTGCGAGCCAGCATCACCAGCGCCCGAGGCGGCCTACCGGCCGGCCTGGTTCTGATGTGTGCGTGTTTCCCTGTAGGAGCTGTCGAGTGCAACGAGGCTGCGATCTTTTGATTTTTGACAATGTCGAAGGGTGCGGAAAATCAAGATCAAAAGATCGCAGCCTGCGGCAGCTCCTACAGGGGGAATGCGTTTAGCCGAAAGAGATTGGTCGGCCATAAGGCCGCCATCGTCGGTACGCCGCCCGGACCAAGCTCGTTCCCACAGAAGAGCAAAGGCAGAGCAGCCCACACCACCGCGTCGCTTCTCACCACTCATCAGGCTGAGCGCAGGTGTTCATCCGGGGATGGGCGCGCAGCGCCGTTCGACGCAGTCGAACACATTGCATGTAGGTCGAAGCGAAGCCGACCGGAGGGCAATGCCCCCGGATGAATGCCGCAGCGAAGGAACCCCGAGCCTTAGCGAGGGGCCGTACGTTCGGGGCGAGCGTTTTTTTGGTTACTTTTTTTAGGCGCTTGTAAAAAGTGACTCGCCGTAAGGGCGAAACCATAAGTCGCCTTTACCGCAGAAACGGATATGTACTCAGTCACTTTTTAGACCGGCACCACGCCCTCGACAATAATCACCTCAGCCATAGCGACCCCCTCACGATACCCCCTGGCCTCCTGATACAACGCCGACCGATAGCAAGCCACCGCCTGCTCATAGGAATCAAACTCGATCACCACACTGCGTTGCGGCGTAGGCCGGCCTTCCATCGCCTCGCTACGCCCACCCCGCGCCAGGATCCGCCCCCCATACAGGGCAAACGCCTGGGGCGCCCGCCGGGTGTATTGGCTGTATTGATCAGGGTCGGTGACATCCACATGAGCAATCCAGTAAGCCTTCATAGTGACCTCTCGGTTTATTTTGTATTATGGTATACCACATTACCAATCCAACAAATACCGAGACTCCAGCATGGCCTTCAACAGCATCGAAGAAATCATCGAAGATTACCGCCTCGGCAAAATGGTCCTGCTGGTCGACGATGAAGACCGGGAAAACGAAGGCGACCTGTTGCTGGCCGCCGACTGCTGCACACCCGAGGCGATCAGCTTCATGGCCCGTGAAGCCCGGGGCCTGATCTGCCTGACCCTGACCGACGAGCACTGCAAGCGCCTGGGCCTGGAGCAGATGGTGCCGAGCAACGGCAGCGTGTTCAGCACCGCCTTCACCGTGTCCATCGAGGCCGCCGTCGGGGTGACCACCGGTATTTCCGCCGCAGATCGCGCCTGCACCGTGGCCGCTGCCGTCGCCGCCCATGCCGGCCCCGCCGATATCGCGCAACCGGGTCATATCTTCCCGTTGCGCGCTCGGGAGGGTGGCGTGCTGACCCGCGCCGGCCATACCGAAGCTGGTTGCGACCTGGCACGCCTGGCCGGCCATACGCCGGCCTCGGTGATCGTCGAAGTGATGAATGACGACGGCACCATGGCCCGCCGCCCGGACCTGGAAGTGTTCGCGCGCAAGCACGGAATCAAAATCGGCACCATCGCCGACCTGATTCACTATCGCCTGAGCACCGAACACACCATCGTGCGCATCGGTGAACGTGACCTGCCGACCGTGCATGGCACCTTTCGTCTGATCACCTTTGAGGATCGCATCGAAGGCGGTGTCCACATGGCCATGGTCATGGGCGATCTGCGCCGCGAGCAACCGACACTGGTGCGGGTGCATGTGATCGATCCATTGCGCGACCTGGTCGGTGCCGAATACAGCGGGCCGAGCAACTGGACCTTGTGGGCCGCCTTGCAGCGTGTCGCCGCCGAAGGCCACGGCGTGGTGGTGGTGCTGGCCAACCACGAATCCTCCCAGGCGTTGCTCGAACGGGTGCCGCAATTGACCCAGCCGCCCCGGCAGTTCAGCCGTTCGCAGTCACGGATTTATTCGGAAGTGGGTACCGGTGCGCAGATCCTGCAGAACCTGGGAGTCGGCAAATTGCGCCACCTCGGCCCGCCGCTGAAATATGCGGGCTTGACCGGGTATGACCTGGAGGTGGTGGAGAGCATTCCATTCACCGAGTGATTCCGAGTTTCCTCCAATGTAGGGGCTTGCCACAGTCATGCTCGCTTGAGCAACAAAATATTCGCTTTCGGCTGATAGCCGGTACGGCAAAGTGCTTGCACAAAGCTTGGAATACCATAATATGATATTCCATAGACCGGACAGTCAGCACTGACTCGACGGACCTACTGCTCCCGATAGGCGGGCACTCCAAGCCCCGCTCATAAACACAACAATGAGGGCGTGAAAATGGTGTTGAACAAACGTGCGACCGCGGTTCTTTTTGCGGGACTGCTGAGCGTCACCAGCCAGGCACTGCTGGCGGCTGAAAGCGTCAACTTCGTCAGTTGGGGCGGCAGCACCCAGGATGCGCAGAAGCAGGCCTGGGCCGACCCGTTCAGCAAGGCCAGCGGCATCACCGTGGTGCAGGATGGTCCGACCGACTACGGCAAGCTCAAGGCCATGGTCGAGAGCGGCAATGTGCAGTGGGACGTGGTCGACGTCGAAGCCGACTTCGCCCTGCGCGCCGCCGCCGAAGGCTTGCTCGAACCCCTCGATTTCAAAGTCATTGATCGCGACAAGATCGACCCGCGCTTTGTCAGCGACCATGGCGTCGGCTCGTTCTTCTTCTCCTTCGTCCTCGGCTACAACGAAGGCAAGCTCGGCGCCAACAAGCCTCAGGACTGGTCCGCGCTGTTCGACACCAAGACCTTCCCCGGCAAACGCGCCCTCTACAAATGGCCAAGCCCTGGCGTGCTGGAACTGGCGCTGCTGGCCGACGGTGTAGCGGCGGACAAGCTCTACCCGCTGGACCTGGACCGCGCGTTCAAAAAACTCGACACCATCAAGAAAGACATCGTCTGGTGGGGCGGCGGCGCACAGTCGCAGCAGCTGCTGGCCTCCGGTGAAGCGAGCATGGGCCAGTTCTGGAACGGCCGGATTCATGCCCTGCAAGAAGACGGCGCCCCGGTCGGCGTAAGCTGGAAGCAGAACCTGGTCATGGCCGACATCCTGGTCATTCCAAAAGGCTCGAAGAACAAGGACGCGGCGATGAAGTTCCTGGCCAACGCCAGCAGTGCCAAGGGCCAGGCGGACTTCTCCAACCTGACCGCCTACGCCCCGGTCAACGTCGACAGCGTGCAGCGCCTGGACTCGACGCTGGCGCCAAACCTGCCGACCGCTTACGCAAAGGATCAGATCACTCTTGATTTCGCGTACTGGGCCAAGAACGGTCCGGCCATCGCGACACGGTGGAACGAATGGCTGGTCAAATGAAAATGACGGCAACCGCGTCTCGTCCATCCACTGCCACCGGGAGCGCCACTGGCGCTGCCGGTTCGGCCCCCGCCAAGGCAGCTGTGATGACGCAATCCCCTTCCCTGGCGCAGCGCTGGCGTGGCGCGAGCAACCTGGTGCCCGCCCTGCTGTTTCTCGGCCTGTTTTTTCTGGCGCCGTTGATTGGCCTGCTGCTGCGCGGCGTGCTGGAACCGGTGCCGGGCCTGGGTAACTACGAACAGCTGTTCGCCAACTCGGCCTATGCCCGGGTGTTGCTCAACACCTTCTCGGTGGCTGGCCTGGTGACCCTGTTCAGCCTGTTGCTGGGCTTCCCGCTGGCCTGGGCGATCACCCTGGTGCCCCGTGGCTGGGGTCGCTGGATCCTGAACATCGTGCTGCTGTCGATGTGGACCAGCCTGCTCGCCCGCACCTACTCCTGGCTGGTATTGCTGCAAGCCTCCGGGGTGATCAACAAGGCGTTGATGGCCATGGGCATCATCGATCAACCGCTGGAGATGGTGCACAACCTCACCGGCGTGGTGATCGGCATGAGCTACATCATGATCCCGTTCATCGTGCTGCCGTTGCAGGCGACCATGCAGGCCATCGACCCGATGATCCTGCAGGCCGGTTCGATCTGCGGCGCCAGCCCCTGGACCAACTTCTTCCGGTTGTTCCTGCCGCTGTGCCGGCCGGGGCTGTTCTCCGGCGGCCTGATGGTGTTCGTGATGTCCCTGGGTTACTACGTGACCCCGGCACTGCTGGGCGGTGCGCAAAACATGATGCTGCCCGAGTTCATCATTCAGCAGGTGCAGTCGTTCCTCAACTGGGGCCTGGCCAGCGCCGGCGCCGCGTTGCTGATCGTGATCACGCTGGTGTTGTTCTACTTCTACCTGAAGCTCCAGCCGGAATCCCCGGTTGGCGCCAGCAACGCGAGGTAAGCCGTCATGCTCCTGACCCCCAATGCCATGAGCCGGCGCATGCGCTTCGGCCTGTACGCCACCACCGGGCTGATCGGTCTGTTCCTGCTGCTGCCGATCGTGTTCATCGTGCTGCTGTCGTTCGGTTCGTCGCAATGGCTGGTGTTCCCGCCACCGGGCTGGACGCTGAAATGGTACGGCCAGTTTTTCTCCAACGCCGACTGGATGAACGCGGCCATGGCCAGCCTCAAGGTCGCGGTGCTGACCACCTTCTTCGCCGTCGCTTTGGGCCTGCCCACCGCGTTCGCCCTGGTGCGTGGCCGCTTCCCCGGCCGGGAAATGCTCTACGGCCTGTTCACCCTGCCGATGATCGTACCGCTGGTGATCATCGCCGTGGCGGTGTACGCGCTGTTCCTGAAACTGGGTTACACCGGGACCATGTTCGCCTTCGTGGTCAGCCACGTCATAGTTGCCTTGCCGTTCACCATCATCTCGATCATCAACTCACTGAAGCTGTTCGATCAGTCGATTGAAGACGCGGCGGTGATCTGCGGCGCCTCGCGCCTGCAAGCGGTGTTCAAGGTGACCTTCCCGGCGATCCGTCCGGGCATGGTGGCCGGCGCCCTCTTCGCCTTCCTCGTCTCGTGGGACGAAGTGGTGCTGAGCGTGATGATGGCCAGCCCGACCCTGCAAACCCTTCCCGTAAAAATGTGGACCACCCTGCGCCAGGACCTGACGCCCGTGATCGCCGTCGCCTCGACGCTGCTGATCGGCCTCTCGGTATTGGTCATGGTGATCGCCGCCGCTCTGCGCCGGCGCAACGAAATCAGCGCTTGAGCGCCAGGAGTACGACATGAGTGCAGTGATCAAAGATTCCGCGCAGCAAAATGACAAGCCCCTGGTCAGCCTGCGTAACCTGAACAAGCACTACGGCGACTTTGCCGCCGTGGACAACATCTCGCTGGACATCAAGGACGGTGAATTCCTCACCTTCCTCGGCTCCAGCGGCTCGGGTAAAAGCACCACGCTGTCGATGCTGGCCGGCTTCGAAACCCCGAGCAGCGGCGAGATCCTGGTCAATGGCCAGTCGCTGGTGAACGTGCCGCCGCACAAACGCGATATCGGCATGGTGTTCCAGCGCTATTCGCTGTTCCCGCACCTGTCGGTACGCGACAACATCGCCTTCCCGCTGGCCATCCGCAAACTGGCTACCGCCGAGCGCGAGCGCCGGGTCGATGCGATGCTCAAGCTGGTGCAACTTGAGCAATTTGCCCATCGCCGCCCTTCGCAACTGTCCGGTGGCCAGCAGCAACGGGTCGCCATTGCCCGGGCGCTGGTCTACGAACCACGCATCCTGCTGATGGACGAACCCCTCGGCGCACTGGACAAGAAACTGCGCGAAGACTTGCAGGATGAACTGCGTCAGCTGCATCGACGCCTGGGCATCACCATCGTCTACGTGACCCACGATCAGGAAGAAGCCATGCGCCTGTCCCAGCGCATCGCGATTTTCAGCCACGGCAAGATCGTCGGTTTGGGCAGCGGCTACGACCTGTACCAGAATCCACCGAACGCCTTTGTCGCCTCGTTCCTCGGCAACTCGAACTTCCTCAAGCTCAAGGCCCAGGGCAATGCGGTGGCGACCTTCGAAGGGCAGCCGCTGTCGATTCGCCTGACCGCCGGCCTGCAAACCGATCAGGACGTGCTGCTGATGGTGCGCCCGGAAAAAGCCCTGGCCCTGAGCAATGAACAAGCCCTTGCCGAACCCCTGGCCGCCGGCTGGAACGAAGTCTCGGCCAAGGTCGTGGAAGTGTTGTTTCTCGGCGAAAGCCAGACCTGCAGCGTGGTCACTGCTGGCGGCACCTCGATGACGGTCAAGGCGCTGTCCGCCGCCGGAATGCCGCTCAAGGCAGGCGACCCGGTGCGGGTGCGCTGGGCCACCGCCGATGCCTGCGTCTACACCGAATGGGCCGAAAGCGACCTGAACAAGGCTGCCGGCGCTCACTGATCCATTGGCCTGCGCGCGCGGGCCACTATAATGAGTCACCCTCGGGCCACCACAACGTCGGGTTGTGGTGGCCTTTTTTCTGTCGCCTGTAAGTTAAATTGGACAACGGATTCCTAAAATCCCGGTTTAATGCTAAATAGTGCTCAGTATTTTTAACACCCGACCCTGTCGTGCCACACAGTGCAACGAGAATAACGATATGAAAGTCCATTTCGAGAAAAGTGAAGTGTTTGGGACCCTCCACCTGCAAGCGGCGGTGGCAGCATGATCGAAGTTACCGAAGTTTCCATCGCCGAGCTGCGCGCCGCGCTCGAATCCGGCCAGACCACCTCGGTTGAACTGGTCCAGGCTTATCTCGCGCGAATCGACGCCTATGACGGCCCCGAAACGCCTACCGCGCTGAACGCGGTCGTGGTGCGCAACCCGGAGGCGCTGGCCGAAGCGCAGGCGTCCGACGCCCGTCGTGCCAAGGGCCAGACGCTGGGAGCGCTGGACGGTATCCCCTACACCGCCAAGGACAGCTATCTGGTCAAGGGCCTCACCGCCGCTTCCGGCAGCCCGGCCTTCAAGGACCTGGTCGCCTATCGCGATGCGTTCACCATCGAACGCCTGCGTGCTGCCGGGGCGATCTGCCTGGGCAAGACCAACATGCCGCCGATGGCCAACGGCGGGATGCAGCGCGGCGTCTACGGCCGCGCCGAGAGCCCGTACAACGCTGACTACCTCACCGCCCCTTTCGCCTCCGGCTCGTCGAACGGCGCGGGTACTGCCACTGCCGCCAGTTTCGCCGCATTCGGTGTGGCGGAAGAAACCTGGTCGAGCGGGCGCGGCCCGGCCTCGAACAATGGCTTGTGCGCCTACACCCCTTCGCGCGGGGTGATCTCGGTACGCGGCAACTGGCCGTTGACCCCGACCATGGACGTGGTCGTGCCGTTTGCCCGGACCATGGCCGACCTGCTCGAAGTGCTCGACGTGGTAGTGGCCGATGACCCGGACACCCGTGGCGACCTGTGGCGCCTGCAACCCTGGGTGCCGATCCCGAAATCCTCTTCGGTCCGCCCTGAGTCCTACGCGGCGCTGGCCGCCAACAGTGATGCGCTCAAAGGCAAGAAGTTCGGCATTCCACGCATGTACATCAACGCCGACCCTGAAGCCGGTACGTCCGAAGCACCGGGCATCGGTGGCCCGACCGGCCAGCGCATCAATACCCGTCCTTCGGTGATCGGGCTCTGGGAACAGGCGCGCAAAGCCCTCGAAGCCGCAGGCGCCGAAGTGCTCGAAGTGGACTTTCCGCTGGTTTCCAATTGCGAAGGCGATCGTCCTGGTGCGCCGACCGTGTTCAATCGCGGCATCGTTTCCAAGGAATTTCTGCACCATGAATTGTGGGACCTGACCGCCTGGGCCTTCGATGATTTCCTGCAAGCCAACGGCGATCCCAAACTGAATCGCCTCGTCGATGTCGACGGCCCGCAGATCTTCCCTCACGACCCGGGCACCCTGCCCAACCGCGAGGGCGACCTGGCCGCAGGCATGGACGAATACGTGCGAATGGCCGAGCGCGGCATCACCCCGTGGGACCAGATCAGCACGGTGCCGGACGGCCTGCGCGGGCTGGAAAAAACCCGCAAGATCGATCTGGAAGACTGGATGGATCGCCTGGGGCTCGACGCGGTGCTGTTCCCGACGGTGGCCGATGTGGGTCCGGCGAATGCCGATGTCGATCCGCAATCGGCGGACATCGCCTGGAGCAACGGCGTGTGGGTCGCCAATGGCAACCTCGCCATCCGTCACCTGGGCGTGCCAACGGTCACCGTGCCGATGGGCGTGATGCCGGACATCGGCATGCCGGTCGGCCTGACCTTTGCCGGTCGTGCCTATGACGACTCGTCGCTGCTGCACCTGGCATCGGCGTTCGAGTCGACCGGCAGCAAACGCATGATCCCGCCGCGTACTCCGCCATTGGTTGCGGGCAAGCAGTAAATCGTAAAACCGTGGCGGCTCACTCGAGCCGCCATTGCTTGCCGATCAAGGATCAACCTGAGCCATCAGTTCCGGAATCGATTCCGACCGCTTGGCATAACGCTGCGCCAGCACCGCACAGACCATCAGTTGAATCTGGTGGAACAGCATCAGCGGCAAGATCAGCAAGCCAATGGTGCTGCCGGCAAACAACACCTGCGCCATCGGCACCCCGGTCGCCAGGCTTTTCTTCGAACCGCAGAACAGAATGGTGATGCGGTCTTCCTGATTAAAACCGAACGCCTTGCCCAGTACGGTCGCGGCCACCAACACCAGCGTCAGAACGATGCAGCAAACCAGCACCAGCCCGACCAGATCCAGCAATGGAATCTGCTGCCACAGGCCTTCGATTACCGCCTCGCTGAACGCGCCGTAGACCACCAGTAAAATCGACCCCTGGTCGACGAACTTCAACCAACTCTTGTTGCGCGCCACCCAGTTGCCGATCCAGCGCCGAGCGATCTGCCCGGCAATGAACGGCAGCAGCAACTGCACGCTGATCTTGAGAATGGCGTCGAGGGTCGAGGAGCCTTCGCCGTGCACGTTCAACAGCAGGGCCACCAGCAACGGCGTGAGGAAAATCCCGAACAGGCTCGACGCCGCCGCGCTGCAAATCGCCGCCGGGATGTTGCCCCGCGCCAGGGAGGTAAAGGCAATCGCCGACTGCACCGTGGCAGGCAGCGCGCAGAGGTAGAGCATGCCCATGTACAGGTCATTGCCGATCAGCGGCGACAGCAGCGGCTTGAGCGCCAGGCCGAGCAGCGGGAACAGCACGAAGGTCAGGCTGAACACCAGCAGATGCAGGCGCCAGTGCCCGGCACCGGCGATGATCGATTCGCGGGACAGCTTGGCGCCATGCAGGAAAAACAGCAGCGCGATGGCGATGTTGGTCAGCCAGCCAAAACCGACCGCGACCTGACCGCTGGCGGGCAGCAGGCTGGCGAGCGTCACGACGCCGATCAGGGTCAGGGTGAAGTTGTCGGGTAACAGACGGGGGCGAGTCATGGGGTTGATCATCCGGGGGTTGCCAGTACGTGAAAGCGACTCTAACGTGACTGGGAATTACCGACTAACGCCGATGAGCCAGCTGATGCCGCCTAAAGGACATGACAAGAGTGTTCGACGCAGTATTCCCGGGCTTTCCAGCCTGCCACGACCGCTCTATGGCCGTACCGAATCGCTGCCCAATCGCGCCCTGACCCGGCGCCACAGCCATCCGTGGGTGCAGCTTTCCTATGCGATTGCGGGCGTGCTCGAAATACAGACCGGCGCCGGGCGCTTCGTCGCCCCGCCGGAGCGTGCGGTGTGGATTCCGGCGGGCATGCCGCACCGGGTGTTCAGCTCGCCACGCACGGAGATGCGCAGCCTGTACATCGATTGCAGTGTCTCGACGTGGGCGCCGCCGGGGTGTCATGTGTTGGGGGTCAGCGACTTGTTGCGTGAGTTGATCCGCGCCTTCAGTCAGATACCGGTGGAATACGATCAGGACGGACCGCACGGTCGGTTGGCCCAGGTGATTCTGGATCAGTTGGCTGAGGCACCGCAGATCGACCTGATGCTACCCCTGCCCCAGGACAGCCGATTGCGGCAAATCGCCCAAAGCCTGGAGTCGCACCCGGAGCAACAGACCACCCTCAGTCACTGGAGCGACCAATTCGGCGTCACCGAGAAAACCCTCAGTCGCCTGTTCCTGCGCGACACCGGCCTGACCTTTCGCGCCTGGCGCCAGCGCTTGCGTTTGCTTGGCGCCCTGACGCCACTGGAGCAGGGCGAGCGCGTGACCGACGTCGCGTTGGCCTGTGGCTACGATTCGACCTCGGCGTTTATCGCGGCCTTCCGTCAGCAGTTCGGCGAAACACCGGGCGAATTCTTTCGCTGAGCCCCACACAGAACAAACTGTGGGAGCGGGCTTGCTCGCGAATGCGCTGGATCAGTCGACATATGCATTGACTGACACTCTGCCTTCGCGAGCAAGCCCGCTCCCACAGGGTCATGTGGTGTACACAAAATCTGTGCCCCACAGAGATCTCACACAATTTCTCGCTGTTACTGATCGGACTTGATACTGGTCCAGACCCGCGTACGCACCCGCTCAAGCTTTTGCGGCAATGGCTGCACGACGTACAGCGTCTTCAAGGCCTCGCTGGTCGGTGTCAGGTTCGGGTTGCCGGTGATGTCCTTGTTGATCAGCGCCAGCGAGTCCTTATTGGCATTCGGGTAACCGAGGAAGTCGCTGATCGGCGCGATGACTTTCGGGTCCAGCAGGTTGTTGAGGAATTCGTGGGCCTCGGCGACGTTCTTCGCGCTTTTCGGGATGGCGAAGGTGTCGAACCAGATCGGTGCGCCCTCTTTCGGCAGGCGCCAGTCGACGACCACGCCGTTGCCCGCCTCTTTGGCGCGATTGCCGAATTGATAGAAGCTGCCGGAGTAACCGATGGCCACGCAGATATCGCCGTTGGCGATGTCGGTCATGTACTTGGCGGAGTTGAAGTAGGTGACGTAGGGGCGAACCTTGAGCATCAGCGCCTTGGCTTTTTCGTAGTCATCGGGGTTCTGGCTGTTCGGGTCCAGCCCCAGGTAATGCAGGGCCAGCGGCAGGATCTCCGACGGCGAGTCGAGCATGGCGACGCCACAGGCCTTGAGCTTCTCCATGTTCTCGGGCTTGAACACCAGGTCCCAGCTGTCCACCGGTGCATTCTCGCCCAGCGCCGCCTTGACCTTGGCCGGGTTGAAGCCGATCAGCACGGTGCCGTACATGTAGGGCACGCCGTACTGGTTGCCCGGGTCGTTCTTGTCCAGCAGCTTGAGCAAGGCCGGGTCCTGGTGCGACCAGTTCGGTAGCTTGGACTTGTCGAGTTTCTGGAACACGCCCGCCTTGATCTGGGTTTCGATGAACTGGTTCGACGGCACCACCAGGTCGTAACCCGAGTTGCCGGTCAGCAGCTTGGCTTCCAGGGACTCGTTGGTGTCGAAGGTGTCCCAAGTCACCTTGATCCCGGTGTCCCTGGCGAAATCCTTGGGCACCGACGGCAGGATGTAGTCCGCCCAGTTGTACACCCGCAATTCGCGCTGTTCGGCGTGCACCGCGCTGGCCAGCAGCGACAGTGTGCAAACGGTGGCGCCCAGTATGCGTTTCATTGAGTCCATGGATCATTTCCCCAAGTGTGGCGTGAGTTCGATGGTTTTTATGTTCTGTACACGGCAGCGGCCTTGAAAGTAGCCAAGGGCAAGGAAGTGAAGCGTCTGGTTGTGGTTTCAATGCGGGTTGCCGACTCAGCCACCCGCGTCTGATTCTTGCTGACGGCGTGGTCGGTTCACAGCGTGAGGCAGGCCAAAAGGAGACCGAAATGGCCAAAATAGGTGTCCGCATTGATCAGCGGCGCGAAGCACTTCACCGTGGGTTAGTCCAAACAGCCGATGCCCGGGCAGTCTCCTTGCTGCTTATTGCGCATCACACCAATAACAAGATCGCGAGGCTTCGATGCGTGCTCCACTCCTGCTTGCCCTGCCCCTGCTCGGCCTGCTCAGCGCCTGTTCCGAACCCTATGACCCACAACCGCTGGCCAGCACCGGCAATGCCACTGCATTGATCGGCAGCGCCACTGTCCCCCGACCGCTGAATGGCGCCATACCCGCAAACCCCTTCATGGCCAGTAACGGCAGCAGCTACATGCATGCCGATGGCTACAGCTCCGACTCGCACCCCGGCCCCGGTCCATTGGGCGGCGACATGCAAGTGAGCAGCCGCGACGGCAGTCGCAAGCCCGGCGGCATGTGCCCGATCCATACCTTCGATCAGCAGGGTCGCCTGGTGGTGCTGTGCGCCAACCTGATGCAGTTCGAACTGCAACTGCTCGAACCGCGCACTCTCAAGCTGCTGGCCCGCTACCCGCTGCCGCCGCGTCCGTCGACCTTCCACGCGCTGATTACCCTGGACCCGGACAAGATCATGGCCGACACCTCCGGCGCCTATTTCTATGTCGACGAACAGAATCGCGTGGTCATCGCCGATGCCGAGCAGCACATCCAGCGCGTGGTGCATCGTCAGGATCAATCCGGTGCGTGGTCGTTCGAAGAGGTCGACAACTGGGACCTGAGCGACAAGGTTCCCCACGATTGTGTGCGGCCCACCAGCTGGTTTCCAAAAGGCGAATGCGACCCCATCACCGGGGTCATGCCCGATCATCAGGGCTTGATCTGGTGGATCACCCGACGCGGTCGCATCGGCACCCTGAACCCCGACACCGACAAGGTCCAGGGCATCCAACTGGCCAACGAAGAAATCCAGAACGGCATGTCGGTGGCGGCCGATGGCGTCTATCTGGTGTCCGACCACGCCATGTACCGCTTCGCCGCCGATGCCGATGGCAAGCCCGTGCAAGGCTGGCGCGAAGTCTACGACCGTGGCACCGGGCGCAAGGTCGGGGCGATCAATCAGGGCAGCGGCACGACCCCGACCCTGCTCGGCGAGCGCTACGTCACCATCACCGACAACAGCGACGGGCGCATCAACCTGCTGGTCTACCGTCGCGAGCAGGACTACGCCGGCAACCGGCTGATCTGCAAGCTGCCGGTGTTCGACAACAACGCCTCGGCCACCGACAACTCGGCCATCGGCTGGGGGCGCTCGATCATCCTCGAGAACAATGCCGGCTACACCAGCGCCTTCGCGCAGAAGGACTGGCAGGCCGTGCATGGCGGCATCAGCCGCATCGACATCCGCACCGATGAGTCGGGCTGCGACCGGGTCTGGGAATCGAAGGAGCGGTCGCCTTCGGTGGTCCCCAAACTCTCGGTGAGCAACGGCCTGTTGTACTTCTACACCTTCGAGCCGCAGCCCGACGGCGAGAACGCCTGGTACCTGATGGCGCTGGATTTCGACAGCGGCCAGACCCGATTCAAGGCGTTGAGCGGGGTCGGCCAGGCGTTCGACAACAACTGGTCGCCGATCACACTGGCACCGGATGGCACGGCCTATGTCGGGACTTTCGGTGGGTTGGTTGCGCTTTGGGACAAGGGTGTGAATGCAGTCAATGAGCCACCGCGCTTCAGCGAGAAACAGACAAACCGGGTTCCTGAATGAGCCGGGCCCCCCTGTGGCGAGGGAGCTTGCTCCCGCTCGGCTGCGCAGCAGTCGCACATCCTGCCGACGCGGTATATGACCGAATAATGGGGGCCGCTGCGCGACCCAGCGGGAGCAAGCTCCCTCGCCACAATCACCCTCTGTTCTATCTCGTTGCTCACCTACAACAACGACAAGGTGTAGTTGATGATGAACCGGCTCTGATCCACGTTGCGGCCCGCGTCAGTGTTCGATTTGGCATTGCGCAAGGAGAACCCCACCCCCTTGAACGTGCCCGACTGCAACACGTAGTCCAGGGTCATGTCGCGCTCCCACTCGGACTGGTCACTGGCGTTTTGCGCCTTGATGTCCGTGCCCTTGAGATACACGATTGAGGCTTTCAGGCCCGGCACGCCCAAGGGCGCGAAGTCGTAGGTGTATTGGCCGAAATTGGTCTGCTCGCCGGCCCGGGCAAAGTTCTGGATCATCTTGTCGGTGGGCAGGTAGACACTGCCGCCGCCCGCCCCCTTGTCCACCAGGCTGCCCTGGTTGGGCTGGACGAAGTTGCTGCCGCCACCCACCTGTTGATGCCCCACCGACACCGCGTGCCCGCCATGGGTGTAGGTGACCATCGCAGACCAGGTGCTGTTGTCGATTTCACCGTCGTTGTCGTCGGTATAGCCCGACACCCGATAGCCTTGCGCGCGGCCGGCGGCAGAGCTGTTGGCACCGCTCGACGTGGTGCGGAAATAGCGCAGGTCGGTGGTCAGTGAGCTCGCGCTGTCGATGGGCAGGATGTGCGTCAGCCCGAGGAAGTTCTGGTTGTAGAAGTCTTCAAGTTGCGCGAAGTAATACTGGGTCTTCAGATTCCTGGTGAAGTTGTAGTCGCCGCCGGCGTAGTAGAACTTGTTGCTGTCCTGCGTGCTGCCGGCGACCGACAGGCCTGTGCGGTCCGTCGAGGCACGCCCTACCGCGTGCTCCAGCACACCGCCGGTCAACGTCAGGCCATCGATGTCGTTGGATGTGACCTGCGCGCCAGTAAACGATTGCGGCAACACACGGGCATCGTTCGCCAGCAGGATCGGCAATTTCGGCAGCAAGGTGCCGTAGCGAAACTCCGTCCTGGCCAGGCGCATCTTCGCCGTAGGACCGAAGCTGCTCCAGGCGGCCGCCGCGCCGTCGCCGTCAGAGGGAATCATGCCGCTGCCGACGTGGCGCCCCGCGCCGCTGTCCAGCGTGATGCCGAGCAATGCCTGGGCATCGAGCCCGAACCCCACCGCGCCCTGCGTAAACCCGGACTCATAGCGCAACACGAAACCCTGGGCCGCCTCTTCGGTTTTCGAAGGGGCCGCGCTGCCATTGCGATTGTCGCTGTTGAAGTACAGGGTGCGCATGGACAGGCTGGCCTTGCTGTCTTCCAGGAAACCATGGCTTGCGGTGTCAGCCGCTTGTGCGCACACCGAACTGGTGGCCAGCAAGACTGCGGTGGGGATGGCTCGTTTGAACATAGGGTGCTCCTGGGTGTTTCTTATCGTTATTTGAAGGTTTCACCGCCAGGCAGGACCCGGTTGCCGCCCACGCAACAGCGCTCAACACGGGCGCGAAAACAGGCGCGCTCGATGAGTGGCATGAGCATCGTACGTTCGGGGTGAGGGTTGACTGACTGGCTTGTGAAACTCTTAAAACATTTCGAGAGGCTATTATCAAACGCGATGAAAGTAGTTTTCGTGCAGGGATAAGGCTTGTCGCGCAGGGGTATGGACAATCACTGTTTTTGTATATCGGTGAGGCGGATTTTCACCATACTGACATCGTCGGCGGTGCTCGGTGGCTGCTTGCCTGTCCCAACAGGAGCAATGACCCATGAACGATCAAATCGAACTTTACGGCGCGAACACCGGCAACAGCCTGCGGGCAGCGATTGCCCTGGAAGAGTCGGGCATCGCCTACACCGCACGCAGGCTCGACCTGTACGCACAGGAGCATCGTGGGCCGGCCTTCCTGGCACTTAACCCGGCCGGGAAAGTCCCGACCCTGATCGATCACGGGACAGCGCCGCCGCTGGTCATCAACCAGTCCAACGCCATCATCCAGTACGCCGACTCCATTGCCCCCGGAAGGCTCGCACCGGCGCAGCCGGGACCTGCGCGAACCCGGGTGATCGACCGCTATTTCTTTTTCGTGACCGATGTCATCGCCCCCAGCCATGCGGCGTTTTTCCTGCACCAGGCGGGGCAGGACAAGGCCGCGGCGATCATTGATCTGCGGGTGATCGAGCAACTGACTTACGCGGAATGTTTTCTGGCTGCCGGATTCATGGCCGGAGAGCAGTTCTCCATGGCTGACATTTCGGCGTTCACCATCGTCACAGCGTTCCGTGATCGACTGGAATGGAAAGAGCTTCCGCAACTTTCGCGCTGGTTCGACTCGGTCGAAGCCAGGCCGGCGGTACAACGCGGCCTGAATGCGTTCAATCATTGCTGAGCGATTGACGAAAACAAAAATGCCCGACAAAGCGCCGGGCATTTTCAGACGAACACGAAAGGATTTGCCTCAGTCGGTGTAGCCGAGTTCGACCGAGCGGCTTTGCTGCGACTGGTTTCGTGTTGCGAGGCAGTAGTACAACGGGCACGTCACCGCCAGCCCCACCAGCCACGACAGGTCCGCGCCCTCCACCAGATTGGCGTACGGCCCGACGTACAACGATGTGTTGGCAAACGGCAGTTGCACGATGATGCCGATGAAGTAGGCAATGATCGCGTGCAGGTTGAAGCGCCCGTAGATACCGCCGTCAGCCCGGAAGATCGAGGCGATGTCATAGCGACGACGCTTGATCAGGTAGAAGTCGATCAGGTTGATCGAGGCCCACGGCACCAGCACCAGCAACAGCGCCAGGATCAGGCCGATGAATTGCGCAATGAAATTCGCCGAGGCCCCCAGCGCCACCACGCAGCAGCCCGCCAGCACGATACTCGACAACACCACGCGCACCTTGATGCTGGGCGTCCACTGGCTGGCGAAGGTCTGGATCGAGGTGATGATCGACAGCACCGCGCCATACAGATTCAAGGCGTTGTGGCTGATGATGTTGAGCAGAAACAACACCATCAGGATCGGTCCCAGCCAACCGGTGGACTGCTTGACCGCCGCCATCGCCTCGGTGCCTTCCGGGGTTGCCAGTACCGCCACGGCGCCGAAGGTGAACGACAGGATCGTGCCCAGGGTCGCCCCCAGGTAAGTGGCGAAGAACGGCCGGGTGATGCCGATATCCGCCGGCAGGTAACGCGAATAGTCCGACACGTACGGCGAGAAGCTGATCTGCCAGATGATGCCCAGCGATACCGTGGCCAGCCAGCCGGACAGGTTGAACCCGCCGCGGGTGAAGAAGTCCGCCGGCAGATCATGGGCGAAGATATAGAGGAAACCCGCGAGCAAGGCACTGCCCATCACCCAGGTGCCGATACGGTTGAGGGTATGGATGAAGCGATAGCCAATCACTCCGATGGCCGTGGCGCTGAGGGCGCCGATGAGGATGCTGGCCGGCACTGGAATCGACGGCGCAATGCCGACAATCGATTTGCCCGCCAGCACGATGTTGGAAATGAAGAAACCGATGTAGATCAACGCCGCGAAGAACACGATCAGCAACGCGCCATAACGGCCGAACTGGCCACGGCTCTGCACCATCTGCGGGATGCCCATGCACGGCCCCTGGGCCGACGCCAGCGCAATCACCACGCCGCCGACCATGTGCCCGAGGGCAATTGCCAGCAACCCCCAGAACAGGTTGAGGTGGAACACCTGGACCACCATGGCGCCGGTGACGATGGGCAGTGGCGCGATGTTGGTGCTGAACCACAGGGTGAAGAGATCGCGGGCCTTCCCGTGGCGCTCTGCGAGTGGAACGTAGTCGACCGTGTGGTTCTCGATCAACGGGTCTTGCCGGGACATCTGGGACATGTGCATGAACTCGAGTTTGTCTGTTCTTATCTTTGTATGAAGCCAAACCGGGGGGACTCTCTGGCCGCCCCTCAGATGCGAACCATATTATGGTATTCCAAACTTTACACAAGACTGATCCGGTCTTTGAACAAGCATCTGAGCCGGCATCCTGCCCGAAGCGCGCCAGCACTGACTAGCTGAAAGCCCTGTAATCATTGGGTTTAAGACGAAAACCTTACGTTTATCGGTTCACCCAAAAAGACCTTGCAATCGACGTATTACGGTATACCATCAGACCTACAAACACATAAAAACGCACCACAGCACCCGAGGACCGTCCAATGATCGATGCCGCCATCTATAAACAAGTCATGGGGTCGTTCCCGTCCGGAGTGACCGTGATCACCACCCTGGATGACGACGGGCAAATCGTCGGCCTGACCGCCAGCGCGTTCAGCTCGCTGTCGATGGACCCGGCCCTGGTGCTGTTCTGCCCCAACTACAGTTCCGATTCCTACCCGGTCCTGATCAAGAACAAGCGTTTCGCCATCCACGTGCTGTCCGGCGGCCAGCAAAACGAAGCCTATGCCTTCGCGCGCAAGGGCAAGGACAAGGCCCAGGGGATCGAGTGGACGTTGAGCGAACTGGGCAACCCGATTCTGGCCAACGCCACGGCGGTCATCGAATGTGAGCTGTGGCGCGAATATGAAGGGGGTGACCACGCCATCATGGTCGGTGCGGTGAAGAACCTGATCGTGCCCAACCAGAATGCCGGCCCGCTGGTGTATTGCCACGGCAAGATGGGCGCTTTGCCCGTTCTGGCCTGACCATTGAAAAGATCGCAGCCTTCGGCAGCTCCTACAGGGGCAAACGCATATCGCCCGTAGGAGCTGCCGAAGGCTGCGATCTTTTGCTCTTCAATTCGTATTATGGTATACCAATAATCAACAGGCCCGCGGTCGACCGGCCGACAACAATAGATCCGAGGTAAGCGTCATGAAGTTTTCCCTGTTCGTACACATGGAACGTTGGGACGAAAGCGTCAGCCACCGCCAGTTGTTCGAAGACCTGACCGAACTGACGCTGATGGCCGAGGCCGGTGGTTTCAGCACCGTGTGGATCGGCGAACACCACTCCATGGAGTACACCATCTCGCCAAGCCCGATGCCGCTGCTGGCTTATCTGGCGGGCAAGACCACCACCATCCACCTGGGTGCCGGCACCATCATCGCGCCGTTCTGGCATCCGCTGCGGGTGGCCGGTGAATGCGCGCTGCTCGACGTGATCAGCAACGGGCGCATGGAAGTGGGATTGGCCCGTGGCGCCTACCAGATCGAGTTCGACCGCATGGCCGGCGGCATGCCGGCGTCCTCCGGCGGCCAAGCATTGCGGGAAATGGTTCCTGTGGTGCGGGCACTGTGGAACGGCGACTATGCCCATGACGGCGACATCTGGAAATTCCCGACCTCCACCAGCGTGCCCAAGCCGATCCAGCAGCCGAACCCGCCGATGTGGATCGCCGCCCGCGACCCGGATTCGCACAACTTCGCCGTGGCCAACGGCTGCAACGTCATGGTCACGCCGCTGATGAAAGGCGACGAGGAAGTCCTCGACCTGAAGAACAAGTTCCAGGCCGCGCTCGATAACAACCCTGGCGTGCCGCGCCCGCAACTGATGGTGCTGCGTCACACCCACGTGCACACCGCCGACGATCCACAGGGCTGGGAAGTCGGGGCCAAGGCGATCTCGAAGTTCTACCGCACCTTCGATGCCTGGTTCGGCAACAAGACCACCCCGGTCAACGGCTTCCTCGCGCCGAGCCCGGAAGAGAAATTCGCCGGTCGCCCGGAGTTCGAGCTGGAAAGCCTGCACAAGACCGCCATGATCGGCACCCCGGAAGAAATCATTCCGCGCATCAAGTACTACCAGGAACTGGGGGTCGACGAATTCAGCTTCTGGTGCGATAACAGCCTGCCCCACGCGGAAAAGAAAAAATCCCTGGAGCTGTTCATCAAGCACGTGGTGCCAGCGTTCCGGTAGGAGCGAGTTCCCACAAGGGTCGATTCCAATGATGACTGGTCGCCTCCCATCACTCGCCCTTCCCTCCGGTGCCGCGCGGGCTTACCTGCGCGGTGAATGGACCGCTTCGCACCTGCATTTCAAGCGCCTGCGCGCCAGCGTTTCGGCCAAGCAGAACGGTTTCTGGCAAATAGTTCACTGAGCCCACCCGAACAGCCAATCACGCACCCCGCGTCTCGCCATTGCATGGCGCGTACGGTGCATCGTGTTTCGCCTTGATCAGGTTTGCCCAATGAACAATAACAACGCACTGTTGATCATCGACATGCAGCAGGAGGACGGCTTCGTCCTGGAAAACCTCGACAGGGTGGTCGCCCATACCGCCGCCCTGCTCGATACCGCCCGCCATCAGCGGACACCTGTCATCTATACCCGCCACATCAATCAGGCCGATGGCAGTGACCTGCCCCACGGCGAACCCCTGGCCGCCGACGGAGGCCCCGGCAGTTACCGCGCCGGCACCCGGCAAGTGGAAATCATCGAGTCGCTGACGCCGCAGCCCGGTGAGCTGATCATCGACAAGGGCCGGTACAGTGCCTTTCATCGCACCGACCTCGATGCCCGACTCAAGGCAATGGAGGTCAACACACTGATCGTCTGCGGCGTGCTGACCGACGTCTGCGTGCTCACCAGTGTGTTCGATGCCTTCGCCCTGGGTTATCGCGTGCGCCTGGTCAGCGATGCCTGCACCACGACCACCGAGGCCGGGCATTACTCGGCCCTGCTGATCCTGGCCAACTGGGTCTACGCACTGGAAATCCTCACCACCACCGAGTGCCAGCGCGCCCTCGAACGCCGCGATTACATCAGCCTGATCCCCGAGCAGCCGGACTTGTTTGCCCACCAGCCCCATGAGCTGCAAAGCACCATCGCCCGTCTGCAATCCCGTCTCGTCCGGACTCAGGAGTGATCGCCATGCAAGTCGAAAAAAGAAGCATCGATTTCATCCCCGAGACCGAACGCCACGGCAAGCCGGGTTCGCTGTTCTATATCTGGTTCGGCGCCAACATGAACATCACCACCATCGCCTCCGGCGTGTTGCCCGTGGTGATGGGGCTCAACCTGTTCTGGAGCGCGCTGGCGATCATCATCGGCTCGTTGCTCGGGGCGATTTTCATGGCCTCCCACTCGGCCCAGGGACCGAAGCTGGGCATTCCGCAAATGATCCAGAGCCGGGCGCAATTCGGCGTGTTGGGGGCGGTGTTGCCGCTGCTGTTCGTGATGCTGATCTACCTGGGTTTCTTCGTCAGCAACACCTTGCTCGCGGCCCAGGCGCTGGAGTCCGTCAGCCCGCTGCCGATGTCCGGCAATATCTACCTGATCGGCGCGTTGTGCTTCATCGTCGCGCTCTATGGCTATCGGTTGATACACCGCTTGCAGAAGCTGCTGTCGATTCTGTCGCTGGTGGTGTTCGTGGCCGCCACGGTGCTCGCCTTGCAGTTGCCGATCCCGGCCGAACAGTGGCTGCCAACAGGCTTCTCGCTATCGAAGTTCCTGGTGGCAGTGAGCATTGCCGTGACCTGGCAACTGTCCTACGCGCCCTATGTCGCCGACTATTCACGCTACCTGCCGAGCAACACGCCGACCGCCCAGGTGTTCTGGTACAGCTACGCCGGCACGGTCAGCGGCGGTGCGTGGATGATGATTCTCGGGGCGATCCTGAGCGTCGGTATCGGCGACTTCTCCAGCAACGTCGGCGGGCATGTCGCCGGTCTGTTCGGCCCTGGCGCGGTGCTGCTGTTCGCCTTCATCGTCTACGGCCAGGTGTCGATCAACGTGTTCAACCTGTACGGCGCGTTCATGTCGACCATCACCGTGATCGAACCTTTCGCCCGACTCAAGGTGACCCCACGGGTACGCGGTGTGTTCATGTTGCTGATCAGCCTGGTGGCCACGGCCCTGTGCACCATCAGTCAGGACGACTTCATCACCTTCTTCCTCAACTTCATCTTCTTCATGAGCTACTTCCTGATCCCGTGGACGGCGATCAATCTGGTGGACTACTACTGCCTGCGCAAAGGCCAGTACCGGATTGACGACATCTTCGACCTGAACGGGATCTACGGACGGGTCAACTGGATCGCCTGCGGCAGTTTCCTGCTGGCGATTGCCCTGGAAATTCCGTTCATGTACACCACGCTATATGTCGGCCCGGTGGCCACGGCGCTGGACGGGGTGGATCTGGCTTGGATCGTCGGGTTGCTGGTGCCGGCGTTGAGTTATTACTGGCTGATGAAAATGACCACGCGCGTCAGCGTGCCAGCGTAGTCATCAGCATTTGACGGCATAAAAGATCGCAGCCTGCGGCAGCGCCTACGAATGCAAGGCGTACATCCCCGTAGGAGCTGGCGAAGCCTGCGATCTTTTGATCTTCTGCTTCCGGCCCCCCCCCAACGGCTGGACGCCATCAAACGCCAGCCGCGACCAGTCCTACAGGTACGCAGCATCAACACTCGGATGCATCCTACGCGAGCGCCGGAAGCGTCCTATATCACCCTTTTTTACCTTCCTGAAAGCTGTCGAGCGCTTGAACGCGGGAGGCAACGAAGCCTCCCCGTCCGCTTCAACAGCCCAGGGAGGCCTGATTTTGTCCAACGCACCGCGTACCTTTTTCGACCACAGCCGCCACACACTCTGGGTCCGGGAGCTGGACGCCCCCCTCGACGTCCTGGCCTTCCACGGCGAAGAACACCTCAGCCAGCCGTTCAGCTACTACATCGAGTTCACCTCCAGCCAGCTCGACATCGACGCCGAACTCATGCTTGGCCAACAAGCCAGCTTCAGCCTGCACGCACTGCCGGAAAAGGTCTCGTCGCTGATCTTCGAACCGTCCGAAGTCAAGCCGCTGCGCACCTTGCACGGGGTAATCAGTGGCTTCAAACGCCTGTCCGCTTCCGTCGACGAGGCACGCTACGAAGTCACCCTGCAACCGCGTCTGGCGCTGCTCGCGCGGGGCCGGCAATACCGGATCTACCAGCACCGGTCGGTGCCGGAAATCGTCGAGCACATCCTGCGCGGCCGTCACGATTTCCGGGGCCAGGACTTCCTCTTCCACCTGCACCGCGAGTACCCCCGGCGCGAGCAGGTGATGCAATACGGCGAAAGCGACCTGGCCTTCATTGCCAGGTTGCTGGCCGACGTCGGCATCTGGTACCGCTTCACCAGCGACGAGCGCCTGGGCATCGACGTCGTCGAATTCCACGACTCCCCGCGCGCCTACCAGTTCGACGTCGAACTGCCGCTGCGGCCGCTCTCCGGGCTGAGCAGCGACCAGGACAGCGTCTGGGCCCTGCAGTCGGAACACCAGGTGGTGGAGCAGCACGTGAACATCCGCGCCTACCACCACCGCGACGCCCGCGCGCACCTCGACGGCGACATCGACCAGACGCGCGGCGCCAAGGGCACCTACGGCGAGGCCTATCACTACGCCGAACCCTACACCGCGCTCGGCGACCGCCATGACTTCCCCGAAGACGTGCAGTGCGAAAGCGGCTACTTCTATGCGCGCCTGCGCCACGAGCGTTACCTCAACCGCCGCACTCGCCTCAGCGGCATGAGCAGCAGCGCCCGCCTGGCGCCGGGCCAGGTGCTGGAAGTCACCGACGGCGCGCCCCAGGCCTTCGCGCCGCGGGCGGTGGTCATCGGGCTTCAGGCCAGCGCCGCCCGCGACCGCAGCTTCGAGTGCAGCTTCCAGGCCATCCCCTACGCGCAGACGGTGTGCTTTCGCCCAGACGTACCGCCCAAACCCCTGATCGCCGGCACCGTGCCGGCCCGGGTGACCAGCGCGCAGGCCCACAACCCCTACGCCGATACCGACGCCGAGGGCCGCTACCGGGTGCAGTTCCTGTTCGACCGCGACACCTGGGACGCCGGTCGCGAAAGCACCTGGCTGCGCCTGGCCCGGGCGTACGCCGGCGACACCCACGGCCTGCACCTGCCGCTGATCGCCGGCACCGAAGTGGCGGTGGCCTTCGAACAGGGCGACCCCGACCGGCCCTACATCGCCCACGCCCTGCACGACAGCCAGCACCCCGACCACGTCACCATGTACAACGAAAAGCGCAACGTGCTGCGCACCCCGGCCAACAACAAGCTGCGCCTGGACGATACCCGAGGGCAGGAGCACATCAAGCTCAGCACCGAACACAGCGGCAAGAGCCAGCTCAACCTCGGGCATGTGGTGGATGCCGAGCGGCAAAAACGAGGTGAAGGGTTTGAGTTGCGCACCGATGCCTGGGGGGCGATTCGGGCGGGCAAGGGGTTGTTTATCAGTGCCGATGAACAAACCAAGGCCCAAGGCCAGGTGCTGGAAATGGGCCCGGCGATCGAGCGCCTGCGCCAGGCCGGCGACCAACTGCAAACGCTGTCCGCCAATGCCTTGGCCGCCAACGCCGATCCCGCAGATGTGGCGGCGCAATTGGCGCTGATGCGCCAGCAACTCGATGAACTGAAAGCCGCGGTCCTGCTGCTCAGCGCACCCCAGGGCATCGCCCTGACCAGCGGCCAGCACCTGCAACTGGCCGCGCAGGACAACCTGATGCTCAACGCCGGCGGCGAGGCCGACCTCAGCGTGGTCAAGCGCCTGTTCATCGGCGTCGGCCAGGGCCTGAGCCTGTTCGTACGCAAGCTGGGGATCAAGCTGATCGCCAATCAGGGCCCGGTGAGGGTGCAGGCGCAGAACGATCGCCTGGAGCTGATCGCACGGCACGGGTTGGAGATCACCAGC
>Ga0209281_1000319_pt1 | contig 84764 bp, 76 predicted proteins | sample MedtruBG_FD_187514 | JGI IMG/M metagenome (GOLD analysis project Ga0209281, IMG submission 187514) | Root nodule microbial communities of legume samples collected from California, USA - Medicago truncatula BG (SPAdes) (version 2) | ecosystem: Host-associated > Plants > Roots > Nodule | place... | reverse complement strand
GCTCTAGGGCACTTCCAGGAAAAGTGTGTAGCGGTTTTCCGTCCGGAAGTGCCTAGTTTCGGAGTCTTGGAGTATTTCAGTGTTTCCATGAAATATTGAAACGCTCTAGACGACGGAGAGATAAGCGTCCGCCAGCAACGCCGACGCGCAAATCCTGCCGCCTGAACCGGAATCAGCTTCGGCGTTGGCCGTATTTTAATCTTTGATCGTCTAATCAGGTCAGCGAGAAGGCCAACTCCGGTTCGGCCGCTCCTCCATGCCGGTCGGCATCTGGCGCTCCATGAGGGAGCTTCACCCACAGTTCCGAATATGTCGCGCCGCGGGCTCAATACCTGCGGACCTCTCAGTGCGTGAGGATTTCATGTTCAAGTTCCAAGCCAGATCGCTGGCGACAAAGTTGATCGCGGTGACGGGAGGCACGATCGCCCTCGTGCTGCTCGCGTCGAATTACGTGCTCATCTCCCAGACGCAGGACCGTGTGGAAACGCTGGTCTTCGACGGCGCGAAGACGGAAGCGCGGGCGATCGCGTCCGACATCGCGGGAAGCGTCGGCGAACTTGCCGCCGCCGCGCGGACCATGTCGGGCGTTCTGGGGCGCGGCCATGCCGGGCAGTCCACCGACCGCGCAGGCGCCATCAATCTCCTGAAGGCCAATCTGGAGCAGCATGGCTTTGCCTTCGGCAGCTGGTTCGCCGAAGAGCCCAAGGCCTATGACGGAAAGGACGTCATCGACAACACGGAACGTGGCGGCAATGCCGACGGTGCGTTCACGCCCTATTGGTCCAAGGACCGCAACGGAAATATCCAGCTCTCGACCTTCAAGGCCGATTATGCGGCCGAGTGGTACGGCCTCGCCGCGAAGAGCGGCAAGGGCGCCATCACCCAGCCATATCTCGCCGAGGGCACCGACGTCCCGACCACGATGACGTCGATCGCCTACCCCGTCATGTCGAACGGCAGGATGATCGGCGTCTCGGGTGTCGATATCTCGCTCGCCGCACTCGCCGACCGTCTCTCGGCGGTCAAGCCTTTCGGCTCCGGCCGGGTCTACCTGCTGTCGCAGAGCGGCAAGTGGCTCGCCGCACCTATCCCCGAACTGCTGATGAAGGAATACGACGGCGAAGGCGTTGAGTCCGTGAAGGATGCCCTTTCCACCGGCACGCCCCGCATGATCGAGAACCTGACTTACGACGGCAACGAGCCTTTCGACCGAGTCGTCTATCCTTTCAGCCTGCCCGACGTGAACGCGCAGTGGCTGGTTCTGGTCGATGTTCCGCGCTCAGCCATCAATGCGCCGGTTCGCGATCAGACCTATATGATGATCGTCGGCGGCCTGGTGGTCCTCGGCGCCGTGCTCGCCGGCCTCTATTTCGCCGTTCGCCGCTTCGTCCAGAAGCCGCTTGCCGGACTCGTGGGCGACGTCGAGACGCTCAGCAACGGAGAATATACCCGGCCGATTTCCGGTCAGGAACGCTCCGACGAGACAGGCGCCGTCGCCAGGTCGCTCGAGGGCTTCCGTCACCAGCTTGCCGACAACAGGCGGCTCGAAAGCGAGGCCCGCCACGAGAGAGAACAGGCCGAACTGGAACGCGGACGTTCGGAAAACGAACGCACCGAGGCCAGCGCGCTGCAGCGCGACATCGTCGCACGCCTTGGCAAGGCCCTGTCGCATCTCTCCGCCGGTGACCTCGCCTTCCGCCTTACCGGCGACTTCCCCGGCGAATACGCGCAGCTGAAGCGCGATTTCAACGCGACGATGGAGAGCCTCGAAGAGACGATCCGCACCGTCAACCACTCCGTCGTCAATATCGGCAGTGGCACCAGCGAGATCTCGGGCGCCGCCAACGACCTGTCGCATCGGACTGAACAGCAGGCAGCAAGCCTCGAGGAGACCGCGGCCGCCCTTGACGAACTGACCTCGCAAGTGAACGCCAGCGCCGAGAACGCCAAGGTCGCCGCGAAGTCCGTCGAGGTCGCAAGCAGCGACGCGGAACAGTCCGGCGAGGTGGTGCAGAAGGCGATCGCCGCCATGCAGGGTATCGAGCAGTCGTCGCATGAAGTCAGCCGGATCATCGGCGTCATCGATGAAATCGCCTTTCAGACCAACCTTCTGGCGCTCAATGCCGGGGTCGAAGCCGCCCGCGCCGGCGACGCCGGCAAGGGCTTCGCGGTCGTCGCACAGGAAGTCCGCGAACTCGCGCAGCGCTCCGCCAATGCCGCAAAGGAAATCAAGACGCTGATCAATACATCGGCGGGCCAGGTTCGCGAGGGCGTCGACCTCGTCGGCAAGGCCGGCGGCGCGCTCGAGAAGATCGCCGAGCAGGTGGTGCAGATCAACGGGCTCATCCGCCAGATCTCCAGCTCCGCCTCGGAACAGGCGGTCGGCCTCAAGGAGATCAATTCCGCCGTCAATCAGATGGACCAGGTGACACAGCAGAACGCCGCCATGGTGGAAGAGACGACTGCCGCCAGCATGGCGCTGAACGACGAGGCCCGCGCCCTCAGCGCGCTGGTCGCCCGTTTCCAGATCGCCCCGCAGGCTGCCCAGGCCCAAGCCTCGGCCGAAATGCTGCGCGGTACGGCCGAGCGGATGCGTGCGGCTGCTCCCGCGGAAAATCGTCCGGCACAGGCGCCGCGCAGTGCCGCCTACTCCAATTCGACTCAAAGAGTGCTTGCCAAGACATCCGGCGCCAATGCGCTCGCGCAGGACAATTGGGAAGAATTTTGACCTGAAACGTTCTGCTCCAGACATTGCCCCTCCCCAAACCTCTCCTCACAAGGGGGAGGGTGGGGAGGGGTGTCAGTGAGATGCGGGGGGTCTCTCAGATCCGCGCAAGGCGCTCGGCCAAAAGCTCGAAGAAGCCCTCGTCGTCGATGTGCCGCATGACCTTGGCGTTGTGCGCACGGCCGGTGACCTGCCACCAGTCGACCACGGTCATACCCGTGGTGAGCGGAGACGCCGTTTCGATCTCGACGTTGCAGTCCCGCCCTGTGAAGAGCTCCGGCCGCAAGATATAGGCGATGACGGTCGGATCGTGCAGCGGCCCGCCGTCGGTACCGTATTTCTCGATGTCGAAACGCTCGAAGAATTCCAGCATCTCAGCAAGGGCCACTGCCGCCGGACTGCCGATCGCACGGATTTTCTCCACGCGAGTCTTCCGTGTCAGAACGCGATGGGTGACGTCGAGGGGCATCATGACGATCGGGATGCCGGAGCGGAAGACGATCTCGGCTGCCTCCGGATCGACATAGATGTTGAATTCCGCCGCAGGCGTTATGTTGCCGCCCTCGAAGAAGCCGCCGCCCATCATCACGAGCTCGCGTACCGATGGTGCGATTTCCGGAGCCTTTGTCAGGGCCAGGGCGATATTCGTCAGCGGTCCGAGCGTACAAAGCGTCACGGCACCCGGCGCCTCCGCGCGCAGCGTTTCGACGATGAAGTCGACGGCGTGCTGCTCTTGAAGCGGCATCGTCGGCTCGTCGAGCGCAGGGCCATCGAGCCCCGTCTTCCCGTGCACGTGCTCGGCCGTGACGAGCGGGCGTGCGACCGGCCGCTCGGCACCTGCGAAGATCTTGACGTCGGTCCTGTTGCAGAGCTCGCAGACGATGCGGGCGTTGCGGGCTGTCAGTGTCAGCGGGACATTGCCGGCAACCGCGGTGATGCCGAGGACCTCGATTTCCTCCGGGCTGCCGAGGGCCAGCATGATTGCCGCCGCGTCGTCCTGGCCCGGATCCGTGTCGATGATGATTTTTCTTGCGCTTGACACTTTTCATCTCCCTGCAGGACCGTCGCTCTCAGGTCAGAGACTATGATTTGCGCGGCCTGCCGAGGCAAGCCGCTTGCACTCATTGCACACAGCCACCATATTGCAGGCAGGATGCTGCTTGGCAGGTCCGACACATGGTCGCTTGAGCTGCAAGGGCTTGGATAATGAGCAGAATAACGCCTTTTACGAGCCCGCTTCTGGTGGGTTTCGACAGCATGGAAAAGACCCTTGAGCGCATCGCGAAGGGCAATGACGGCTATCCTCCCTACAATATAGAGCGAATTCGCGGCGATTCTGCCGCCGGCGCGCCGGAACGCCTGCGGATAACGCTCGCGGTCGCGGGCTTCTCGGAGGAAGACCTCGACGTGACGACCGAGGAAAACCAGCTCGTCATCCGTGGCCGTCAGATCGAAACCGGCGAAAGGGAATATCTGCATCGGGGCATCGCCGCCCGGCAGTTCCAGCGGACCTTCGTGCTGGCCGATGGAATGCAGGTTCTCGGCGCTGAATTGCGCAACGGCCTCCTTGCGGTGGATCTGGTACGCCCCGAGCCTGCCCGTATGGTAAAGAAAATTAATATTTCGGTCCCAGAATAGGATAACCGGCGAGATTTTTTCCTGCGTCGGCGACCACGGAGCATGACCATGGGACTGAAAGCCATCAACACATCGCTGTCGAAGAACGACCTTGCGCATCTTGGCGCAGGCGAGGTCGGCTATATCCGCAAGATGCGTTCTGAGGAGGTCTCCCGTTGCTTTCCGGAAGCGCCCGAGATGGGACCTGGGATCGATCTATGGGCCCTGTTCGGCGCCGATGGAACGCCTATCCTGCTGACCGACAACCGCTCCAGCACCTTCTTCAAGGCGGCCGAAGACGACCTTCGCACGGTCAGTTTGCATTGAGCGGTTGACGCAAGCCATCGGAACTGAATTGGCCCCTCATCCGGTCTGCCGGCCACCTTCTCCCCGTGAACGGGGCGAAGGAGACTCGCGGCGGACCGTTCAAGTCCCCTCTCCACCTGCGAGAGGGGGGATTTTTAAGCCCGTCGAAACGCCAGATAAGCCGAACTGCGCCCCTCCCGGCGGGCCTTGGCTTCGTAGCGCGTGCTCGGCCATCCGGCAAAAGGCGTCAGCCAGTCGGCCGCTCTTTCCGCCGTCCATTCGAAAGCCGCGTGTTCGCGGCAGTGGATGAGCGTCCAGTTGATGTAGCTGTCGATATCAGAGGCAAAGCAGAAGAGGCCGCCCGGCTTCAGGATGCGGGCGAAGCGGTCGAGGTTGATCTGGGAGACGAAACGCCGCTTCCAGTGCTTTCGCTTCGGCCATGGATCGGGATAAAGCAGGTCGATCTGGTCGACGGATGCCGCCGGCAGCCAATCCAGCACCTGCGTCGCGTCGTCGTCGTAGAGGCGGATGTTCCTGATCGCCTTCGCCTCGATCTGCCCGAGCAACTTCGCCATCGAATTAACGAAGGGTTCCACCCCGATGAAGCCGGTCGCCGGGTCTTCCGCGGCACGGTGGATCAGGTGCTCTCCGCCGCCGAAGCCGATCTCCAGGCGGATTCTTTCGACCGGCTCGGGGAAAAGCGCCGTCAGATCGGCCGGAGCCGGCTCTTCGAGATCGAGCTTCAAAAGAGGCAGCAGGTGTTCGAGATGCGCCGCCTGGCGCTCCCGCAAGGGCTTGCCCTTGCGGCGGCCGAAGAAAGCTTCCGTTGCCCTGGCACCGCGCGTTTCGGTCATGTCGTTTTCCCATAGATGAAGCAGGCTGCGGGTGGAGGCGCACACCGTTTTCCGCATCCGGTTCCGCATCCATGATTTCGGATCGAGCCGAGCCCGAAATCACAATGAACGAGGCGGACGCTCCTCTCCGGAGCGCCCGCCTGATTGTTGCCACGGCTGATAACAGGCCGCTGCGATATCTTCAATATGCGGCTTCTTTTGAAGCTGCCCCGCCGGGACGGCTTAGGCCGCGCGGCTCGCCGCTCTTCCGTTGACGGACGACGAGTCGCTGTCGATCGCTTCTTTCAAAGGCTTGACCAGGTCGAGCTTTTCCCAGGAGAAGGAACCGTCGCGGCCCGCCTTGCGGCCGAAATGGCCGTAGGCAGAGGTCTTGGCATAGATCGGCCGGTTGAGGTCCAGATGGCGGCGGATGCCGGTCGGCGACAGGTCCATCGTCTTGCGGATGGCGCTCTCCACCTGATCTTCCGAGACTTTTCCCGTGCCGTGCAGATCGACATAGATCGACAGCGGCTGGGCTACGCCGATCGCGTAGGAAAGCTGGATGGTGCAGCGCTCGGCAAGGCCCGCCGCTACGACGTTCTTGGCAAGGTAGCGGGCCGCATAGGCGGCCGAGCGGTCGACCTTGGTCGTGTCCTTGCCGGAGAAGGCACCGCCGCCATGCGGAGCTGCGCCGCCATAGGTGTCGACGATGATCTTGCGGCCGGTAAGGCCCGCATCGCCGTCCGGTCCGCCGATGACGAACTTGCCGGTAGGATTGATGTACCAGGTGCAGTCGTCGGCGATCTTCAGGTCCCCGAGCGCCTCACGGATATAGGGTTCGACCACGGAGCGAACCTTGGTGGAATCCCAGCTCTCGTCGAGGTGCTGGGTGGAAAGAACGATCGAGGTGGCCTCGGCCGGCTTGCCGTCGACGTACCGCACGGTCACCTGGCTCTTGGCGTCCGGACCGAGCTTGGCGACTTCGCCTTCGCCCTTCTTGCGGGCCGCAGCGAGCAGATTGAGGATGCGGTGCGAATAGTAGATCGGCGCCGGCATGAGCTCGGCGGTCTCCCGGCAGGCATAGCCGAACATGATGCCCTGGTCGCCCGCGCCTTCTTCGCCCTGCTTGTCGGCGGCATTGTCCACGCCCTGCGCGATGTGCGCGGACTGGAAGTGCAGAAGAACGTCGATCTTCGCAGTCTTCCAATGGAAGCCGTCCTGCTCATAGCCTATGTCGCGGATCGCCTTGCGGGCCGCCGACTTGAACTTCGAGGGGTTGATGACGTCGTTGCCGTTCTTGTCTTTCTTGAGAAGGCTCGGCGGCAGCCGGACCTCTCCGGCGATGACCACACGATTGGTCGTCGCCAGCGTTTCACAGGCGATGCGCACAGTCCACGGATCGACGCCGGTCTTTGCGGCTTCGCGGTAGACCAGATCCACGATTTCGTCGGAGATACGGTCACACACTTTGTCCGGATGACCTTCGGCTACGGATTCACTTGTGAACAGGTAGTTTGCGCGCATGCGGGAAGTCCCCTCAATGAAAGAAGCGGTCCAAACGTTTAGTGGTTTTGCCGGTGAAAAACAAGCACACAACGACATAAATATATCTTTATATCGGCATCGCAGCGACGTTCCGCTTTCCGGAAAATGCGCGCTTTGTGGAAAATCTTCGCGCTCGGGCGGGAGCCGTGACGCGCTCAGCCCGGAATCCCATCCGGAGCGACCCGCCTCTTGTCGCATGCAGCGTCGAAGCGCTGCCGTCTTCGTCGTTTATCGGTAGGGTTGGAGCTCGCGCAGTACCCAATAGACGAAAAAAGCGGCTTGATGCCGCTTCTTTCGTGCCGGACGACTTGCCGCCTATTCGCTCTCCGCCTCGGCGGCCAGTGCTTTCACGAGGTCTACCAGCTTGCGCCGAACCTTCGGGTCGGAAATCTTCACGAAGGCACGGTTGAGCTGCAGCCCTTCCGAGGAAGACAGGAAATCGACGACGTAGTTGGAGCTCGACGCCTCGGCCATCCCCGGCCCGGTGCCGCCGCCATCGCCCGGAGCATCCTCGAAGAAGAACGACACCGGCACGTTGAGTATCTGCGAAATGTTCTGCAGCCGGCTCGCGCCGACGCGGTTCGTGCCTTTTTCGTACTTCTGGATCTGCTGGAAGGTAATCCCCAGACTCTCGCCGAGCTTCTCCTGGCTCATGCCAAGCATCGTCCGACGAAGGCGAATCCTGCTACCGACATGAATGTCGATCGGGTTCGGTTTCTTCTTGTTCTCGATCATATTCGCCTTCCTAAACACCCTGTTTTCGTTACCAGCAACCCCGCATTGCAAAAACCTGCGCTGCGGCAACCCTGTCACGCTTCGGCGGCAGGCAAAGGTTGATGGCGAAATCCACTATGCAATTTTAGGGGTTTTACGTCAATTCTTCCTAATATTAAAACCTAAACGCGATATTGCTGCAACCAGAAATAGAATCCCCGTCGTCAGCCAAAAAATCTGGCTGCGCGTTGCGATATTTGTGAGCGTAGGCAGTTTTCCCGGCAGAATTGTGTCTATAACCCCCCTGTAATTGTAGCCCAATACTACCACTAAAACACCACGTGCATCAACAACTGCTGAAATACCAGTATTCGCCGCACGGATCATCGGAGTTCCGGCCTCGACCGCGCGAAGCTGCGCCTGATGGAAATGCTGGCGTGGCCCGGGGGTGTCGCCGAACCAGGCGTCATTGGTGATGTTGAGGAGCGCGTCTGCGAGACGGGCATTGCCGTCCACCTCGTCGGCGAAGATCGCCTCGTAACAGATCATCGGATAGATCCTTCGGCCGCCCGGCAAGGTCAGCACCGGGCGGGTGCTGGCCGCCGAGAAGCCGCCCGGCATCGAAGCCGCGACGGAACTCAGGCCCCACGAGGTCAGCAGATCCTCGAACGGGAGGTATTCACCGAAAGGCACCAGATGCACCTTGTCCGCCGCACCGACGATCTGCCCTCGATCGTCGATGACATAAACCGAATTGTAATAGCGCGGCGGCAGTCCGGCACCGGCATCCTCGACCCTGACGGCACCGGCGACGAGAACTTGCCCGTCCTGGAGAACATCGGCGATCCGCGCCAGGGCGTCGGGATTGTCGGTGAGGATGAAAGGGATCGACGTTTCCGGCCAGACGACGATGTCCGGCCGTTTGGCGCCATCCTGGACCGGGGCGGCCGTCAGCGAGAGATGGTCCTCGAAGATCGACGCACGCTCGCGGTCGTCGAGCTTCTTGGCCTGGTCGATCACCGGTTGGACAACGCGGACGGTCATCTCCGGCTGGAGCGGCGCCGGTGCCGGCTGGGCGAGCCGGTAAAAGCCGAAAGCGACATGCGCCGTGAAGAGCGCTGCGGCGATGGCGAGACCGGCGCGCGCGCCCTTGCCCGTCCAGATCAGAGCCGGCGCGGCGAAGACGAAAACGGCCAGCATGTTGATCGTCGAAAGATTGACGACGCTGGCCGACTGCATCATCAACGGCATCGGCATGGCCGCATAGCCGATGGCATTCCAAGGGAAGCCGGTAAAGAGAAAACCGCGCAGCCATTCGGCGATGCCGAAGCCGAGCGCAAGGGCGGCGATCCGGCCCCAACCATCCGACCAGAGGCTGCGGGCAATGACGACCGCCAGCGCGTAAAAGAGCCCGAGAACGGCCGGGAGGCCGACGACGGTGAGCGGCAGCGCCCAGGCGAACGCGTCCGCCTCGACCAGAAGCGCATTACCCAGCCACCAGAGACCACCCAGGAAATAACCGAAACCGAAGGACCAGCCGATCGCAGCGGGCGGCATCAGCCGCCGCAGCAGGCCGTCGCCGGGATCGGGCGCCACCCCGTCGATCAGCCAGACGAGGACGGGAAAGGAGACGAAAGCCGCCGCGAAAATGCCGAAAGGCGGCTGGGCAAGCACCGCCAGGAGGCCGGCGAGAAAGCCGACGAATGTCCGGGAAACCCCCGAGAGAAGTATGATTCTGCCTGCCAGTCTTTCCATTGAACCTCCAGTCGGCGCCGGACGTGGGGGAGACCTTGCGCGGGACCCTGTCCTCGAGGATTCAAGGACACACGCAGCACGACCGAATCAATCGGCGGCAGTCTTCCAAAAAAGTGGCTGCTTGTCCCGTCTCCTGGCGACGCCGAGCCGGCCCTATTCGAACGAGGACGGGGGCTGGGCACCCGCCCCTGTGGCGCCGGGCGTGGTAAACGCATCGGGCAACGGCTCCTTCTCGACCTTCGGCAGGCGGCGGCGTGACGGCGGACGCTTGCGCATGATCCTGACGCGTTTGACGCGACGCGGATCGGCATCGAGAATCTGGAATTCGAAACCGGGAATCGCCTGCACCACTTCGCCGCGGACAGGAATCCGGCCGAGCGATGCGAAGACGAGTCCGCCCAGCGTGTCGACATCCTCGAGTTGCTCGCGTACGTCGAAGTCCGGCCCGACCGCCTCGGCGATCTCCTCGAGCTCCACCCGGGCGTCGGCGATGAAGACGTCGTCCGAGCTGCGCGCGAACATCACTTCCTCGTCGTCATGCTCGTCCTCGATGTCGCCGACCACCATCTCGACGATGTCTTCGAGCGATACGAGACCGTCCGTTCCGCCGTATTCATCGATGACGAGTGCCATCTGGATGCGCGCAGCCTGCATGCGCTGCATGAGATCCGAGGCGAGCATCGACGGCGGCACGAACAGGAGCTGCCGGACGATCCCCGCCTCCTCCACCGTCTTGTCGAGATCGACGCGGGAAAGATCGAAGCCTGCCTTCTGCTGCCGGGGCGCCCTTTCGGGCTTGTCGCCATTCGTCGTCGTCGCCCCCTGAGCTTTGCCGTTGCGGCGGCGGTTGCGCGCCTGCTTGGTCACATAGGCAAGAAGGTCACGGATGTGCACCATGCCGCGAGGGTCGTCGAGCCCCTCGCTGTAGACCGGCATGCGCGAGCGTCCCGACTCCTCGAAGAGCACCATGAGCTCGCCGATGGTGATATTCTGGTCTACCGCTTCGATGTCGGCTCGCGGAACCATCACGTCCTCGACCCGAACCTCGCGGAAGCGGAGGATGTTGTTGAGCATCGCCCGCTCTTCGGGCGAGAAGGCCGCATTGCCGTCGGCATCCGTCATGAGCGCGTCGGCAAGATCCTCGCGCAGGCTCGACGGGCTCACACCGCGTAACAGACGCGCGGCACGGCTCCAAAATGATGATGTGGATTTGCTGCCCTCGAATCGGGCGGCGGTACTACTACCGGCCTCGGTGTCGCCGGAGGCTTCCGCCTCCTCGGTCGCGACAGCGGCCGGCTGTGTCTTGAAGTCGCTCATCGTTCCAAACTGTTAATGCGGGGGTTGGTCCCCGTAGGGATCAGATAGGCCAAGACGCGCCAAAATGCGAGTCTCCAACCCCTCCATTCTCTCCGCTTCGTCGTCTTCGATATGATCATACCCGAAAAGATGCAGGAATCCATGCACGAGAAGATGCGTCAAATGCGCGTCGAAGGGCTTTTCGAGCTCCGCCGCCTCCCGCCTGAGCGTCTCATGGGCGACCACGATGTCGCCGAGCATAGGCCCGGGCATCCTGCCCGGCGTCACCGGAAAGGCGGGAAAGGACAGAACATTCGTCGCCTTGTCCTGGCCTCGCCACTCCGCGTTGATCGCCCTGATCGACTGGTCGTCGGTGAAGACCAGCGACAGTTCCGCCGCCTGTGCCGGCAGCGGCTGGTTCTCCTCACGCGCGAGAAAATCGGCCGCAGCCTCGAGAACACGCTCGCAAAAGGACTGAAGCTCGTCTTCGGGCGGCCAGTCTCCCGCCTCGACGCTGATCTGAATGTCCAATGCCGTCATGATAAACGCGGCCGCCTCAGCGATCGCTCTGCTCGCTCTCGTCGTGAACCGCCGTCTGGCTGTCATAGGCCCTGACGATCCGCGCCACCAGAGGATGACGGACGACGTCGGCGTCCTTGAAGCGGATCACCGAGACGCCCTCCACGCCCTTGAGTATCTGCAGCGCCTCCACCAGCCCGGACTTCACGCCGCGCGGCAGGTCGACCTGACTCGGATCGCCCGTGACGATCATCCGGCCGTTCTCGCCGAGACGGGTCAGGAACATCTTCATCTGCATCGACGTCGTGTTCTGCGCCTCGTCGAGGATCACGGCGGCGTTGGCAAGCGTTCGCCCGCGCATGAAGGCGAGCGGCGCGATCTCGATGACGCCGGCGGTGATTGCCCGCTCGACCTTGTCGCCCGGCATCATGTCGTACAGCGCGTCATAGAGCGGACGCAGATAGGGATCGACCTTCTCCTTCATGTCGCCCGGCAGGAAGCCGAGACGCTCGCCCGCTTCGACAGCCGGACGCGAGAGGATGATCCGGTCGACAGCGCCACGCTCCAGGAGCTGGGCGGCATGGGCGACGGCGAGATAGGTCTTGCCCGTGCCGGCAGGACCGACGCCGAAGACGAGTTCGGCCCGCTCCATGGCGCGGATATAGGAATCCTGCATCGGCGTGCGCGCAGCGATTGTCTTCTTGCGCGTCGAAATCTGCGCCATTGTCAATTTGGCTTTGCGCTCCATCGTCGGCAACTGTAGCTGATCGTCGGCGGCGACCGCCATGCGGATCGCACCTTCGACATCGGATGTATCGATCGAAGCGCCACTCTGCAGCCTTCCGTAGAGATAGTCGAGGGCACGACGCGCCTGATTGGTTGCGACGACGTCACCGGAGATGGCGACCGAGTTGCCCCGCGGCCGGGCCTCGATGCGCAATCGCTCTTCCAGCAATTTCAGATTCTGGTCGAACTGACCGAAGAGCTCGCTCGCGAAGCGGTTGTTCTCGAAGGTGAGCACGAAGTGATTGGCGTCCGTCGCGGATGTCTTCGACTGGCGAGATGAGGAAGAAATCAGTTCGTGTCCGTTCAAGCGGTCAGCTCCTCGCGTCCGATTCCCCGATCATCTCGGCAAACAGGCTGTTCGGCCCGGCCTTGGTGATTCGCACTCTGATAATGTCACCGATTTGCGATGCTTTTGCATCAACATTCACGGGCTGCAGCCACGGCGACCGGCCGACGAGCTGCCCCGGCATGCGGCCCGGCTTCTCCAGGAGCAGGTCGATCTCCCGACCCACACAGGCCTCGGCGAAACCGCGCTGCTGCTTTACGAGCAAAGCCTGCAATATTTCCAAGCGCTTGGCCTTCACGTCCTCGGGAACCTGTTCCTTGAGCTCGGCGCCCGGCGTGCCGGGACGCGTCGAATACTTAAACGAGAAAGCCTGTGCATAGTTCACTTCTTCCACAAGGCGAAGGGTATCCTCGAAGTCCTGATCGGTCTCGCCGGGGAAGCCGACGATGAAATCGCCCGAAAGCGCAAGGTCGGGCTGCGCCGCACGAATGCGCTCGACGAGCGCCAGATATTCGGCTGCCGTGTGGCGCCGGTTCATCGCCTTCAGGATACGGTCGGAGCCCGACTGGACCGGCAGGTGCAGATAGGGCATCAGCTTCGCCATCGACCGGTGCGCCTCTATGAGGCTGTCGTCCATGTCGCGCGGATGGCTGGTGGTATAGCGCAGGCGCGCAAGGCCGTCGATTTCGCCGAGGCGTCGCAGGAGGTCGCCAAGGCTCCATTCGCGCCCATGCGGACCCTCGCCGTGCCAGGCGTTGACATTCTGTCCGAGCAGGGTGATTTCGCGCACGCCGCCTTCGACGAGCTTCTCCGCCTCCGCCACGATCTGTGCCACCGGGCGCGAGACTTCCGAGCCGCGCGTGTAGGGTACCACGCAGAAAGTGCAGAACTTGTCGCAGCCTTCCTGGACGGTCAGGAAAGCCGTGACGCCCCGCGCACGGGTCTTGGCTTTATCGGGCGCCGGCAGATGGACGAACTTGTCCTCGATGGCATATTCCGTTTCCACGATACGCTGGCCGGCGCGAGCCCGCTTCAGCGCGTCGGGAAGGCGATGATAGGTCTGAGGACCTATGACGAGATCGACCGCCGGGACGCGGCGGAGAATTTCGTCGCCCTCCGCCTGGGCCACGCAGCCGGCGACGCCGATCAGCATCTCGCGGCCCTCGAGCGCCTTGGCCTTTTTCAGTTCGCGCAGGCGACCGAGCTCGGAATAGACCTTCTCCGCAGCCTTTTCGCGGATATGACAGGTGTTGAGCAGGACGAAATCGGCGTCTTCCAGGACATCGGTCGCAACATAGCCGTCGCGCGAGAGCGCATCCGACATGCGGTCGGAGTCATAGACGTTCATCTGACAGCCATAGGTCTTGACGAAGACCTTGCGCGCCGGAACGTTCAGGTCGCCCGCCTCGGGCGACGTCGACAGAAGAGCGGTTTCCTGGGTCATGCGGGTTCTTTAGTGCATAGCGCCCCAAAGTTGAAGCATTTTCGGGCCGTCACGGCGCGAGCCGCGACCTTTGCGCGTCTGACGGGATGTCCGGCGCTGCAGAGCACGCGGGGGCCGGCTCGCCCTTCGCGGCGGATCGGGAGCGCCCTCGCAGCCGATCCGACAGCATCTTGCGGATCCGCTGACCGATGAGGCGGCTTACTTCCTTGCGGTTCGCGTGCCGGTCATAGTCCACCGCCTCGCCGAAATCGACATCGACCTCCAGGGCTCCCTCTCTGAGCACCCCGAGAAGGTGCGGCACCAAGCCGATGTCCCCCGGCCATGCGGCGATCGGCCGATGATAGCGCCCCATCGGCATGCCGTGGATGCCGGTGTAGGAAATCGCCAGCGGCTGGACGTGGACCACGCCGGTCGGCGACTGCGGGACCGCCGAAGCGGCCGCGCCGAACAGCGAGGTCTTGATGTCGAGCAGCCGGTTGCCGTCGGAGGTCGTTCCTTCCGGGAAGAGCACGACGATTTCCCCATCGGCGAGCCGCCGCCCGATGTCATTGACCTGGTGACCGGTGGTGCGCTTCTGCTCGCGTTCCACGAAAACCGATGCCTGAAGGCGGGCGAGAAGCCCGAATATCGGCCAGCTCTTGACGTCCGACTTGGCAACGAAAACGACGTCCGCCACCGAGGAAAGCACCAGGATATCCTTCCAGGAGACGTGATTGGCGCTCAGGAGCAAGGGACGCCGGCGGTCGAGCTCGCCATGGACGCGGACGCGCAGGCCGAGCAGCAGACAGGCGACGCGATGCCAGTGACGCGGCAGCCAGCGCCGCGGTTTCAGATCGAGCCAGAGGCAAAGAATCTGGACCGGCATCAGCACCAGCGAGACCATGACGAGCAGCATGCCGCAAAGAGCGACCCGCACCCAATTGATCATCCGCAGGCACCTTCCAAACTGCGCTTCACCGTTTGCGTGAAACAGTGAACGTGATCTATTCCAATAGGTTGAGACGCGGGATGCGGGCGGAAAACCGCACACACTTTCCTCATCCCGCTCTAGCGAAGATCGAGCCGCATGACAAGCGCCGCGCTGCGTTCGCCGGGCCGCGCCTGATAATAGGCCTTGCGCTCGCCGACCTTGCGGAAGCCGAGCTTTCCGTAGAGGCCGATTGCGGCCTGGTTCGTCTCGTCGACTTCCAGGAACAGTGCCTCGGCCCCTTTGACGGCGGCCTCCCGCATGGCCGCCTGCATGAGGCGCCAGCCGAGACCGGAGCGCGCGTAGCGGGAGTCGACCCCGATCGTCAGTATCTCGGCTTCGCCCGCGACCGCCCGCGACAGGACGAAGCCGCCGAAGGCCGGCCGGAACATGCCATTGGCATTGGTCTGGCGCGCGACGAATCCGAATACCGTCTCCTGACTCAGGAGCCCATGGATTTCGCCGTCGCTCCAGGCGGCGGCAAAGCGCTGGCGATGCAGCGCGGCCGCGGCGCCGAGATCGGCCTCTTCAAGCGCGAAAATGTCGAATTCGGTGCGGCGGGTGAAGTAGTCGGTAAGGCTCATCGGGGGCGTTTCTTGGACGTTCTGGAGAATATACGGGCGAATGGCGTCTTCCGGTCAGGCGCGGGTCACGGCGAATCCGGCCTGGGGCTTGGCGTCCGGTCCGCGCAGATAAAGCGGCTTAGGACGCGCTGAAACCGGATCGGCCGCAGCCCCCAGCCGGGCGAGGGCCGCCATATCGATCTCGTCCGGCTTGCCGCCCGCCGCGCCGGTGACGGCAGGGGCACCGGAGCCGCAGGCGATGCCGGCGAAAGCGGAAAAGCGCAGGCGCGCTTCCTCGGCGGGCAGGATTTCCGCCTCCCCCTGCGGCCGTCCCGAAGCATCGAAGGCCTGGAGGTAAACCTCGTCCCGTTTGGCGTCGAGGACGACGAGCACCGGCTGGCCAGCCTGGTTCAGCCTCGCGCTTTCGGCGACGACGTGAAGCGTGGTGATCCCGACCGCGGGCTTTCCGAGCGCCAGCGCGAGGCCGCGCGCAGCGGCAACGCCGACACGGATCCCGGTGAACGATCCTGGACCTATCGTCACGGCAATCCGATCGATTTCGCCGAGTTCCCGGCCCGAGGCGCTCAAGGCCTCATCCACGAATTCCATGAGGCGCTCCGCGTGGCCACGTCCGATATCCGCGCCCGCGCATGCCAGAAGTTCTCCGGCGCCGCCGTCGTAGACGGCAGCGAAACAACCGGACCCGGATGTATCAATGGCAAGAACTAGCATTTCAGCCGCGGTCTCCTCCCCTGCGCCTGCGAGCGGTGCGGCTGCGAGGGTGCGCAGCCGCAGTTACCGCATGTCCAAGTCGCTGCGGCCCTTCGGAATCACACTTGCGATTCTATCCCAAAAACCACACCGGGATAAGGAATATGGAAAGACGATGTAAGGAAAATGAAGCCAAACAGTAAGCAAAGGATGCGCGGGCCTGCCATGCAGATTCCCGCGCCCCGATCCGCTTCGGATCAGACGGATTCGACCGCTTCGACTTCCGGAACGAAGTGGCGCAGCAGGTTCTGCACGCCGTGCCTCAAGGTCGCCGTCGAGGAGGGGCAGCCGGAGCATGCGCCTTTCATGTTCAGGAACACCGTTCCGTCCTTGAAGCCGCGGAAGGTGATGTCGCCGCCGTCCTGGGCGACGGCGGGCCGAACCCGCGTCTCGAGCAGTTCCTTGATCGTGGCGACGATCGCCTCGTCGCCCTCGTCGAAGAACTCGTCCTCCTCATCCGTCTGCTCGGCACGGCCGGCGCCCGACATGATCGGCTGCCCCGACATGAAATGCTCCATGATCGAGCCGAGAATCGCGGGCTTCAGGTGCTGCCACTCCTGCGCTTCCTTGCTCACGGTGATGAAGTCATAGCCGAAATAGACACCGGTGACGCCGGGGATCGAAAAGAGCCGAGCCGCAAGGGGCGATCCTGCAAGGGCCTCTTCTTCGCTCCGGAATTCGGCAGTGCCGTTCTCCATCACCACCTTGCCCGGCAGGAACTTCAAAGTGGCGGGATTCGGTGTGGCTTCGGTCTGGATGAACATGTCTCACTCCATTCTGCCGGGAGCGCTCCTCGACCGGCCTTTTTAGAATTGTTCCAAAATATAGGAGCCTCGAGCGGAGCCCGCAAGGCGTAATAGCGTGATTCAAAGTGCTACAACGACCTTTGCGCGTCCGATATGACGCGCGGGCTCTGTGGAGGTCAGGTCAACGCGTCGATTTCCTCATCCGTCAGCAGGTCGGGAATGACCGTGACAGGTATCGGAAAGGCCGCGGCTTTCCCGGCAATGGACGAAACGAGCGGGCCCGGGCCTTCCTTCGCCGATCCGGCCGCCAGCACCAGGATCGCGATGTCACGGTCCTCCTCGATGGCGGCGTGAATCTGTTCCGTGGCGATGCCCTCGCGAATGACGATTTCCGGCTCGATGCCGATCCGTTCGCGTACCGTCTGCGCGATCTTGGCCAGCGTCGCCTCGGCCTCATCCCGCGCTTCGGCACGCATGATCTCCTCGACGCCCAGCCATTGCTGGAAGTCGCCGTCGGCGATCACGTAGAGCAGCACGAGACCGCCATTGGAGTTCTTCGCGCGCATGCCGGCATAATGCACCGCGCGGCCGCATTCGGGCGTATCATCGATCACCGCCATGAATTTGCGGCGATGGCCTTCCATTCGTGAGAGTCGGGTTGAAACCATGCGCTGAACATTACAACGCCGCGCGGCGCCCGCAAGGTCTCATTTTCGTGAACTACTGCAAAAAGCCGATGATTTCGCGGACCTCGCGCATGGTCGTCTCGGCGCGTTCCCGGGCGCGCTCCCCGCCCTTGCGCAGGATAGCGTCGATATGCGCGGTATCGCCCATCAACCGGCGCATCTCGCCCGTGATCGGCGAAAGTACGCTGACGGCAAGGTCGGCCAGAGCTGGCTTGAAGGTCGAGAATTGCTGGCCGCCGAATTCGGCAAGCACCTCTTCTTTCGATCTGTCGGCGAGCGCTGCGTAAATGCCGACGAGATTTTCGGCCTCCGGCCGATCCTTAAGACCGTCCGCTTCGCTCGGAAGCGCGTCCGGATCGGTCTTGGCCTTGCGGATCTTCTTCAGGATCGTGTCGGCATCGTCCATCAGATTGATGCGCGACAGATCGGATGGATCCGACTTCGACATCTTCTTGGTGCCGTCGCGCAGCGACATGACGCGCGGCGCCGGGCCGCCGATCAGGGGTTCGACCGGCGGAAAATAGGCATGGATCGGCTCTTCGCCGACCACGATGTCGACGCCGTAACCACCGCGGCGGATATGCTCCATGAAGTCGATGTTGAATTTCTGGGCGATGTCGCGGGTGAGCTCCAGATGCTGTTTCTGGTCGTCGCCGACCGGCACGTGGGTGGCGCGATAAACGAGGATGTCGGCCGCCATCAGGCTCGGATAGGCGAGCAGGCCGAGCGAAGCGTTTTCACGGTCCTTGCCGGCCTTGTCCTTGAACTGGGTCATCCGGTTCATCCAGCCGATGCGGGCGACGCAATTGAATATCCAGGCGAGCTCGGCATGCTGCGGCACGGCCGACTGGTTGAAGACGATGTGCTTTTCGGGGTCGATGCCCGAGGCGATGAAAGCGGCCGCGATCGAACGGATCTGGCCCGGCAGGTCCTCATGCACGAGCTGAGCCGTGATCGAGTGCAGGTCGACGACGCAATAGATGCAATCGTTGTTTTCCTGAAGGGCGACAAATTTGCGGATCGCGCCGAGATAATTGCCGAGATGCAGGTTGCCGGTCGGCTGAACACCGGAAAATACGAGCGGCTTGAATTCGTTCATGTCGTCCCCAATCGGGCTTGTGGAGGGCCCGGCTCCAGTTGATATCCGCCGCGCTTATGCACGGCGGGCCGGGCGCAATCAAGAGGCATGGTCACGCGGGCTGGAGGAGATCCCACCTATTGCCGAAGGGATCGACGAAGACGGCAACGGTTCCGTAGACCTCATGGCGGGGCGCCTCGAGGAACGTGACGCCTGCGGAAAGCATGGCGGCGTGATCGCGGCCGAAGTCGTCGGTAAAGAGAAAGAAGCCGACCCGCCCGCCGGCCTGATTGCCGATTGCGGCGCGCTGCCTTTCGCCCTCGGCCCGGGCGAGCAGGAGAGCGGTCTCCGCCGCACCTTTCGGCCGCACGACGACCCAGCGCTTGCCGCCGCCGAGGTCGCTGTCATCGAGGAGGTCGAAGCCGAGCTTGCCGCAGTAAAAGGCGATGCCCTCGTCGTAGCCGGGCACGACGAGGGCGACACGGGCAACCGACTGTCTCATTGCCGATCCGCCCCTTCGCTCGCCCGCTCGACGGACGAGGCCGATGCCCCCCGTTTGACGCTGCGGCGGATCATCGAGAGGCTCGCGCCGCCGATCCCGAACGCGACCGCGAAATAGATCGCCATCGCGGCGGCGATCAGGCCGCAGAGGGTAAGGGCGCGGGTCGAAAGCGGTGCGGCGGAAGATAGCGGGAAGGCGAGCCAATCCACGGCAACGTATAAGGCGGCCGCCATGATCGCAGCGGCGATCACCAGCCGGGGAATCCTCGTCAGCAGGGGAATATCGCGCCCCCAGTGCCCACGCCAGACGAGCGTCGCGAAAAGAAGCAAGGCGTTCACCCAGCCGGCGACGATTTCGGCCGTCGCGATGCCGCTTGCGGCAAGCGACGGAAAAAGCGTCAGCGCCAGGGAGACGTTCACTGCCACGGAAATCCCGGCGAAGATCATCGGCGTGCGGGTGTCCTCGCGGGCGAAGAAACCGGGAATGAAAGCCTTGATCAGCACGAAAGCCGGCAGGCCGAGGCCGTAGATCGCCAGGATATGCCCGACGACGACGGTGGATTCCGGCGAGAACTGGCCGCGCTCGAAGAGGAGCCGGACGATCGGCTCCGACATGACGAGCAGCGCCGCGGCGGCGGGGAGCGTGAGGAACAGCGTGAATTCGACGGAACGGTTCTGCAGGTTCGCAGCCTCGTTGAGGTTGCCGCCGCGCAGAGCGCGTGCAAGCTCGGGCAGGAGCACGGTCGCAACGGCAATGCCGACGACGCCGAGCGGCAGCTGATAGATGCGGTCGGCATAGACGAGCGACGAGACGGCGCCTTCCTTTGCAGAAGCGATATTGGTGTTGATCAGGAGGTTGATCTGGGTGATGCCGCCGGTGATCGCCGCGGGAAGTGCCAGCACCAGCAGGCGCTTGACGTTCGGCGTCAGCCGGGGCCGGCGAAAGCCGATCCGGATCCCGGCATTGCGCACCGCGACCCAGACGATCGCCAGTTGCACGAGGCCCGCGGCCAGCACCCCCCAGGAGAGGTCGTAGCCCACCGCGACCGCATCCTGGCCGCTGTACCAGGCGTAGGCCAGCACGGCGATCAGGATGAAGTTCAGGAAGACCGGCGCGATGGCTGCGGCGAAATAGCGGTGCAGCGAATTGAGCATGCCCGCCATCATCGCCGCCAGCGACATGCAGGCGAGATAGGGAAACATGATCGTCGCGAAGGTGACGGTGCTTGTGAATTTCGCGGGGTCGTCGGCAAATCCGGGAGCGATCAATTGCCCGACGATGAAAGGCATCGACAGTTCCATGGCGATCGTCAGCAGAAGAAGAACGGTGAAGAGGACGCCGAAGACCTCCTCGGAAAAGCGCCGGGCGCCGTCCATGCCGTGCGCCTCGATCTCCTTGGCGAAAAGCGGCACGAAGGCCGAATTGAACGCCCCTTCGGCAAAAAGCCTGCGGAAGGTGTTCGGCAGCCGGAAGGCGGTGTTGAAGGCATCGGCGACCGGGCCGGTGCCGAGTGCGGCCGCCATGAAGGTTTCCCGGATGAAGCCGAAGAGCCGGCTTCCGAGCGTTGCGCCGCCGACGGTAGCGAATTTCTTGACCAGACTCATGTTTCGGCTTTTGTCGTTTTGGAACCGTGGGGTACACGGGACACAGGGGTCGGCGCAATGATGCCGGAGGGCATGCGCTCGCGCGCTTCGTCCACCTCGCCCGCCAGCACCGCCTTGAGGCGCGCTGCGATGTTCATCTGCCGGTTCTCGCTGGTGATCTTCGAGCCGACCAGGTCGGTGACGTAGAAGGTGTCGATCACCTTTTCGCCGAAGGTTGTGATGTGGGCCGACGCGATGTCGAGCGACAGGTCTGACAGCACGGCGGTCACTTCGGAAAGCAGACCGGTCCTGTCGAGGCCCTCAACCTCGATGACGGTGAACTTGTTCGACAGCGTATTGCTGATTGTCACCTCCGGCGTCACGGTGAAGGCCCTGCTGCGCTTCTTCACACGCGTCCGGCTGGCGATCACCTCGGGCAGCCTCTTGCGGCCGGAGAGCACGTCCTCGATCAGCTTGCCGATACTCGCTGCCCGGCGTGTTTCGTCCTCGGCGACCGAGAATTCGCGGTTGACGAGAATGGTATCGAGCGCCCGGCCGTCCGACGTCGTGTGGATCTGCGCGCCGACGATGTTGGCACCCGCTGCGGCGCAAGCGCCGGCGATGACGGTCAGCAGGCGCGGATGGTCCGGCGACAGCACCGTGATTTCGGTGATGGCGTGGAAATCATGGGTGCGAACCATGGTCGCGAGCGTCCTGCCCGCGCGGTCGGCTTCGCGGATGAAGCCTGCATGGCGCACCTGCTCCTCGAGCGCCACGGTCAGGAGATAGGGCTGGTAATGCAGCCGCACATAGGCCTGGCGCTCCTTCTTGGGCCAGTCGGCGAGCGCCTCCTCCAGCATGTGGGCGGCGTGCTTCGCCCGCTCCTTGCGCGACAGTTCCGAAAAACCTCCCGAGAGCAGAAGCTCGGTCTCGTAGTAGAGCGTGCGCAGGAGCTGGCCCTTCCAGCCGTTCCAGACGCCGGGCCCGACGGCGCGGATGTCGCAGACGGTGAGGATGAGCAGCATCTTCAGCCGTTCGAGGGATTGGACCCGTTCGGCGAAATCGACGATGGTCTTGCGGTCGTTAAGGTCGCGGGTCTGCGCGACCATCGACATGGTCAGATGTTCCTCGACCAGCCAGACGACCATTTCGGTCTGTTTCGGGGTCAGCCTGAAGCGCGGGCAAAGCTTTCGCGCGACCTTGGCGCCGGCCACCGAATGATCTTCGGGGCGCCCCTTGGCGATGTCGTGCAGCAGAACGGCGACGTAGAGGGCTTCGCGGTCCTCGATGCCAGGCATCAGCATCGCCGTCAGGGGATGCGCCTCCTCCTCCAGCCCCCGCTCGATGCGGGAGAGGACGTCGACCGAGCGCAGGAGATGCTCGTCCACCGTATAGTGGTGGTACATGTTGAACTGCATCATCGAGACGATCTTCCCGAATTCCGGGATGAAGCGGCCGAGCACCCCCGCTTCGTTCATCCGGCGAAGGATCAGTTCCGGATTGCGCCGCGAGGTGAGTATAGACAGGAAAAGCCGGTTGGCCTCTTCGTTTTCACGCAAGTGCGGCGTGATCAGGCCCAGGGAACGGGTCACCTGCTTCAGCGCCGCCGGGTGGAATTCGAGCCCGTTGATGTCGGCGATGTGGAACAGGCGCATGAGGTTTACCGGGTCGCGCTTGAACACATCGGTACCCGCAAGTGCGATGCGCCCGCCGTCATCGACGAAATCGAGCGTGCCCGCGATCTTGCGGACGCGATTGCGGAAGCGGCTTATGACGCCCGTGATCCCGGGCGTGTCCTTGGCCTGCTGGTCCTCCAGCGCCGAGCAGAAGATCCGGGTCAGGTCGCCGACGTCCTTGGCCACCAGGAAGTAGTGCTTCATGAAGCGTTCCACCGCCGAGAGCCCGGGGTGGTCGTGATAGCCGAGCGCCTCGGCGATCTCGCGCTGGATGTCGAATGAGAGGCGCTCCTCCGCCTTGCCGGTCAGGAAATGCATGTGGCAGCGCACCGCCCAGAGAAAATCCTCGGCCTTCTGAAAGAGCTTGTATTCCTGCTTCGAAAGCACGCCGAGCTTGACCAGATCCGCAGAGTCCTTGACCCGGTAGAAATACTTCGAAATCCAGAAGAGCGTGTGCAGGTCGCGCAAGCCGCCCTTGCCTTCCTTGACGTTCGGCTCGACGAGGTAGCGCGTGTCGCCCGCCTTGCGATGACGCTCGTCCCGCTCGGCGAGCTTGGCGGCAATGAATTCCGGACCGGTATTGCGGACGATCTCATGGTCGAAGCGCGTTTCGAGTTCGTTCGCCAGAGCCGCGGACCCGCAGACATAGCGGCATTCGAGGATCGCGGTGCGGATGGTCATGTCCGCACGCGACAGGCGGATGCATTCCTCGATCGTTCGCGTTGCGTGACCGACCTTGAAGCCGAGGTCCCACAGGATATAGAGCATGAATTCGATCGCCGGCTCCGCCCAGACCGCTTTCTTGGCGGGCAGGAGGAAGAGGAGGTCGATGTCCGAGCCGGGCGCGAGCGTTCCGCGGCCGTAGCCGCCGACGGCGGTGACCGCGATGCGCGAAGCCTCGGGGGCCTTCGCGGCGTCGAACACCTGGTTCAGCACGAAGTCGTGCAAAAGGGTAATCAGCTGGTCCTGAAGCCAGGAGATGCGCTCTGCGCATTTTATTCCTGCGCCGTCTGCGGCGAGCAACTCGCGCGCCTTGGCGCGGCCCGCGACATTTGCCTCCTTGAAGGCCGCAAGCAAGGCCCGGCGCATCGGTTCGCGCTGTTCGGCATGAGCGGAGGCGATGAAGTCGCACCTGGCCCGAAGCGCCGCCACGTCCAGGATTTCGGGAAAGGAGGTTTCGTGTCTGGCCATGAAGTGCCGAGGGGCGTCCTGTCCGACTTAGATCATTCGTTGCAAGCGCCGCTGTATAGCCCTTTTGCCGGCCGAATGACAGGGGAAATAGCCGGGCGAAATCAGCGGTTGGAAAGCTCCTTCTTGAGCGCGTAAAGCGCGTCGAGCGCCTCTCGCGGCGTCATGTCGTCCGGGTTGAGCGCCTTCAGGGCCTCCTCGACCTTCGAAGGACCCGACGATGCCCTCGCCGCCTCCTCTCGCCGGACGGCAACCTGGAACAGCGGCAGGTCGTCGATCAGCTGGCTCGCCGGATTCTTGCGGTCGGCATCCTCGAGCTTGGCAAGCACATCCCTCGCGCGGGCGACGACCGACGCCGGCAAGCCCGCAAGGCGGGCGACCTGGATGCCGTAGGAACGGTCGGCGGCGCCCGGGCCTACCTCGTGCAGGAAGATGACGTCGCCGTCCCACTCCTTGACGCGCATGGTCGCGTTCGACAGCCGCACGAGCTTTTCGGAGAGAACCGTCAGCTCGTGGAAATGGGTCGCGAAGAGCCCGCGGCAGCGATTGACCTCGTGCAGATGCTCGACCGCCGCCCAGGCGATCGACAGGCCGTCGAAGGTCGCGGTGCCGCGGCCGATCTCGTCGAGGATCACCAGCGAGCGGTCCGTCGCCTGATTGAGGATCGCCGCCGTCTCGACCATCTCGACCATGAAGGTCGACCGCCCGCGGGCGAGATCGTCCGAAGCGCCGACGCGCGAGAAGAGCCGGTCGACCACGCCGATATGCGCGGCGGCCGCGGGCACGAAGGATCCCGTCTGGGCCATGATCGCGATCAGCGCGTTCTGGCGCAGGAAGGTCGACTTGCCGCCCATGTTGGGCCCGGTGAGGAGCCAGATCGCGCCGCCCTGCTCGCCGTTCGGCGGAGAAAGATCGCAGCCGTTGGCGACGAAGGGATTGGCAGCCTGGCGCCGCAGGGCCTGCTCCACGACGGGGTGGCGTCCTCCGTCGATCGCGAACATTCGCGAGCGGTCGACCGTAGGGCGCGTATAATTCTGCTCCTCCGCAAGCACTGCGAGCCCGGCCGAGACGTCGATCGTCGCGAGCGCCAGCGCTGCCGCCTTGATCGCCTCGGCCTCGGCGACCACCTCGCGCACCATGGCCTCGAAGGTCTCGAGCTCGATCGCCAGCGCCCGGTCCGCGGCATTGGCGATCTTCGTTTCGAGCTCGGCAAGCTCGGTCGTGGTGAAGCGCATGGCATTCGCCATGGTCTGGCGATGAATGAAGCGGGCGCGGCCGGCGTCGGTGTCGGTCATCGATCCGGCATTGCCGGCGGTCACCTCGATGAAGTAGCCGAGCACGTTGTTGTGCTTGATCTTCAGCGACTTGATGCCCGTCTCTTCGCAATATTGCAGCTGCAGCCCCGCGATCACGCGGCGCGACTGATCGCGCAGCGCCCGCATCTCGTCGAGCTCGGCGCTCGCGCCCTCGCGGACGAAGCCGCCGTCGCGCTTCAGAAGCGGCAGTTCCTCGGCAAGGGTCGCGTCGAGGCGCGCGAGCAATTCCCCCGGCAAGGCCGCGATCGCGTCGCGCGCTTCGGTCAGTTCCGCCGAGAGCTCGGCGCCCGAGAGGAGCGCCGATATCGCCGCCGCGGCCCGCATGCCCGCCTGGATGGCACCGAGATCGCGAGGGCCGCCGCGGCCGAGCGCGAGCCGCGACAGGGCCCGCGGCATGTCCGGCGCCCTGCGAAGCGCGTCGCGAACATCCGTCGTAAAGCGCGGCTGATCGGCCAGCACCTCGATCGAATCGAGCCGCTGGTTGATCCGCTCCGGGTCGGTCAGGGGCGACATCAGCCTTTCGGCGAGCAGCCTGGCGCCCCCGCTCGTCATCGTGCGATCGAGCGACTTGAGCAGGCTGCCGTCGCGGGAGCCGGAAAGCGTCTTGGCGAGTTCCAGATTGGCGCGGGTCGCCGGATCGATGAAGAGTGTCGAGGCGGCGCTTTCCCTTTCCGGAATGCCGAGCGCCGGGCGCTCCTGGAGCTGGGTCTTCTCGACATAGGAGACCGCCGCCGAAGCGGCCGCGAGCTCCGCGCGCGAGAAGCTGCCGAACCCATCGAGCGTGCCCACGCCGTAGTAGCGTGAAATGCGGCCCTCCGCCGTCGCGCTGTCGAAGAGGACGGCCGGCTGCGGCACCGCGACGCGCCCGAGCACGTCGAAGACGGGCCTGAGATCCGGATCGTGAAAGACGGTGTCGGGCAGGATCAGCTCGCGCGGTTCGATCCGCAATATGTCGGCAAGCAGGCGGCTCTCCGCCGTCTCGGCGAGGCGGAAGATGCCCGTCGAAATGTCGATCCAGGCAAGAGCATAGGCCGGCTCCGAGCCGCTCCTGATGCGCGCCAGCGCCATCAGATAGTTCGATTCCGAAGGCGAGAGCAGCTTGTCCTCGGTGATCGTCCCCGGCGTCACCAGGCGCACGACATCGCGGCGCACGACCGATTTGCTGCCGCGCTTCTTCGCTTCGGCCGGGTCCTCCACCTGTTCGCAGACGGCGACACGGTAGCCGGATGCGATCAGCTTCTGCAGGTAATCGTCGGCCGCATGCACCGGCACGCCGCACATCGGAATCTCCTGTCCCATGTGCTGGCCGCGTTTCGTCAGCGTGATACCGAGCGCGCGCGAGGCCTCGACCGCATCCTGGAAGAACAGCTCGTAGAAATCGCCCATGCGGTAGAACAGGAGCGAATCCGGATTGTTCGCCTTGATCTCGATGAACTGCTCCATCATCGGCGTGGCAGTGGAGCGGCTCTCCTCGCTTGCGAGATCGGACACGGAAAGGACGTCGCCCGAGCGGTTCGATGCATCCATCAGGAAATTCATGATTGTTCCAAAAAAAGAGATGTCACACTATCCGCAAGCATTTATAGACGACAACAACAAAGAGGCTGACCAGGAGGGTCGCCCACAGGAGGTTGAGGAAACATGCCGGGTATCGACAAGACCGACCGCGCAATGACCAGCGTCACGGCGCAGGAAGCGCTCGATTTTCATTCTCAAGGTCGCCCCGGAAAACTGGAAATCTCGCCGACCAAGCCGATGGCGACGCAGCGCGACCTTTCGCTCGCCTATTCGCCCGGCGTCGCCGTTCCGGTGAAGGCGATCGCCGACGATCCGGCAACGGCGTACGACTACACGGCGCGCGGCAACATGGTTGCGGTGATTTCCAACGGTACGGCAATCCTCGGCCTCGGCAATCTAGGCGCACTCGCCTCGAAGCCCGTCATGGAGGGCAAGGCCGTCCTCTTCAAGCGCTTCGCCGACGTCGATTCGATCGACCTCGAGGTGGATACCGAAAACGTCGACGAATTCGTCAACTGCGTCCGCTTTCTCGGCCCTTCCTTCGGCGGAATCAATCTCGAGGACATCAAGGCCCCGGACTGCTTCATCATCGAGCAGCGGCTGCGCGAAGTCATGGACATTCCCGTCTTCCATGACGACCAGCACGGCACCGCGATCATCGCCGCGGCAGGCCTCGTCAACGCGCTGACCCTGACCGGCCGCGACTTCAAGACGGCCAAGCTCGTCTGCAACGGCGCGGGCGCGGCGGCGATCGCCTGCATCGAGCTCATCAAGGCGATGGGCTTCAACCCGGAAAACATCATCCTCTGCGATACCAAGGGGGTCATCTACAAGGGCCGTACCGACGGCATGAACCAGTGGAAGTCGGCGCATGCGGTCGAGACCGACCGCAGGACGCTCGCCGAGGCTCTTGACGGCGCCGACGTGTTCTTCGGCCTTTCGGCCAAGGGCGCGCTTTCCGCGGACATGGTCCGCTCCATGGGCGCACGGCCGATCATCTTCGCCATGGCCAATCCCGATCCGGAAATCACGCCCGAAGAAGTGGCCCTGATCCGCGACGACGCGATCGTCGCGACCGGCCGCTCGGACTATCCGAACCAGGTCAACAACGTTCTCGGCTTTCCCTATATCTTCCGCGGCGCGCTCGACGTGCGCGCCTCGACCATCAACGACGCGATGAAGATCGCCGCGGCGGAAGCGCTCGCCAATCTCGCCAAGGAAGACGTTCCGGACGACGTCGCCGCTGCCTATCAGGGCAACCGGCCGCGCTTCGGGCCGCAATATATCATTCCCGTCCCCTTCGATCCGCGCCTCATCTCGGCGATCCCGATGGCCGTCGCAAAGGCAGCTATGGAGACCGGCGTCGCCCGCAAGCCGATCGAGGACCTCAAGGCCTATGGGCAGCAGCTTTCGGCGCGGCGCGACCCGATCGCCTCGACGCTGCAGCGCATCGTCGAGCGCGTTCGCCGCCAGCCGAAGCGGATCGTCTTCGCGGAAGGCGAGGAAGTGCAGATGATGCGCTCGGCGATCGCCTATGCCAACCAGCAGCTCGGCACGGCGCTCCTGCTCGGGCGCGAGGAAGTGATGCGCGAAACCGCCGAGCGCGAAGGCATCGACCTCGACCGCGCCGGCATCCAGATCGTCAATGCGCGCCTCTCGAAGCGCGTCGGCGCCTATACCGATTTCCTCTATTCGCGCCTGCAGCGAAAGGGCTATCTCTTCCGCGACGTTCAGCGTCTGATCAATACCGACCGCAACCATTTCGCCGCCTCGATGGTGGCGCTCGGCGATGCCGACGGCATGGTTACGGGCCTTACGCGCAACTATTCGACCGCGCTCGAAGACGTGCGCCGCTGCATCGATCCAAAGCCCGGCCACCGGGTGATCGGCGTGTCCATTGCGCTCTGCCGCGGCCGTACGGTGCTCGTCGCCGATACCGCTGTGCACGACATGCCGACCTCCGAGGAGCTGGCGGATATCGCCGAGGAAGCGGCCGGCCTCGCCAAGCGGCTGGGCTACGTGCCGCGGGTGGCGATGCTCGCCTATTCGACCTTCGGCCACCCTTCCGGCGAACGCTCGGAGCGGGTACGCGAGGCGGTAAAGATCCTCGACCGGCGCCGTGTGGATTTCGAGTATGACGGCGAAATGGCCGCCGACGTGGCACTCAATGCCCGGGTGATGGAGCAATATCCGTTCTGCAGGCTTTCCGGCACCGCGAACGTGCTCGTCATGCCCGCGTTCCACTCGGCCTCGATCTCGACGAAGATGCTCCAGGAACTGGGCGGCTCGACCGTGATCGGCCCGCTGCTGGTCGGTCTCGACAAGTCGGTCCAGATCGCCTCGATGTCGGCAAAGGACTCGGACCTCGTCAACCTGGCCGCTATCGCGGCCTATAACGCGGGGACGTGACGCGGGTCGGCGGAAAGCCGGAAAACTGCCGGCACCTCGTCTGTTGCCGCGTCGCCAGACGATTGAAGCAAGCCTCAAGATCGCGCGAGCGCTCATAAAACAAGAGCCCGCTTCCCGGGAACGGAGGCGGGCTCAATCTATCATGGCTGACCAATTTCGTTCGTGATGAAAATTCGAGATTTGCTCGCGGAGCCTACCCTCGCAGGCAGAGCGGCGAATGTTCTCCTTTATGGTTCAATATGCTTCCGTCATGAAAATTCGAGGTGCAGCGATAGACAATCAGGATACCGGCGAGGAAAAGCGCCCCGCATCGGCGCCGTAATAATTCAGATAACGGCCGGAAATTTTGCCGATCGGCAGGACGATCAGCACGTCGGTGGTGCGGAACGCTTGATCGACCACAGCCCCGTCGCCGACCATTGCACCGAGCCGCATATAGCCCTTGATCAGCGGCGGCAGCGCCGCGAGCGCCTTCTTCGGGTTGATCGCCTCCGGAGGCATCAGGTCCATCGTCCGGTAAAGCTCCGGCCGGGCGGAAACCGCCCACTCGTCCCGGACCCGGACGTTATGATGCAGGAAGGAGAGCGCGAGCGCGTGCTCTTCGGGAACCACGCCCGGAAACGAACCGCAGCCGAACATCGCATCGATCCCGTGCTTCAGCGCATAGGCCCAATTGCCCTGCCACAGCAGCTCCACCGTGCGCTTGGTGCGATATTCCGGCAGCACGCAGGAACGTCCGAGTTCCATGAAGCGCTTGCCGGGATGACGCGAGAGAAGTTCGCCTATTGCAAACTCCGAAGCCGAGTAGAAGCCGCCGGTCCGCTCGGCAACGTCCTGGCGCAGCAGGCGGTAGGTTCCGACGATCTGCTCCTCCGCATCGCCCTCGATCGAGGTATCGAGCACCAGCAGGTGGTCGCAGATCGCATCCCAGCTGTCGATGTCGCGCTTGCGTCGGCCGGCCTCGGGGGCCACCTGCGCCTTCATCTCCTCGACGAACACCCTGTAGCGCACCGCCTGCGCGGCATCGATTTCGGCTGCCGATCGGGCAAGGCGGGTCTCGAGATTGGCGATCCGTCCGAGAACATCGCTCGCCGGAGCCGCAACTGCCTTGCGGATGTAAGCATTGGAGGTGTCAACCACGCCCATCGAATCCAGAAGTTCGATCGTCATATCGTGTCATCCCGAACCGTCATTGCTGCCGGGCTTAGACCACGTTTCTGCAACAACATAGTGACACCAGGGCAGTATACAACCCCGACCCCGGCCCGGTGCCCCGAAGCTGGGATTCTATTTTGCAACGGGGTCCATGAGGCGGGTGACTTCGGCAAGGAGCCGCTGCGGGTCGGCGGGCTTCGCCAGCACGGCGTCCGCTCCCGCGGCTCGAAGGCGCTCATCGAGATCGCCGCGCGCATCCGCGGTCAGGACGAGCACCGGCACCCGCCGCCTGCCTCCGGCCGCCTCCGCTTCACGTAGACGCCGGAGCACGTCGAGACCATCGCCGCCCGGCATGTTGAGGTCGGTGACGATCAGCGGCGGCGGGGCGGAACCGGCCGAGCGGAGTGCGGCTTCGAGCGCCTTGAAGTCACCGACATGATCGACGGCACGCCCGGCACGGCTGAGAAGCGACCGCAGGACGAGTGCATTCACAGGGTCGTCCTCGGCAAGCAGGATGCCGCGAACATCCGACGTCATCACCGTCGCTGTCGGCTCTTCCCGCAGCACCGGTCTGTTGTCGTTGATCGCGTCGCGTTTCTCCATTCCTCTGAGCCGCCCGAGCAGCACCTCGACCAGCGATCTCTCGCGAAGAGGGCGGATCAGCCAGGCCTCATAGCCGCCGAGCCGGCTCACCGGATGGCTTGTGCGCTCCTCGGGGCTGATGAGATAGGTTCTGCGCAAACGCAGGCCGGCGATCGCCGGCTCGAGAGCAAGAAGCTCGCGAAACTGCGCCGCATGGCGGTGATCGACGATGACATCCGTCAGCGGCAGCCGATTGCCGAGCGCGCCGGCGACGACCCGTCCCGCGACGGCAAGTGTCGAAGCCCGATGGCACGTACCGCCCAGCGTCTCGATCGTGGCGGCAAGCGCGGCCGAGGAGGGCCCCTCGGGCGCCATGACAAGCACCTGTGCGCCCGCCAGAATGCCGCGCCGAACGGGAACGCCCGAGAGACCGGCGCCAGCCATCGGGAACCGGATCTCGAACCGGCTTCCCTTGCCGGACATGCTCGTGGCGGTCAGGCTGCCGCCGAAGGCCTCCATGATCCGCCGGGATATCGCGAGGCCGAGGCCGGTGCCTTTGGCACGCTGGGCGTCGTCGCCTGCCTGCTCGAACTCTTCGAAAACGCGCGCGAGCTCATCGGCGGACATGCCGGGACCGCTATCGTCGATCCGGATGCGCACGGAGCCGTTCTCGATATCGACGGAGACGAAGACGCCGCCCTTCTCCGTGAATTTCACCGCGTTGCCGACCACGTTGAACAGCACCTGGCGCAGGCGCGCCGCGTCGAAAAGCATCCGCTCGGGTACCTCGATGGCGACCGTCGCACCGATCTCGATGTTCTTCTCGTGTGCGCGGGGCGACAGCATCTCGACCACGTTCTCGACTGTCTGGCGCAGATCCTCCTGCGACGGGCGCAGCTGGAACCGTCCGACGGCAAGCGACGAAAAATCGATCAGATCCTCGACCAATTGAACCAGGGTGTGGCCGGACTGCTGCATGCCGGCGAGATAGTTCTTCTGCTCTTCCGACAACCGCGTCTCGGCAAGGAGCCGGCTCATGCCGAGGATGCCGGAAAGCGGGGTACGGATTTCGTGACTGACGGTGGCGAGCAGACGGGACTTCGCCCGGCTCGCCTCCTCGGCGCGCCGCCGCGCCTCCTCCCTCTGGCTTGCCGCCAGCATTTCCTCCGTAACATCGCGAGCGATGCTGTGGCGCATCGGTCGGCCGCGCGCCGGGTCGCGGACAAGCACGTCGTGCCAATCGTAGAGCCGCGTGCCCGAGGGCGTATAGATATGGACAAAGTAGCGGTCTGGGCCCGTCTTCGGCTCGAAGCGCAATCCCAGCTCCGCGCAGGTCAGCCCCCGCGCGTCCGCGCATCCGCAAAGCTCATGGAAGGCGCCATTGGCCTGCATGATCTTGCCGTCAAGGTCGCGGACGATGGCGAGATCGCCCATGGCGTCATGGATCGTCGCAAGGAGCGCCGCGGTTTCAATGCCATGCCGTGCGGGGTCCTGCGCAGTCTCGCCGGCGCCGGCAACCCGCTTCCCCGACGCCTCGTCGCGGCCGGACAATAGCAGGAAGGCGCCGACCAGGCCCCCAGCCGCGATGATCGCCGGCAGCAGGTGCAGACCCGCGCCCGCACCGACGGCAAGGAGCAGCATTGCCGCAACGATGCCGGCGAGAGCATAGGCGACGCGCGCGCCCCCTGCCGAAGGATCGCCCAACGGCCGGCGCTGCCGGATGACGGCGGCACCGAGGTTCACCGCGGGCGCCGCTGATGCGGTCCTGCCGGCCCCCGACCCCGTGCCCGCGCCAGCCCTCATACGCTCTCGAAACATCCGCTCGCTCATGCCCGCGGCCTAGGACCTGTGGACACTTATGGATAGGGGTTTGACGGCCCATATTGCGAGGGACTTTCGTGGAAAATCCGGCGCCGCAGGCCGTCCGCCTGCAAGCCGGATTTTTCGCGACAAGGCACCGCAATATGGGCCGCCCGAAGGGTTTTGCACAAATCGCCCACTGCCGGCGGCTTTTCCCTTGCAAAGGGGGCAACCCTTTGCTGCGGAAAAATCCTTGGCATTGACCGATTTGTGCAAAATCAAACCCCTATCCATAAGTGTCCACAGGTCCTAGCACGGCAAGCCTTCCGAATGCCTTCAGCCGACGCCTAAAGTTTTAGCGAACGCTCCTTTTTCGCCTGCAGCAGTTCGTCGAGAATGATCGCGCCGGCGCCGACAGTGATGAAACTGTCCGCCAGGTTGAAGACGGCAAAGGACCAGGTGGCCGTGTAGAACAGGATATAGTCGATGACGTAGCCGAAGAGCAGCCGGTCGACGAGATTGCCGAGCGCCCCGGCAATGATCATCGCATAGCCCAGATGGGCGAAGAAGCGGTCCTTCGGCGTGCGGCGCCACAGCCAGAGCACGAAGGTGACGACCGCCAGCCGGATGCCGACGATGAACCACCCCTCCATGCCCGAGAGCATCGAGAAGGCAACGCCGTAATTGTAGGTTCGGTAGAGGGCGAGCATCGGCATGACCGGCACCCCCTGCTGGAAGGGCAGATACGCCTCCACCAGATATTTGATGAACTGGTCGGCGGCGAGCGCGATCAGAATGAAGAGCGCGATCGGGAGCGGCCGCGAGAAAAGTGTCTGCTCCTGCCTCATCGGCCGCCATCCAGAGACAGGAGATGGCGCCGCGCCTCGAACAGCATGATGCCGGTCGCGATGGCGAGATTGAGCGAATCGGCACGCCCCGCCTGCGGAATGCGGGCGAGTGCGCCGGCCTCGCGCGCGAGTTCCACCGGCAGGCCCGCCTGTTCATTGCCCATCAGAAGCACGACCGGCTTCGATTTGTAGTCGATCGTGCGATAGTCGACAGAACCCGCCAGGTGGGTCGCGACCACCTGAACGCCGGCCGCTCTCTGCCAGCGGATGAAATCCTCCGTATTCGCCCGCGCGATCGGTATGGCGAAAACGGAACCCATGGTTGCCCGCACGGTCTCGAGCGAAAAGGGATCGGTGGTTTCGCCGACCAGGATGATCCCGGAAGCGCCGGCCGCGTCGGCGGTGCGGATGATGGTGCCGAGATTGCCCGGGTCGCGCACGCGGTCGAGCGCCACATAGGTCTCGCCCTCCTGCGGATGAATATCCCTGAGCGGAGAGTAGCGCTGCTCGAAGATGCCGACGACCATCTGCGGATTGTCGCGCCGTGTGATGGTGGAGATCACCTTCTCGTTGACTTCGAGGACGAGCCCGCCTCTGGCGACCGTTTTCGCCGCCACCTGCTCGACCTGAGGCTTGCCCTTCGCCGCCTTGGCATAGACGAGCGTCTTGATCTTCCAGCCGAGATCGAGCGCGTCGATGACGAGCTTCAGCCCCTCGGCCATGAAGGAGCGCGTCTCGTCGCGATGCTTCTTCTGCGTCAGCGCCCGGATATCCTTGACGATCGGATTGGTGAGGCTGGTGACCTCCTTCACCTGCCCGACGCGTGCCGTGCCCGTGCCGTGGTCGCTTCTGTCGTTGATCATTTCGGTACCCAGCGGCTGAAAAGGGAGGTGGAGAGTGCGCGGCCCGGTGCAGTGCCGTCGAGGCCGCCCTCGCGGATGATGAGCTCGCCCGATTCCACCCGGCCGCCGCGCCCGCGCATGGTCTCGCGCATGAGCTCGTGGATCGAATAGAAGCTCGCCCGGATCGAATAGGCGGTGAGCACGAGGCCCCGGGCGTCCGGCGACAGGATCTCGCGGCAGATGTCCAGCATTGCTGCCAGGTGATCGAACAATTGCCATACTTCGCCGTTCGGACCGCGGCCGAACTTCGGCGGGTCGGTGAGGATGATGTCGTAACGGCTGCCGCGCCGCTCCTCGCGTTGGATGAACTTCATGGCGTCGTCGCAGATCCAGCGGATCGGCAATTTCTCGGCGCGCGCCAGGACCTGGTTCTCGCGCGCCCAGCCGATCGCCTTTTTCGAGGCATCGACATGGGTGACCTCGGCGCCCGCCTTGGCGGCGATCAGCGACGCAACGCCGGTATAGCCGAAGAGATTGAGAACCTTCAGAGGCCGTCCGGCTGCGGCCACCTGGTCGCGCATCCACGACCAGTGGGCGAGCTGTTCGGGAAAGACGCCGACATGGCGGAAGGAGGTGAACCGGCCAAGGAAATCCGTATCGAGGAGCTGCATCGGCCAGGTCTCGCCGAGCACCTCGCCCGGGAAACGCCAACGGCCCATGCCGTCCTCTTCGGTATCGCCGGTAAAGACGGCATCGGCCCGCTCCCATATCGATGCCGGCAGGGCCTTCGGCCAAAGCGCCTGGGCCTCGGGGCGAACGATGCGATAGGGACCGTATTGTTCGAGCTTCTCCCCATCACCGCTGTCGACCAGGTGATAACCGGCAGTAGCGGCGGTCTCGAGGATCAGCGGCACCCTCTCGGCCGGCTTCTCGCCGCTTCTCGGCTCGATGCGCCGCGTCGGAGCACTCTCCTGGACGGACGGACGCTCGCTCTTCCGCGGCGCCGCTTTCGGCGGCGGCCCTCCTGCCGCTGCCTTGGGCCCGGTCTTCGTCCCGGGTCCGCCCTTTGCCGGCGGCAGCCCTTGCTCGTGGCGGCCGCCGCGCGCCTCGGCGCCCCGGCTTTTAGCCGCCGTCACCGATGCGTTCTTCGATCGCCGGTCTTTTTCCTTCACGCGCTGATCCTTGGACTTCGTTCAACCATTCGGCGCAGCCACTCTCGACCGGTTTTCCCGCGCCTTCGCCACATCCGTAGCATGTTCAGCCTGCAAATAGCATCGCCGGTGCTCTTGGCAAAGCCGTTTCCGATTGCGAAGATCGCCGGCAAGAGTGGACGGGAGGACCGGCATGAATATGAGCGGAGAGGAACGTATCGCGGCTGACCGCGACGCGGTTTGGCGTGGCCTGAACGATGCGGACATTCTGAAGCGATGCATTCCCGGCTGCCAGTCTCTTGAATTGATATCGCCGACCGAGCTTGCGGCCGTGGTCAAGATCAAGATCGGCCCCGTTTCCGCATCCTTCAACGGCACGGTCGTTCTGTCGAACCTCAATCCCCCCGCGAGCTACACCATATCCGGCGAGGGCAAGGGCGGAATAGCAGGCTTTGCCAAGGGCGGCGCCGACGTCACGCTACTGGACGAGGGCGCGGAAACCGTGTTGCGCTACGACGTCAAGGCGGAGATCGGCGGCAAGCTTGCCCAGCTCGGCTCGCGCCTCGTCGATTCGACGGCGCGCAAGCTCGCCCAGCAATTCTTCGCGGATTTCAACCTGGCCGTCAGCGGCGAGGCCGAGGCGGCGAGCTGAGGTCTCGCAACGCGTTCAGCAGCGATCTCAGCCTTGCGGCGCAGGCAGGCTCGCTTGCGTCGCCAGTTTCTCAGCCTGGCCGCGTTGCTTTTCTGCCTCGCGATGCCATTTCAGCGCCTCGTTGGCCTCGTTGCGCGCCCGACGCCGATATTTCCCCTGGGTGAACCAGGTCACGGCGGCGCCGAGCACGAGACCGATAATGACGGCGAGAAAGAGAAATACGAAAAACGGAGCCGAGATCGAAAGCACACTGTCGGCGGGATTGAACGGGTTCAACGCAAGGGTTGCCGTCTGCCGGTTGGCTACGCTCAGGACGATCAGCAGGACTCCGAGCGGCACGAAGACGACGATATTGATGAGTTTCTTGAGCATGCACCCGCTCCGACCAGAATGTTAATGCATGTCGCCCGGGAATCTGGGGCGGCTTCGCGACAACGACATGCATAGGAATAATGACATAAAGCGGGCCGTCCTGTTTCGAGGCGGAGAGCCGCACGACGCGCGGATCTCGGCGCCCGCGCGAGAGGCGCCGATTCCTGTGCGCCTCGTTCGTCAGTCGTCTTCGCCGTTATTGTTGTCGTTCATGCCCGGATTGAGCCGCTCACGCAGTTCCTTGCCGGTCTTGAAGAAGGGCACCCACTTTTCTTCGACGAAGACGGAATCGCCGGTGCGTGGGTTGCGGCCTGACCGTGATGGCCGGTTCTTGACCGAGAATGCGCCGAAACCGCGCAGCTCCACCCGATTTCCGGCAGCAAGCGCGTCCGTGATCTCATCGAGTACCGCATTGACGATATTCTCGACATCGCGGTGATAGAGATGCGGATTGCGCGCCGCCACAATCTGCACCAGCTCTGACTTGATCACGTTCGCCCCCTCGGTTTTTTTGCTTGTTTTGTCTGCGTTTGTGCATTCGGGAAGGCTCGCCTGGAGCTACGGCCTCGTGACGCGGCTAGCACACGTGCTTTCCTCATTGCCCTTCAACCTGCCAAACCGAAACAAGACCGTCAAGAAACAACTTGTCCAGGCCGGTCTTTTCGAGGCTCTTCATCGTCGGAAAAGCCTCATATCCCAACGCCTTGACCGATTCGGCCAGGAGCGATCCGAGGCCGAAGGACAGCGTGCCGCTCGGTGCTTCCCAGTCGAGGACGGGAAGGTCCTTCGAGACCTTCCGTTCGGCCAGGAACGCCCGGATTTCATCATCGCCGCCGAGCTCGTCGACGAGTTTGCCTTCCAGCGCCTGCCGCCCGGTGAAGATCCGGCCATCCGCAAGGGCGAGCGCTTCCGGCCGCGGCAGTTTGCGCCGCTCGGCGACCAGATCGACGAACCATCCGTAGCTGTCGTCGATCATTGCCTGAATCATTGCTCTCGCCTCGTCGCTCGGAGGATGAAACGGCGACGGTTCGGCTTTGAGAGGCCTCGATTTTATCGATTCGAGCGACACGCCGAGTTTGTCCATGAGGGTCTTGACCTGCGGATACTGGAAAATGACGCCGATGGAGCCGGTGATCGAGGTCTCCCCGGCAACGATCCGATCGCCGGCAAGGGCGATCAGGTAGCCGGCCGAAGCGGCAAGCGTGCGCACATCCGAGACCACCGGCTTCTTCTCGGCAACCTTGCGGATGGCCTTGTAGATGACTTCGCCGCCATAGGTGGTGCCGCCCGGTGACGAGATCGTCACGATCAGCGCCTTGACGGACTGGTTGTCGGCGATCCGCTCCAGCCGCTCCACCAGCTCCCGGTCGTCCTGAATAAGGCCTGTGACGGCGACGCGCGCGACGTGATCGCGCGCACGCTCCGTTACGTCGCCCCAGCCCGAGAAGGCAAACAGCGCGAGGCCGCCGGCGACGAGGACGGCCACCGCCGCCCAACGCCAGAAGCTCAGCTTTCTGCGCAGGCTGCGGCGGTCGGCAATGGCGAGTTCGTCCATGGGTGTCTCCGATTTTTGGTAAGGGGGTTCTGTCAGTTTCCCACGGAACATGCTATCTGCCTCAGCCGCGGCAAGCTAGGGTAGTCTGCAACGCGGCGCACGGGAATAGGCGCCGGGCCGACGCGAGTTGCTGCATGAAACCCCTTGGGGTTTGACGCGGCATGGAGTAGAGCATGCCCGGCGGAATGGAATATTGCGGCCGGATTGTCTTACAACGCAAAGTTTGCGCCGCTCCATTGCCGGGCGGCAGCAAGATAACCATATTCGCCGTGGCTTACGCCGATGTATGTATATGTGTCCCTCGGACTGCCCGAGGTCAGACGAAACTGACAGGCTCTTGATGCTGAACGAAGCCCGATCCCCCGCAATCTTCGCCGATGTGGGTACGAGCTCTGCCGATGCCTATGCTTCGGCGGCGCGGCATTCGGCGCGCGTAAGGCGCCTGAAAGTCATGCTGCCGCTCATCGCCGGCGCGGTTGCGCTGATCTTCGTCACCGTTTCCTTCGTGCGCGCCTTCCTGCCCGAAGAGCTGCAGCTCGAGACGGCGACGATAGAGAACGGCAAGATCGTCATGCAGAACCCCGCGATCTCCGGCCGCAACAAGCAGGATATCAGCTATTCGATGAAGGCCCAGCGGGCGCTTCAGGATATCGCCAATCCGAACCTGATCACGCTCGAGACCATTCACGCCGAGATGCCGGTCAACGATACGCTGATCGCCACGGTCGATGCGACGAGCGGCATTTACGACCGAGGTGCGAATACGCTCGACATGAACGCACCGTTCACGATTTCCATGAATAATGGGGTCAATGCCGACTTCCAGTCTGCCTATCTGGATATCAATGCCGGCGAAATGGAGACGAAACACCCGATTGCCATCAGCATGAAGGGCGGATCGATCATTGCGCAGAAGCTGCGAATGACAGATAAGGGACGTGTCGTAACATTCGAAGGCATGGTAAGGGTCAATATCGAACCCAGCGCCATTCGCAAAAACGCCAAATAACAGGACCCCAAGAACAGGATCCCCTGCAGCCATGTCGGTCAAACCTGCCGCTCTCTTTAGGATTTCAGCCGCTCTGGCCGTGGCCGGGCTCGGCGCTTCGCTGATTGCTTCCGCCGCCCTCGCGCAGGCAACCTCCAGTCGCATGCAGGGCCTTCAGCTTTCGAACGACCAGCCGATCCAGATCGAGAGCGACAAGCTGGAGATCAAGGATCCGGAGAGCAAGGCAATCTTCACCGGCAATGTGAAGGTCGTCCAGGGCACGACGACGCTGCAGGCCGGCAACATGACCGTCTTCTACAAGGCGGGCGGCGGCTCGGTCACCAGCGGCAACGCCGATATCGATCGGATCGAGGTCAGCAACAAGGTGTTCCTCAGCTCCGGTGCGCAGCAGGCGACGGGCGAAAGCGGCATCGTCAACCTGACCAACCAGACCATCGTGCTCAAGGGCAAGAAGGTCGTGCTGTCGGAAGGCAAGAATGTCTTCGTGGGCTGCCAGTTGAACGTCCAGATGGACACCGGCGAAGCGCAGCTCGACGCCTGCGGCGGCCGCGTACAGATCCAACTCGATCCGCAGTCCCGCAAGACGAACTGACATAGACCCGCTCGTGCAGATTCCTTTCCTCCACAAACGCAAACGGGGCAAAAAGCCGTCGGCGGCAGCGGCAGCTGCCCGCGCGGTCGACAAGGCGCGCTACGACGGCACGCTGATTGCCCGGGGCCTGACGAAGTCCTACCGCTCGCGCCGCGTCGTCAACGGTGTCTCGCTCGTCGTGCGCCGTGGTGAGGCTGTCGGCCTGCTTGGCCCGAACGGCGCAGGCAAGACGACCTGTTTCTATATGATCACCGGCCTGGTGCCGGTGGACGAGGGCTCGATCGAGATCAACGGCAACGACGTCACGACGATGCCCATGTATCGCCGGGCGCGCCTGGGCGTCGGCTACCTGCCGCAGGAGGCCTCGATCTTTCGCGGGCTGACGGTCGAGGATAACATCCGCGCGGTTCTGGAGGTTCACGACGAGAACGTCGACCGCCGCGAGAGCAAGCTCAACGATCTGCTTGGTGAATTTTCGATCACCCACCTGCGCAAATCGCCGGCCATTGCACTTTCGGGCGGCGAACGTCGGCGCCTCGAAATCGCCCGTGCGCTTGCGACCGACCCGACCTTCATGCTGCTCGACGAACCCTTTGCGGGCGTCGACCCGATCTCCGTCGCAGATATCCAGGCGCTTGTGCGCCACCTCACTTCGCGCGGCATCGGCGTCCTCATCACCGACCACAATGTGCGCGAGACGCTGGGGCTGATCGATCGGGCCTATATCATCCATGCCGGCGAAGTGCTGACGCATGGCCGCGCCAACGACATCGTCACCAATCCGGACGTGCGCAGGCTCTATCTCGGCGACAATTTCAGCCTCTGATGCCTGCCGGCGACGTGCATTCCGGCAGAACGGACGACCGCCGGCTGAATCGGCACCTCCGCCGCCGTCCACGCTTGACCAAATTCCAGTAATAAGCAATTTTTGGGCCAACTAAGAAGATGGGCCCGTCCAAGCGGACACGGCTCGGAGAACTCGACGGGAGTTTCACACCAGCATGGCCTTGTCCGCCAGCCTTCATCTGAGACAGTCGCAGTCGCTGGTCATGACGCCGCAGCTGATGCAGTCGATCCAGCTGCTTCAGATGAACCATCTGGAGCTCAGCCATTTCATCGCGCAGGAAGTCGAGAAGAACCCGCTGCTGGAGGTCCAGCCGGCCGATGAGCCAACGATATCGGATCGCGAGGATGCCGGTCCGCATCCGGCGGAGACCGGCGGCGAAACCGACGAGGCGGCAGGTCAGAGCGACCTTTACGACAGCGCCATGTCGAGATCCGGCGAGAGGCTCAGCGAAGGCCTTGACGCCGACTTCGCCAACGTCTTCCCCGACGATACGGCGCCGCAGCGGGCGGATGCGCCCGAGCTTCTCGGCCAATGGAAATCCATGCCGGGTGCCGGCGACGCAGAGGGATACGATCTCGACGATTTCGTTGGCGGCCGCAAGACGTTGAGGGAGACGCTCGCCGAGCAGCTGCCCTTCGCACTCAGCGCTGTCTCCGATCGGCTGATCGCCCGGTATTTCATCGACCAGCTCGATGATGCCGGCTACCTGCACGCCGACCTCGCCGAGACCGCGGAGACGCTGGGCGCGGCAGGCGAGGACGTGGCGCGCGTGCTGCACGTGCTTCAGCAGTTCGATCCGCCGGGCGTCTTCGCGCGCACGCTTGGCGAATGTCTTGCCATTCAGCTGCGCGCCCGCAATCGTCTCGACCCGGCGATGGAAGCGCTCGTGGCCAATCTCGAGCTCCTGGCACGGCGCGATTTCGCAAGCCTCAAGAAGATCTGCGGCGTCGACGAGGAAGACCTGATCGATATGCTCGCCGAGATCCGCAAGCTCGATCCGAAACCGGGCACCAGCTTCGAAACCGGTGTGTTCGAGGCCATCATTCCCGACGTCGTCGTGCGCGCCGCACCCGATGGCGGCTGGCTTGTTGAGCTCAATCCGGATGCCCTGCCCCGGGTTCTCGTCAACCACGACTATTTCACAGAAATATCGCGCTCCAGCCGGAAGAACAGCGGCGAACAGGCCTTTCTCAACGAGTGCCTGCAGAATGCCAACTGGCTGACGCGCAGCCTCGATCAGCGCGCCAGGACGATCATGAAGGTGGCGAGCGAAATCGTCCGGCAGCAGGACGCCTTCCTCATCCACGGCGTCGGCCACCTGCGCCCGCTGAACCTCAGGATCGTCGCGGACGCGATCAAGATGCACGAGTCGACGGTGAGCCGGGTCACCTCCAACAAATACATGCTGACCCCGCGCGGGCTCTTCGAATTGAAATATTTCTTCACGGTCTCGATCGGCTCGGCGGAAAACGGCGATGCACATTCGGCCGAGTCCGTGCGCCATCGCATCCGCACGATGATCAATCAGGAAAGCGCCGATGCCGTGCTCTCGGACGACGACATCGTCGACGTCCTCAAGCAGGCCGGCGTCGATATCGCCAGACGCACCGTCGCAAAATATCGCGAGGCGATGAGCATCCCCTCCTCCGTCCAGCGCCGCCGCGAGAAGCGGGCGCTGGCCAAGGCCGCGGGATTCTGAGCGCTGCCGGCAGGCCGCAAGCGCGTAAGCCGGGTTGCGCTTTGGGCTCTGGCCGGCGGAACCGCCGGGGCCTGATGAACGTTTAATTCCACGACGCGCAATTGACTCTCCGCGGTACAGCGGATATGAGGCCGCCGCGCTTGCCTGAGATAGAACTCCGCGAGGCAGCGCGCGCTCACGATTTCGGTCGTTCAGGACTCCGGTCGCTGAAGTGCTTGGATGACGGGAGCGCTTGGAATAGACTGGGCACGCAATTCACGAACAAGAGAGGAAACTCCATGAGTGTGCGTGTATCCGGTAAACATATGGAAATCGGCGATTCGTTTCGCGTCCGCATCGGCGAGCAGATCGAGCAGGCCGTAACCAAATATTTCGACGGAGGATATTCGAGCCAGGTCACTGTGGAAAAGTCAGGGTCGCGATTCAGCGCCGACTGCAAGCTTCATCTCGATACGGGCGTGGTATTGCAGGCAAACGGCCAGGCGAACGAACCACAGTCAGCCTTCGACGCGGCTTCGGAGCGCATCGAGAAGCGGCTCCGGCGCTACAAACGCAAGCTCAAGGACCATCACAACGGCAACGGGCAGAATTCCACCGAGGTGGCCTATCGAGTGATGGACTCGGTGCCCTTCGAGGACGAGGAAGTTCCCGACGATTATGCACCGACGATCGTTGCCGAAACTACGAAACAGTTGAGAACAATGTCCGTCGCCAACGCCGTTATGGCCTTGGACATGACGGATGAACCGGTGCTGATGTTCCGCAGCCCCGGCAAGGATGACCTGAACATCGTCTATCGGCGCAACGATGGGAATATTGGCTGGATCGACGCCGCCAATATCAAGGCATGAGTGGGGATGGGGGAAGCCAGCCGGACTGGCGTCCCCCGTCTTTCCGATCAGCGGGACGGCGGAAAGGCTCGACTTTTCTGTGCATTCGAACCGCCAAGACAAAGATGGGTAGAGCCATCACGGCGCATTTGTGATGAGATTGCCAGGCTCTAACCGGCGAACGAGGATAAAAGAATGGCATTGGCAGGCTTGCTGCATCAAAATGCGATCATCCCGGCCATGAGGGCCAACTCGAAGAAGCAACTCCTTCAGGAATTGGCGGCAAAAGCATCGAAGCTCACCGGTCTGCCGGAGCGGGAGATTTTCGACGTCATCCTGCAGCGAGAACGACTCGGCTCGACCGGTGTGGGCAACGGCATCGCCATCCCGCACGGCAAGCTCAGCAATCTTCCGTCGATCGTCGGCATCTTTGCGCGGCTCGATGCGCCGGTCGATTTCGAGGCCTTGGACGACCAGCCGGTCGACCTCGTCTTTCTGCTGCTTGCACCGGAAGGTGCCGGCGCCGACCACCTGAAGGCGCTCTCGCGCATCGCGCGCGTGCTGCGCGACCATGACATGGTGTCGCGTATCCGAGCGAGCGACTCGGCAAGCGCGATCTACACGCTGCTTAGCGACGACACGACCTCGCACGCTGCCTGAATATCTTCTGCCTGCCGCCTACCGGAGCCGGTTGGAAGAGCATGCGGCAATTCGAACAACGCCGAAGGGCCGTGCACCTTGCAGAGTGCGCGGCCCTTCGCAAATCGCATTCATGCGCCGTCAGATCACGATGTTTTTAGGTCGGGTCGACCTACTGCATGTTTCCTTTAATCGTATCCGATTAAAGGACAAAAACATTGCAGCAGATCAAAGTGTTACAGCGACCTTTGCGCGTCTGATAAGACGCGCGGCGCTGTAAAAACATGAACGTGATCGTTTCCAAGAAGTTGAGACGCGGGATGCGGGCGGAAAACCGCACACACCTTTCCTCATCCCGCTCTAAGCAGCAGGCGTCTCGCTTTCAGAGGTGGCTGCTTTCGGGCCGCCCTTGGCAACGCCGACCATCGCCGGGCGCAGGACGCGCTCGCCGATCGTGTATCCTGCCTGGACCACCTGGACGACCGTGTTGTTCGGAACCTCGGTGTTCGGGACCTCGAACATGGCCTGGTGGAAATTCGGATCGAACTTCTGGCCGGTGGGGTCCAGCTGCTTCACGCCGTGACGCTCGAGCGCCGCAAGCATCGACCGCTCGGTCATTTCCACGCCCTCGATGAGTGCTTTCAGGCCGGCATCGCCCGCCTCCCTGGCGTCGGCCGGAATCGCATCCAGCGCGCGGCGCAGGTTGTCGGAGACCGCCAGCATGTCGCGCGCGAAGCCCGCGACGGAATAGGACTTCGCGTCCTTCACATCACGTTCGGTGCGCCGGCGCAGATTGTCCATCTCCGCAGCAAGGCGAAGATATTTGTCGCGCAGTTCCGCACTCTCGGCCCTGGCAAGCTCAAGCGGATCCGGCGCGGTCGTGGAAGCATCCGCCTCCGGCTTTTCCGCGGCTTGCGGCTCAGCGGCTGTTTCGAATTCTTCAGGCGCCGCGGCCTCGGGTCCGTTCTTGTTCGTTTCGTCGGTCATGACGTTCTCCGAATTTCTGTCTTTTGCTGTGTTCGGCATCATCAAACCAGCGGAAGTCGCTTTGCTTGAACGTACTGTTGCCTGGATTTGAAGCCCGATATCGATGTTTGGGCCCGAAAAATCAAGGGTCGATTGCTTCATCGATCAAAAGGATTCGCTCAGCGCGACAGCCGCGACATGAGCTGGGCGGTGTAATCGACCATGGGAACGATGCGGGAATAGTTGAGCCGGGTCGGCCCGATGACACCGACCGCGCCGACGATGCGGTCGTCGCTGTCGCGGTAGGGAGCGACGATCAGCGAGGAACCGGAAAGCGAAAACAGCTTGTTTTCGGAACCGATGAAGATGCGCACGCCCGGGCCGCTCTCGGCGAGGTTGAGGATCTCGATCAGGCTGTCCTTCTTTTCGAGGTCATCGAAGAGCATACGCAGCCGCTCGATGTCGTCCGTCCCTTCCAATCCTTCGAGCAGATTGGCGCGGCCCCTGACGATCAGCCGCGCCGGCTGGCCGTCGCCCTCGCTTCCGGACCAGATCGCTAGCCCACGCTCGACCAGGTCCTGCGAGAGCGCGTCGAGCTCGCCGCGCACCGTCTCCTTGACCTTTTCCAGTTGCGTCCGCAATTCGGGAATCGTCTGACCGGCAAGGTGAGCGTTGACGAAGTTCGCCGCTTCGGTGAGCTGGGCGCTGGTGATCCCGGCGGGCAGCTCGATGATGCGGTTCTCCACCTGATCGTGCTCGCCGACGAGCACCGCCAGCGCCTTGGTCGGCGCCAGCCGGATAAACTCGACATGCTTGAGGACGGGATCGCTCTTGGTGGTGATTACGAGACCTGCGCCGCGCGACATGCCGGACAGCATCTGGCTCGCCTCGGTAAGAAGGTTTTCGACCGACCTGTCCCGATTTCCCGGGTGAACCTGCCTTTCGATCGAGGCGCGTTCCTCCGGCGAGAGATTGCCCACCTGCATGAAGGCGTCCACGAAGAAGCGCAGGCCCAGCTGCGTCGGAAGCCGGCCGGCGCTGACATGGGGGGAATAGATCAGGCCCAGATCCTCGAGGTCGCTCATCACGTTGCGAACCGAGGCCGGCGACAGCGACACCGGCAACAGCCGCGAGAGATTGCGCGAGCCCAGCGGCTCCCCGCTTTCCAGATAGCTCTCGACAATGCGGCGGAAGATCTCGCCGGAGCGCTCGTCCAGCGCCGATGCGATCCCCTTCGTTCCAGGGTTGCGCAGTACCATGTCACTCCGTGATCAGTATTCTGTGTCCGGAAAGAATATAGTGATCCGCGCGGGGAATGGCAAAAGGGAAAAATCACTGCGAAGCTTCGACATCAAGCGGTTCCCTTTGCCTACGCCATGATCTAGAAGGCTCACGAAAGCGCCGCGCGTCTTCAGACGCGCAAAGGCCGCTGGAGCACTTTGAATTCTGCATGTTCTTGTCCTTGAACCGAACAGGACCCAAGGAAGCATGCAGTCGGGATCGACAGGAGTTGACGATGCGGCCATCCGGTAGAAAAACCGACCAAATGCGCAAGGTCTCGTTCGAGCGCAGTTTCTCCAAGCATGCGGAAGGATCCTGCCTGGTACGCTTCGGCGACACGCATGTTCTGTGCACCGCGAGCCTGGAGGAAAAAGTTCCGGCTTGGCTGCGCAACGGCGGCAAAGGCTGGATCACCGCGGAATATGGCATGCTGCCGCGGGCGACCGGCGAGCGCATGAGGCGCGAGGCGGCGACCGGCAAGCAGAGCGGCCGCACGCAGGAGATCCAGAGGCTGATCGGGCGGTCGCTCAGAGCCGTCGTCGATCTTCCGGCGCTCGGCGAACGTCAGATCTCGATCGACTGCGACGTGATTCAGGCCGACGGCGGCACGCGCACCGCGTCGATCACCGGCGCCTGGATCGCCCTCCACGACTGTTTGAAGTGGATGGAGGCGCGCAACATGGTCAAGCTGGAGAAGGTCTTGAAAGATCATGTGGCCGCCATTTCCTGCGGCATCTTCGCCAATCAGCCGGTTATCGACCTCGATTATCTGGAAGACTCGGCTGCGGAGACGGATGCCAATTTCGTGATGACGGGCAGCGGCGGCCTGGTCGAGATCCAGGGAACGGCGGAAGGCAAGCCCTTCAGCGAAGAAGAATTCGCAAGCCTGATGCTGCTCGCCAAGAACGGCATTGCCGAACTCGTCGAAATGCAGAAGCAGGCGATAGCAGGCTAGATCACGATGTTTTTAGGTCGGGTCGACCTAAAACATGAACGTGATCGGAACCAAGAAGTTGAGAAGCGGGATGCGGGCGGAAAAGCGCGCGCACTTTTCCTCATCCCGCTCTAGACCGCTCTCTGCTTCACTGAAGCAGTGAGATGATCTAACGCTTCGACAATACGCACTTCCGGACGGAACACCGTCACGGCTTTTCCGGAAGTGCTCTGGATCACTTGAGAGGAACAGGTCCGGTGCCGACATTCGAAGGCATTCTGGAGACCGCGCTTTACGCGGACGATCTCGACGAGGCCGAGGCCTTCTACGGAACGGTCCTCGGCCTTGAAAGGATCACCCGCGCCGGCAGCCGCCATGTCTTCTTCCGTTGCGGCGATGGCGTGCTCCTGATCTTCAACCCCGCGGAGACGGTGAAGCCGCCTGCACCGGGCGCACTTCCCGTGCCTCCGCACGGGACGAAGGGCAACGGGCACATGTGCTTCCGGGTCGCCGCCGAGGCGCTCGACGGCTGGAAGGCGAAACTGGAGGCGGCCGGGGTCGAGATCGAGGCGGATATCCGCTGGCCGAACGGCGCCCGCTCCTTCTATTTCCGCGATCCGGCCGGCAACAGCCTGGAATGCGCGGAAGCGGGCCTCTGGGCCAAGGATTGATTTCGGCAGTATCTGAACGGAACGGAATAGATGCGCAGACTGATCGACAAGACGCTCGTCGTCGCGAGCCATAATGCCGGCAAGATCCGTGAGATCCGCGATCTCATCGGGCCGCTCGGCTTCGAAGCGAAATCGGCAGCCGATCTCAATTTCGTCGAGCCGGATGAGACCGGCACGACCTTCGAGGAGAACGCGACCATCAAGGCGCTCGCCTCGGCCAAGGCCTCGGGACTGCCGGCGCTTTCGGACGATTCCGGCCTTGCCGTCGACGCGCTCGGCGGCGCCCCCGGGGTCTACACGGCCAACTGGGCCGAACGTGAGGACGGCAGCCGCGACTTCCAGATGGCCATGGAGAAGGTCGAAGAGGCGCTCCGCGCCAAGGGTGCGGTGAAGCCCGAAAGCCGTACCGCACGCTTCGTGTCCGTTCTCTGCCTTGCCTGGCCGGACGGGCATGTCGAGCTCTTTCGCGGCGAGGTCGAGGGTTATGTCGTCTGGCCGCCGCGCGGCACCAGCGGCTTCGGCTACGATCCGGTCTTCCAACCGAAGGGCTACGACACCACATTCGGCGAAATGAGTGCGGAGGAGAAGCATGGCTGGAAGCCGGGCGATTCCGAGGCCCTGTCGCACCGCGCCCGCGCATTCAAGCTGTTCGCCGAAACCTGTCTCGGCGCCTGAGTAGGAAGACAATGCAGATAGCCCCGCTTTCAGCGATCGGTGACGGCATGGACCCCGGTTTCGGGGTCTATGTGCACTGGCCCTTCTGCGCGGCGAAATGCCCCTATTGCGACTTCAATAGCCATGTGCGCCATCAGCCGGTGGATCAGCCTCGCTTCGTCGCCGCATTCCTGAAGGAAATGGCCGCGGTGCGCGCGCTTTCCGGTCCGAGAACCGTCACCAGCATTTTCATGGGCGGGGGTACCCCGTCTCTGATGGACCCTCGGACGGTGGAGGCGATCCTCGACGGCATTGCCCGGCAGTGGCACGTGCCTGATGGCATCGAGATCACCATGGAGGCGAACCCGTCCAGCGTCGAGGCGACGCGCTTCCGCGGCTATCGGGCGGCCGGCGTCAACCGCGTCTCGCTCGGCGTACAGGCTCTCAACGACCGTGACCTCAAATTTCTCGGACGGCTGCACGATGTCGAGAATGCGCTGAAGGCGATACGGCTCGCGCGCGAGATCTTTCCGCGCATGTCCTTCGACCTTATCTATGCGCGGCCGAACCAGACGGTCGAGGAATGGGAGCGGGAGCTGAAGGAGGCGGTTTCCTACGCCGTCGATCATCTGTCGCTCTACCAGCTTACCATCGAGGAAGGGACGCCCTTCTACGGCCTGCACAAGGCAGGGAAACTCGTCGTTCCGGATGGCGAGCAGTCGGCGGTTCTCTACGAGGCCACGCAGGAGATCACCGCTGATATCGGCATGCCGGCCTATGAGGTCTCCAATCATGCCCGGCCGGGGGCCGAGAGCCGGCACAACCTCACCTATTGGCGCTACGGCGACTATGCGGGCATCGGCCCCGGCGCCCACGGGCGGCTGGCGATCGGATCAGGCAAGATCGCGACCGCAACCGAGCGCAACCCGGAGGCATGGCTGCAACGCGTCGAAGAGTGCGGCGAAGGCCTGGTCGAGCGGGAACTGCTCGATTTCGAGGCGCAGGCCGATGAGCTTTTGCTGATGGGGTTGAGGCTGCGCGAAGGCGTCGATCTCGCCCGCTGGCAGACCCTCTCGGGCCGCGATCCGGATCCGGCCCGGGAAGAATTCCTGATCGAGCATGGTTTCATCGAGCGGATCGGCAATTCTCGGCTGCGCTGCACGCCCGCCGGAATGCTGATCCTCGACGCCGTGGTGGCCGACCTCGCCTGCTGATCGCGGGCCGAGCGGCTCAGCCGCCTTCCTTCACCGGTGCGACGATCCCCCAGGTAACTCCAAAGGGATCCCGGAGCTGGCCGTAATGGTCGCCCCAGAATGCGATCTCCAGCGGCATCGTCACCTCTGCGCCGGCCTCCACCGCCCGATTCCACCAGAAATCAGCGTCGTCGACGACGAGGTGCAGCACGAAGCCCTCCGGCGGCTTCCAGGGATGGCCGAATTCCGGGAAAGGATCGTTCAGCATCAATGCGCCGCCATTGATCGTCAGGTGGCAGTGGATGAGGCGCTTTCCATCCTGGGCATGTTTGCGGTCCTCCTCCTTGGCGCCGAAAGCGCGGACATAGAAGGCCGCCGCCGCATCTGCATCCTCCACGTTGAGATAGGCGATGACGCCGGGCATGGGCGGGCGCGACGGCGCTTGCCAGTCGACCTCGGACCGGGGATCGAGATCGATCGCCGCCTTGAAGCTTCCGTCCATGTAGAAGGGGACGGATTCGTGCTGATGGGCGATCTTCCATCCCCTGTCGGTGCGTGTCAGGCCCAAGGTCAGGCGATACCAGAGCGCCGCCTTCTGGCCATCGTGCTTCTCGCCGGAAAGATGCGTCAGCGCAGTGGCGAAGGCGACGTCGCCGCTCACCGAAACGTCGAGCTCCTCGAGGGTGAAGCCGAGCGGCCCTTTCCACGTGGAAAACCACTGCTCAAGGCCGCCGGCATCTGCGTCGGAAGCCTTGAGGGGGGGCGCCAGCGAAAAGACGAGGCAATCTTCCGTGCCGTGGGCGAGGACGCGGGCGGCATCCTTCCGGCGCAGCGCCTCCGCCCAGTCCCCGATTACCTCCTCGATCTCCGCAACGGCCGCATTCCTGCTCTCGGTAATGGTCATGACCCGGTCCTCCTCTCAGAGTTTCGCAACGAGCGTCGCAAGCTGATCGGCGCATTGGCCCCAGCCCTCGTGGAAGCCCATCTTCTCATGGGCATCGCGGTCCTCGACGCTCCAATGGAGCGCGCGGGCCGTATAGCGGGTCTTGCCGCCCTCGTTCTCGAAGGTCATGACCGCCGTCATGAACGGCTTCTCGGACGGCTTCCAGGCTTCCGTAAAGGCATCGGTGACGACGATCTTCTCGTTCGGCACGACTTCCAGATAGACGCCCTGATTAGGATAGAGTTCACCCTCGGGCGAACGCATGACAAAGCGGTTGGTGCCGCCCGCCCTGACGTCGAGCTCCGCTTCCGTGATCGTCCACGGCAGAGGAGCGAACCACTGCTTCAGAAGCTCGGCTTCCGTGAAGGCCCGGTAGACCTTCTCGCGCGGGGCATCGATCAGCCGTGTCAGAACCAGTTCGCGTTCGCCGCCGGAATTGGTGTCGGTCGCTGCAGTCATTTTCGAAATCCTCCATGTTGGTTCATTCCAAGGACGAAGGAGGATGCCGCCTGCCGACAGGGGCCAGAAAAAATTTATCGCTTTTCTTCTTCCGCGACCGTCGCCGGCTCGGCCGCGAGGTGATCGAGCTGCATGCGGATATAGGCCGCTTCGGACGCGTTGGTGGCCAGTGCGATCGCCCGGTCGAAGGCGGTGCGCGCCTCGCATGCCCGGCCGAGCTGCTTCAAAAGGCCGCCGCGCAGGCCGTGATAATAGAAATAGCCGGAAAGCCTCTCCCCAAGGGGCTCCACCATCGCCAGTGCGGCCTCCGGTCCCTCGCGTTTCGAGACCGCGACCGCGCGATTGAGCGTGACGACCGGCGAGGGCTGCAGGCGCTCGAGCGCCTGGTAGAGGAGGTCGATCTCCTCCCAATCCGTCTGCTCCGGACGTTCGGCGCGGGCATGCAGGGCCGCGATTGCTGCCTGTATCTGGTAGGGACCGGGGCGGCGATGGCGCATTGCTTTGTCGATCATCGCCAGCGCCTCGGTGATCATCGGCCGGCTCCAGAGCCGCCGATCCTGATCTTCGAGCAGGACGACGGCACCATTGGCATCGAAGCGCGCGCGGGCGCGCGAATGCTGGAGCAGCAGAAGCGCCGTCAGCCCCATCATTTCCGGCTCGGCGGGAAACAGCCGCAGCAGCAGCCGCGACAGGCGGATCGCCTCGTCGCAAAGATCGGCGGAGACGCCCTCGGGGCCGTTCATCGCCGAATAGCCCTCGTTGAAGACAAGGTAGATCATCGTCGCGACCGCTGCGAGCCGCTCGGCGCGATCGACGGCATCGGGTGTCTCGAACGGGATGCCGGCGGCTGCGACGCGGGCCTTGGCGCGGGTGATGCGCTGCTCCATCGCCGCTTCGCTGACGAGAAAGGCACGGGCGATCTGCCTGACGGAGAGCCCCGATACGATGCGCAGTGCAAGCGCGATCTGCTGGGTTGCCGGAAGCGCCGGGTTGCTGCAGACGAAGAGCAGCCGCAGGATGTCGTCGCGGTAATGCGCCCCGTCGAGGCGATCGGCGAGTTCACTCTCCCGGTCGTCGAGATCGGAGAGCAGTTCCTCCGGCGGCAGTGCCGTCTCGCGCGACTGCCGCCGCACCTTGTCGATGCCGCTGTTGCGGCCGACGAAGATGAGCCAGGCGGCGGGATCGCGCGGCGGACCGGTGCGGGGCCAGTTTTTCAGCGCACGGATACAGGCCTCCTGGAACGCCTCCTCCGCCAGATCGAGATTGCGAAAGTAACGCAGCAGCGCACCCATTGCCTGCGGCCGCGCGGAAACAAGAGCAAGATCGATCCAGCCTGTGTCGGTCATGAGGGCAGCTCACCGGGTTTATAAAGCGCGAGCGGCCGGACCTCGTAGGAGCCCGTGCTCGGATTGGCGTTACTCAGATCGCGCGCGAAGTCGAGCGCCTCATCCAGCGAGGCGCAATCGATCAGATAGAAGCCGAGCAACTGTTCCTTGGTCTCGGCGAAGGGGCCGTCCATGACGATCGTCTCGCCGGCGCTGTGGCGCAGCGTCGCCGCCGCCGTCGTCGGCACCAGGCGCGCGACGGGCCCCAGCTTGCCCGCTTCGACATATTTGCGTTGGACGGCGCTCAGATCACGCATGACCCTCTCGTCCTCCTCCTTGCTCCAGGCACTGGTGACGCTTTCATCGTTGTAGCAAAGCACGGCGTAAAGCATTGAAAATCTCCGCTCTGGTCTGAAGACGAATGGCGCTATTGATAGCCGACAAGCGGGGCGAAAAAAACGCTCAACAAAAAAGCCCGGCGGACCGGGCTTTCGTAACGTCGGGCTTTCCTGCCTCTATTCGTTGATCAGTCGCTTCAAAAGCTCGATCTCGTGGCTGAGCTTGGTGTCGGCAGAAATCAGTTCCTCGATCTTGCGCACAGCATGGAGCACGGTCGTGTGGTCGCGCCCGCCGAAGCGGCGGCCGATCTCGGGGAAGGAGCGCGGGGTCAGTGTCTTCGACAGATACATGGCGATCTGGCGCGGCTTGACGATGACGCGGGTGCGGCGGTTGGAGACCAGCTCCTGACGCGAGACATTGTAATGCTTGGCGACGACGCGCTGGATATCTTCGATGCGGACGCGGCGCGGTTCCCCGGCATTGACGAGATGGCCGAGCAGTTCGTCGACCCGCTCGATCGAAAGCTGCGGCTCGAAGGAGCGGCGGAAGAGAAGCTGATTGAAGGCGCCCTCGAGTTCGCGGCCGCTGGCTGTCACGTTGCGGGCGACATGGCTCAGTATCTCGAGCGGAATCTCGAGCGAGGCATCGTCCTGGCGCGCCGCTTCGAGACGACGCTTCAGCATTTCCAGGCGCATCTCGTAGTCCGGCCCTTCCATCTCGATCGCCACGCCGCCTTGCAGGCGCGAGCGAACGCGGCTGTCGAGCGATTCCAGCTCCCAGGGTGCACGGTCCGCGGCGACGACCACCTGCTTGGCGGAGTCGAGCAGCATGTTCAACAGATGGCAGAACTCGTGCTGGATCGACTTGCCCTGCAGGAACTGCATGTCGTCGATAATGAGAAGGTCGATGTTGCGAAGCGATTCCTTCAGCGACAGCGCGTCATTGTCGCGGATCGCCGTTGCGAAACGCCACATGAAATATTCGGCCGTCAGATAGACGACGCGTGGCGCGCGCGCACTCTGGAGGGCCGCGAGAGCGATCGCCTGCAGAAGATGCGTCTTGCCGAGACCAACGCTCGAATGGATGAAAAGCGGATTGAAGCGCACGGCGCCGGCGCCGGCCTCGGCAATCGTACGCGCTGCCGCGAGCGCGACCCGGTTCGACGAGCCCTCTACGAAACTATCGAAACCGTAGCGCTGATCGAGCGGCGAGCCGAAAAGCGGCGCCTGGACGGGTCTCGCCGGAGCTGCCGCAACCGCAGCGGCGGCAATTGCCACGGTGGGGGCCGCCGAACGGCGGGAGGGAGGGACGACCGCCGCTTCGGCAGCCGCGGCAACGCTCTCTTCAGGAGCCGTCGGGCGATGACCGCGGGTCGCGGTGCGCACGAGGATCTCCACCTTCAGTATCTCGCTGTCCTCCTGCTGGACGAGCGTGGTGATCAGATCGAGATAGCGATTATTGATCCAGGACTTCAGAAAAGTCGTCGGGACCGAGAGGCGCACGACGCTTTTCGACACTGAATGGAGCTTGAGGCGTCCAAACCAACTTGCGAAGACATCCGGACCGACCTGGGCTTTCAAGCGCGCACTTACCCGCTCAAACAGTGCGTCATGCCGCATGTCGTGTTTTTCCCCCGCCGCCTGAGACTGATTGCTTCCGGCCTGAAAACCTCCAGGTGCCGTCGCCAAATTCATCCGCATCTTGCCGCCTTCCAATTTCATTATTCCGATGCCGTCATTTCTGGCGGCCTCATCTTTTATGCCCGCCCGCCACGGCCGCTCGAAAGCCATGCCGCGTCAGCCGGACGCTCTGATACGCACCGAACCGGGCTCCTCATATCCCGCCACGGCACGCTGCGCTCATTCGCTTGCCTTCGCCTCAAGCAAATGTCCCCTCGCACTTCGCCTTACCGATTCTGCACGGCTCTTTTCAAGCCGACCGGAACCGTTTTTCCTCGTTGCCGGCTGACCGCACCCTCGTACGTAGCGGACAGCCCGAGCCTCCTTCTTCCTGCTCCAACGCATTCACAAGGCTAAGCCCTGCCGGCAACCACAAGACGAAACGTCCTCGCTCCGGTGCGAAGGCTCGCCCGGTTTTATCGTCTCGACTTGTTTGATTGATCGACGTGGAATTAACCCCGCCACAGGCGACGGAAAGCCCAAAGTCACCCCGATTGGAATGACCCTTAAACTTCCTCGTACAGATGTAATCTGTGTCCCCTGTGGAAGGCATTTAGGCAGGATCGCCCGGCAAGATCAATCGCGTTTTTTACCCGCCCGTAAGCGTCGACAGTTGACTCTCGTGCCGGGTTTTGCATCCCGCTCCCCGAGTCCGGCGAGAATCCCTGTTGAATCAAGGGTTTTGTTTTTTGCGTTCTTGCTTAGCTGGCGAAAAAGAAAAAAAATAAAAAATGGCTTGACTCACTTCGGACTCAATCCGCCCGCCCCGCCAGACCACATTTTTGCCGCAACCTCTCATAAGCTATTGAAAAGCTTAGAATTTTTTTGTCACGGGATTGACACGAGCGTGGCAAGGTCAATCGCGCAGGCCGTTGGCGGCGGCACGAATCGGAAAAGCCCGGCGAAAACGCCGGGCACTTCATCAACAGCTTTTTTCTTAGCCGGGTTAGGCCGAAAGGCTCTTCACGCGCTGCGCCAGTCGCGAGACCTTACGCGATGCCGTGTTGGAATGCATTACGCCCTTCGTGGCGGCGCGCATCAGCTCCGGCTGTGCCGCCTTCAGGGCGGCGGCTGCGAGTGCCTGATCGCCGGAAGCGATCGCCTCTTCGACCTTGCGGACGAAGCTGCGGATGCGCGAACGACGGGCCTTGTTCACTGCGGTACGGCGTGCGATCTTGCGGGTCGCCTTTTTCGCCGAAGTTGTATTGGCCATTGATGCCTCTCTTCGAAAACTGACATGGACTCCGCCTCGCCGTGCCGGGTCACTGCGACCTGTCATACAAGCAATTCGGGAGTATTATCGGAAAGCCTCGAACGAGGGCGTTCCAAACTGAGGGCGGCGTATAAAGGGAAACCGCCCGCACGTCAACGCGCAATTTGAGAAAACCGAGTCCTGTCCATGGCTCATCTGTGTTTGAATTCGGCTTTGCGCTTGGCGACGAAGGCGGCCATGCCCTCTTTCTGGTCCTCCGTTGCGAAAAGCGACTGGAAGAGCCGCCGCTCGAAGCGCAGGCCCTCGGCGAGCGTCAGTTCCAGAGAGCGGTTGACGGCCTCCTTGGCCATCATCGCCGCCGGCAGCGAGAATGACGCGATCTTCTCCGCGGCGCCGAGCGCCTCCTCCAGGAGCCTGTCCGGAGCCACCACGCGCGAAACCAGCCCGGAGCGCTCCGCCTCCGCCGCGTCCATCATGCGGCCGGTGAGAATGAGGTCCATGGCCTTCGCCTTGCCGACTGCGCGGGTCAGGCGCTGCGATCCACCCATGCCGGGAATGACGCCAAGCGTAATCTCCGGCTGGCCGAACTTCGCCGTTTCGGAGGCGATGATGAAGTCGCACATCATGGCGAGCTCGCAGCCACCGCCGAGCGCGAAACCGGATACGGCGGCGATCATCGGTTTGCGGGCGTTCGCGACATGCTCCCAGCCGCCAAGGAAATCGGCGAGGTAACCGTCGACGAAATCGAGCCCCTGCATCTCCTTGATGTCGGCGCCGGCGGCAAAGGCCTTCTCGGAGCCGGCAAGGACGATGGCGCCGACGGCCCTGTCGGCGTCGAAGGCCTTCAGCGCGGCATCGAGCTCGCGCATCAGCACCGCATTCAGCGCATTGAGCGCCTGCGGACGGTTGAGCGTGATCAGGCCCACGCGGCCCTGCGTTTCGACCAGCAACGTCTCGTAACTCATTCCCCATCTCCTTCACGCGTTGTCGGAAGATTGAAGAGCGGAATGTGCCATGCCGCCCTATTTCTGGCAGTGCGGACAGTAAAAAGTCGAACGTCCCGCCTGTACTATGCGGGCGACCGTACCGTGGCAGCCGGGCGTGCGGCAAGCCTCGCCTTCCCTGTCATAGACGGAGAAGCTGTGCTGGAAATAGCCGAGACTGCCGTCCGCCTGAATGTGATCCTTGAGCGAGGAGCCGCCGGCGGCGATCGCATCGGCAATCACGGCGCGGATCCTTTCCGTCAGCGCGATCAGCGCCTGTTTCGGGCGGCCCCGCTTGTCGACGAGCGTGCCTGCCGACCTTTTCGGCGAGAGGCCCGAGCGCCACAGCGCCTCGCAAACATAGATATTTCCGAGCCCCGCGATCGTCCTCTGGTCGAGAAGAGCGGCTTTCAGCGGCTGGATCTTGCCGGCGAAACGGGTGGCGAGATAGGCGGCATCGAGGGCATTGCCGGTCGGCTCCTCGCCGAGGCCGCGGAGGAAGACGTGGTCGGCGAGCGCAGAGCGCCGTGCCAGATCCATGAAACCGAAGCGACGCGGATCGTTATAGATCACCCGTGCCGGCCCGGAGCCGCCATCGAGATGGAAGACGACATGATCGTGCTTCTCGTCCTTGCCGCGCGGGTGGTGGAAAGCGCCGGGCGTGGCCGGATCCGCACCAGCCTCTATCGGGCCCTTCTCGATCCGGAACGAGCCGGACATGCCGAGATGGGCGATGATGACGTCGCCGCCCTCGAGCTCGATCATCAGATATTTGGCGCGCCGCGAGAGGGCGATGATCCGGCGGCCCGCGACCGCGTTCGCGAAATTCTCGGGGAACGGAAAGCGCAGATCCGGCCGGCGCAACTCCGCCCGCACCAGAAGCGCACCCTCCATCGTCGGCGCCAGTCCGCGCTTGACCGTTTCCACCTCGGGCAATTCCGGCATCGGCCGTGTTCCTTCATCCTTTATTCATCGCACCCGCCCGCGTGAGCGGCACGCCATTCCCATGACGCCGCCGATAGCCTATATCCCGCTCCATCCGGCAGCCGGTCGCCTCTCGCTCAGATAGCGTGCACGGAGCGATTTCGCTATGGTGCCGGCAAAATTCGTTGAAGTGGAGTTTCGTATGGCGGATGAGCGCGTATCGGCGAGGGGCGGAATGGAGACCTCATTCGGTTTCCGCGAAGTCGGCACGGGCGAGAAGCAGCCGCTCGTCAACGACGTCTTCCACAAGGTCGCCAAACGCTACGACATCATGAACGACGTGATGTCGGCCGGGCTGCACCGGGTCTGGAAGGATGCGATGATCGCGGCGCTCAACCCGCCGGGCCGCGAGGACTATCGGGTTCTCGACGTCGCCGGCGGCACCGGTGACATCGCCTTCCGCATCGTCGAGCGCTCCGGGCGCAAGGCCCATGCGACCGTGCTCGACATCAACGGCTCGATGCTCTCGGTCGGCGCCGAGCGCGCCCGCAAGAAGGGGATCGAAGCCAATCTCGACTTCGTCGAGGCCAACGCCGAAGACCTGCCCTTCGCGGCGAATTCCTTCGACGCCTACACGATCGCCTTCGGCATCCGCAACGTGCCGCGCATAGAGGTCGCGCTCAAGGAGGCCTACCGCGTGCTGAAGCGCGGCGGCCGGCTGCTCGTGCTCGAATTCTCCGAAGTGGAAATGCCGCTGCTCGACCGCTTCTACGATGCCTGGTCCTTCAATGCGATTCCGAAATTCGGAAAGCTCATCACCGGCGACGATGCGCCCTACCAGTATCTGGTGGAATCGATCCGCAAGTTTCCGAACCAGCGTGATTTCGCCGCCATGATCCGCGATGCCGGCTTCGCGCGCGTCTCCTTCACCAATTATACCGGCGGCATCGCAGCGCTGCATTCCGGCTGGAAAATCTGAGCGCATGAGCACTCCCGGAGCATATTTCCGTCTCATACGGATCGGCTGGGTCCTTGCGCGCGAGAATGCGTTTGCGGCAGTCCCCTCCGAACACCTGCCCCCGCTCGCACGCTTCGTCCAGAAGCTCGCCGGCCTGCTTGCCAGCCGCGAGGCCCGGCTCGGTGCGCGCAGCGGCCGCCTCGCCCGGGCGGTGGAACGGCTCGGCCCTTCCTATGTCAAGATCGGCCAGTTTCTGGCGACGCGCCCGGACGTGGTCGGCGCCGAACTTGCCGCCGACCTGTCGCTGCTCCAGGACCGCATGGCCACCTTTCCGGAGAGCGCATCCAGGGCGGCGATAGAGGCGTCTCTCGGGCGCCCCGTCGGTGAGCTCTTCCTCGAATTCTCCGAACCGATCGCAGCCGCATCGATCGCCCAGGTCCATCCCGCCGTGGTCATGCGCGACGGCACGCGCGAAAGGGTGGCCGTCAAGGTCATCCGCCCGGGGGTGCGCCAGCGCTTCGTGGCCGACATCGAGGCCATGTACCTGGTCTCGCGCATGCAGGAGCGATTCCTGCCCTATACGCGCCGCCTGAGGCCGGTCGAAGTGACGAAGACGCTGGAGCAGACGACCAAGGTCGAAATGGACCTGAGGCTCGAGGCCGCGGCGCTTTCCGAACTTGGCGAGAACACCAGGGAGGATTCCGGGTTTCGCGTGCCCAGGGTCGATTGGGAGCGCACCGGCCGCGACGTCGTGACGATGGAATGGATCGACGGCATCAAGATGTCGGACATCGAAGGGCTGAAACGGGCCGGCCATGACCTGAACCGCCTGGCCGAAACGCTGATCCAGTCCTTTCTGCGCCACACGCTCCGGGACGGCTTCTTCCATGCGGACATGCACCAGGGCAACCTGTTCGTCGACGAGGCAGGCCATATCGTCGCCGTCGACATGGGCATCGTCGGCCGCCTCGGCCGGAAGGAACGCCGCTTCCTGGCCGAGATCCTCTACGGCTTCATCATGCGCGACTATCAGCGCGTCGCGGACGTGCATTTCGAGGCCGGCTACGTTCCCTCGCACCACGACGCCGCAAGCTTCGCCCAGGCGATCCGTGCCATCGGCGAGCCGATCCACGGCCAGCCGGCCGAGACGATCTCGATGGCGAAACTGCTGACGCTTCTGTTCGAGGTCACCGAACTTTTCGACATGCAGACGCGTCCCGAACTGGTGATGCTGCAGAAGACGATGGTCGTCGTCGAGGGCGTCGCCCGAACGCTCAATCCGCGCTTCAACATGTGGAAGGCGTCCGAACCGGTGGTCGGCAAGTGGATAAGGGACAATCTCGGGCCGAAACGCATCGTCGCCGATCTGCGCGACGGCATTCATGCGGCGCTCCGGGTTGCCGAAGCGCTGCCCGAGATTGCGGCGCGGACGGAACGCTTCTCCGGGGAAATCATGGCGATGAGCGAGAACGGCCTGCGCTTCGATCCGGAGACCGCGGAAGCGATCGGCAGGTCCGAGGCGCGCCATACGCGCTCGGGCCGTATCGCACTATGGGTTATCGCGGCGGCGCTCGTCTACATCGCCTGGCAGCTTGCGTGAGCGGAGCGGCGGGCCTCCTTGCCAGCCTGCCGGAGAGAAGTGCCCGGCAGCCAAGAGGCGCCAACGATCAAAGCAGGAGGAAGGAATATGGATCTCGGCATTAGCGGCAAAAGGGCGCTCGTTCTCGGCGGCAGCAAGGGGCTCGGGCGCGGTATCGCCGAAGCGCTCGCGGCGGAAGGCGTTGCGGTCGCGCTGACCGGCCGGAACGAAGAAACCGCAGCCAAGGCCGCAGCGGAAATCGGCCCGGACGCTGCCGGCTTTTCGCTCGACCTTGCAAAGCCTGAAATCGTCGACCCCTTCCTCGATCGGCTCTCCTCCGCATTCGGACAGGTCGATATTCTGGTACTGAACGGTGGCGGTCCGCCGCCGACGAATGCTGCCGACATCGATCCCGGCTTCTGGCGGGCTCAGTTCGAGGCGATGGTGCTTTCCGGCATGCGCATCGCCCACCGCCTGCTGCCGTCCATGCGGGAGCGCCGCTTCGGCCGCATCGTCGCCGTCGCCTCCACCAGCATCCGCGAGCCGATCCCCGGCCTGACGGCGTCCAATGCGCTGCGCAGCGCGCTTGCCGGCTGGATGAAGACACTCGCCCGCGAGGTGGCAGCCGACGGCGTGACCGTCAACATGCTCCTGCCCGGCAGGCTCGCAACGGACCGGACGCTGGGCTTCGATCGCATGGATGCAGAGGCCGAAGGCGTCAGCGTCGAAACCGTTGCAGCGCGCAGCCAGTCGGAAATTCCGGTCGGGCGCTACGGGACGCCGGCCGAGTTCGGTGCTGCCGCAGCCTTTCTCGCAAGCCGGCAGGCCGCTTACATCACCGGGATTGCGCTGCCTGTCGACGGCGGGCTCAGCCGTTCGATGCTCTGACCATGCTCATCCCGCTTCAGAGACCGGCGGCACGAGGCCTGCGGTGCTGCGCCGTCACCGCTCTCGTCATTCTTTTCAGTCTAACAGGGATCGCGAGGGCCGCCATGCTGGATAAAGAACTCCTCACGGCCGCCCGGCTGGGCAATGCCGCCGAAATCAGCGCTCTCGTAGAGCGCGGCGCACAAGCGGATGCGCGCGACGAAACAGGCGCGACGGCCCTGCTCATCGCCACTCATGAGAACAATATCGAGGCCGCAAGGGTCCTCATCGCGGCCGGCGCCGACGTCAACGCCAAGGACCGCATCGAGGACAGCCCTTATCTCTATGCCGGCGCGCGCGGCCGTCTCGAAATACTGAAGATGACGCTCGCGCATGGCGCCGATCTAGAGAGCACCAACCGCTACGGCGGCACCGCCCTCATCCCCGCCGCCGAGCGCGGCCATGTCGAAACCGTGAAGACGCTGATCGATGCCGGCGTTGCCGTCGATCATGTAAACCGCCTCGGCTGGACGGCGCTCCTCGAGGCGATCATCCTCGGTAACGGAGGCGACAGCCATACGGAGATCGTCGGGCTGCTGATCGAGGCCGGTGCCGATGTCGATCTGGCAGACGGCGACGGCGTTACGCCCCTTGCCCATGCAAAAAGGCGAGGGTTCCGGCAGATCGAGCGCCTCCTTCTCGCCGCCGGCGCTCATCAAACTGCGGAATGAAGGCTTAGAGCGGGATGAGGAAAAGTGTGTGCGGTTTTCCGCCCGCATCCCGCTCTAATTTTTTGGAATCGATCACATTCATGTTTTCAGGTCGAACCGACCCAAAAACATCGTGATCTAATGCACGCCAAAAATCAGTGACTTATGCGCGGCCACGGCTGCCGTGACGCCATCGCCGACCGCATGCGAGACCGAGCCCGCGCCCCGCGCGGCATCGCCGCAGGCATAGATGCCCTCGACGCTCGTCTCCTTTGCCTCGTTCGTCCGGATATAGGGTCCGAGCGGTCCGTCCTCGAATTCGCAGCCGAGCGCTGCAGGCAGATCGCTCGCCATGCGGGTGCGCGACGCGACGAACAGGCCTTCGAGGGAAACGGACCGGCCGCCATCCAGAACCACGCTCGCCTTCGCGCCGTCAACGGCGACGACCCTCTCCCTTTCGATCTCCACACCGCGCGCTTCCAGCATGGCGGCCTGAGCGGCGTCGGGCTCGAACGCTTCATTGGCGAACAGGATGGTCGGCCCCCAGTCCGGCAGCATCATGGCCTGGTGAAAACTGTGCTCACCGGTTGCGAGAACGCCGATGCGGCCCTGCCCGAGCTCATAGCCATGGCAATAGGGGCAGTGAAAGACGGCGCGGCCCCAGCGTTCCTGAAGTCCCGGTATCGACGGCAATTCATCGACCACGCCCGTTGCCAGGATCAGCCGCCGCGCCGCGATATTTTCGCCCTGCACCGAGACGACCAGATTGGCCCCGTCGCGGCCCGCCGTATCGGCCGTTCCTTCGACGAAACGCACATTGGGATAGGCCAGCAACTGTTCGCGGCCGTGCGCCGCGATCGCCGCCGGCGCCTCGCCGTCCCGGCTGAGGAACCCATGCGACGATTCGGCAAAGCGGTTCCTGCGCGCGCCCGCATCGACGACGACAACAGAGCGTCTGGCTCTGGCCAATTGGAGTGCCGCCGACAGCCCCGCATAGCTTCCACCCACGATCGCCACATCTACCGGCATCACATCAACCGCCATGGTTCTGCTCCTTCATCTGCTGGCGACGAATGGCGATTCGTCGCTGGAAATCGTTTGAAAGATCCGCCAGGCTTATTCGTTCCAATCGCTGCATGAGAAGCGCCTCGGCATCCCGGAGCGCCCCGTCCATCGCGGCATTGACCGCCTGCTCCACCACGCAGCCGGGAGCCTCGGTTCGGTTGCCGATTGCAAATACGGCCGGTTCACCGAGCGCGGCATGCACGTCCGCAAGGCTGATCGTTGCGAGATCGCGCACGAGCGACCAGCCTCCCCCATGCCCCCTTTCGGAGCGGACGAGACCCGCTTCCCGTAAACCCGCCATGGTTCGTCGGACCACGACGGGATTGGTGGAGAGGCAGGCTGCCAGTTCCTCCGAGGTGATGGTTTCACGCTCCGCCATGTGGAGGAGCGCATGCAGGGTAATGGAGAGTCTGCTATCGCGTTTCATGTAACTCAATGTGTTACGTGACGCCGGGAAAGTCAAGCTTCGAAATCTGGTCTGCACTCGAAATCAGGCGCGCAATTGCGTGCGGCAAGCCGGTCGAGTAGGGTCGCCGGAAACGGACGGGAGCGGCTCAAGCCGAAGCGGAATGACACTGTCGGGCAAGCGCATTCTTCTCATCATCTCCGGCGGCATCGCGGCCTATAAGAGCCTCGATCTGATCCGCCGCCTGCGCGAGCGCGGCGCCGACGTGCGCCCGGTGATGACGGCGGCGGCGCAGCGTTTCGTGACGCCGCTGACCGTCGGCGCGATCTCGGCCTCCCACGTTTTCACGGAGCTTTTCGCGCGCGAGGACGAGCAGGATGTCGGTCACATCCGGCTGGCGCGGCATTGCGATCTCGTGGTCGTGGCGCCGGCAACGGCCGACCTGATGGCAAAGATGGCGCACGGTCACGCCGACGACCTCGCCTCGACGGTGCTCCTGGCGACCGACCGGCCGGTGCTGCTCGCGCCGGCGATGAACCCGAGGATGTGGTCGCACCCTGCCACGCTCCGCAACCGCGCGACGCTCGCCGGCGACGGCGTCCGCTTCGTCGGACCTGCCACCGGCGAAATGGCCGAGAGCGGCGAGGCAGGGGAAGGCCGCATGGCCGAACCTCTGGAGATCGTCGCGGCGGTCGAGGAATTGTTCAGCGAGGCAAGGCCGCTCGCCGGGCGCAAGGCCATCGTCACATCCGGACCGACGCACGAGCCGATCGATCCGGTGCGCTACATCGCCAACCGCTCGTCCGGGAAGCAGGGCCACGCGATCGCCGCAGCACTGGCACGGCTCGGCGCCGAGGTCACGCTCGTTTCCGGGCCGGTGACGATCGCGGACCCCGCCGGCGTCCGCGTCGTCCGGGTCGAGCGCGCCGAGGAGATGCGTGATGCGGTGTTGGCCGCGCTGCCGGCCGATGTGGCCGTCATGGTGGCGGCCGTTGCCGACTGGCGCGTCGCATCGACAGCCGGCAACAAGATCAAGAAGCGGCCGGGAGAAGCCCCTCCTCCGCTGCAGCTTGCCGAGAATCCCGATATCCTGAAGACCGTCGGCCACTACGCATCGCGGCCGAGGCTCGTGATCGGCTTTGCCGCCGAGACCGAGAACGTCGCCGAGAACGGCCGCGCCAAGCTCCAGAAGAAGGGCGCCGATTACATTCTGGCCAACGACGTTTCGCCCGCAACCGGCATCATGGGCGGCGACCGCAATCGCGTGAAGCTTATCGGCCGTGACGGCACCGAGGAATGGCCGGAAATGGGCAAGGACGATGTCGCGGCGAAGCTCGCAGCGCTGATCGTGGCGAAGCTTTCATCCTGAAAACAGACGGGAGGCGGGCGCCATTGCCACATCGGCCGTCCCGAAAAGGCGAACGTCGACGCCGTTTTCCCCGACGATGATCGCGGATCCGTCCGGAACCTCCACCCAGGCGCTGTCGTCGTCGTTGAGCGGCTCGGAGACGAGGCAATAGCCGCCACTCGACCCCATGGGACCTGCATAGAGCGTGGGAGCTTTCCAATCCGTGGCATAGCGGACCGCATAAAGATCGCGGCCGTCGGAGAAGGCCGCCGTGAAGCGCACGAGTGCCGGGCGTCCCAGGCGTTCGGCAAGCCGCTCGACGAAGGCGAGCGCCTCGGCCACGGCACCGAGGGGATCACGGTCGAGACCGAACTGCAGGGCAAGCAGGAAAAGCAGCTCCGAATCCGTCGTGCCGCTGCGCGCCGAATAGAGCTCGTTGTCGAGCATGGTCTCCATCGGCCGCCGCAAATGCTCGAAATCGCCGATCTGTCCATTATGCATGAAGGACCAGCGGCCGAAGACGAAGGGATGGCAATTGTCGCGGCGCGTGCCGCCGCCGGTGGCCGCGCGCACATGGGCGAGGAACAGCGGCGAGCGAATCTGCCTCGCAATGCTCTTGAGATTGCAGTCGGACCAGGCGGGCAGGATGTCCCGGTAGCGGCCCGGCTCCGGGCGGTCGCCATACCAGGCTATTCCGAAGCCGTCGCCATTGGTCGCCGTTTTCGCCCTGACGGCGCAATGGGATTGCTCGATCAGGGAATGCTTGGGCGACGTCACGAGTTCTTCGAGATAAAGCGGCTCTCCGCGATAGGCTGCCCAACGGCACATGCTCGATCACTCCGATTTCGCCCCACCATATGAAAGCGATTCGTCCACCACCGTCACCAGTGATGTTTCAATGCAACATGGTAAAAATGCGTTAACACATTCTTCCCCAAGCATAGCGGGCCGAGCGGGTACGCTCTGTTCCATCAGGCACGCGGACCAGATTTTCGAACAAATATTCCATATTGACAATTCCCGCGCATTTCATTTCATTTCGCCGAGCACAGACGAGGGCCTGGCCCGGGAGAAACGAGATGAGCGGCAAGCGCAGGCTGGGCATTGGCCTGATCGGGACGGGTTTCATGGGCAAGGCGCATGCCCTTGGCTTCACGATTGCGGCACGAGTCTTCGACCTGCCCTTCGAGCTGGATCTCGTGTCCGTCGCGGACGTGACGCAGGAGGGCGCGGAGGCGGCCCGCGGACGGCTCGGCTTCCGCAAGGCGACCGCCGACTGGCGCGAACTTCTGACCGACCCCGAGATCGACATCATCGACATCACCACGCCGAACCTCCTGCACAAGGAGATGGCGCTCGCTGCGTTTGCCTACGGCAAGCACGTCTATTGCGAAAAGCCGCTGGCACCGACGGTCGCCGACTGCGCCGAGATGGTCGCCGCCGCGGAAAAGGCCGGCGTCGTCACCCAGGTCGGCTTCAACTATCTCAAGAACCCGCTCATTTTTCTCGCGAGCGACATTATCGAAAGCGGCGAGATCGGCGAAATACGGTCGTCTCGCGGCATTCACGCGGAAGATTTCATGGCGGATGAGAGCGTTCCGTGGGGTTGGCGGCTGGACCCGCGCAGCGGCGGCGGTGCGCTCGCCGACATCGGCAGCCACATGATCGCCTGCATGCGCCATCTCGTCGGGCCGATCCGGTCCGTGCTGGCAGAGACCGTCATCCACATTCCGCAGCGCCCTGTCGCGCGCGGCGCCACAGCGACCCGGACGGTCGAGGTCGACGACGTCACGCGGGCCTTCGTCCGTTTCGAGAGCGGCGCGAGCGGAAGCTTCGAAGCGAGCTGGATCGCGACCGGCCGCAAGATGCAGCACGATTTCGAGATTTACGGCTCCAAGGGAAGCATCGTCTTCACTCAGGAGCGCCTGAACGAGATCAGGGTCTACTACGCCGGCGACGACATCAGGAGCCGCGGCTTCCGTACGATCTGGGCGGGACCGGAGCATCCGCCCTACGGAGCCTTCTGCGTGGCACCGGGCCACCAGATCGGCTTCAACGAGCTGAAGGCGATCGAGGCCAACGAGTTCCTGGAAGCGATCGCCAAAGGCAGCAAAACCTCGACCGATTTCCGAGAGGGCTACGAAGTGCAGAAGGTCCTTTCCGCGACCTATCACTCCGCGAGGACGAACGAGTGGGTGGAGATTGGCTGACACGATCTGGTCGCGCGGGCACGCCCCTCATCCGGCCTGCCGGCCACCTTCTCCCCGCAAGCGGGGAGAAGGGACATGCCCGATGGTTCGCGGGCGGTCATGGTGGCGAAGGTGGCGCCGCGCGTTTCCTTCGCCCCGCCTGCGGGGAGAAGGTGGCCGGCAGGCCGGATGAGGGGCAGGCTGAGGCGATGCGGGCCTGCGAACTTCGCCTGGGATAAGGAAGCCAAAATGGAACATCCGTTCTATCGCTGCAATGGCTAGTCGATTAGACTGAGGCAAACGACAAGAGCGAGCCCGGAGGCCCGAACGATGCCCACGCCTGAAACGATTGCCGATGTCCCGCAGGATTTCGAAACGCTGAAGGCGGTCATCCTCGAGCGCAAGGCGCAGCTGCCGAAGCGGCTGAAACAGGTGGCGGCCTACTCGCTCGACAATCCGGACGAGATCGCCTTCGGGACTGCGGCGAGCATTGCGACTTCGGCCGACGTCCAGCCCTCCACGCTCGTGCGTTTCGCCCAGCACTTCGGCTTCGAAGGCTTTTCGAGCCTGCAGCAGATTTTTCGCGCACGCCTGCGGGAGCGCACGCCCGGCTACGAGGAACGGCTGAAGGCGCTGCGCCAGAACGATCACAGCAGGCTCGAAAGCGGATCGATCTTCAACGGCTTCGTCGCGGCCGCCCATCGCTCGCTCGACAATATCGCGACCTCGGTCGATCCGGAGGCGTTCGAGCGCGCCGTGGGCATTCTCGCCAAGGCGAACACGATCTACCTCATCGCCAAGCGGCGCTCCTATCCGATCTCCAGCTATATGGCCTACGCTTTCGGCAAGCTGAAGGTGAAGTACCAGCATGTCGGAACGGCCGCCGGAATCGACGAGGACATGCTGGCCATGGCGACGAAGGAGGATGCCGCCTTCGCCGTAAGCTTCTCGCCCTACGCGTCGGAAAGCGCCAGCCAGGCGCGCTTGCTCGCCAACCGCAAGGTACCCGTGGTCTCGCTGACCGACTCCGCCTTCTCGCCGCTCGCCGAATCCTCCAGGGTCTGGTTCGAACTGGTCGAGGCCGATCATGCCGGCTTCCGTTCGCTCTCCGCCAGCATGGCCTTCGCCATGGCGCTGACCGTCGCAATCGCCGAGAAACGGCGTCGCCTCGCCGAGGGCGAGTGAAGCAATATAGAATGGAAATTCCATATTGACGAAACAACGGAATTTATGTTTCATATGCTCGTCACCCATGGCATAGGCATATTTGTCGGCGCCGGTCCGGCGTCCGCGGGGAGGAAGCAGTGAGCCAGATTCCATCGGCCCAAGTTCCATCAGGTGCGGGTGCCAAGCCCCTCGACCTCATCACGATCGGCAGAGCTTCGGTCGACCTCTACGGACAGCAGATCGGCACGCGGCTCGAGGACGTGGCGAGCTTCGCCAAATCGGTCGGCGGCTGCCCCTGCAACATTTCCGTGGGCACAGCGCGCCTCGGCCTGAAATCGGCGCTACTGACACGCGTCGGCGACGAACAGATGGGCCGCTTCATCCGCGAGCAGCTTCAGCGCGAAGGCGTCGAGACGCGCGGCATCGTCACCGACCCGGAGCGGCTGACCGCACTTGCGATCCTCTCCGTCGAGAACGACAAATCCTTCCCGCTCCTTTTCTATCGCGACAATTGCGCCGACAACGCGCTTTGTGAGGACGATATTTCCGAGGATTTCATCCGTTCCGCGCGCGCGGTCCTCGTCACCGGCACGCATTTCGCCAAGCCGAATGCGGACGCCGCCCAGCGCAAGGCGATAAGGATCGCCAAGGAAAGCGGCGCCAGGATCGTCTTCGACATCGATTACCGCCCTAATCTATGGGGTCTTGCGGGCCACGATGCGGGCGAGAGCCGCTACATCGCCTCGGACCGCGTTTCGGCGCATCTGAAGACCGTGCTCGGCGATTGCGACCTGATCGTCGGCACCGAGGAAGAGGTGCTGATCGCCTCGGGCGAAAGCGACCTCCTCGCGGCGCTCAAGACCATCCGCTCGCTCTCCAAAGCCACGATCGTGCTCAAACGCGGGCCGATGGGCTGCATCGTCTATGATGGACCGATCTCGGACGATCTCGAAGACGGTATCGTCGGCAAGGGTTTTCCAATCGAGGTCTATAACGTTCTCGGCGCCGGCGACGCCTTCATGTCGGGCTTTCTGCGCGGCTGGCTCACCGGCGAGCCGCACGCGACTTCCGCCACCTGGGCCAACGCCTGTGGCGCCTTCGCGGTTTCGCGCCTGCTCTGCGCACCGGAAATCCCGACCTGGACCGAACTGCAATATTTCCTCGAACACGGCAGCAAGGAGAAGGCGCTGCGCAAGGACGAGGCGATCAACCACGTGCACTGGGCGACGACGCGCCGGCGCGACATCCCGCTCCTGATGGCGCTCGCCGTCGACCATCGCAGTCAGCTCGAGGACATTGCCGAGGGAAATCCCGAACTGCTCTCGCGCATCCCGGCCTTCAAGGTGCTCGCCGTCAAGGCGGCGGCAGAGGTGGCTCAAGGCCGCTCCGGCTTCGGCATGCTGATCGACGACAAATACGGCCGCGATGCGCTCTATGCCGCCGGTGCCCATCGCGACTTCTGGATCGGCAAGCCGATCGAGCTTCCGGGCTCGCGGCCGCTCACCTTCGAATTCAGCCAGGACCTCGGCAGCCGCCTTGTCGACTGGCCGGTCGACCATTGCATCAAGGTGCTTTCCTTCTACCATCCCGACGATCCGGCCGAACTCAAGGCCGCTCAGGTCGCAAAGTTGCGTTCGGCCTTCGAGGCGGCGCGCAAGGTCGGGCGCGAGATCCTGATCGAGATTATCGCCGGCAAGCACGGAAAACTCGACGACCGGACCATTCCGCGGGCGCTGGAGGAGCTCTATGATGCCGGCCTGAAGCCGGACTGGTGGAAGCTCGAGCCGCAAGCGAGCCGCGCCGCCTGGGCTGCGATCGACGCCGTGATCGAGACGCGCGATCCGCTTTGCCGGGGCGTGGTGCTCCTCGGCCTGGAAGCACCCTACGAGGTGCTGAAGGACGGATTCGCCGCCGCCAGAACGTCGAAGACGGTCAAGGGATTTGCCGTCGGCCGGACGATCTTCGCCGACGCCGCCAAGGCCTGGCTCGCCGGCAGGATGACCGACGAGCAGGCAGTCTCCGACATGGCGGCGAAGTTCAAGGCGCTCGTCGATCTCTGGCTGCAATTGGGTGAGACCAAGGCGGCGTAGCGGTCAAATGAAAAGGCGGCGCAAGGATGCGGCCGCGAGGAGGAAACAAATGAGCCAGAAAACCGTGCGCCTGACCATGGCACAGGCCGTGGCGCGGTTCCTGACCCGGCAGATGACGATCATCGACGGCGAGCGCGTGCCGATCTTCGGCGGCGTCTTCGCCATCTTCGGCCATGGCAACGTCGCCGGCGTCGGCGAAGCGCTTTACGGCGTTCGCGAAACGCTCCCGACCTACCGTGCCCAGAACGAACAGGGAATGGCGAATGCGGCGATCGCCTTCGCCAAGGCGAGCTTCCGCCGCCGCTTCATGGCCTGCACCACCTCGATCGGCCCGGGCGCGCTCAACATGGTGACCTCGGCCGCGCTGGCGCATGTCAACCGGCTGCCGGTCCTGCTCCTTCCCGGCGACGTCTTCGCCAACCGCAGGCCCGATCCGGTGCTGCAGCAGGTGGAGAGTTTCGGGGACGGCACGATCTCGGCGAATGACTGCTTCAAGCCCGTCTCGCGCTATTTCGATCGCATCACCCGGCCCGAGCAGATCATCCCGGCGCTTCGCCGCGCCATGCAGGTGCTGACGGATCCTGCCGATTGCGGCCCGGTGACGCTATCGCTCTGCCAGGACGTGCAGGCGGAAGCCTATGACTATCCGGAATCCTTCTTCGACGAGAAGGTCTGGGTGCCGCGTCGAATCGAGCCTGATCTCGACGAGCTGGCATCGGCAATCGAGGCGCTCAGATCCGCGAAGAAGCCGATCATCATCGCCGGCGGCGGCGTGCTTTATTCGGAAGCGAGCGCCGAACTTGCCGCCTTCGCCGAGAAACACGGCATTCCGGTCGTCGAGACGCAGGCCGGCAAGTCCGCTCTGCCGCATTCGCATCCGCTGAATATGGGTTCCGTCGGCGTCACCGGCACGTCCGCCTCCAACGCATTGGCGGAAGAGGCCGATGTGGTGCTTGCCGTCGGCTCACGGCTGCAGGATTTCACCACCGGTTCCTGGGCGCTCTTCAAAAACGAGGCGCTGAAGATCATCGGCCTCAATGTCCAGGCCTTCGACGCCGGCAAGCACGAGGGACAGCCGCTGATTTCCGACGCGCGGGCCGGCCTCAACCGCATCTCCGGCGGACTCGGCAGCTACAAGGCCGATAGTGCCTGGACCGAGAGGGCAAAAGCGGGCAAGGCCGAATGGCTTGCTGCGGCCGAGAGGGCGACCGCCACCACCAATGCGGCGCTTCCCTCCGATGCCCAGGTCATCGGCGCCGTCCAGCGCGCCCGCGGCGGCAGAAAAACGACGCTCGTCTGCGCCGCCGGGGGGCTTCCGGGCGAGCTGCACAAACTGTGGCAGGCCGAAGAGCCAGGCGGCTATCACATGGAATACGGCTTTTCGACCATGGGCTACGAAGTCGCCGGCGGCCTGGGCGTGAAGCTTGCCAAGCCCGATAGCGACGTGATCGTCATGGTGGGCGACGGCAGCTACATGATGCTGAACTCGGAGATCGCCTCTTCGATCATGCTCGGCGCCAAATTCACCGTCGTGCTGCTCGACAATGCCGGCTATGGCTGCATCAACCGGCTGCAGATGGGAACGGGCGGCGCCAATTTCAACAATCTGTTGAAGGACACGCATCATGTGGAGCTGCCTCAGATCGACTTCGCCGCGCACGCCGCCGCCATGGGCGCCGTGACCCGCAAGGTCGGCTCGATCCCCGAGCTCGAAGCTGCGCTCGCGGAGACCGCCGACGAGGTGCGCACGACCGTCATCGTCATCGATACCGATCCGCTGATCACAACGGAGGCCGGCGGGCACTGGTGGGACGTCGCGGTGCCGGAGGTTTCCGACCGCGATCAGGTGAAGGCCGCCCGCGAAGGCTACGAAAAGGCCCTCCAGGCGCAGCGGTTTGGTTGACATTGGAATCCGGCCAGCGGCCCCTCTCCTCGGGTGTACCCGAGGACTAGTCCTCGGGAGTCCCTTCTCCCCGCACAGCGGGGGAAGGTGGCGGCAGCCGGATGAGGGGCATATCGGCACGCAACAGAGCGAAGCATCCGCCTTAAGATACGACAGCAGAAAGCAAAACACATGATCCGTTACGGAACCAACCCGATCGCCTGGAGCAATGACGACGACCATTCGATCGGCGCGCATCTGACGCTCGAGGACTGCCTCTCCGATTGCCGGAAGATCGGCTTCGACGGCATCGAAAAGGGTCATAAGATGCCGTCCGACCCCGAAGCGCTGAAGCAGAAGCTCTCAAGTTATGATCTCGTCTTCGTCTCGGGCTGGCACTCGACCAACCTCCTGACCCATGATGTCGAAGCGGAGAAGAAGGCTTTCCAGCCGCATCTCGACCTTCTGAAGCACAATGGCTGCAAGGTGGCGATCGTCTGCGAGACCTCGAACGCGATTCACGGAGACGATTCCAAGTCGCTCGTGAAGGACAAGCCGGTTCTGCCGGCGGACAAGTGGGAGAAATTCGGCACCGACCTCGAGGCGATCGCCGAATATTGCGCCGGCCAGGGCGTCGATCTCGTCTACCACCACCACATGGGCACGATCGTCCAGACCGGCGAGGAGATCGACCTCCTGATGCGGAACACCGGTCCGGCGACCAAACTGCTGCTCGACACCGGCCATGCCTGGTTCGGCGGTTCCGACCCGGCGGAAGTGGCGCGGAAATATATGGGCCGCGTCCGCCACATTCATTGCAAGAACGTCCGCCCGGCGGTCCGCAAGGTGGTCGAAGGCGAAGGTCTCTCCTTCCTCGAGGGTGTGCGACGCGGCGTCTTCACGGTTCCGGGCGATGAGGAAGGCGGCGTCGATTTCCTGCCTGTTCTCAAAACTGCGGCCGAACACGGCTATGACGGCTGGCTGGTGATCGAAGCCGAACAGGATTCGGCGGTGCGCAACCCCTTCGAATACCAGTCGCTCGGGCTGAAATCGCTGAAGACGTTTGCGAGGGAGGCCGGGCTCGATCGGGCGTAATTGCCCCCTCATCCGGCTGCCGCCACCTTCTCCCCGCGCGCCGGGAGAAGGGATATGCCGCGCCGCCTCCCGTGTCCCTCCCCGCGCCCGGGCCAGTCCTCGGGTAACCCGGGGAGAGGTCAGACCACAGAAACCCGCGTTCAGGAGACCGTACATGTCGAGACTGCTCGTCAAACCCAAGGCCCAGGCCGGCCTGATGCAGGAGATCACGCCCGAGAGCGCCGGCTGGACCTATGTCGGCTTCGCACTTCATCGGCTGCAGCCGGGCGAAACGGCCGGCGGCGAAACGGGGGAGAAGGAGCTCTGCCTCGTGCTCGTCAGCGGCAAGGCGAAGATTTCCGTCGACGGCGAGGACTTCGGCGAGCTCGGCGAGCGCATGACGCCTTTCGAGGGCCGGCCCTATGCGGTCTATGTGCCGAAGGGCAGCAGCTGGCAGGCCGAAGCGGCCACCGCTCTCGACCTCGCCGTCTGCTCCGCGCCGGGCGGCGAAGGCTTCAAGGCGAAGGTCATCCGCCCCGGTACGCATCCGCAGATGACGCGCGGCAAGGGCACCAACACACGCTACGTCACCAACATCATGCCGGAGGACGACGGATCGGCGCAGTCGCTGCTTGTCGTAGAGGTGATCACGCCGGGCGGTCACACCTCCTCCTATCCGCCGCACAAGCACGACGAGGACAATCTCCCGGCCGAAAGCTATCTCGAGGAGACCTATTATCACCGCCTCAACCCGCCGCAGGGTTTTGCCATGCAGCGCGTCTATACCGACGACCGCTCGCTGGACGAGACCATGGCGGTGGAGGATGGCGACGTAACGCTGGTACCGAAGGGCTACCATCCGGTCGCTGCGATCCACGGCTACGATTCCTATTATCTCAACGTCATGGCGGGGCCGAAGCGGATCTGGAAGTTCCACAATGCGAGGGAACACGAGTGGCTGTTCACCGGCGTTTAACCGGCGGAGGTCGCACTGGACGAATGGAGCCTTCGCCCTATCGTATCTTGCCGAAGCAAGCGACGAGGAGCGATTCATGCATATCGACGGCCAGTGCCATTGCGGCTTCGTTACCTACGAGGCGGAGATCGATCCGGAGCACGTGACGATCTGCCATTGCACCGATTGCCAACGGCTGACCGGCACCGCCTACCGCGTCAGCACCAGCACGCCGCGATCATCGTTCCGGCTGACCGGCGGCGAGCCGAAGCTTTATGTCAAGACCGGCGAAAACGGACGCAAGCGGCTGCAGTTCTTCTGCCCCAATTGCGGCTCACCGGTCTACACGACGGGCACGGACGAGGACGCCGAGGAGATCGGCATCCGCGTCGGCACCGTAAACCAGCGGCGCGAACTTGCACCACGCAAGCAGATCTGGTGTTCCTCCGCCCTGCCCTGGTCCGGCGACATCGGCAAGCTGCCGGGGCTGCCTCGGGATTGACGGTTCAGGCGACCGGATAGGGCCCATCCGTAAAGACCGTGTCGTGGTAGCCCTTGGACCCGATCTCGATCGCGAGCGGGCTGCGAAAATCCTCGCCGCGGCGCAGGCAATTCAACACATGGGCAAAATCGTATTTCGGCCGCCAGCCGAGGCAAGCCGTCGCGCGCGCGCTCACATAGACCCGATCGATCGTCGGAAAGAGCCGCCACCCGCGTTGCGCATAAAGCGCCTCGCATTCGGGAAAGCGGCTGAAGACGACGGATGGGGCATTCTCCCGAAGAGTTGCGAGATCGTCGCGCGTGAAAGGCGTCGGGGCCGAGACGATGAAGCGGCCAAAGCCGATCTCCCTCGCCCGGTCGAGGGCCGAGAGATGGGCGCTCGCGACGTCCTCGATATCCGCGCGCCGGTAGAGCAATTCGTTCGCCTGCGCATTGGCCGTTTCGAAGCGGCCGCGCATTTCCGCATCGTCATCGGCCTCGGGAAAGAAGCGCGAGGTCCGGAGAATGACGGCCGGCAGACCATGCCGCCGCGCGAAAAGCTCGCAGAACCCTTCCGCTGCGACTTTGCTCACACCGTAGATGTTGCGCGGGATCGGCTGGACATCCTCTGTGATCCAGGCTGCCGGCTCACCGGGCGCCGGTGTCAGGGCCGAACCGAACGCGCTCGTGGTGCTGGTGAAGACAAAGGCGCCGACGCCCGCACCGGCCGCCTCTTCCAGCAGATTGACCGTGCCGGCGACATTGGTATCGACGAATTCGCAATAACCGTGCGTCGCCACATGCGGCTTGTGCAGGGTCGCGGAATGGATGACGGCGCGCACGTCCTTCATTGCCTGACGGACGAAGCGGCGGTCGGCAATCGACCCGACCGCATCGGTGAAAGGGGAGCCCTTGATGTCGATGCCGCGAACGTCGCGGCCCGCCCCGCGCAACACCCGCATCAATGCTTCGCCCAGGTGGCCGGCGCTTCCTGTCACCAATATCGTCATGCGTCGCTCCTTTTACCTCGCTGCCAAGCCTACCAAACCGCCCGCGCTTTGCGACAGGGGGCGGAAGCGCTATACCACCATCGAGGCACAAGGAAGAACGGAGACGGCGAACCGGGCATGGCGAAAGGGCATTTCAGGGTGCTGCCGCGCCGCATCGCCGGCGTCGACGTGGTGGAAGCGACGACGAACCACAGTTTCGCGCGCCATACGCACGAGCAGTTCGGCATCGGCCTGATCCATGCGGGCGCGCAGACGTCGCTGAGCGGCCGCGGAACCGTCGAGGCGGAAGCGGGCGACGTGATCACCGTCAATCCCGGTGAGGTCCATGACGGCGCCCCCATCGGCGACGCGGGCCGGTCCTGGCGGATGCTCTATCTCGATCCGCCGCTGGTCGCCTCGCTCGTCGATGACGTCACCGAAGGGAAAAGGTCGGGTTGCGAATTCTCGGACCCGGTGATCAGAAGCACCGGGCTGGCAGCCCGCTTCGGCGCGATCTTCGCGGCTGCCGGGGCCGCCGACGGCACCGAGACGATGCTTCGCTGGGATGAACTGGCCGTCACCCTGTTCGCGGAGGCGATGCAGCTTGCCCCGACGGATGCACCGGCAGGCGTGCCGAGGTCGGTCGCCTCGGCCATAAGCCTGATCGAGGACGATCCGCTGGCGTCGCTTACGCTCGCGGACCTCGCCCTCGAGAGCGGCCTGAGCCGCTTCCAGCTCGTGCGCGGCTTTTCCAGGGCGACGGGGCTTACGCCCCATGCCTATCTCCTCCAACGCCGGATAGACATCGTCCGGCGGCTGATCGCCGAGGGCACGCCGCTCGCGGAAGCGGCAGCGGCCGGGGGCTTCGTAGACCAGAGCCACATGACACGCGTGTTCGTGCGCAAATACGGCTTCTCGCCCGGTGCCTATGCGCAAGCGGTGAACTGAATTCAACGCCTTGCAATTCCGTACAAGACCGCGCGCTGCCGATCGGTTCTTCTGCCGCCATCATCAATCGGGAACGGTGGCAGGATGTCGAAGCAAGTTCAGGGATATGTCTTTTTGTCGCTCGCCATGGTGCTCGTCGGCAGCACCGTGATCGCGAGCAAGATCATCGCCGCCGGCCTGCCGCCGTTCACGGCAACGGCGCTGCGTTTTGCCATCGCCTTCCCTCTTTTCCTGGGCCTGATGCGAGCAACCGGGGCGTCCTGGCCCAAGCTGCCGAAGAGCGATTGGCTCGTCCTCCTGTTTCAGGCAGGCGCCGGCAGCGTCGGCTATACGACTCTGCTCATTTCCGGCCTGAAGCTCACCTCCGCGGCCGATGCCGGCGTCATCATCGGGACGCTTCCCGTCGTCTCCGCCGCGATCGCCATCATGGTTCTCGGCGAGCGTCCGCATCGCTCCGTGCTCGCCGCCGCTTGCCTGGCGGCGGCCGGCGTTCTCGCGATCGTCTTCCGGCCGGATGCGAACGCCGCGCATTCGCTCGCCGGCAGCGCCCTGATCTTCGGCGCGGTCATCTGCGAAGGCCTGTTCATTCTGCTCAACAAGCGCGTCAGCGTCGCGATTCCGCCGCTTGGCCTGTCGGCGCTGATGACGGGCTTCGGCGGTGCAATTGCGCTCCCGTTCGCGCTTGCAGAGCTTCCTTCGATGGGTGCGACAGGCGTCCCGGCCCTCGCGGCGGTCGCCTATTACGCGCTCGTGCCGACGGTCGGGGGCTTCGTGCTCTGGTATGCGGGACTTCAGAAGGTGAGCGGCACGGAGGCCTCGGTCTTCACCGCCTTGGCACCGGTTTCCGCGCTGCTCCTCGCCGCCGCCGTTCTCGGCGAGACGATCACCGCCAATCAGATGATCGGCATGGCATGCGTGCTGGTCGCCGTGCTGAGCCTCGGCCTTCGCAGGGCCAGTCCGGAGCGGGCCGGAGAGGCGTAATCCGGCGAAGGCGCGATCACGCCGCCTTGGCGACGTGATACTCCTTGATCGCCACCATCTTGACCGCCGGATAGCGCTCCGACTCGTAGCGCAGCGAGAACCCGTCCTGCGCCAGGTATACCGGGTCGCCGTCGAGGTCTCGCGCGATGTCGCCGCGGTGGGTCGCGATGAACTTTTCGAGATCAGCCGGGCTCTCGGCGGAGATCCAGCGGCAGATGGAGAAGCGCGACATCTCGAAGGAGACCGGCAGGCTGTATTCCGCCTGCAGGCGTTCCCTGAGAACGTCGAGCTGAAGCGCGCCGACGACGCCGACGATCGCAGGCGCACCGTCGTCCGGAGAAAAGAGCTGCACGACGCCCTCCTCCGCCATCTGTTGCAGCGCCTCTTTCAGCTTCTTCGCCTTCATCGCATCTTCCAGCCGGACGCGGCGGAGAATTTCCGGTGCGAAGTTCGGCACGCCCTGGAACACGAGCGGCTCGCCCTCCGTCAGCGTATCGCCGATCCTCAGCGTGCCGTGGTTCGGGATGCCGACGACGTCGCCGGCGAAAGCCGTATCGGCGAGCTGGCGCTGCGAGGCAAAGAAGAATTGCGGCGCCGTCAGGCCCATCTGCTTGCCGGTGCGCGACAGCCGCGCCTTCATGCCGCGCTCGAGCTTGCCCGAGCAGACGCGGACGAAAGCGATGCGGTCGCGGTGGTTCGGGTCCATGTTCGCCTGGATCTTGAAGACGAAGGCGGTCATCCTGTCGTCCGTCGCCTCGACGGTGCGGATGTCGGCAACCTGGGCCCGCGGCGGCGGCGCGAAGTCGGCGAGCGCATTGATCAGGTCGCGCACGCCGAAGTTCCGCAGCGCCGAGCCGAAGAACACCGGCGTCAGATGGCCTTCGAGGAAAGCCTTGCGGTCGAAGGGCTTGCACGCCTCGATCGCCAGCGACGTTTCCTCGATGAAGGTGTCGCGTTCGTTCTCGGGCAGACGGTGCGAAGCCATTTCCGGATCGTTGACCTTGGTCAGCCGCTCCTGCGTGTCGGCGCCGCGCACCTCGTCGGTGGCAAGATGATAGGTGCCGCAGAAGGTCTTGGAGCGGCCGATCGGCCAGGTGACCGGCGCGCAGTCGAGCGCCAGCTTCTGCTCGACCTCGTCGAGGATTTCGAAGGGGTCGCGGCTTTCGCGGTCCATCTTGTTGACGAAGGTGATGATCGGGATATCGCGCAGGCGGCAGACCTCGAAGAGCTTGAGCGTGCGCGGCTCGATACCCTTGGCCGCGTCGATCACCATGACGGCTGCATCGACCGCCGTCAGCGTGCGATAGGTGTCGTCGGCAAAGTCTTCGTGACCGGGCGTGTCGAGCAGGTTGAAAACGGTATCGTTGTATTCGAAGGTCATCACCGAGGTGACGACCGAGATGCCGCGCTCGCGCTCGATCTTCATCCAGTCCGAGCGGGTCTGGATACGGTCCTTCTTGGCCTTGACCTCGCCGGCGAGCTGGATCGCGCCGCCGAAGAGCAGAAGCTTCTCGGTGAGCGTCGTCTTACCGGCGTCCGGGTGCGAAATGATCGCAAATGTGCGGCGGCGGGAGACCGCCTCGGCAATGCTTTCGGCCATGATCTGAGTATCCTGTGAGTTGCGGCGTCCTTTACAGGCTCGGGGGCCAATATGCAATTGACTGCGGCAAGCCCGGCCGTGCTTATGACGGAATGACCATGCACACGCCCGAAAATCGACCTGCCCTGACCCCTGGCCTCACCCTCGTCCGTCTGCCTCATGGCGAGGGTCTCGACCTGCCGGCCTACGAGACCGCGGGTGCCGCCGGCATGGACCTGCGCGCGGCCCTGCCGGCCGACGAACCGATGACGATCCGGCCGGGAGAGCGCGCATTGGTCCCGACGGGCTTTATCTTCGAGATCCCCGCCGGTCATGAAGGACAGATCCGGCCGCGCTCCGGGCTGGCCTTCAAGCACGGCATCACCTGCCTCAACACGCCGGGCACCGTCGACAGCGACTATCGCGGAGAGGTGAAGGTGCTGCTCGTCAATCTCGGTGCGGAGGATTTCGCGGTCGAGCGCGGCATGCGTATCGCCCAGATGGTAATCGCCCCGGTGACCCGGCTGGCGATCCGCGAGGCGGGTGGCGCGACGACGACGGCGCGCGGGGCTGGCGGCTTCGGCTCGACCGGAACTAAATAAGCGGTGGCAGGCGCCGCTTGACCGGCGAGGATTTGACGATCGACGTGTTCGTCTGCGCCTTTTCCGCGATGCGATCGAGGATCGTGTCGAGTTCCGCCATGTCGCGCACCAGCATCTTGGCGATGAAGCAGTCGTCCCCCGTGACCTTGTCGCATTCAATGAATTCGGGCGTTTCCTGGATCAGCCTTTCAACGATATGCAGCATGCCCGGCATCGGCCGGATGCGGACGATCGCCTGCAGCGGATAGCCGAGACGCGCCGGATTGACCGAGATCGTGAAGCCGTCGAGCACGCCGCGCTCCTCGAGCTTGCGCAGCCGCTCCGCCGCACTCGGCGAGGAAAGGCCCGCCTCCTGCGCCAGTTCCTTCAGCGACACCCGGGCGTTGGCGGCCAAAATTTCGAGAATGCGGCGGTCGAGCTCGTCCAGCATGTAATTCCCTCATAAGCCAAATTAGCCTTACCACCTTAATCCGTTAGGTATCTTCCTATATTTCCCTCTCAATATCCATATCCCTGCGCCGACAGGCTCATTATTCTTGAAGCACAATGGATGGAGCCAAGGCCATGGACAAGGACATACGGCGCGGAAGCGCGGAAATGACGGCGGCGATGCTGATTTCGGGAACGATCGGCTGGTTCGTGCTGATGTCAGGCCAGCCCGTCGCGGGCGTCGTCTTCTGGCGTTGCGTGTTCGGGGCTGCAACGCTCGCCGCGCTTGCGGCGGTCTTCGGCCTCATCGACCTGAGACATTTGCGGATGAAGGTCATCGTTCTTTCCGCTCTGGGCGGGGTCGCGATCGTCGTGAACTGGCTCCTGCTCTTCGCCGCCTATCCCCGCGCCTCGATCTCCATCGCGACCATGGTCTACAACACGCAGCCCTTCATGCTGCTCGGGCTCGGTGCGCTTTTTCTCGGTGAGAAGATCACCGCCAGCAAGCTCCTCTGGCTCTCGCTCTCCTTCGCAGGCATGATCGCGATCGTCCTCGCCAAGCCCGCGGGCACTTATGAACCCAGCGACTATCTCGCCGGGATAGCACTGTCGCTCGGCGCCGCCTTCTTCTACGCCATCGCGGCGCTCGTCACCAAGCTCCTCAAGGGCACGCCGCCGCATCTGATCGCGCTGGTGCAGGTCATCACCGGAGCGGCCATGCTCGCCCCCTTCGCCCTTGTCGCGCCGCTGCCGCAGGGAATGGTCCAGTGGGCGCTGCTGCTGACCGTCGGTGTAGTTCATACCGGCATCATGTATATTCTGCTTTACGGCGCCATACAGAAGCTGCCGACCCACATGACAGGCGCCCTTTCCTTCATCTATCCGGTAGCCGCGATCCTGGTGGACCGCATCGCGTTCGGCCACGCTCTGCAGCCGGTGCAGATCGCGGGCTCGGTCGCGATCCTCATTGCTGCCGCGGGCACCAATCTCGGCTGGACCCTTAAGCCTTCGTCACCGTCCGCCAAGCGTCCGGCGGAAGGAAGCCTCTAACGCCGCGCCTCCGCGGCCATGCTGATGGCAAGACCCGCGAGCGCCGTGCTCATGAGCCAGCGCTGCACCAGCATGAAGGACGGGCGGCCAGAGAGGAAGGCGGCCACCGCTCCGGCGGTCACCGCGATCAGCGCATTGACGCTGACGCTGATCGCGATCTGCACGCTGCCGAAGACGAGGGACTGCGCGAGCACGTTGCCGGCCTCGGGGCGGATGAATTGCGGCAGCAGCGACAGGTAGAGGATGGCCACCTTCGGGTTGAGCAGGCTGGTGAAGAGGCCCATCGCGAAGAGCTTGCGCGGGCGATCCTTCGGCAGGTCGCGTACTTGAAAGATCGAGCGGCCGCCGGGACGAACCGCCTGCCAGGCGAGATAAAGCAGGTAAAGCGCACCTGCGAAACGAAGGACATCATAGGCAAAAGGGACCGCAAGAAGCAGGGCGGTAATGCCGAGCGCGGCAGACACCATGTAACAGACGAAGCCGAGCGCTATTCCCCCAAGCGAGATCAGCCCCGCCCCCGGTCCCTGGCAGATCGAGCGCGAGATCAGATAGATCATGTTCGGCCCCGGCGTCAGCACCATGCCGAGTGCGATCAGTGCGAAGCCCAGGAGGTTCTGAATTTCGGGCATGGGGCGCCGGTCTCCGATGTTTTCCGGAAGGTGTACGGCTCTACCGCGAAGGGCAACGCCGTTCTTGTCACCCGATCAATTTTCGCGCCTAAATGGGGATGCCAACCGGATTTTCCTCTGCGGCAGATTGCGGTACACCTGCCCCTATCAGGAGGAACGATCGTGACACTTGCGGCTCTTCTCGCCTATAGCGGCGCTCTCTTCATCGCCGGGATCATTCCCGGCCCGGGCGTGACGGCGCTCGTTGCCCGAGCCCTGGGATCGGGCTTTCGGGAAACCTTCTTCATGGGCCTCGGCCTCATCGTCGGCGACATGGTCTATCTGACGGCGGTGGTGCTCGGGCTCGCCTTCATCGCCCAGACATTCACGACCGCGTTCCTGGTCGTGAAGATCGCCGGCGCGCTCTATCTCGGCTATATCGCCTGGAAGCTCTGGACGGCCGGGCTCCTGTCGCAGAACATCGAGGCGCGGAAGTCGACGAGTGCGGCGCTCTCCTTCCTCTCGGGTCTGACGGTCACGCTCGGCAATCCGAAGACGATGCTTTTCTATGTGGCGCTGGTTCCGACGCTGATCGATCTCGCCTCGATCGGGATGCGCGACTACGGACTGCTGCTTGTGGCGACTTTCCTCGTGCTTCTTGCCGTGCTGCTGCCCTATATGCTGCTTGCGGCCCGAGCCCGCTCGCTCCTGAAAGAGCCGCAGGCACTGAAGGTTCTGAACCGGGCCGCGGCCGGCATTCTCGCCGGAACGGCCGCCTACATTGCGACCCGCGCGACCTGAAAAAAGATTTCCCTGCGGGCCGCTTCGCAACGGTTTTTTCCTTCAGCACCATCGATCCAAGGCGTTCCCGCTCTGGAAGGAAGCCCGCATAGCTCCTATTGTCGCAGCGACAACTTCAAGAACGAAGGGAGAAACCATATGCCTGAAGCGCGCAAGCCCGGCCGCGGCCGCGTCTTTTCCTCGATCACCGAGACGATCGGCGACACTCCCATCGTGCGGCTGGACAAGCTCGCCAAGGAAAAGGGCGTGAAGGCGAACCTGCTCGCCAAGCTCGAATTCTTCAACCCGATCGGCTCCGTCAAGGACCGCATCGGCGTCGCGATGATCGAATCGCTCGAGGCGCAAGGGAAGATCACGCCCGGCCGCACGACGCTGGTCGAGCCGACTTCGGGCAATACGGGCATAGCACTCGCCTTCGTCGCGGCCGCCAAGGGCTACAGGCTGATCCTCACCATGCCCGAGACGATGTCGGTCGAACGCCGCAAGATGCTGACGCTTCTCGGTGCCGAACTGGTGCTGACGGAAGGCGCCAAGGGCATGAAGGGCGCAATCGCCAAGGCCCAGGAACTCACCGAGACGCTGCCCGACGCGATCATTCCGCAGCAGTTCGAGAACCCGGCCAATCCGGAAATCCACCGCACGACGACCGCCGAGGAGATCTGGAACGACACGGAAGGCGCAGTCGACATCCTCGTGTCCGGCATCGGCACCGGCGGCACCATCACCGGTGCCGGCCAGGTGCTCAAGGCCCGTAAGCCATCGGTCAGGGTGATCGCCGTCGAGCCCGAAGAATCCCCTATCCTTTCCGGCGGCGCCCCGGGTCCGCACAAGATCCAGGGTATCGGCGCGGGTTTCGCACCGGCGATCCTCGACACGAGCGTCTATGACGAAGTCGTCACGGTAAATGCGGGCGAGGCCATAGAGGCGGCGCGGCTCGTCGCCAGACTCGAAGGCGTGCCGGTCGGCATTTCCGCCGGTGCCGCGCTCCAGGCGGCGATAGAGGTGGGACAGCGCGAGGAAAACGCCGGCAGGAATATCGTCGTGATCATTCCGTCCTTTGCCGAACGGTATCTTTCGACGGTGCTGTTCGAGGGATTGGGAGCCTAGCGCCGGCAGTCGCGGCATCCCCCTCATCCGGCCTGCCGGCCACCTTCTCCCCGCAGGCGGGGCGAAGGAGACTCGCAGCAAACCCGCAGCTCCTTTCTCCGCCGTCTAAATGGAACGAGACGGAGCCCGCATGTCCCTTCTCCCCGTAGAACGCTACGGCATGCACATATCTCTTGCGCGCCGGTGCGGCGGATACTGCTGATGAAAGGGATCCCTCGGGAACCCAACCGCCTCAACCCCGCTCGGTCGGGTTGCCCCTCAACCGGCTGCCGCCACCTTCTCCCCGCAGGCGGGGAGAAGGGATATGCCGCGCCCGCTCGCTCCCTCGGGCGGACGGTGAATGCGGGGTTCAGTTGGCGCCGCTTGTCCCTTCTCCCCGCCTGCGGGGAGAAGGTGCCGGCAGGCGGATGAGGGGCGGGTGACCGCTAATGCCAATGTTAGCGCATACGGGTTTGATCCCAAGGACCCATCCGCAAGCCTCGCCACAGCTGGAAATGCAGATGCCGCCACTCCGGAGTAAGTCCGCGAAGGGCTGGACAACAAGAGATATGTGCATGCCGTAGCGTCAGAACGGGGAGAAGGTGGCGGCAGCCGGATGAGGGGCGCCCCATCCTCATCGAAGTCGGATCCTACGCGGCGACCGGCAGTCTCTCTCCCGCCACCCTGTAGGAGATCGCTTCGGCGAGGTGGATGCGACCGACCGTCGGCGCCGCATCGAGATCGGCGAGGGTGCGGGCGACCTTCAGCACCCGATGATAGCCGCGCGCCGAGAATTTCATCTTTTCCGCCGCATCGCGCAGTAGCTGCAGGCCGGCGGCGTCGGGCTCGGCGATCTTTTCGATCATCGTCGTCGATGAGCGGGCGTTGCTCGTCAGCTCGGGATGGCCGAGGCCGGCGAAGCGGTCTCTCTGCAGCTCGCGGGCGCGGGCGACGCGGCGGGCGACGGCGGCGCTCGGCTCGGAGGTGCCGGGGCGGATCAAGTCGGCGGCGCTGACGGCCGGGACGTCGACGCGGATATCGATACGGTCCATCAGCGGGCCGGAGATCCGCGCCTGGTAATCGGCCATGCAGCGCGGCCCGCGGGCGCAGCTCCGGCCCGGCTCGCCGGCCATGCCGCAGCGGCAGGGGTTCATGGCGGCAATGAGCTGGATCGCCGCCGGATAGGTGACGCGATGATTGGCGCGCGCGATGATGCAGGTGGCGGTTTCGAGCGGCTGGCGCAGAGCGTCGAGCGCCTGAGGCGCAAATTCCGGAAATTCGTCGAGAAAGAGCACGCCGTTATGGGCGAGCGACGCCTCTCCCGGTTTCGCGCGGAAGCCGCCGCCGATCAGCGCCGCCATGGTGGCGGAATGGTGCGGCGCACGGAAGGGCCGGCGGTCCGAGAGCTTGCCGCCCGGCAATTGCCCGGCGATCGAATGGATCATCGAGACTTCGAGCAGTTCGGCGGGCGAAAGCGGCGGCAGGATGGAGGGGAGCCGCGCCGCAAGCATCGACTTGCCGGAACCGGGCGGGCCGACCATCAGCAGATTATGGTTGCCCGCCGCCGCGACCTCCAGCGCCCGCTTGGCGCTTTCCTGGCCCTTGATGTCGGCAAGATCGGGAAGGCCCCCGGCGGCCGCCCGGACCGCCGGCTCGGGGCGGGAAAGCACCTGCGTGCCGCGGAAATGATTGGCGATCGCGATCAGGCTGCGCGGGGCGAGAATATCGATCTCCGATCCGGCCCAGGCCGCCTCGGGCCCGCTTTCCGCCGGGCAGATCAGCCCCTTGCCGAGCGCATTCGCGCCGATCGCCGCCGGCAGCGCGCCGGCGACGGCTGCGATCGTGCCGTCGAGATTGAGCTCGCCGATGACGACATAACCGGACAGCGCGTCCGCAGGGACAGCGCCGAGCGCCGCCATCAGGCCGAGCGCGATGGCGAGATCGAAATGGCTTCC
>Ga0209281_1000318_pt1 | contig 85039 bp, 69 predicted proteins | sample MedtruBG_FD_187514 | JGI IMG/M metagenome (GOLD analysis project Ga0209281, IMG submission 187514) | Root nodule microbial communities of legume samples collected from California, USA - Medicago truncatula BG (SPAdes) (version 2) | ecosystem: Host-associated > Plants > Roots > Nodule | place... | reverse complement strand
CGAGGGAGCGAGCGGGCGCGGCATATCCCTTCTCCCCGCCTGCGGGGAGAAGGTGGCGGCAGCCGGTTGAGGGGCAACCCCGACCGAGCGCGGTTGAGCCGGTTGGGTTCCCGAGGGATCCCTTTCATGAGCAGTATCCGCCGCACCGGCGCGCAAGAGATATGTGCATGCCGTAGCCGCCTGCGGGGAGAAGGTCGCGGCAGCGGGATGAGGGGCGGGTGCCGCACACTGCTCTGCTACTGCACAGTAATGTCGGGAAGCATATCGAAATTCAGGCCATGACCTGCCGGCGGGCCCGCATTCTGCCCCTGTCGGGTGCCGCCATCCTCCGGCGGAGTGACGGGCGCCTGCTGGCGACCGATGCTGCGCGGCGGCAGCTGCCGCATTCTCAGCCGCTCCTCCTCCTCCGCGCGGCGTTCGGCGGCGGCTCGTGCTTCCGCCTCCGCCCGCATCCGCGCCGCTTCCGCCGCCGCTGCCTGACGGCGACGCTCTTCGGCGATCGTCCGCAATCGCTGCTGCTCACGCTCCGCCGCGCGCGCGCGGTAAAGCGAGACCTCGCGGCGCAAACGTTGCTTTTCGAGCACATTCGCCTGTAGTGTCTCGACACGCCTGCGCTCACGCTCGAAGGCTCTGAGCGACAGGAAGTTCGAAAGCTCCGTGACGTCGACCGTCACACCGGGCGATGCAAGCAGCCCGGCATAGCCGAACCGGACGCGCGGCTCTGCTCCCGCAAGCGCCTCCTCGCCGGGACGGAAGGTCAGATCGATCGACCCGTTCATTCGCCCTGCCGGCAAGTCGAAAGCGGCCTCCCCGCTGAAAGCGGCGTTGCCATCGCCCGCGGTGACGTTCTGCGCCCTGACGGTTCCGCCTGCTATGCCGAAGGGCACCTTCACAGCGCCGACGACCGACTGGCCGGTGAAGAGCAGGTTCTCTGCAGCCTTGCGGATCGCATCGGGCGAGATATCAGTCTTCATGGCGTCCGCCGCCGCCATCAGTTGCGGCAGCGCCGCCGTATTGATGCCGTTGAGGGTAAGCCCGTTGAAGCTCGCCGTTCCCGATCCGCTGAGCGAATGCACCATTGCCTGCGGCGTTGCGCCCGCAGCCTCCATCGCCACCGCAAGATCGAAGCGGCCGGTCGCCACCGGGCCAGTCGCCCGCACCCAACCCGTTTCGGCAATGTCGGCACCCGTGAGATCGAACTTCGAGCGCAGGTAGCCGGAGCCATTGGCATTGCCGAATTGCAGCCGCCCCGCGAGCTTGCCCCCCAGCCAGTCTCCCGTCGCGTCGCTGAGTGCGAGTTCATCGCCCTTCCATTGCAGCTTCCCGGCAAAACCGGTCACCGGGCCGTAGACGCCTGGCCAGAACCGCTTCGCGCTTACGTTGAGCGCCACATCGAGTCCGGTCCATGCCGGTTTTACGACCGGTGCCAGCGCCAGTCCCCCGGTGCTTGTGTCGTGAACCTGCCCCAGAATGCCTTCGCCGAGCCAAGCGAGATCGAGGGCGTCGATCGCAAGCTCCCCTTCGGCCTTGCCGGGGACCTTGCGGTCGATCGAAAGCGCGCCGGCGAAGCCATTCTGGTCGGCTTTGCCCTCTATTGCGGTGATCGAGATTTTTTCGGGGTCGGTTGCAAACTCAGCCGAGGCCGTCACCGGCAAACCGCTGCCCATTTGGGGCAGCCCGATGCCCTGCAACAGCAGATAGGGCTCCAGGTCCTCGGATTTCAGCGTGAGCTTCCCCTGCCCTTCGAGATAGTGCGCGCGCGCAAGATCGAAGACACCGTTCGCCGCAAGCGACGTCCGCTCGGTGGTGAAGGTCAGCGAGCCATTGGCCTTCGAGCCGTCCGTGCTCTGCAGCTTTATGGCAAGAATGCCGTTTGCGTCCGCTTCGAAGGGCAGCGGGTCCAATCCGGCCTGCCCCAGGAGAACGGATGTCTGCGGATTCTCGAGCGTCGCCTCCAGCAGCATGCCCTGGCCGGCGAGCGCCTGGGCGAGATCGGGCGCCTGATAGCTGGCGGCTATCTTGCCTCCGTTGGCGGTCCCGATCACGCCGAAGGTGAAGGGCGCGTTACCCTCCTTGTTGCCGGCCGTCAGCGTTACATCGAAAGCAGCGTCGGAGTAATAGGGTCCGGCCTCTATCAGCCGTGCGAGCGCCGGATGGGCCGCGCTATGCCGTCCGATCATGTCGAGGAAGGGCGTAAGCTCCTGCGCGGCGAGTTTCATCTTCGCCGACACGACCGGTTTTTCGAGCCCGCCGCTCATGCGGCCGGAGAAGGCAAGCTGTGCGCCGGAAAGAGCGCCGATCGCCACGCGCTCCGCCTGCAGTTGGCCGTTCTTGAAGGTGAGCACCGCCTGGACGTCATGCGCTTCCTCACCGAAAGCGGAGAATGTCTCGGCGGAAAGATCGGCAGCGATGGCGTGCTGCAGCAACGTCCCGGTGGAGGCGTCGCCCGCGACAAGGCCGGCAAGGGCCTGAAGCGCCTCCAGATCTATGCGGTTGCCTTTCAACTGCAACGACAGCGCGGGCGGCTGCTCGGCGAAGGACTGGCGCTCGATCCTGCCGCGCAACGTGGCCGGACCTGCCGCCACTTCAAGGTTTTCAAACTGCTGCAGAGTGTCGGTCAGATTGACCGTCGCCGAAAACCCGGCCGTTTTCAGCGTGCGTATCGCCGGATCGACCGATCCCGCCAGCCAATTGGCAAATCCCGATGGCTGGTTCGAGGCGATGACGAGGTCCCCGCGAAAGGAGCGCTGCTCCTTGAGGTTCAGCCGGCCCTTGGCTTCCAATTGCGTGCGGCCGGGCAGGAGTGCGACCGCGTTGTCGACGATCCAGCCGGCGCCGTCGGGCCGGACGTCAAGGCGGACGTCGCGCACCGTCGTGTCGCCGATCACGATCGCCGGAAGTTTCAGACTGGCCCGTCCCGGCACCTGCGGAATAGGGATATCGGCGGCGATCGCCAGCATTGCGTCGATACGCTGGCGCAGCGAAATGGCCGGGTCGCGCCCGGTCTTGCCGCTGCTGCCGGAATTGCCGATGCGGCTGACATCGATCTGCTGGCCGTCGGCGATCAGCAGGAATCTCTGGTCCTTGCCGGTGTCGAGCGTTGCCTCGCCGGTGACGATATAGGGATCGTCGGGCGGCCCGATCTCGAAGTGGTATTCCGGTACGCGGATGCTTTCGTTGGTGAGTTGGAACTCGCCGTTGATGCGAAGGGCGCCGTCCGCCTTGACCTCGCTGGCGGGCCGGTTCTCCGTGAGCGTGAAGCGCCCGGCATAAACCGCTCTGAAATCGACGATCTTCAGATCGCCGTCGAGCTCCACGCCGAAGGGCCGTTCGTCCGGCACCAGCCGCGCCCGCAGGCTCAAGGCGCCCGTTTCGTCGACGGTGTTGCTCGACAATGAGAAGCTTCCCGCCTCCCCGTCGAGCGTCGCACGGCCCTCGACCCTCCAAGGTCCGGCGAGCGTGCGGGCCGAGAGGTCGGCGGAGAGGTCACTGACCCGGCGCGTGCGCCCCGTCTGCTCATCCACAAACTCGATCTCGCCGTCGGCGATCTCCACCTTCTCCAGGATGACCGTATGGGCGGGGATCGCGGCGCGCGACCCGCGTGCCCAATCCAGCGTGCCATCGGGCTGGAGCCGGAGCCGCGCCTTCGGCCGGTCGAGCCGCATGTCGAATATCAGCGCCTCGCCGCTCAGGAAGGGAGCAAGCTCCGCGCTCATCGAAAACTGCGCGACCTGAATCAGCGGTGCGCCGCCGTCGCTCGCTCCGACGCGGACGTCGTTGAGCGTGACCGTAGGAAAGGGAATGAGACGCGCATCGACGCTGCCGTGGACCACCACGGGCTTGCCCATGATGCGGCTTGCCTCCCGCTCGAAATCGTTACGAAAGCTGGTCCAGTCGATAAACAGGGGTGCGATCAGCGCGGCAAAGAGCGCGACAACCAACAGTCCTCCGAGGGTAACCAGAATTCGCGCCAGCACCGTGTCACATTCCCGTCAGTTCGTTCGCCCCCTGCATTGCGGCTTTGAGCCGGTTTTGCAAGTCTCAGGCAAAGATCTTGCCCGGATTGAAGATGTTGTCGGGATCGAGAGAGCGTTTGATCTGCCGCATCAGATCCAGCGCATCACCGAGTTCGGCCGCAAGAAACGGCATCTTGCCCTGCCCGATCCCATGTTCGCCCGTACAGGTGCCGTCCATGGACAGCGCCCGCGCATTCAGCCGCTCGACGAAAGCCTCCGCCTGCGCCACATCAGCCGCATCCTTGTCGTCGAAGAGCAACCCCACATGAAAATTTCCATCGCCGGCGTGCCCGACGATCGGCGCGACCAAGCCATGCGCAGCAATGTCTTCATGCGTCGCCGCGACGCAGTCGGCAAGGCGCGAGATCGGCACGCAGACGTCGGTGGAGAGAATGGCGCGCCCGGGCATGAGGCTCTTCTGCGCCCAGTAGGCGTTGTGCCGTGCCTTCCAGAGCCGTGCCCGCTCTTCCGGATTGGTCGTCCAGATGAAACCCGTAGAACCGAATTCCGACGCTATTTCGGCGAATTGGCGGGACTGCAGCTCGACGCTCTCCCCGTTGCCGTGGAATTCGACGAAAAGGGTGGGCGTTTCCTGGTAGGTCAGGCCCGAATAGGCATTGCACGCCTTCATCTGCAACGCGTCCAGGAGTTCTATGCGCGCCACCGGGATGCCGGACTGGATCGTCAGGATCACGGCATTGCAGGCGTCGGCAATCGTCGGAAACGGGCAGACGCCGCCGGAGATCACCTCCGGTATGCCCTGCAGGCGCAGCGTGATCGAGGTGACGATGCCCAGGGTGCCTTCCGCGCCGACGAAGAGGCGCGTCAGGTCGTAGCCGGCCGACGACTTGCGCGCCCGATGGGCCGTCCTGATTTCGCGCCCGCCTGCGACGACGGCCGTGACGGCGAGCACGTTTTCCTTCATCGTGCCGTAGCGCACCGCATTGGTGCCCGATGCACGCGTCGACGCCATGCCGCCGATCGAGGCGTTCGCGCCCGGATCGATCGGGAAGAAGAGACCGGTGTCGCGCAGGTAGCTGTTGAGTTCCTCCCGCGTCACGCCCGGCTCCACCGTGCAGTCCAGGTCTTCGGCGTTGACCGCGAGCACGCGGTTCATCCGCATCATGTCGACGGAGATGCCGCCATGGGGCGCGTTGACGTGACCTTCGAGCGAGGAGCCCGTTCCGAAGGGGATGAGCGGCACGCGGTGTTCACATGCGATCTCCACGATCTCGCGCACCTCGGCGGCACTTTCGGGGAAAACCACGGCATCGGGGAGCTGCGCGGGAATGTAGGTCGTCGTGTTGGCGTGCTGGGCCCGGATCGCTTCCCCGGTCTGGAATCGATCGCCGAAGCGTGTGGCGAGGTATGTTTTGGCCGCCGCGATACCGTTCTCGTTTCTCGCCCCTGCCCGGATTGCGTTCAACGCCACGAAAATTCTCCTTCTCATCTCCCGATGCGCCTTCGCGGCACCCGGAAGAGCGCTCTTTCGTCTTGAGCGCCCGCATAATCTATCCCTAATCCGCACTCGAATTAAGGGCACCGGTCCGGCGCGACAAGGAAAATACGCGAGAGCTCACTCTCCCGCCTCCGCTTTCGCAAATCCGTCTCGGGCGCTTTGGACGGCTTCGAAGATCGATCCGGACGCGTCCCAGCCAGCCGGCCGGCCGGAAGCGCTTACATTTCAACGGGCTACTGTGCAAATCGGAATCACTTTGTCCAGAAGTTCACCGGTTTGGAGTGCCCTCGCGTCAAAAAATTACCGCCGGTGATACCGGCTTGTCACAAGTCCGGCCAACTGCACCGGCGCCGCAGCGAATGCGTCTTTTGTTTGCAGGCCTATAGGGTATTATGTCCGGAAAGGGAGAACGTCGCATGTTCGGGCTGCTTGCTTTGATCACCGCGTCGATTTTCTTCGGCGCCGCCATTTACATCAATGTGGCTGAACAGCCTGCCAGGCTTGCCCTGGACGGAGGCGCAGCGCTCCGGGAATGGGTGCCCGCCTATCGGCGCGGCTTCGAGATGCAGGCTCCTCTCGCGATCGTTTCCTGCCTTCTCGGCGCTGTGGCATGGTGGCAGTCGGGCGATGCGCTCTGGGGCTTGGGAGCGGCCGTCATCATACTCAACTGGCCCTATACGCTGTTCGTCATCATGCCCGTCAATCAGCGCCTGGAGACGACCCGTCCGGATCAGGCGAATGCGGAGACCCGCGAACTCATCGAGCGCTGGGGCAAGCTCCATGCCGGCCGCAGCGCCCTCGGTGCGCTCGCCACCGTCATCTATCTCGCTGCCGCAGCAGGCGGCTTCTGACGATCTCGCGGCGATCGCACCGCGCCACCTGCCGCTGCGCGCCAGATCTCGCCCATCTCAGATCTTGAGCACCTCGGCCGCGTTCATCTCCTCCTGCAGCTTCCGCTCCTCGTCGGCATGCGGCTTGGTAAAGCGGGCAATGACCAGATAGGCGACCGGCGTCAGGTAGAGCGTCACGACCACCGCCAGGCCCAACCCGCCGACGAGGACCCAGCCGAGCGCGATGCGCGCTTCGGCGCCGGCACCGCTTGCCAGCACCAGCGGTACCGCGCCCACGACGGTCGCGATCATCGTCATCATCACCGGTCTAAGACGGATATTGGCGGCATTCTCGATGGCACTGCGGACGTCCTGCCCCCGGTCGCGGAGCTGGTTGGCGAACTCTACGATCAGGATGCCGTTCTTGGCCATGATGCCGACAAGCATGACGAGCCCGATCTGACTGTAGATGTTCAGCGTGTTGCCGGTCACGATCATTGCGAAGACGGCGCAGGCGAGACCGAGCGGCACGGTCGACATGATGATGAGGCCGCTCACGAAGCTTTCGAATTGCGCCGCAAGCACCAGGAAGATGATGACGAGCGCGAAGCCGAAGGTAACGAACAGGCCGTTGGCGTTCTCGTCCAGTGTCGCGGCCTCGGCAAGCGGCATGACCCGCGATCCCGGCGGCAGAAGGGGTTCGGCCATCTCTTCGACCATCGACAGCGCCTCGCCGAGTGCGAGATCGGATTTCAGCCCCGCCGAGAGCGAAACGGCGCGCAGTTGCGATTCGCGGGAAAGCTGCGGCGCCACTGCCTTCTCCTCGACCGTTGCGATCGACGACATCGGCACGATGCGGCCGTCGCCGGCCTTGACGAAGATGTTCTGCAGGTCCGTCGGGTCGTTGAGCGGCTCGGTGGAAGAGAGCAGCTTGACCGGATAGGCTTCTCCTTCCACGAAGATGTCGACGACGCTGCTGCCGTCGAGCATCGCCTGCAGCGCCCAGGAGAGGCCACCTATGTCCACGCCGAGGTCGGAGGCGCGCTCGCGGTCGATCGTCACCGACAATTGCGCCTGATTGGCCTCGTAGTTGAGCCTCACATTCTCGAAACGGCCGGTATCCTCCATTGCCCTGACGAGCTTCGCCGCCGCGTCGCCCAGCTTCGTGTAATCGTTGCCGACAAGCGCGACCTGAAGGCCGCTGCCGGCACCCCGGATACCGAGGCTGTTCGCCTGGATGGTGAAGGCGCGAACCGACGGGATCTTCGAGGTCGCCCTGTTGATGTCGGCGACGATCTGGCCCTGCGTACGCTCGCGCTCTTCCCACGGGGCAAGCGTCAGGACCATGAAGCCGCTATTGGCCGAGCCGCCCTGGCCGGAAATCGAGAACACATTGCTGATCTCGCCGGATTTGAGCAGCGGCTGCAGGCCCTCTTCGATGCGGCGTAGCTGTGCCTGCGTGTATTCCAGCGAGACGCCCTGCGGCGCGTTGATCCGCAGCATGACCTGCGAACGGTCCTCGTTCGGCGTCAGCTCCGACTTGAGCGTCAGGAAGCCCAGAGCGCCGGCGGCGGTAAAGAAAGCGGCCACCGCGAAGACGATGAGCGGCGCATTGAGGCAGGCGCGAAGCGTCACGCGGTAGAAGGCGGAAGCGCGCCGTCCGAAGCGCTGCATCACCCCGTCATGCTCATGCGGCTCTTTCGTCAGCATGCGCGAGGCGAGCATCGGACAGAGCGTCAGCGAGACGAAGGACGACAGGAGGATCGAGAAGGCGAGCACGAAGCCGAATTCACGGAAGAGGCCCCCGGTCTGCCCCGGCAGGAAGGAGAGAGGAACGAACACGGCCGCCAGCGTGGCCGTGGTTGCGAGCACGGCGAAGAAGACCTCGAGCGTACCGTGCACGGCGGCGGCGCGCGGACCGAGGCCCTCCGCCCGGCGCCGCACGATATTTTCGAGCACCACGATCGCGTCATCGACGACGAGCCCGGTCGCAAGCACGATCGCCAGAAGCGTCAGGATGTTGATCGAGAAGCCCGCAAGATAGATCGCGGCCACCGTTCCGATCAGCGCGATCGGCATGGTGATGGTCGGGATGAGCGTCGCGCGCCAGTCGAGCAGGAACAGATAGATGACGAGGGTGACGATGAAAACGGCGACGAAGAGTGCGATCTCCACCTCGTGGATGGCGCCGTTGATGAACACCGCGTCGTCGCTGGTGATCTTGAGCTCGGTTCCCGTCGGGAGGATATCCGAGGAGATCGCGTCCACAACGCTGCGCACGCCTTCGGAAATATCGACCGTGTTCGACTGGGCCTGACGGATGATGCCGAGGCCGATACCCTCGCGGCCGTTGGAGCGCAGCGCCGAGGTGCCCGTATCCGGGCCGAGGGTCACGGTCGCCACGTCGCGAAGCCGGACATTGTTGCCGAGCATGAGGTTTTCGAATTGCTCGGGCGTCTGAAGATCGGCCGTCGCCCGAACGGAAATGTCCTGACTTGCGCTCGTCAGCGAGCCTGCAGGCACATCGTAGGAGGCGTCGGAAAGCGCCTCGCGAAGATTGGCCACGGTGACGCCGCGTCCGGCGAGCTTCGCCTGGTTGAGGTCGATACGGAAAATCTTCTCCTGGTCGCCGTAGACGGTGACGTCGGCAACGCCTTCGACCGCCGCCAGTCGGTCGCTGATCTCGTTCTCGACGAGCAGCGTCATGTCGTCCATGCTCATCGTGTCGGAGGTCAATGCCAGGCGCATGATCGGCTGGCTGTCGGAATCCGCCTTCACGATGCGCGGCTCGTCGGCATCATCAGGCAATTGGCCGGTGATCCGGCCGAGCGCATCGCGAACGTCGTTGGCTGCCTGGCCGATATCGGTCGTGTCGGAGAATTCGAGCGTGACCCGGCTGCGCCCGAACGAAGAGGACGACGAAATGCCCTTGATGCCCTGCACGCGCGAGACGGCACCTTCGATGACCGAGGTCACTTCACGGTCGATCGTCTCCGGCGAGGCGCCGTCGAACTCGGTCGTGACCGAGACCACCGGCTGGTCGACCTGCGGCAGTTCGCGGATCTCGACGCCATTCCAGGCGGCAAGACCAGCCACGACGATCAATGTGTTGACGACCAGGGCGAAGATCGGCCGGCGGATGAAAAGCGCGGTGAAACCCGTCTTTCCGCCCTGCCCTCCACCCGGTTGATGGCCTCCCATACCGATATTCATTGCGCGTCTCCCGCGACCTTCTGCTCGGCCTCGGCCGCAGGCTCGCCGGCGATGCGCACCACGCCGCCGTCGCGAAGCCGCTGCACGCCCTCGGTCACGACGCGGTCGCCCTCGGCGAGTTCCGCATCGACAAGCACCTTGTCGGGATTGCGCTGGATGATCTTGATCGGCACGCGCTCGCTTTTGTCGCCTTTGACCCGCCAGATAAAGGAGCCTTCGGAGCTCCACTGGATGGCCAGCGGGTCGACGGTGGGATATCGGTCGCCGTCGAATGCCACGGTGACGGAGAAGGACATGCCGGCGCGCAGCATGTCATCCGGATTCTCGAGTCGCGCCCGGACCCGGAGCGTCCGGCTCTCCGGGTCGAGGCGGTTGTCTATCGCGTGAACGACGCCCTGAAGCGCGCGTCCCGGCTGTGCGATCGCGCTCGCGGTCACCGGCTGATCGACGGAGATCTTGCCGGCGAAGCGCTCGGGCACCCAGAAATCGACGAGGATCTGCGACCGGTCGTCCACGACGGCAATCGGCGTCGAGGTCGTGACGTAATCTCCTATATTGACGGTGATGATCCCGACCACCCCCTTGGAGGGCGCCACGATATCGCGACGCTTCAGGTCGAGCTCGGCCGTTTTCAGCGCCAGTTCGGCCGCCTGCAGCGCGATCTCGGAGTCACGCACCTCAACGGCCGTCACTGCGCGCGCGGTGCTGAGATTGCGGTAGCGCTCGACCTTCTCCCGGGCACTGTCGCGCGTAAGCCGCGCCTGCTCGGCAGCGATCATCTGGTCGTCGCTGTCGAGGCGCGCGATGACCTGGCCTTCCGTGATCCTGTCGCCCGACTTCACCAGTATTTCTGTGAGATTTCCCGTTGCGGTCGGCGTCACGGTAACCGAGCGGATCGCTTCGCCGTTGCCGATCGCGTTCAGCCTGTCGTTGACGACGGCGCGCTCGGCCGGCTTGACGACGACCAGGGGTGCTTCCGCGAAGCCGCTGCGTCGACCCTGCCCGCGCTCGCTATCGCCCGAACCGCCCCTTGCCCCTTCGCCGCCCTGCGGTCCCGACAAGGCATCGATCAACGGTTGCGAAACCCCGATCGCGGCCAAGGTCTCACCCGCTCCGGGCGCAAGACGCACCCACGCGGCGCCCCCGACGGCGAGGACGACGACGCTGATCGCGAGCTGATTCCAAAAGCGCATTCATGTCTCCAAAAGAAAAGCTCTCCAAAAGAAAAGCGCGCTCCAACGAGGCGCGCACCCGATGGAACGTTCCGATTTGCGCTGATTATCGTTGTTTGCAGACGTCCGGGCAATCTCGGAATGGCATCATTACGCAATTGTAACAAAAGCGATTTTGGTGGCGGCATGATGGCGCTTGCGCCCGTCCTGAAACGCACACGCCGGCGGTGAGGCGGCGGCATGTTTACAGCTTGCGTGGCTCGGTTATTCTGTTCGTCGCCGGCGGCTGTTTCGGGCCGGCTCTCGACACGAAGGGAGACGGCAATGTGCGATGCATGCGTCATCGAATCGGTCAAGCAGCGGATGGTGTCGCGGCGCGGTTTGCTCCGTGCGGCCGCGGTCGGTACGGCAGGCATTGCCGTCGCCGGCATGGGAATCGTACCTCCGGCGCTTGCCGCCGGCCACGGCAGCGTCACCGATCTCACCCATGAACTTCATGAGGAGTTTCCGACCTTCTTCGGCCAGCAGCAATTCTTCCGGGAGCAGAAGTTCAAATATGCCGAACACAAGTTCAACCTGTTCGAACTTCGGGTGAACGAGCACACCGGTACTCATGTCGACGCGCCGCTGCACTTCTCCGCCGACGGCCTTTCGGTGGCGGAGCTGCCCCTCGACAAGCTGATCGTGCCGCTCTGCGTCGTCGACATCCGCGAGAAGGCGGCCGCCGATCCGGATGCGCAGCTGACGCCGGACGACATCAAAGCGTGGATCGCCGCCAACGGGGACATTCCCGAGAACGCCTGCGTCGCCATGCTGTCGGGCTGGTCGGATCATCTCGGCAGCGACAAGTTCCGCAATGCCGACACGGCTGGAAAGATGCATTTCCCCGGCTTTCACGTCGAAGCAGCCAAGTTCCTGATCGAGGACACGAGGGCAGCCGGCATTGCCGTCGATACGCTCTCGCTCGACCACGGCATCTCACCCGATTTCGCCGCCCACTACGCCTGGCTGCCGGAAGGCCGCTGGGGGCTCGAGGCGGCCGCCAATCTCGACAAGCTGCCGGCGAAGGGCGCGACGCTGGTCCTCGGCGCGCCCAAGCACCGCGGCGGCACCGGCGGCCCGGCCCGCGTCTTCGCTCTCGTTTGAAACGCATGGAGCAAGCATGAGCACTGTTGCGCCGCCATCCGGTCCCGAATCCGACCCACGCGTCAAGGCCGTCTTCGACGACATCCGCGCGACCCGGAAATCGGACTTCATCAACAATATGTGGCTCTGGCTCGCCTTCGACCCCGATCTGCTGGAGCGGACCTGGGCGGAGGTCAAGGCGGTGATGGCGACGCCTTCGCCGCTCGACCCACTGGTGAAGGAGATGCTCTATATCGCCGTTTCCGTGACCAATGGCTGCGGCTACTGCATTCATTCCCATACCGCCGCCGCCAGGGCCAAGGGAATGACGGACGCCGAGCACGCGGATCTCCTGCGCGTCATTTCGCTTGCCGCCAAGACCAACCAGCTCGCGACGGCCCTGCAGGTGCCGGTCGATCCGGTGTTCGACGCGTCCGGCAGAACATAAAATGTCGGCATGCCGGCCTGAAAACATCAGTCTTTCCACAGGCCTGCCCGGGTGGGTGAAGGTTTCGGAATAAAAGAAGAACATCCTTTCTGGCCTTTCGGTCCCGAATCACTACATTGGGCCGCATGACCAAAGGTTTTGACGATATTCCCTTTTTCGACGAGGAGCCCGCGCCGCGGAAACCCGCGGCCGCCGACGGCGGCATCGCCGCGCGCGCCATGGCCGCCCGCGACAAGGCCCAGCGACCGGACTATGTCTCCGGGCTCAATCCGGAGCAACGGGAGGCAGTCGAGGCGCTGGAAGGTCCGGTACTCGTGCTCGCCGGCGCCGGCACCGGCAAGACGCGCGTTCTGACGACGCGGATCGCCCATATCCTTTCGACCGGCCGCGCCTATCCCTCGCAGATCCTCGCCGTCACCTTCACCAACAAGGCGGCGCGGGAAATGAAGGAGCGCATCGGCGTGCTCGTCGGCCACGCCGTCGAAGGCATGCCCTGGCTCGGCACCTTCCACTCGATCGGGGTCAAGCTCCTCCGCCGCCATGCCGAGCTGGTGGGCCTGCGGTCCGACTTCACCATCCTCGACACCGACGACGTCGTTCGCCTCATCAAGCAGCTCATCCAGGCGGAGGGTCTCGACGACAAGCGCTGGCCGGCCAAGCAGTTCGCCGGCATGATCGACACCTGGAAGAACAAGGGCCTGGACCCGTCGCAAATCCCGGAAGGCGATGCCCGCGCTTTTGCCAACGGCAAGGGCCGCGAGCTCTATGCCGCCTACCAGAACCGGCTGCTGACCCTGAATGCCTGCGATTTCGGCGACCTGCTGCTGCATCCGATCCGCATGTTCCGCGCCAATCCGGACGTGCTGAAGGAGTATCACGCCAAGTTCCGTTACATCCTCGTCGACGAGTACCAGGACACCAACACGGCGCAATATATGTGGCTGAGGCTGCTGGCCCAGCAGACGCAAGCGTCGCGAAATCGCCCCTCATCCGGCCTGCCGGCCACCTTCTCCCCGTCCGACGGGGAGAAGGGACAAGCGGCGCGTTCGCAATCCCCCCTCTCCCCGTCAGAACGGGGAGAGGGCCGGGGTGAGGGGCAACCCACCGTCAACATCTGCTGCGTCGGCGACGACGACCAGTCGATCTACGGCTGGCGGGGCGCCGAGGTGGACAACATTCTCCGCTTCGAGAAGGATTTCCCCGGCGCCAAGGTCATCAAGCTGGAGCGCAACTACCGCTCGACCGAGCATATCCTCGGCGCGGCGGCGCATCTGATTGCCCATAACGAGGGCCGGCTCGGCAAGACGCTCTTTACCGAGCGCACGAATCCCGACGACGAGAAGGTGCATGTTCATGCCGCCTGGGACTCCGAGGAGGAGGCTCGCGCGATCGGCGAAGAGATCGAGCAGCTCCAGCGCAAGAAGCACAATCTGAACGACATATCGATCCTCGTGCGCGCCTCTTTCCAGATGCGCGAATTCGAAGACCGCTTCGTCACGCTCGGCCTCAACTATCGCGTCATCGGCGGCCCTCGCTTCTATGAGCGGCTCGAAATCCGCGATGCCATGGCCTATTTCCGCCTCGTCTGCCAGCCCGCCGACGACCTCGCCTTCGAGCGGATCGTCAACACGCCGAAGCGCGGCCTCGGCGAGACGACCGTCCGCACCCTGCACGACTATGCCCGGGCCCGCGACATCCCGATGCTGGCCGCGGCAAGCGACATCGTCGAGACGGACGAATTGAAGCCGAAGGCTCGCAAGGGCCTCTTCGACGTCGTCGCCGATTTCCGCCGCTGGCAGACATTGCTCGAAACGACGCCGCACACCGAACTTGCAGAGCGGATCCTCGACGAGAGCGGCTATACCGCCATGTGGCAGGCCGACAAATCGGCGGAAGCGCCCGGGCGCCTCGAAAACCTGAAGGAGCTCATTCGTTCGATGGAAGCCTTCGAGTCCATGCGCGGCTTTCTCGAGCACGTCGCGCTGGTGATGGACGCCGAGCAGAACGAGAATATGGATGCCGTCTCCATCATGACGCTGCATTCGGCCAAGGGGCTGGAATTCGACACCGTCTTCCTGCCGGGGTGGGAGGAAGGGCTCTTCCCGCATCAGCGCGCCCTGGATGAAGGCGGCCGCGCAGGTCTGGAGGAGGAGCGCCGCCTCGCCTATGTCGGCATCACCCGTGCCAAGCGCCGCTGTCATATCTGGTTCGTTTCGAACCGCCGCATCCACGGCCTCTGGCAATCGACGCTTCCCTCGCGCTTCCTCGACGAGTTGCCGATCGCTCATGTGGAAGTGGCCGAACAGGAGGTCTCCTATGGCGGTTACGGTCGCGGCGGTTACGGCCAGTCGCGCTTCGACAAGGCCGATCCCTTCGAGAACAATTACCAGACGCCCGGCTGGAAACGCGCCCAGCAGCACCGGTCGGAGGCCACCCGAGACAACTGGGGCACCCGCTCCGGCCACGCCATCGAACGCATCGGTTACGGCGAATCGGGCCCCCGCACCCGCACCATCGAAGGCGAGCTCGTCGCCAAGTCGACGAGCGCCGAGCCCTCCCGCTTCAATGTCGGCGACCGGGTCTTCCACATCAAGTTCGGCAACGGCAACATCGCGGCGATCGAGGGCAACAAGCTGACGATCGATTTCGACCGCGCCGGGCAGAAGCGCGTGCTGGATGGGTTCGTAGAACGGGTGTGAGCACTTCCGGGAAAACCGTGCAGCGGTTTTCCGCTCTACCTTGTCGGCCTCAAAACATCTTTCGATACATAACGAAGCCCGACTTCTCGGCCACCTTGTCGTAGAGCTGCATCGCCGTGTAGTTGGTCTCGTGGGTCAGCCAATAGACACGCGGCGACCCCACGCGTTTCGCCGCTTCGTAGACTCCGTTGATGAGCGCCCGGCCGACTCCCTTGCCGCGGGCGGCCTCATCGGTGAAAAGGTCCTGCAGATAGCAATTCGGCTGGATCGACGTCGTGCTGCGGTGAAAAATGTAGTGCGTCAGTCCGATGAGCCGCCCCTCGCTTTCGGCGACCAGCGCATGCATCGGCTCATAGGCATCGAAGAAGCGGGACCAGGTCATCCGGGTGATGTCGGGATGGAGCGCGGTTTCGCCGGCTCGGCCGTAAAAGGCGTTGTAGCCGTCCCAAAGCGGCAGCCACTGCTCATAGTCGAGGCGCGTTACCGGGCGTATGGCAAGATAGTCGGACATTCTCAATCCTCGTTCGCAAGTTCAGGCGCATTACAACTATCTTTGCCCGAAGCCTGTGTCACCGCCCCTCGCCTGCCTCAACAGCGCGATCACCTCGGCATCCGTGGTCTGCTCGAAATCGTCGTAATAGATGCTGACGGCATGGAAAGGGGTGGGGCTGGCGAGACAGACGAGCCGGTCCACGTCGTCCCCCAGGCTTGCGATCGCGCTCTTCGGGGCGACCGGCACGGCGAGCATTAGTGCCGCGGCACCTGCCTGCCGCAGGGCTTTCGCCGCAGCTTTGGCCGTTCCGCCCGTGGCAATGCCGTCGTCGACAATGATGACATTGCGACCGCTTGGAGAAATTCGCGCCTGGTCGCCCAGATAGAGGACGCGGCGTCGCGCGAGTTCGAGCCTTTGCCGCTCGGTCTCCGCCTGAACGTACTTCTCGGAAGGGTTCGCGATACGCATTGCCTCGGCATTGAGCACGACCTGCGGTTCGTCGCTGTCGACCAGCGCTCCGAGACCGAATTCGGGATGACCCGGTGCGCCGATCTTGCGAACGATGAGGAGCTCGAGGGACGCGCCGAGAGTTCTTGCCACCTCGAAGGCGACCGGTACGCCGCCGCGCGGCAAGGCCATCACGAGCGGGTCGGCGAAGTCCGCTTTCTCGGTGAGATGCGCTTCGATGACGCGAGCAAGCCTTCGACCCGCATCGGCCCTGTCTGCAAAGGGTATGTCTGCAAAGGATATGCCTTCCTGGGCCATGACACCGCTCCCTGAAAAGCTCTGCGACCGATCGCCACAACTATGGAGAGAGTGATCGCTCAAATTGCAGCGAATTTCGCCAGCTTTCGTTAATGCGCCATCGTTACCAATGGCCTCGCATAATGGCTGAAACGCAAGCCGCACTTTATTTTAGCACGACAGGCCGTTTCGAAATGAGCTTTCTCTCCGCCATACCGGTCATCGCACTTCTTGCCATGCTACCCGTTCTCCTTTCTCTGCGGCCGGTTGCCGGTGTTCGGGAGTTCTCCGCCAGTTGCGCACTCTCGGCAGCGTCGGCAGGCGCCTTGACGGTTGCGGCGGCGTTGCAGGCGCCGGTCGCCGCAATGTTCGGCTATGCGGGTCTCGCCGTTTCCCTGTTTTTCGTCCTCCAGGGCCTCCGCCGGTTCCTCGCATTGTCGATTCCGGCCTCGCTTTGTCTGGTGCTCGCGTTCTCGAGCGGCGTGCTCGGCTTCATCATCGCTCTCGGCGGCCACGACAGCCCGGCCGCCGGCATGATCGTCGTTGCGGGCGTTGTCGCAGCTCTACTTCTCGTCCTTGGTCTGGCCGCAGCCGACCGCTGGCCGGGCGAAAAGCCGGCGATCCAGGTCGTTGTCGTCGGCTCCGCCGCCGTGGTTTTCACCGCCCTTGCCCATGCCCTCGGCCCATCGGCGCACGTCTTGCCGGGACCGGCGGGCTCGCCCGCTTCGAGCCTGTTCGATTTCCTGCTCGTCACCATGCGGGTGCTGTGCCTTCCCCTCCTCTTCCTGGCCATGATCCTCACGATGCAGGCCCGGGTCATCGCCGGATTGAGGGCCATGATCGCACGCGACGGCTTGACCGGTGCGCTGTCACGCGGGACGCTCATGGAAGAGGGCGAGCGGATCTTCGCCGAGTGCGTGGCACGCCAGGAGCCGGCTGCCTTCCTGCTGCTCGACCTCGATTTCTTCAAACAAATCAACGATCAGTATGGGCACGCCTGCGGCGACATGGCGCTCGCGCATTTTGCCGATACCGTCTCGGCTTTCCTCGCCGGACGGGGCGTCCTCGGACGGATCGGTGGCGAGGAATTCGGCATCGTCCTGCCGGACCACACGGAAGAGCAGGCAAGGGCGCTTGCGGAGGATATCTGCCGCGTGGTGCGTGAGACGCCGGCCGGCCGCTCGCATCAGCGCATCCGTCTGACCGTGAGCATCGGGATCGCCGCCGCCATTGCGGGCGAGACGATTACCGACGTGATGATACGCGCCGACCTTGCTCTCTACGACTCAAAGGCGGATGGTCGCGACCGTTGCTCGGTAGCAAGGGATCGCCGCATCGACGCCAGCGCCCGCGCCCTTGCGGCAGCCGCCGCGCAATTGCGCGAAGCCCGTGCCGCCCGGTCGGAACTGCGCCACTCGGCGTGACTTCTCGCACGATGGATCCTGCATATCGACGGGTCTGGCGGCCGGTGCTTGCATTGCAGCATCCGCTGCCTATCTGAACGGTGCAGTTCATTGGAGGATACTCATGTTGCGCCGCATCCGTGCCTTGCTTGTCGCCGGCCTCACCGTCTCGGCCGCGGCGGTTTCGCCGGTCCACGCCGAAACCGTTGGCCAGGTCGGGGTCGACTGGCTCGGCAACGACATCAAGATCGATGCCGTAAGCGACCCGAAGGTGACCGGGGTTACCTGCCACGTCACCTATTTCGATCGCAGCGTCATCGACCGCCTGAAGAACGGCAACTGGTTCGAGGATCCGTCGAACAACTCCATCGCCTGCCGCCAGACCGGCCCCATCGCCATCGATGATATCGACCTGTCGAAGGAGGGAGAGGAAGTCTTCCGTTCCGGACTGTCTCTCATCTGGAAGAACCTGCTGGTGACCCGCATCTACGACAAGGCCAACGACACGCTGATCTATCTGGCGCATTCGAGGCAGTTGACCGACGGATCGGCCAAGATGTCGATCACCACGGTCCCGCTCTATGGCCAATCGGTCACCTGGAAGAATGGGCGGCCGGAATAATCGATCCGGCGAACGCAGCAGATCAAGACGGCCGGAAGGGGAGTACGGGTTTTCCGCACTCCCCTTCCGAGCTACAGTGCGCGCTTCCTGCGAGACTAAGGTCTGCCGCATTTTACGCCGCATACATCGTCTCTTGAGCTGGTGCGCCTCGAGGAAACATGCAGTAGCTGATTTCGCGCCTTACGGTTTAGGCGGCACAATGCCCCGATAGTAGTCGCCCTCACCCGGGTCGTATCTCTCCTGGTAGGTACCGCTTGGAGACATCATACGGCCGCCGTCGATACTCCCCGTTGCAGTCGGGTCGACCGAAGACGGAGGCAGGTTACGCGACGCCGGCATGCGTACCTGGTTCTGGGTTCCCGGAGGGTGGTTCGGGTCGAGGCCCTGATAATAGCTGTCCGCAAAGGCTGGCACCGCGGCACCGACCAAGGCGGATGACAGGACAAATGCAGCAAATGATGTTTTCAGAGAAACTCTCATGGCATTAACTCCTATGTCCGTTAGGCATCCCACCTCCCAATGGATGCTACTGTTCAGCATACGAGCCTCCTACGGATGCTGCGGTTACCAAGATAACACCCGGCACCGGTCGAAAGCGTTTGACGATTTGTCACTTTTGCTCATCCAAGAGTGATGCTCATTACGTAACTGTAACTTGACCGCCCCCCCCACCACCGGGGCGGCATCGTGGCGCGTCCTTGGACTGAAAGAGCATACAGCGGCGGACCATCGCCTCTGAAGGCGATGGTCCGCGAAAGCGCAATGCGCTCGAAGGCAACTAAAAATGTTTAGGGACGGGGAGCCGGAGGCGAGATGCCTTGATAATAGTCGCCGTCGCCGGGGCCCTGATACTCGTTCGTATAGTGTTCACGTACCCGGCCAGGCGCGTTGGTCGCTCGGCTTCCCGGCGCCGGTTCCATGTAGATGCTGCCGGTCGGCGCCGGATCGACATAGACGCTGCCCGTCGGTGCGGGATCGACATAGACGCTGCCGGTCGGGGCAGGATCGACATAATAGGGACGTGCCGGCACCATTACCGCCCCTCTGTTCTGGGTGCCCGGAGGATTATGCGGGTCGATGCCCGGATAGTAACTGTCTGCAAAGGCCGGCACGGCGACGCCGGCAAGCGCCGATGAGAGGGCAAATGCAGCGAGCGATGTTCTGAAAGAAACTTTCATGGCGTTGCTCCTGTCTGTTTCCACATCAGCTTCCAAACGCGGAGGCTGTAATCACCAGCAGAGGGCTTCTCGCCAAATGCTGCCTGTTCATAACTCGTTTCGCGTGCAGGGGTTCCTTGCGCGCGACCGGTACGTTTTCACATTTGCTCGCTCCGCCGTGATGCCGACCGCCGTGCAGTAGCCGCCGAGCGTCTGCCGGCTCATGCGAAAAGGCCCGCTTTCGCGGGCCTTTGCAGAAACCGTGCGTGGCGATCCTCGGGGCGGAATGAGGAAAGTGGGTGCGGCTTTCCGCCCGCATCCCGCGCTAACTTCTTCGAATCGATCACGTTCGTGAGGTCGATCCGACCTGAAAACATCGTGATCTAGGCCGCCTGCGCCAGTTCCTCGGCGATGACGGTGTCGAGATTGAGGAAGCAGACCATGGATTTTTCAAGCGCGACGATGCCGCGGCAGAAGGCGCGCTGGGCTTCCGGGATGATTTCCGGCGCGGGCTGCAGGTCTTCGCTTCGGATCGTCATCATATCGGAGACCTGCTCGACCAGCAGTCCGACGAGCTTGCCGTTGATGTCGGTGACGATGATGGCGGAGCGCTCCGACGGCTCGGTCATCTTCATGCCGAGACGACAGGCCATGTCGATGACCGGGATCACCGCGCCACGCAGGTTGATGAGGCCGAGAACATAGGGCGGCGTGTGCGGCATCGGTGTCACCGGTGCCCAACCGCGGATTTCCCGGATTGCCATGATGTCGATGCAGAATTCCTGTTCGCCCAGGTGAAAGGAGACGATTTCGAGATAGGCGCCTGACTGCTTGATTGCGTTGCTCATGATCAAAACTCTTCCCAATTTTCACCGGACGCCGTTACCGACGGCGTTGATCCCGGCCTGTTACCGAATGCGCCAGCCAGTTTTCCCATCAACGCCTTTGCTGGAGATGGAGCTGGACGCGTGGATGATTGCGCGGCCGCGGGCTTGCGAAGCGACACGGGCGCGGCAGCAGTCGCTGTTGCCGCCCGCGCCGGAGCGCTTGCCGTCGCCGAGCCTGCCCTGCCCGGCGGCTGGATCGCCGCCGTGCGGATCGCCGTCTCGCGCGCCTGCCCGTGGCGGAATTGCCCGACGATCTCGCTGAGTTTCTCGGCATCCTGCGCAAGCGTATGGCTCGCCGCATTGGTCTGCTCGACCATTGCGGCATTCTGCTGCGTCATCTGATCGAGTTGAGCGACAGCGGTATTGATTTCGCGAAGGCCCGTCGATTGCTCGCGCGCCGCCATGACGATCGAGCTCATATGTTCGTTGATGCAGGCCACCTTGGCACCGATGCGGCCGAGCGCGTCGCCGGTCTCCTGAACCAGCCTGACGCCGGTCTTGACTTCATTGCCCGAGCGGCTCACCAGAGCCTTGATATCCTTCGCGGCACCGGCAGCGCGCTGGGCGAGCTCCCTCACCTCCTGGGCAACGACGGCAAAGCCCTTGCCGGCCTCTCCCGCCCGCGCGGCCTCGACCCCGGCATTGAGCGCCAGCAGATTGGTCTGGAACGCAATCTCGTCGATCACGTCGATGATCTTGCCGATCTCGCTGGAAGCGCCCTCGATGCGGGCCATGGCGGCGATCGCCTCGCCGACGATGCGCCCGGACTCCTCCGCATTGATGCGTGTCTCGTCGACCATGTGGCTCGCCTCTTCGGCGCGCTCGGTCGCTGTCTTCACCGTGACGGTGATTTCCTCGAGCGCGGCCGACGTCTGCTCCAGCGACGCGGCCTGTTTTTCCGTCCGCCGCGCCAGATCATCGGCAGCGCTGCGCATCTGCCGCCCGTTCGATTCGATCGAGGCGGTATTCTCCTTGACACTCGAAAGGACCTGGCTCAGCCGTTCCACCGTGTCGTTGAAGTCACGGCGCAACGCATCGAGCCCGCCATCGAAAGGCTCGCGGATCGCAACCGCCAGATTGCCGTCTGCAAGCTGATTGAGCGCTCCGCCGAGGGCTTCGACTGCGGTGTTGATCAGTCCGATCGCCTGCTCGCGCTCCGTCTCGTGACGCTCGCGTTCCGTCTCGGTTTCCTGCCGGCTCGCCCTGGCCCTTTCCTTGAGCGCGCGTTTCTCGATTGCCGAGACCCGGAAAAGCTCCACCGAACGTGCCATCTCGCCGATTTCGTCGCCGCGGTCGAGCCCCGCCGCTTCAGCCGTGAGATCGCCCGAATGTATCCGCCGCATGCTGTCGCGCAGACCGAGGATGCCCCGGCGCAAGACGTTCCCATGGAACCAGATCAGGCCGATCAGGGTCGCCATTGCCAGCAAACAGGCGGCTGCCTGGAGCATGAGCGCATGCTCACCACTGGTGCGGACATCTGCGATGCGCCCCGCGGCCAGGCTGGCTGCGGCATCGGCCAATTGCGCAAGCGATGCGCCCACGCGCTCGCCTGCGGCGTCGATGACATCGTCGATGCGGGCGAATTCCTCGGCTGGCGCTCCGGCCTCCACGAGCGCTTTCAGGTCCTGCTCGACGGCCTTGCGCAGTTGGGCCATATCCGATTCGAAACCGGCAAGAACTTCCGGCTTGCCGATAAGACGCGCGAGCGCTTCGAGATCGGCTTGCCTGCCCTCGATGACCTCGAGCGAGGATCCGATCTGGGCCGCACGTTCCGGCTGTATCCGGCGTTCGCCGCGGTCGACGATGGTGTCCATTGCCGCAAGCACGAGCTCCAGGCGGGCAAGGCGCATTTCCTCGAGCGTTCCCATGCCGCGCTGAGCGATAACCGCCTTGTCGAGTGCCTCTTGCGAGCCGCCTTGCTCATAAAGGCCGACGGCGAGAACGGAACCGAAACCTAGAAAGGCTGCGCCCGCAAGCGTCGCAAGGCGTAGGCTGACGGAAAGCTTTCCCTTGGCGGATGGAACGGTGTTCATCGATATGGCAGTCCATAGCTGGACCCGCCGGCGGCAGGCGGGGTCCTCCGTTGCGATCGATGCGGAAAACCGGGCTCGATCAACCGGATGACCTCATGTCATATCGAAGTGGTGCACTTCTCCGCGTCGGCGGACAGTGGCAAACAGACCTTAAACAATCGCTAAAACACTGCCCGCGACTTTGCGGAAGTTCGCGCGTTTCGACCGCTGCTGCCCTTTTCCTTCCGTCTCACGGTGCTATGATCGCTTCATGCGCACGGATACCAAGAAGTCGCTCTCTCCCCTGATCTTCGCCCTCGCCACCGGCGTGCTCGCGCTCGTCTTCCTGCTCGCCTTCAAAGGCTGGATCGCGAATGGCGCCGACATTTTCCTGTCGCTGGCGCAAGCCGGTCTCGCCTGGTGCATCTGAGACGCACCGCCTCAAGCGAACCTGCGGCAATTGTCCCCTTTGCACCCGTGTGTCCGACGCGGTATCAACGCTCTACATTCCTGACGGCCCGACGGCGCCGCGCGTCTGTCTCAGATGCGTCGGGGCAGCAACAGACTGGTGGCAATGATGAAATCCATACGCATCGTTCTCTGGGTAGCCATTCTCGTCATGGTGGCCGTCCTCGGCTGGCTGACCTTCGACATGACCCAGCCGAAGCAGCAGGCCGCATCCGGCCCCTTCGGCGTGCCCTTTACCCTTGTCGCCCAGAATGGCGAGCAGATCACCGAGAAGGCGTTCACCGGCAAGCCGACGGCGCTCTTCTTCGGCTTCACCCATTGCCCGGAAGTTTGCCCGACCACGCTGTTCGAACTCAACGGCTGGCTCGATAAGGTCGATCCCGAGGGCAACAAGCTGCAGGCCTACTTCATCACCGTCGATCCCGAGCGCGATACACCCGAAGTGCTCGGCCAGTATGTTTCAAACGTGTCCAAGCGCATCACCGGCATCTCCGGTCCGCCCGACAAGGTGCTGGAAATGGTCAAGGGTTACCGCGTCTATTACAAGAAAGTCCCCACCGACGAGGCAAAGCCGGACGGCGACTACACGATGGATCATACCGCCTCTGTCTTCCTGCTCGACGCCAACGGCCAGTTCAGCGGAACGATCGCCTATGGCGAAAACCCGGAAACGGCCGTCAAGAAGCTGGAAAACCTCACGCGCGGCTAACAATGTTTGCCCGTGTATCCTGCGGGCGCCGGTAAACCCGGCGCTTTGCCTTTGTACCTCATTCATGATAGCGGCGAACCGCCCACAGCGCCGCGCATCCGATCGGACGCGCCGAAGCCGCTGTGGCCCTTTTGAATGGCTGCACGCCGAAGGAAAGCACCGTGAGCGAGATACGACTTTTCGTCACCACTACCGAGAAGCAGGCGGCAGCCGTCCTCGACGTCATGAGCGCAATTTTCGAAGAAGACGATTACGCGATCGCGACCATGGAGATCGACGAGAAGCGGGATGTCTGGGAGGCCTCCGTCTACATGATGACGGATGAAGAGGAGAGCGTGAGATCACGCCTCGCTCAGGCACTCGAAGTCGAATTTTCGCATCTTCCGATCGAGCGCGAAGTGCTGCCGGATGTCGACTGGATCGCCAAGTCGCTGGAGGGCCTCGCCCCCGTGCGCGCGGGCCGCTTCGTCATCCACGGCTCGCACGATCGCGACAAGGTGAAGCCGGGTGAGATCGCCATCGAGATCGACGCCGGCCAGGCCTTCGGCACCGGCCATCACGGCACGACAGCCGGCTGCCTCGAAATGCTTGCCTCCGTCGCCCGCTCCCGGCCCGTCCGCAACGCGCTCGACCTCGGGACGGGAAGCGGCGTGCTGGCGATCGCCGCCTGGAAGCTCCTGCACGTCCCGGTGCTCGCAACCGACATCGATCCGATCGCAACCCGCGTCGCCGCCGACAACGCCCGTCGCAACGGCGTCGTCACCGGCCTGACCTTCGCCACCGCGCCCGGCTTCCACTCGACCACCTTCAGCACCAACGGCCCCTTCGACCTCATCATCGCCAACATTCTGGCGCGGCCGCTGATGAAGATGGCGCCGCAAGTTGTGGCCAACCTCGCTCCGGGCGGTTCGGTCATCCTTTCCGGTATTCTCGCCGAACAGCGCTGGAAGGTGCTCGCAGCCTATAACGGTCAGAACCTCAAACATGCGCGCACCCTCTGGCGCAATGGCTGGGTAACCATTCATCTGACCAGGTAAGTCACGCTTGTCGCAGACGCATCCGGTCGCGGCGTCCGGACGCCGCATTTCTATGGAGATGTTCCTGTAGAACGCCGGCCTTGATCAGTGCATCGCGCTGATGGTCATGAAGCTGGCTGCCATCCGCTTTCGAGACTCGCGCATACCCGATCAAGGTCGTCATTTATACGCTCGTATTTCTTGCACGCTGTCGCCAGGGTCCGGCGCGCCGTCAGGTTCGATTGACCCGCGCTGATCCTGCCGCCAAAAACGGCACGAAAGCTTGTCGCACTTTCTCAAGAAACGCATCGCTGAAGCGACCAACCGGTTCTTGTCCGGAATCGAGGTAGTACGATCGTTCCAGAACGTCGTAATTACATTCGCTGATCGTGATCCAGCCGCGCTGACGGCAAGACCAACTTGCCCCGCCGTAATTCAGCTCCGGGGATCTCTAAAGTGCATCCCTGATCGGAAACATGTCTTCGCCGTAGTGATGAAGCCTCGTGTGATGTCGGCGGCAAAGCCACCGCACCTTTAAAGGCTCGTCGTATTGATCGTGATGGGCATCGACCGCTTCGATCCCGCAGACCTCGCACGTTTGCTTTTCCAGTTCGCCTGCCTTCACTGCTCGCTGCACAGCGAGATGAGCATCGTATTTCCCTGGATTGGCACGGCGCCAATTCGCTTGGCGGGTATCGGTTTTCAGCATCGCCGCTCCTACCTCTGCATGCTCCGTTTGAGAGATATCCTCGCAAGTCGACCGTAAGCAGGCTTATCACGAAGCAAACCGTTCTTCATTTGTTTTCCCGTGGACACCGCCTGTTTCCACAGGCACTTCCGTCCCGGACAGGCTCTATTGCGCCGAACTGGATCCTCCCTCCTGCGCCAAGCGCAGGGATGACGATAGAAGGAGTATCGACCGAAAGGGGAACCGAGAAAACGAAAAGGCCGCCCGGTCCATCATGACGGGGCAGCCTTCTCGAAACAAAGGCGATGCCGAAGCATCGCCTGCTGACCGGCTTTTGGCCGACCATACCCGCGAGCTTGAGGAGGAGGAGCGCTCAAGCGGGCTCTACCGTTCCGAAGCTGGCCACCCTGAGGGAGGAGGAGAACAGATGACCAACTATTCTCGGAACTGCAGTCTTTTGAACCGGCGGACGTTCGTCCGTGTTCGTTGAGCGGGCTTATAAACCATAATTCCGATAGAGAAAGATACATTCCGGCATGGGTGCCATGCGCCGCGTGCATATGTATGACAAATGGGCAAATGCGCGTCCTGCACCACCCGAGGTACACGCTGTTCATGGGCGAATCTCGTCTCCCCCCTGCGCGAACGAGTTTAAGTTGTTACTTTATGCAGGTCGTTATTCCAAAACCGCTGCTCCACTTTTGGAAGAGATGCATTAACATGCCCATCTCACCTGCGGTCTCCGCCAAGCTTACCGGGAAAGTCCATGTTCCAATCCTTCGAAGTCACCTCCACGCCCCAGTTCGGCAAGGAGAGAACCACCGCCCTGCGTGCCGCCCTCGCAACCTTGGGCGTCGATGGCTTCCTCGTGCCGCGTGCCGACGAATTTCAAGGGGAATATGTGCCCCGCAGTTCCGAGCGGCTGTCGTGGCTGACGGGCTTTACCGGTTCGGCCGGGGTAGCGCTCGTGACCCAGCGCGAAGCGATCGTCTTCGTCGACGGCCGTTATGTAACCCAGCTCAAGGAGCAGGTGGACGGCAGCGTCTTCACCGGCGGCGATCTCATCGGCGAACCGCCGCATGTCTGGCTGGAGCGCCATGGACCCAAGGGCTTCCGCCTCGGCATCGATCCTTGGCTGCACACCGCGGCGGAAGTTCGCCGGCTCGAAAAGGCGCTTGCCGCGATCGGCGGCAGTGTCGTCCTTCTCGACCACAATCCGCTCGACCGGCTCTGGACCGACCGTCCCGCAACGCCGCTCGGCCCGGTGACGATCCAGCCGGTCGAGCATGCGGGGCAATTGGCGAAAGACAAGATCGCGGAGATCGCGGCGGGCGTGGCAAAGGCGAAGGCCGCCGCCGTCGTTCTCACGGATCCCTCCTCCGTCGCCTGGACCTTCAACATCCGTGGCAGTGACGTGCCGCACACGCCGCACCCGCTGGCGCGCGCCATCATCCATGCGGACGGCAGCGCCGAGCTTTTCCTCGACAAACGCAAGACCGGCATCGAGCAGGAAGCCTACCTGACCCAGCTCGCCGACATAATGGCGCCCGCGAGCTTCGACGATCGGCTCGCCGCCCTCGCCTCAACCGGCGCAGCCATCATGATCGATCCGGATCTCGCCCCCTTCGCGATCGGCGAGCTGATTCGCAGGAAGGAAGGTTCGGTGGTCGAGGCGGTCGATCCCGCCCGCCTGCCCCGCGCCTGCAAGAATGCAGCCGAGATCGCCGGATCGACCCGGGCGCACCTGCAGGATGGTGCGGCGACGGTCGAGTTCCTCGCCTGGCTGGACGGGAGGGAGCCCGGCAGCGTCACCGAAATCGGCGCAACCAGGCAATTGGAGGCGACGCGCGCGGCCGTCGGCGAGCGCATGCAGAACCCCCTGAAGGACGTTTCTTTCGACACGATCGCCGGCGCCGGTTCGCATGCCGCGATCATGCATTATCGGGTCACGAACGAAACCGACCGGCGGATCGAGGCCGGTACCATGTTCCTGATCGACTCCGGCGCGCAATACATCAACGGTACGACCGACATCACCCGCACGGTCGCGATCGGCGCGGTGCCGGAAGAACAGAAGCGGTTCTTCACGCTCGTGCTCAAGGGCATGATCGCAATCAGCACGGCGCGCTTCCCGAAGGGGTCACGCGGCGTCGACCTCGATCCGCTCGCCCGGATCGCGCTATGGAAGGCGGGCGCCGATTATGCGCACGGGACCGGCCACGGTGTCGGCTCCTATCTCTCGGTCCACGAAGGACCGCAGCGCATTGCCCGGCTTGCCACGCAGGAATTGCTGCCCGGCATGATCCTTTCCAACGAACCCGGTTACTATCGCCCCGGCGCCTTCGGCATCCGCATCGAGAATCTCGTCGTCGTGCGCGAGCCGGAGGAGATCGAGGGCGGCGACCAGCCTATGCTCGGCTTCGACACGCTGACCTTCTGCCCGATCGATCGCCGGCTCGTCCTTCCCGCCCTGCTGACCGACGACGAGCTTGACTGGCTGAACGCCTACCACGCGGAAACGCTGGAAAAGCTGATGCCGCTGCTGTCGGGCACGGAAACGAGAGACTGGCTGGCCAGTGCTACGGAAGCAATCGTGCGATAGGGTCGGAACGGGCGGCCCGGCGGTGTGGGCTGGGGCTGGGGTACCGCCGGGCCTCCGTTGGGAGGGTCGATTTCTCAACCAACAGCATGGTTATATTTGCGGCGACGCTCTCGCGTAACCCGCGAATTTTACTGAATCGCAGCCTTAATCCGACAATAGTCTGAATGGAGCGCAGGCCCCTTCCCGGTCAGATCCCAAGCATCGTCTTGGCTTGGCCGAGCGCTGCTTCCGAGCCCGCATGGTCGCCAGCCTTGTGCAAGTCTTCGCCCTGCTGGCGCAACTGTTTCACCTTGGCCATGTCGGCCTCGGACAATGATGCGTTGGGCATGGCCGCATCGATCGCCTGCATCATGGCGGGGCACTGGTTGGCAAACGCGGTAACAGGCGCAAGCGCGAGAAACAGCGCAACGGAAATTCTGGTAATCATGGTCGCTCCTCCGTGGGCCGGGGGGCGGCTGCCTCCCCGGCAACGAGAAGATGATAGTCCAGAACCGGCCTGGCGCCAATCCGAGCGGCCGGACCCATGCTGAGGCGGGCGGGAACCTACATGATCAGGTGCCGGATCGCCATGACCGCGATCCAGCCCACGAGCAGCATCCGAAGCGTCGAAAAGCGCAGCCCGACGACGAAGGCGACGAGCATCGCTGCGGCGACGTCCATGCCACCATAGACGAAGGCGGGCGCCACCAGCGTTGTCAGTACAGCCGCCGGGACTGCGTTCAACGCAGACTCGACGCGCGGAGGTATGTTCTTCAACTGCGTGATAAGCACGTAGCCGCCGAAGCGCGTGACATAAGTGGCGACCGCCGCCGCGACGATGAGATAGAGCAGATCGAGGTGTTGCGCGTCCAAGGATCAGGCCTCCTTTTCCACGGCGTGGGTTTCGGTCGCCGGTCGCTTCGGCGGCAGACAGGCCGCAAGCAGGACGCCGGCAAGCGCGCCGATGCTGACATGCCAGGGGGAGCCGACGAAATGCATCGCAGCGACGGAAGCGACGGCGCTCACGGCCACGATCGGCAGAAAGCGGTCGCGCGTGCGGAAGCTCATCACGAGCCCCAGAAAGTAGATCGGGAGGAGCACGTCGAGGCCGATCGCCTTGGGATCGCCGATCAACTGCCCGAAGATCGCACCGATCAGCGTATTGATGAGCCATGGAACATAGATCACGACGCCGAAGCCCGCATACCAGGCGAAGGTGACCGGCAATCCGCGCTGGCCGCGCTGTTCGGTCTCCGCATATTGCGGGTCCACGAGCAGGAAAAATGCGATCAGCTTTTGAACGAAGCTGAAATGGCGGATGTGCTTGGCGAGAGAAGCGGAATAGAGCACGTGGCGGAAGTTGACCGCAAAGACCGAGAGCACCACCAGCCAGGGCTGCACGTTGCTTCCGAAGAGTTCGATGCCGACCATCTGGCTTGCACCCGCATAGACGGTGGCGCTCATGAATACCGCATCGGCAATCGAAAACCCGTTATCCACCGCAAGCGCGCCGAAAAGCGCTCCGAAGGGCGACGCCGCCAGCATGATCGGAAAGCCGCCGCGCAGCCCTTCCCGGAAATCGCCTCTGCTCATGAAATTCTCCTGCGGGGCCGCCCGTAACGAGCATGCCGGACAGATAGGGGCTGCCGCAGATCGCGACAATTCAATTACTCTGATGCGGCGATTGAATTTTCTGATGGTTGGACGCGCGTCATTCCCGAACGAGCACACGAGACCTGGTGCTCGGTCGGCCTACCATAAGAAGGCGGACGCAAAGAACACGCCCGCCCCGACACGTCAGCGCTTTACTTGAAACGTGTGCTCTATGCCCGGAAAGCTGCGCGCCTTCACCTCATTGGCATAGGCCTCCGCCGCCTTTGAGATCGTCGGTGCCAACTCGGCGAAATGCTTGACGAAGCGCGGCTTGAAATCGTTGAAAAGACCGAGCATGTCGTCCGATACCAGTATCTGGCCGTCGCAGGCCGGCGAAGCACCGATGCCGATGGTCGGCGCGCGCAGCGTGGCAGTGATCTCTCGGGCGACCGGCTCCACCGTTCCCTCGACCACGATGGCGAAAGCGCCGGCATCGTCGATCGCCTTGGCGTCGCGGCGGATCTTGGCCACCTCCTTCTCGTTGCGCCCGACCGAGCGGTAGCCCCCCGTCGTGTTGACGAGCTGCGGCATCAAGCCCACATGGCCGAGCACCGGAATGCCACGGCTGACAAGGAATTCGACCGTCTCGGCCATCTCGGCACCGCCCTCGAGCTTCACTGCGCTGCAGCCCGTTTCCTTCAGAATGCGCGCGGCACTGCGGAAGGCCTGCTCCTTGGATTCCTGATAGGCGCCGAAAGGAAGATCGACGACGACGCAACAGCGCTCCGAACCGCGCATGACCGCCTGGCCATGCGCAATCATCATGTCGAGCGTGACGCCGACGGTCGTATCGAGGCCGTAGAGCACCATGCCGAGCGAATCGCCGACAAGGAGGAAATCCACGTGAGGATCGAGAAGCCGTGCGATCGGCGTCGTATAGGCCGTCAGGCTGACGATCGGGCGCTCACCCTTCAGGGCTTCGATGCTGGCGGGGCTGAGCCGCCGTTTCGTGGTCTGGACGCTCATTCTCAGGCTACCTTTGCAAAACGGGCGGATTTCGGGGCAATCACGCGGTTGTCGAGCAGCTTCGTGGTGCCGAAGCGGACGAAGAGCAGGAGCAGGACCGGCTTTTCTTCGATCTCGCTGACCGGCCCAAGCGTTTCCGGGTCGCGCAGCGCCACCACTTCCGGCCGGGCCAGCGGCTCGCCGGCGAGAAATTCCAAGACACGCTTCTCGACCTCGGCCGGTTCGGTGACGCCGCTTGCGATCAGCCGCTCGGCCTCGTCCAGCGCCTTCGGCACGATCGCGGCTGCACGCCGCTCTTGCGTCGTCAGATAGACGTTGCGCGACGAACAGGCGAGCCCGTCCTCCTCGCGCACCGTCGGTACGCCGATGACCGTAACCGGCTGCGCCAGATCCTCGACCATGCGCCGGATGATCTGGAGCTGCTGGAAATCCTTTTCGCCGAAATAGGCGCGGTCCGGCTGGACGATGTTGAAGAGCTTGGTCACGACCGTCGCGACGCCTGCAAAATGGCCGGGCCTCACTGCGCCTTCGAGTTCGGAGCCGAGCTTCGGCACGTCGACCACCGTTTCCATCGGGCGCGGATACATGTCGGAAACGCCGGGGGCAAAAAGGAAATCGACGCCGCCATCGGTCAGCAGCGCCTGATCGCGGGCGAGGTCGCGCGGATATTTGCCAAGATCCTCATTCGCGCCGAACTGCAGCGGATTGACGAATATGCTGGCGACGACCACGTCGTTCTCGCTGCCGGCGCGGCGCACGAGCTCCATATGGCCGACATGAAGATAGCCCATGGTGGGGACCAATCCGATGGATCTGCCCGCGCGCCGATGCTCGGCAAGGGCCTCTCGCAGATCGGCGATGGTGCTGATGGTTCTCATTCCGGACCCTCCAATCCGCCGGGACGTTGGACACGCCCCGCTTCGCTGATATGGCTCCTGCATCGTCAAAATGCTACAGCGACAGTTGCGCGTTCGATAAGACGCGCGGCTGCGGGCGCCAGCCCCGCGAAAAGGCAATTGCACAAATTTTGGCTGCAAGCTCTATCTTGTGCAGCGCAAAAATACAAACGGAAATGGGCTCAAATTCGAAGCGCCGCACCTGATCGGCGCATCAGACGTAGTCGACTATGAGCGGGCGACAAAATTCGGCGAGACCTGTCGGCATGCGGCACATGTCTTCGTCCTTGGCTCATCCCATCTTCAACAAGGAGCACCCCATGCGCATGATTTTCGTCAACCTGCCGGTCAAGGATCTGAAAGCCTCCCGGTCCTTCTTCTCCGCTCTGGGCTTCACATTCAACGAGCAGTTTTCCGACGAGACCGCCGCCTGCATGGTCATCGACGACAATATCTTCGCCATGCTTCTGACCGAGCCGAAATTCCGTAGCTTCATAGTCGGCGAGATCAGCGACACGGCCAAGGGCACCGAGGTCATCACTGCGCTCTCCGCCGCGAGCCGTGCCGAATGCGACGACATGTTCGACAAGGCTATTGCCGCGGGCGGCAAGCCATGGAAGCCGGCAATCGACTACGGCTTCATGTACGGCATCAGCTTCCAGGACCTGGACGGCCACGTCTGGGAGTTCATGTGGATGGACATGTCGGCACAGCAGCAGGCGTGACGATCTAAACTACTGCATGTTTCCTTTAATCGTATCCGATTAAAGGACAAAAACATGCAGCAGATCAAAGTGCTACAGCGACCTTTGCGCGTCTGATAAGACGCGCGCCGCTGTAACGGGTCACACGGGATGCCCCTCAACCGGCTGCCGCCACCTTCTCCCCGCAGGCGGGGAGAAGGGACAAGCTGCTGGATCGCCATTTCTCCTTGAGCGCCCGAGAAGCGGAGCATCACCGCGAGTCCCCTTCGCCCCGCTTGCGGGGAGAAGGTGCCGGCAGGCGGATGAGGGGCAAGTGAACGCTCTACCCGCCAATCAGCGCCAGCCACTCGTCCTCGTCCATCGTCTGGACGCCGAGTTCGCGGGCCTTGTCGAGCTTCGAGCCGGCGCCGGGGCCGGCGACGACGATGTCGGTCTTCTTCGACACCGATCCCGCCACCTTGGCGCCGAGACTCTCCGCCTTCGCCTTCGCCTCCTCGCGCGTCATCTTCTCGAGAGATCCGGTGAAGACCACCGTCTTCCCCGCGACGGGGCTGTCGGTCGCGACGGGCAACTCCGCGCTTTCCGGCGTAACCTCTTGCAGCAGCTCGGAAACGACCTTCAGGTTGCGCGGCTCCTTATAGAACTCGACAATGGCGCGCGCGACCACCTCGCCAATGCCGTCGATGCTGTTCAGCTCGTTCCAGGCATCTCCCGAAAAGCCCGCCGCCTCGGTCATGGCGGCCCCGAAATGCTCGTAGCTGCCATAGGAGCGCGCAAGCAGCTTGGCCGTCGTCTCGCCCACATGGCGGATGCCTAGCGCATAGATCAGGCGATGAAGCGCTATCGAGCGGCGGGCATTGATCGCCTCGTACAGCTTGCGGACGCTTACCTTGCCGAATCCGTCGGTGTTCTCGAGCTTGTTGAGCGATGCCTCCTGGCGGCGTTCGAGCGTGAAGATCTCAGGGGCGGTGCGGATCCTCAGATTCTCGTCTTCGCTTTCGAAGAAGAACTCGATCTGCTTGGAGCCGAGGCCTTCGATGTCGAAGGCATTGCGCGAGACGAAATGCTTCAGATGCTCGACCGCCTGCGCACGGCAGACGAAGCCGCCCGTGCAGCGGCGCACGGCATCCACCTTGCCCGTCTTTTCGTTGATGTCACGCACCGCATGGCTGCCGCAGATGGGGCACGTCGTCGGAAACCTGTAGGGCTCGGCGCCTTCCGGCCGCTCGTCCATCACCACGTCGACGATCTGGGGGATCACGTCCCCTGCCCGCTGGACGATAACCATGTCGCCGATACGGACGTCGCGCCCATCGCGGATCGGCTCACCGGTGTTGCCGACGCCGCGGATATAGTCCTCGTTGTGCAGCGTGGCGTTGGTGACGACGACGCCCCCGACGGTGATCGGCTCCAGCCGCGCGACGGGCGTCAGGGCGCCGGTACGGCCGACCTGAATGTCGATGCCCTTCAGACGCGTGAAAGCCTGTTCGGCCGGAAACTTGTGCGCCGTTGCCCAGCGCGGACTGCGCGAGCGGAAGCCGAGCCTGGCCTGCAGATCGAGCCGGTCGACCTTGTAGACGACGCCGTCGATGTCGTAGTCGAGGTCCGGACGCTCCCGCTCGATATGGTGATAGTGCTCCAGGAGCTCGTCGGCGGAGAAGAAGCGCTGCATCAGCGGATTGACCGGGAATCCCCAGGCCTTGAAGGTCTCCACCATGCCGAGCTGCGTATCCGCCGGCATCGCCGACATCTCGCCCCAGGCATAGGCGAAGAAGCGCAGCTTGCGGTTCGCCGTCACCTTCGCGTCCAGCTGACGGAGCGAACCCGACGCCGTATTGCGCGGGTTGACATAGAGCGGCCTGCCCTGCGCCGCCATTTCGGCATTGAGCGCGGCGAAGTCCGATTTCGCCATATAGATCTCGCCGCGGATCTCGACGACATCAGGCGCGTCCGCGGGAAGCGTCTGCGGGATCATGCCGATGGTGCGGACATTGGCGGTGACGTTTTCCCCGGTCGTGCCGTCGCCGCGGGTAGCTGCCGTGACGAGCCGCCGGTTTTCGTAGCGCAGCGACATGGACAGCCCGTCGATCTTCGGCTCGGCCGTGAAGGCGATCGAGCCGTCCGGGAGCTTGCCGAGGAAGCGGTAGACACCGGCGACGAATGCGCGGGCATCCTCGTCCGAGAAGGTATTGTCGAGCGACAGCATCGGCCGCGCATGAACGACCGGCGCGAAGGTCAGCGAGGGTGCGGCACCGACCTTCCGCGAGGGACTGTCCTCGCGGACAAGTACCGGGAAGCGCTCTTCGATCAGATCGTTCCGCCGCTTCAGCGCATCGTAGTCCGCATCCGAAATCTCCGGAGCATCCTTGCCGTGATAAAGCATGTCGTGGCGGGCAAGCTCCGCCGCCAGGAAGGCGAGTTCCTCGGCAGCTTCCGCTTCGTTCAATTGTTCGACGGATTTTCTTTGATTCAGCATGGATGCGGCTCCAGAACTTTGGAGTCGCTTTTACTGCATGATTCCTCAAATCGGAATCGATTTTGAGGGTAACCGACGCGAAGGAACGTGAGGGCTATTCAACCGTTGCCGGCGAGCAATCGCGCGGCTGCGGCCCTCGCCTCCTCGGTAATCGAGGCGCCGGCGAGCATGCGGGCGATCTCTTCCGTGCGTGCCGCTTCGTCCATGCGGGCGACGCGGGTCGCGATCATCTCGGTCTTTTCCGCGGAAGGCCCCTTCGAAATCAGGAGATGCGTCGCCGCCCGCGCAGCAACCTGCGGCGCATGGGTGACGGAAAGCACCTGCACGGTTTTCGAAAGCCGCTTCAAGCGCTGGCCGATCGCATCCGCCACGGCGCCACCGACGCCGGTATCGATCTCGTCGAAGACGAGCGTCGGCGCCGAACCGCGATCGGCGAGCGCCACTTTCAGCGCGAGCAGGAAGCGGGAGAGCTCGCCACCCGAAGCGACCTTCATGATCGGTCCCGGCCTGGTGCCGGGATTGGTCTGGACGTGGAACTCGACCGCATCGATCCCGTCGGCCGTCGGCGATCCCGGGTCGCTCGTCACCTCGACCATGAAACGGGCGCGTTCGAGCTTCAGCGCAGGCAGTTCTTCCATGACGGCGGCCGAAAGTGCAGCAGCCGTATTGTGGCGCTTCTCGGAAAGTGAGCGGGCCGCAACGTCGAAGGCCGCCCTGGCTTCGGCGACCTGTATTTCCAGTTGCTTCAGCTTCTCTTCGCCGGCGTCGAGATCGGCAAGATCTGCGATCATCCGCGCGGCAAGTGCCGGCAGTTCGGTGACGGGAACTGAATATTTGCGGCTCGCGGCGCGCAGAGCAAAAAGCCGCTCCTCGACGCGCTCTAGCTCCTTCGGATCGAATTCGGTGTCGCGGAGCGCGCGCTCGACCGCCATCTGGGCATCCGCAAGCTGGTTCAGCGCCCCGTCCAGAAGCTCGACTGTCTCTTCGAGCAGGCCGGGTGCCTCATGGCTCTTGCGTTCGAGCCGCCGGACGAGCGACGCGATGAGCGGTACCGGCGAGGCGTTGCCGTTCAGAAACTCGGATGCCTCGCTGATGTCCCCGGCAATGCGCTCGGCCTTCATCATGCGGGCTCGGTTCTCGGCGAGTTCCTCCTCTTCGCCGTCGCGTGGCGAAAGCGTCTCGAGTTCCTCGACGGAGGAACGCAGATAGTCCGCCTCGCGGGCTGCTGCCTCCACCTTCTCGCGGTGTTTCTTCAGACAGCGCTCGGCATCCTTCCAGGCGCGATAGAAGGCCGCGACGTCTTCCGCAGCTTCGGTGGTGCCGCCGAAAGCATCGAGCAGCGTGCGGTGCGCGTCGGTATCGACAAGCGCCCGATCGTCGTGCTGGCCGTGAATTTCAACGAGCGTCTGGCCGACCTGCCGCATCAGCTGAACGCTCACCGGCTGGTCGTTGATGAACGCCTTGGTGCGGCCGTCGGCCGATTGCACGCGGCGGAAGATCAGATCGCCATCGTCGTCGATGCCGTTCTCGCGCAGGAAGAGCCGCGCCGTATGGCCGGCCGGGACGTCGAAGACAGCGGTAACCTGGCCCCTGTCCTCGCCGTGGCGCACGAGCGAACCGTCGCCGCGGCCGCCCAGCGCAAGCGACAGACTGTCGAGAAGAATGGATTTGCCCGCGCCGGTTTCGCCGGTCAGCACCGAAAGCCCGGCATCGAAGCTGAGGTCAAGCCGTTCGATCAGGACGATATCGCGGATCGCGAGCTGGGCGAGCATCCGGTTTCATATCTTCGTTGTCAGGCGCCGGGAAAATCACGCGCCGATGAGGTTCTTTCCCGCGCGCGCGATCCAGGACGTGCCGGTTTCGCGCGGCTCAAGCCCGCCGGATTGCAGCAGCTTGTAGGAGTCTGCATACCATTGGCTGTCGGGGTAGTTATGCCCGAGAACCGCTGCCGCCGTCTGGGCTTCCCCGGTCACGCCCATCGCATAATAGGCTTCGACGAGGCGGGCGAGCGCTTCCTCGACCTGATTGGTGGTCGGATACCGCTCGACGACGGTGCGGAAGCGCGAAATCGCTGCCAGATATTCTTTGCGCTCGAGATAATAGCGGCCGACCTGCATCTCCTTGCCGGCGAGCTGGTCGCGTGCAAAGCGGATCTTTGCCTGCGCATCGTCGACATATTCGGAGTCCGGATACTTGTCGACGACCACCTGCATCGCCTCGATCGCCTTCGCCGCGGGTCTTTGATCCTGCGTCACCGACGGAATCTGCTTCGTATAGGCGAGGCCCTGGATATATTGCGCGTAGGCTGCGTCTTCCGACTGCGGATAAAGATTCAGGTAGCGGTTGGTCGAGTTGATCGCGTCCTGATACTGGCCGTTGCGATAGGCAACGAATGCATTCATCACCAGCGCTTTCCGGGCATATTCGGAGAACGGATGCTGCTTGTCGATCGCCTCGAACTTCCGCGCCGCTTCCGTCGTCTTGCCGGCGTTCAGGTTTGCGAGGCCCTGGTTGTAGAGCACGTCCGGCGGATCGGTCTCGGCCGTGAGCTTGGTGATGTCGATGTCCGGATCGTTCTGGCAGGCCGTGATCAGACTGGAGCCGGCGATAGCCGCAAGAACGACCGCGGCGACGCGCGCTGATTTTCTTATGTCGACAGAAACTGCAAGAACCATCGGATATTCCCGTTTCACTCAGCGCCTAGCATCGCGCCAGACTTGCGCGTTTTAGAGCAAGTTACCTCAAGACCGCAACGTCATGATCGGCAATTCATGCAAATTTGTGGCGCGCTGCAGCGCTGCACCCCTTTTCGGATGTGTAAAGCGCCTCTGGCACCGTGAAAATAGGTGCCGAAGAACACGCGTTACTCAGGGCAACTATCGAATCATCATGAAAATGCCGGCCTTTCGGCCGGCGACTGGAGAAGGAATATCCTATGCCGTCAGGCGGACCAGGGCGCAAAGCCCGGTGCGGCAACCGCCACCATGTCCCGCGAACGGGTGCGCTGGCGCGGCGTTGCCGTTTCCACCACCTCATAGGCGGTCGGATCGCTGAGCAATGCCTTGAGGGCATTGGCATTCATCCGGTGCCCGCCGCGATAGGAGCGGTAGCAGCCGAGGAAGGGAGCACCCGCCAGCGAAAGATCGCCTACGGCATCGAGCGTCTTGTGGCGGACGAACTCGTCCGTATACCGCAGGCCCTCGACATTGATGACCGTGTTGTCGTCCGAAATTACCACGGAGTTCTCGAGTGACGAGCCGAGCGCGAAACCGCCTGCCCAGAGGCGCTCCACATCGCGCATGAAGCCGAAGGTACGCGCCCGCGACAGCTCCCGCTTGAAAACGGAAGGCGTCATGTCGCCCTTCCATGCCTGACGGCCGATCAGCGGGCAGTCGAAGTCGATCTCGACTTCGAAGCGCATGCCGTCATAGGGCGTGAATTCCGACCAGGAAGCGCCCGATTCGATGCGCACCGGCTTGAGAATGCGGATATAGCGGCGCTTCTCGGCAAGCGAATGAATACCTGCCTGCTCGATCGCCTCGATAAAGGGGGCTGAGCTGCCGTCCATGATCGGCATTTCAGCGCCATGCACCTCGATCAACAGGTTGTCGAGGCCGAGCGCATAGACCGCCGCCATGACATGCTCGATCGTCGCGATCGAGGTTGCCGGCGAGAGGCCAAGGACGGTGCACAGATCGGTGTTGCCGACCTGCGACGAGACGGCCCGGAATTCGCTCAGCCGGCCGCCGGCAAGCACACGCTGGAACACGATCCCGACGTCGGCATCGGCCGGCTGGAAGGTGATCTCGACTTCCGCACCGGAGTGAACGCCAATTCCCTTGAGGGTTATCGGGTTTGCGATCGTCGTCTGAAACCCGAGCAGTTCGATTCCCATTCTCGTCACTTTCAATCAAGGCGGCCTTCGGCCAAAATCCTAAAGGGTGCCACGCTGCTCAAGACACAAGACGAAGTACCGGGACCCGCGCAGCCGGCGGAAATCTCGTCTTCGAACTAACAGCGCCCGATCGAATCGTATGCGTCCCCAATTCCGATCTTGAAAATAAGAGTTTGGAGGCACCATTCCAAATCACTGTTCGTTTCGTTTTGTTACGCAATTCATATGCGCGCAATGCAATTGATAAGCTTCTGATTTCGCGTAAAAAATCGAAAAATGCCCGGGCTGGCGCCCGGGCATCGGCAAGGTGAAGGAACAGCCTCCGCATGTTTCCCTGAACCGGAGCCGGCTCAGGAAAAACTGCGGCGACTGAAAGTACTACGGCGACATTGCGCGTCCGATCGGACGCACGGCGCCGTAGGTATCAGCTCGACTGGCGGCGCAGGAACGCCGGAATTTCGAGCTGATCGTCTTCATGCGACCGCATCTGCGGTGCAGCGCGACCGTGATCGTCGAGCTGGCCGCGACGCGGCGCATAGAGGCTGGCTTCCGGCGAAAGCGGCCGGCGCTGTTGCGAGGCGGCGCTCGGTGCCGCGGCGGTCATGTCGGACGAGACATTCGTCGCTTCCCGTTCACGCAGCCCGAGCGAGCTGGTGATCCGGTTCAGGAGTCCCATCGGCCCGCGTTCTTCCTGATGCGCAGGCGCCGGCTGCGTCCGGTAATCCATTTCTGCCTTCACGACCGGCGGAAAGTCCTCGACCTTCGGCATGCGTACCGGCTCGGCCTGCTGCCGCACGACCTGGGTGGGCTCCTGCTGGACCGGCTGCGCCTGCATCTGCGGCTGGACGGGCGCCTGCATCTCGACCGGGCGCGGTGCCGGCTGCGCCGGCCGCATGACCGGTGCGGCCTCCGTCGGAGCGACGCCGGCGAAGAGCTTGCTCTGCGGACGGAAGGCCTCTTCCTGGAGGTGGGGCTGCGGCTGCGGTGCCGGTGCGGCGACCTGGGCGCGCGCAGCGATGTCGAGCTCGCGCTCCATTTCGGCCTCGCGAATGGCGAGCGCGATGTGGTCGACATTCTGCTGCTGGAGCGGCTGCTGCACCGGCTGCGGCTGCGGCACCGGCTGCAGCGAGACAGTCGGCTGCGGCTGAGCCGGAACGGCGGCGGACGGGCGGACGATCGGCTTCGGCGCTACCGGACGAAAGTCGGCGGAGCGGCCGGCCACCTCCGCGGCCGTGCGGTCGATGCCGGTGGCGACGACGGAAACCCGAATGAGGCCTTCGAGCTCTTCGTCGAAGGTCGCGCCGAGAATGATGTTGGCGTCCGGATCGACCTCCTCGCGGATACGCGTCGCAGCCTCATCCACCTCGAAGAGCGTGAGGTCGCGGCCACCGGTGATGGAGATGAGCAGACCCTGAGCGCCCTTCATCGAGGTTTCGTCGAGCAGCGGGTTGGCGATCGCGGCTTCCGCAGCGGCCATTGCGCGGCCCTCGCCGGAGGCTTCGCCCGTACCCATCATGGCGCGGCCCATTTCGCGCATCACCGAACGGACGTCGGCGAAGTCGAGGTTGATGAGGCCTTCCTTGACCATGAGGTCGGTGATGCAGGCGACGCCCGAATAAAGAACCTGGTCGGCCATGGCGAAGGCGTCCGCGAAGGTCGTCTTGTCATTGGCGATGCGGAAGAGGTTCTGGTTCGGAATGACGATCAGGGTGTCGACCGACTTCTGAAGATCGGAAATACCCTGGTCGGCGATCCGCATGCGGCGTCCGCCTTCGAAATGGAAGGGCTTGGTGACGACGCCGACGGTGAGGATACCCTTGTTGCGGGCAGCCTGGGCGACGATCGGAGCAGCACCCGTGCCGGTGCCGCCGCCCATGCCGGCGGTGACGAAGCACATATGCGTGCCCTGCAGGTGATCGATGATCTCGTCGATGCATTCTTCAGCGGCCGCACGGCCGACTTCCGGCTGCGAGCCGGCACCAAGACCTTCGGTGACGGCAACACCCATCTGGATGATCCGCTCGGCCTTGGTCATGGTGAGTGCCTGGGCATCCGTGTTGGCGACGACGAAATCGACGCCCTGGAGCCCGGCGGTGATCATGTTGTTGACGGCGTTGCCGCCGCCGCCGCCGACGCCGAAGACCGTGATACGCGGCTTCAGCTCGGTAATGTCCGGCTTCTGCAAGTTGATGGCCATGTCCTGTTCCTTCTCTTTCCCTGGCCGCCTTGCCGAGCCGGCCAATTCCTTCAAACTCGAACACCTGTCTCGTCCGGCGATATGCCGACCGATCTAGAAACTTTCTTTCAGCCATTGCCCCATCCGGGCGAAACGGCTGTTGCCGCCGAGGGTGGAGAACATGCCGCTGCCGGCGGCATGCGTCTCGAGGTCGGCGACCTGAGGGTAGATCATCAGCCCGACGGCCGTGGAGAAGGCCGGACCCTTGGCAGCGGCCGGCAGGCCGGATACGCCGAGCGGTCGGCCGATGCGGACATTGCGTGCAAGAATGCGCCGCGCCGCTTCCGGCAGACCGGTCAGCTGGCTGGCTCCCCCCGTCAATACGATGCGCTTGCCGACGATCGGGCTGAAACCGGACCGCTGGATGCGGTCGCGTATGAGTTCCAGCGTCTCTTCGATGCGAGCGCGAACGATGCGCGAGACCAGAGCGCGCGGCACGTGCGTCGGCTGGTCGCGGTCGTCTTCGCCGATCGGCGGAACCGAAATGATATCGCGCTCGTCCGCGCTGTTCGGAAGCGCCGAACCGTGCACGACCTTCAGACGCTCGGCATCCTCGATGCGGGTGGACAGGCCGCGCGCCAGATCGGTCGTGACGTGGTGGCCGCCAAGGCCGACGGCGTCCGCATGGACGAGCTTGCCTTCGGCGAAAACCGAGATCGTCGTCGTACCGCCACCCATGTCGATGGCCGCACATCCGAGCTCGACCTCGTCATCCACGAGTGCCGCAAGCCCGCTGGCATAAGGCGTCGCGACCATGCCCTCGACCGAGAGGTGAGCGCGATTGACGCAGAGCTCGAGGTTCTTCAGTGCGGGCCGCTCCGCCGTCAGCACATGCATGTCGACGCCGAGAACGTCACCGAACATCGCCAGCGGGTCGCGGATGCCGCGCTCGCCGTCCAGCGAGAAGCCGGTCGGCAGAGAGTGCAGGATGGCGCGGTCGGTGCGCAGCGACTGGTGCCCCGCGGCAGCGAGTACCTTCTTCAGATCGTTCGCCTCGACCTCCTGCCCGCCGAGATCGATCGTCGCGGTATAGACGTCGCTCTGCAGGCGGCCGGCTGAAACATTCACGATGAGGCTGTCGATCGTCAGTCCCGCCATGCGCTCGGCTGCATCGACCGCAAGCCGGACGACGCTTTCGACCGCATCGAGATCGGCGATGACGCCATTCTTGACGCCCCGCGACTTCTGGTGACCGATGCCGATGACCTCGATGCTGTGCGTGCGCCCGGGCAGGATCTGGCTCTCGGCACGCGGCGTCAGGCGGCCGATCATGCATACCACCTTGGTCGAGCCGATATCGAGCACCGACACGACATGCGACCGCTTCGAGGGCAAGGGCTTCAGACGCGGAAGGCCGAAATTGGCGGATCCGAACAAACTCATATCCGCTTCTCCTGGGCTTTCAGCATCTTCTCCCTCGCCTTGAGTGCGACTTCCCGGCGCTTCACAGCTTCCGGCGTCAACTGTACGGTCGTGCGGTCTTCGAGCCTGAGATCGACGGCGGCGATGTCGCGCTCGAGCAATTGATGCGTGTCTTGCATACCGGCGAGCACGCTCATCGCGCGGGCGACATCCTTTTCCGGAAGCTTCACCACGACGCCGTTGTTGAGCCGCAGATCCCAGCGGCGCCCGGCCACGCGCACGAAGGCCTTGACGCGGGAGCGGAACTCCGGCCAGCGGGAAAACTCGTCGTAGAACGCGGCCGCCGCCGTCTCCGCGTCGCGGCCGACGAAAAGCGGCAGGCTGGCGAACTTGTTGTCCCTGAGCGGCGCGATGACGCTGCCGCTGCGCTCTATGAGCGAGAGATCCGATCCGTGCTGCCAGATACCGAAGGCTTCGCGCTCCTTGAGAACGACCTCGATCGTGCCCGGATAGACCTTGCGAACCGTGACGGTCTCGACCCAGGGCAGTTCGCCGATCAGCCGACGCGCCTCCTCGATATCGAGCGCCACCAGTGACGTCGTGCCGTCCAGGCCGAGCTGCTGGAGGATGTCGATCTCGGAGGTCTGCGCGTTGCCGGAGACGCGGACGTCCTCGATCGCGAAGCCGGCGGCAGTCGTCGAGACCTGCGCGAAGCTCTGCGTATGGCCGCCGAGCGACATGCCATAGAGGCCCGTCGCCACCATGAAAGCTGCGGCGGCTACTGTTCCGGTATGATTCGGGAAGCGGATTCGACCGGCGCCAAGGCTGATCAGAAAGCGCACGCCCCTGCGCAGCGGCCGCGGCAGGACGAACGCTTCATCCGCCTCGGCGACACCGTCGGCCGGGTAACGAACCCTCTTGCCCCTTCTGCCCCTCAGCGCAAGCACGACGCGTCCTCCACCATCCACCTGAGAAATTCACCGAACTGAAGGCCAGCATGCTGCGCCATTTCGGGCACCAGGGATGTTGGGGTCATGCCGGGTTGGGTGTTGATCTCGAGCCAGATCAACTCGCCCTCACCATCCCCACGATCGTCGAAACGAAAGTCGGACCGGCTGACGCCGCGGCAACCGATCGCCTGATGCGCCTTCAACGCCAGTGTTTGTATTTTTTGGTAAATATTTGGTGAAATCTGTGCAGGTATGACGTGCTTCGAACCACCTTTTACGTATTTCGAGTCGTAATCGTAGAAGGCGTGCCCCTGCGGAATGATTTCAGTGACGCCGAGGGCGACGTCGCCCATGACACCGCAGGTGAATTCGCGCCCCGCAATATAGCGCTCGACCATGACGCGGTCGCCGTAGCGCCACTCGCTCGAGGTGATCACCTGAGGCGGATGCGACTGACCCTCCTTGACGATCACCACTCCGAAGCTCGACCCCTCGCGGACCGGCTTCACCACGTAAGGCGGCTTCATCGGGTGCTGATTGCCGAAGCTGCGCCGGTCCATGACCAAGGCTTCGGCAACCGGAATGCCGGCAGCCTTGGCGACATGCTTTGCCTGATCTTTATCCATGGCCAGCGCCGAGGCCAAAACGCCCGAATGGGTATAGGGAATCTCGAGATATTCGAGAATGCCCTGGATCGTCCCGTCCTCGCCGAACGGCCCATGAAGCGCGTTGAAGACGACATCCGGACGCAATTCCTGAAGAACCGCCGCGACGTCGCGACCGACATCGACGCGCGTGACGCGATAGCCTTCGGCCTCCAGGGCATCCGCGCAAGCAGTCCCCGAAGACAGGCTCACCGGCCTCTCCGAGGAAAATCCGCCCAACAGGACAGCAACATGCTTGCTGCTCATTCAAACCCCCAAACAATACGCCACTATCGCGAAGCTTGCTTGCACCTGGCTGATTTCGAAGCCGCGATTCGCGAGACCGCCGCGTAGAACCACTACAACGACATTATGGTTAATGAAGTGTTTACTTTGGTTAACTCTCGCCGCGAAACGCGCTTCGGCGACACCCGTCAAGAATCAACCAGAGACAAGATTTCCTAGCTGAATCAGAGCTTTCTGTGGCTTGCAAGGGAAATAATCTTAGGAAAGGTAGAGCCCGCCTGCGTGTGCAGGCGGGCTCTACAAGGCCTTGCGTCGCGCTATCTTTCTCGACCTAGCTATCGTCGCCGACGATCTTCCATACGATTCCGGCGATGACCGCACCGATCAGCGGCGCGACCCAGAAGAGCCAGAGCTGGGAAATCGCCCAATCGCCGACGAACAGCGCCTGTCCGGTCGAACGCGCCGGATTGACCGAGGTGTTGGTGACCGGGATCGAGACGAGGTGAATCAAGGTCAGCCCCAGGCCGATGGCGATGGGCGCGAAGCCCACAGGCACACGGCTATGCGTCGAGCCAAGAATGATGAGCAGGAAAAAGGCGGTCATGACGACCTCGGTGACGAGCGCCGCCGTCAACGAATAACCGCCCGGCGAGTGTTCGCCGTAGCCATTGGCGGCAAAACCGCCAAGCTGGAAATCGGCCTTGCCGCTGGCGATCACGTAGAGCACGGCAGCTGCGGCGATCGCGCCGGTGACCTGCGCGAGGATGTAACCGACGAGGCTTGCCGGCGGCATTCTGCCGGCAACGGCAAGCCCGACCGATACCGCCGGATTGAAATGACCGCCCGAAATCCCGCCGACCGCATAGGCCATGGTCAGCACCGTAAGGCCGAAGGCAAAGGAGACCCCAAGCAGGCCGATGCCGACCTCCGGGAAGGCAGCGGCAAGCACGGCGCTGCCGCACCCGCCGAGAACGAGCCAGAAAGTACCGAGAAATTCCACAGAGAGCTTCCTGAACATGAATATTCCCCCGAACCGAAGCAAAACGCTTCGCCGGCGAGAGTTCTCCAGTATTCGATTCCCGTCAAGCGGGAGATGTATTTTCAGGCGATGCCCGCAATACGGGAAGACAATGAATTCGCGTAGGCGGGAATGCCGGCTGATCGAGCACACGGGCGGCGATATGCCGGTGGAATATTCCTTCGCCGGCAAGCGCATTTAGTTCGCATTTCTTACGAAATCAGGCTTTCTCGATGTGAAAACTTGCGCTAAGAACCGGCCGCCCGCCTCCCAAGACGGCATGACCGCCAGATCGTTTGATTGTGTCCATCGGACAGCGAACTGATCTAACCCTATGAAACTACGCAATTCCGGCGGGGGAGAGTTACTCGCTTTCCCGCCAATTGCTCCAGGAACGAACCAATGACAGACGCGACAACCTCGCTGTCGCCGCAGGATGGTGCGTTGCATCGGCAGGCCGTGAACTCCCCTGCCCGGGTGCTGTTCGCCAGCCTCGTCGGCACGACGATCGAATTCTTCGACTTCTATGTCTATGCGACCGCAGCGGTGATCATCTTCCCGCACCTCTTCTTCCCTGCAGCCGATCCGACCTCGGCAATGCTGCAGTCCCTCGCCACCTTCTCGATCGCCTTCTTCGCCCGCCCGCTCGGCGCCGTGATCTTCGGTCACTTCGGCGACAGGATCGGCCGCAAGGCGACGCTCGTCGCCGCGCTGATGACCATGGGCATCTCGACGGTCGTCATCGGCCTGTTGCCCACCTATTCGACGATCGGCGTCGTGGCACCGCTGCTGCTTGCCCTCTGCCGCTTCGGCCAGGGCCTCGGCCTCGGCGGCGAATGGGGCGGCGCGGTTTTGCTCGCCACCGAGAATGCGCCTGAAGGCAAGCGGAGCTGGTACGCCATGTTCCCGCAACTCGGCGCGCCGATCGGCTTCATCCTGTCGGCCGGAACCTTCCTCATCCTCGGCGAGGTCATGAGCGAAGAGGCCTTCCTCGCCTGGGGCTGGCGCGTTCCCTTCATCGCCAGCGTGCTGCTCGTGATCGTCGGCCTCTATGTCCGCCTGAAGATCACCGAAACGCCGGAATTCCAGAAGGCGATCGACAAGCACGAGCGCGTCGAGGTGCCGGTCGCCGCGATCTTCCGCTCGCACAAGCGAAGCCTCGTACTCGGCACCTTCGTGGCGCTCGCGACCTTCGTCCTGTTCTATCTGATGACCGTCTTCTCGCTCTCCTGGGGCACGACCAAGCTCGGCTATTCGCGCGAACAGTTCCTCCTCGTACAGATGACGGGCGTCGTCTTCTTCGGCCTGATGATCCCCGTCTCCGGCATCCTTTCGGACCGCTTCGGCCGCCGTCTCGTGCTGGTACTGACGACGATCGGGATCGGCGTTTTCGGCCTCTTCATGGCACCGCTCCTGTCATCCGGTCTCGGCGGGGCCTTCGTCTTCTCGATCGTCGGCCTCGGCCTGATGGGCCTCACCTACGGGCCGATCGGCGCCGCACTGGCCGCCCCCTTCCCGACCGCAGTGCGCTACACCGGCGCCTCGATGACCTTCAACCTCGCCGGCATCTTCGGCGCGTCGCTGGCGCCCTACATCGCCACCTGGCTCGCGACCAATTACAGCCTCGGCCATGTCGGCTACTATCTGCTGGCGGCGGCTTCGATCACGCTCGTCTGCCTGCTTCTTTCGAACGAGGAAGAGGTCTCGGGCTGAGATGGAATAATCCTGAAAAAAGGGCCGCGGCGGATATCCGTCGCGGCCCTTTTCTTTGGTCCTGATTTCGGCTCAGGCCGTGGCGCGGCCGAGGAATTCCCTGATTTCGTAGCCCGGCATGAAATTGCCGACCCGCTTGATTTCCCATTCCAGCTTCACGCCCGAATGCTCCATCACCCGCTGGCGCACGGTCTCACCGAGATATTCGAGCTCGTAGCCCGTCGCCTGTCCGGTATTGATCATGAAATTGCAGTGAAGCGGCGACATCTGGGCATTGCCGATCATCATCCCGCGGCAGCCGGCCTCGTCGATCAGCTTCCAGGCCGAATGGCCGTCCGGGTTCTTGAAGGTGGATCCGCCGGTCTTCTCGCGGATCGGCTGCACCGTTTCGCGATGCTGGCGCACGGCGTCCATGTCGGTGCGGATCTTGGTCTTGTCTTCCGCATAACCCTCGAAGATCGCATGCGTGAAAATCAGCTCCTTGGCCGCGCCGGAATGGCGGTAGCCATAGCCCATCTCCGCTTTGCTCAGGACATGCCTGTTGCCCTTGCGGTCGACGGCATGGACCTCGACGACGCGTTCGCTGGTTTCGCCGCTATTGGCGCCGGCGTTCATGCGGAGTGCCCCGCCGATCGAACCGGGAATGCCGTAATAGAAGTAGAAGCCGCCGATGCCATGGTCGAGCGCCATGGCGGCGATGTTCTTGTCCGGGCAGATCGCGCCCGCCTTGATGCGGTTTTCACCGGCGAGTTCGAGATCGCCGAAGCCCTTCGCAGAAAGCCGGATGACGACGCCCGGAATACCGCCGTCGCGCACGAGCAGGTTGGAGCCCACGCCGACGACCATCACCGGCACCTCTTCGGGCACCAGCTTCAGGAAGGCGACGAGGTCGTCGGTGTCGTGCGGCTGGAACATGAGTTCGGCAAGGCCGCCCGCACGAAACCAGGTGACGCGGTCCATCGGGGCATCGGGCGTGAGACGTCCGCGGATTGCAGCGACGCCGCTTCCGAGCGAATCGAGAAGTTTCTGACCGTTGACCTGTTTCATGCTCGATTTCCTGAAATTTCCGCGAGCTGCTTGGGCAAGGCCGCGGCCCAATAGGTAATGCTGCCAGCTCCCAAGAGAACCACAAAATCGCCCGGCTGCGCAATCTTCGCGATAACAGGCGCCAGTGCCTCCTGTCCGGGGACGTGGCGGGCATCGCGATGGCCGGCAGCCTTGATGCGGTCGACAAGCGCTTCCGAACTGACGCCCTCTATGGCTTCCTCGCCGGCCGCATAGACCGGAGCGAGCAGGATCGTATCGGCGTCGTTGAAGCAGGAGGTGAAGTCCTCGAAGAGGCTCGACAGGCGCGAATAGCGATGCGGCTGGTGGACCGCGACGATGCGCCCCTGGCACGCCTCCCGCGCCGCCCTCAGGACTGCCCTGATCTCGACCGGGTGGTGGCCGTAATCGTCGAAGATGCGCGCGCCGTTCCATTCGCCCGTCAGCGTGAAGCGGCGCTTGACGCCGCCAAAGGTGGCAAGACCTCTCGCTATGTCCTCGGGCTTGATGCCGAGCCGCTGTGCGACCGCTACGGCAGCCGTGGCGTTCGAGACATTATGGCGTCCGGGCATCGGCAGCCTGAGATCCTTGATCTCGATCACCTGGCCCGTGCGGCGGCGGCGGATCTCGATATCGAAGATGGAGGTCGCACCGTCCATGCGGATATTGTGGAAGCGCACGTCGGCCTGGGGGTTCTCGCCGTAGGTGACGACCTTCCGGTCCTCGATCTTGCCGACCATGGACTGGACTTCCGGATGGTCGAGACACAGCACGCCAAATCCGTAAAAGGGCACGTTCTCGACGAACTGCCGGAAGGCGGCGCGCACGGCGTCGAAACTGCCGTAGTGGTCGAGATGTTCGGGATCGATATTGGTGACGACCGCGATGTCGGCCGGCAGCTTCAGGAACGTGCCGTCGGATTCGTCCGCTTCGACCACCATCCATTCGCCGGCGCCCATGCGCGCATTGGTGCCGTAGGCGTTGATGATGCCGCCGTTGATCACGGTCGGATCGAGGCCGCCCGCATCGAGCAGGGCGGCGACCATCGAGGTCGTCGTCGTCTTGCCGTGGGTCCCGCCGATCGCAATTGCATTTCGGAAGCGCATCAGCTCGGCAAGCATCTCGGCCCGGCGCACGACCGGCAGGAATTTCTCGCGCGCAGCGATGAGCTCGGGATTGTCCTTCTTGATCGCCGTCGAGACGACGACCACCTCGGCATCGCCGAGATTTTCCGCTTTGTGCCCGATGGAGATGCTGATGCCCTTTTCCCGCAGACGCTGCACATTGGCGCTGTCGGCCTGGTCGGAACCCTGGACGCGATGGCCGAGATTGTGCAGGACTTCGGCAATACCGCTCATGCCGATGCCGCCGATACCAATGAAATGTACGAGCCCGATCGTCTTCGGCATCTTCATGAGCGTGTTTCCTTGAACTTCGCGACTGTCGAGCCGCTGGCAATAGCCTCTACCAGCAAGGCAAGCAAGCGCGCGGCATCCGGCTTGCCGGTCTGGCGGGCGCCAGCCGCCATCTGCGCCAGCGCATCCGGGTTGCTCATCGCATCCGCAAGGATGCCGGCGAGGCGCTCGGCGCTGAGCTCCACCTGCGCGATCACGCGCGCCCCCCCTTTCGCGGCGAGTGCGGCGGCATTGGCTGCCTGGTCGTGGTCGAGAGCGTAGGGATATGGCACCAGGATCGCCGGGCGCCCGATGACCGAGATTTCCGAAACGGTGGAAGCGCCCGAGCGGCAGATAAGGAGCTGCGCCGAAGCGATCCGACCGGCCATGTCGGTGAAGAAGGGGGAGACCTCAGCGGGAACGCCGAGCTTCTCGTAGACCGCGATGACGCCTTCCCGGTCCTCGGGCCGGGCCTGCTGCGTCACCTTCAGCCGCTGGCGCAGCGCGTCGTCGAGCCGGCAGACCGCCTGCGGCACCGCTTTCGAGAAGAATTGCGCGCCCTGGCTGCCACCGAAGACCACGAGATGAAAGGGCGCATCGCCGGCAGCCGGCGCATAAGGAACCCCGGCAGCCTTCAGTACCGCGGGGCGCACAGGGTTTCCGGTCGCCACGGTCTTCGCCGCGAAGGCTCCGGTGCCTTCCGGAAGAAAGCCGCCGGCGACGGCCTTGACCCGCGATGCGAGCATTTTGTTGGCGCGGCCCATCACCGCGTTCTGTTCGTGGATGATGGACGGAATGCCCATGCCCGTGGCCGCAAGCAGCGGCGGCACCGTCGGGTAGCCGCCGAAGCCGACGACGGCCCTGGGCTTAAGCCTGGCAATCAATCGCCGGGCCGCCCTCAGACCCGTCCAGAGCTTCCACACCGACCGGGCGAGTTTCACCGGATTCTTCGAGCCGATCGTCGCCGACGGCACGACATGAATCTCGTCGGCCGGGAACTTCCCCGTGAAGCGTTCGGCACGGCTGTCCGTCACCAGATGCACGGAATAACCCGTCGCTTTCAGCTCATGCGCCAGCGCCTCGGCTGGAAAGAGGTGCCCGCCGGTCCCGCCGGCGGCAAGAAGAATGATGCCTTTATCCATGTCTCACTCCGCCGGCACTCCGACGCCCGATCGAAAGAGGCTGCGCTCGACGGCACGCTTCTCGGGCCGATGACGCGTCAGTGCCAGAATGAATCCCGCTGTCACGCAGATCGCCACCATCGACGACCCGCCATAGGAAATCAGCGGGAGCGTCATGCCCTTGGCCGGAAGCAGCTCCAGATTCACGCCGATATTGATCATCGACTGAATGCCGATTTGCAGGACCAGCCCGGCAACCGCGAACCGGTTGAAATCGTTGCGCTCACGGAAGGCATGATTGAGGCCGCGCATAACCACGAAGGCGAAAATCACGACGACGACCATGCAGAAGACGATGCCGAACTCCTCCGCAGCGACGGAGAAGATGAAGTCCGTATGGCTGTCCGGAATGATGCGCTTCACCACGCCCTCGCCCGGGCCGCGGCCGAACCAGTCACCGCGAATGATCGCCTCGCGGGCCGTATCCACCTGGAACGTATCGCCTTCTCCGGTCAGGAACCGGTCGATGCGGCCGGCGACGTGAGGCAGGATGGAATAGGCGGCGAAAAACCCGCCTATCGCCACCGACGCGAGCACGATGATCCAGAGCCATGGCATGCCCGCCATGAAGAACATGCCGCCCCAGACCACCGTCGTGAGGATGGTCTGGCCGAGGTCGGGCTGGGCGACGAGGAGCGCCCCGACGATACCGAAGAGGAGGATCGAAAGCAGATTGCCGGGAATTTCCGGCTGCCGTGCATGTTCGGCGAAAAGCCAGGCGCAGACCACGACAAAGGCGGGCTTCATGAATTCCGAGGGCTGTATCGAAATGCCGGCGAGCGACAGCCACCGCCTGGAACCCTTGACCTCCTGGCCGAAGAACAGAGCCAGCACCATCATCGCCGTGGAAATCACGAGCAGGATGATCGCCGTGCGCCGCACCTGTCGCGGCGAGAGAAAGGAGATGCCGACCATCACCACCAGCGACGGCAGGAGGAAGAGCGCATGGCGCTTGACGAAGTGGAAGCTGTCGAGGCCGAGCCGTTCGGCGACCGGGGGGCTTGCGGCGAAGGAGAGCATGAAGCCCACGCCCATCAGCAGGATGAAGGCGGCGAGAAAAAATCTGTCGATCGTCCAGAACCAGTCGGCCACGGGGCCACGTTCGGCTCGGCTTACCATCAGTCTGTCCCCTTTCCCGGCGCCTAGTGCGCCAACATCCACTACCGGCCGGAGCCGTCAGATCAGCATGCTCACGCCCTCGAGCGCCGCCACATGGCCGACGAAGGCATCTCCGCGCACCTCGAAGTTCTTGTACTGGTCGAAGCTTGCGCAAGCCGGAGAAAGCATCACGGCCGCCGGACCTTGCGAGTCCCGCGCCGCATCCGCTGCCGCGTGCGCAACCGCCTTTTCCAACGTCCCGGAGATTTCGTAGGGCACTGCCTCGCCGAGTGTCGCGGCGAAGGAGGGGGCCGCCTCTCCGATCAGATAGGCCTTGACGATCTTCGGGAAGAACGGCGCCAGTGACGTGATGCCGCCCTCCTTCGGCAGACCGCCGGCGATCCAGTAGATTCGGTCGTAACTCGAAAGCGCCGGGGCTGCAGCCTCTGCATTGGTCGCCTTGCTGTCGTTGACGAAGACGACCTCTCCCTTTTTCGCAACCGGCTGCATCCGGTGCTTGAGGCCCGGAAAGCTCCTGAGGCCGTCGACGATATCCTTCCCGGAGATGCCGACCGCCAGGCAGGCGGCGATCGCAGCCGCAGCATTCTGGGCATTGTGCCCTCCGCGCAGCGTCTGGATCCCGGCGAGATCGGTAAAGAGCGACGATGCCCCGTCCTGCGCACGCATCAGCGCCGAGCCTTCGGCATAGATGCCTTCGGCAAGAGGGTGGCGGCGCGAGATACGCACGACCTTTGTTCCTGCCCGCTCCACCCGGTCGGCGATCAGGCTCGAGAGGCTGTCGTCGACGCCGACCACCGCCGTTCCGCTCCCCGCCACCAGACGCTCCTTGATGTCCGCATAGTGCTGCATCGTGCCGTGGCGATCCAGGTGATCCGGCGTCAGGTTGAGCAGTATCCCGGCGGTCGGGTCGAGCGTTGGCGCAAGGTCGATCTGGTAGGATGAGCATTCGACGACATAGAAGCGCCCTGCTTTCGGCGGGTCCAGCGTCAGCACCGCGGTGCCGATATTGCCGCCGAGCTGCGTGTCGCGCCCGCTTGTCCTGAGGATATGGGCGATCAGCGCCGTCGTCGTGGACTTGCCGTTGGTGCCGGTGATGGCGATGAAGGGGCAATCGGGCGCGTGTTTGCGCCGCTCACGCACGAAGAGCTCCACATCCCCGATGATCTCGACGCCGGCCTGATGCGCGAGATCGACGCTCCAGTGCGGCTTCGGATGCGTCAGCGGAACGCCGGGCGAAAGCACGAAGGCGGCGAAGGCATGCCAGTCGGCGCCGCGCAAATCAGCGGTGGCTATTCCGGCCGCGGCAGCCTTGGCGACGCTGTCAGGATTGTCGTCCCACGCCACGACATCTGCGCCGCCCGAAACGAGTGCCTGAGCCGTAGCGAGGCCCGAGCCGCCTAGCCCGAAGAGTGCGACCTTCCTGCCCTTGAATGAGGTGACCGGGATCATCGTGGCTCACCGCAGCTTCAGCGTGGAGAGGCCGACCATTGCGAGGATCACTGCGATGATCCAGAAACGGATCACCACCTGGCTTTCCGTCCAGCCCTTCTTCTCGAAGTGATGGTGGATCGGCGCCATCAGGAACACGCGATGCCCGGTGCGCTTGAACCAGAAGACCTGGATGATCACCGACAGCGTCTCGATGACGAAGAGCCCGCCGATGATGATCATGACGATCTCGTGCTTGGTCGCGACGGCCACGGTGCCAATCAGGCCGCCGAGCGCAAGCGAACCCGTATCGCCCATGAAAATCGCGGCAGGCGGTGCGTTGAACCACAGGAAGCCGAGTCCCGCGCCGATCACGGCGCCAAGGATCACCGCGAGTTCGCCGGTGCCGGGCACGAAATGGATCTGCAGGTAATTGGCGAAGACGGCGTTACCCGCAAGATAGGCGATCAGCCCGAATGCGGCCGACGCGATCATGACGGGAACGATCGCGAGCCCGTCGAGGCCGTCGGTCAGGTTTACCGAATTTCCCGCGCCGACGATGACGAACCCGCCGAACAGCACGAAGAAATATCCGAGATTGAGCATCAGGTCCTTGAAGAAGGGAAAGGTCACCGACGAGCCGAAGGTGGAACCCGCCGCCCCTGCGGAAAGCGCCGCCTGCATCATGAAGAAGACGGCAACGGCGGCGATCACGAACTCGATGCCGAGTCGTGCCTTGCCGGAGAAGCCCTTTTCCGACTGTTTCGTCACCTTGAGATAGTCGTCGTAGAAGCCTATCGCGCCGAAACCGAGCGTCACCAGAAGCGTCGATACGACGTAGATGCTGGACAGATCGGCCCAGAGCAGCGACGACACCACGATGCCGGTCAGGATCATCAACCCGCCCATGGTCGGCGTACCGGCCTTCTTGAAGTGCGTCTGGGGGCCGTCGGCGCGGATCGGCTGGCCCTTGCCCTGGCGGATGCGCAACGAGACGATCATGGCGGGGCCGAACAGGAACACGATCAAGGCAGAGGTAAAGAGAGCCGCCCCCGTACGGAAGGTGATGTAGCGAAAGAGATTGAAGAATTGAAAGTGGTCCGCCAGTTCCACAAGCCAGATCAGCATAAGGGACCTTTCCCCCAGAAGTTTATAATCGGACATCGTCCAACAGAATCATCTGCCAGAAGATACCCGCTTGCGTTCGACTATGTTAGGCCATTTCCCCTGGCCGAAGGCCGTATCCACCAGCACTGCGGCGCCGCGCACCCTTTCGGGCGTACAAGAGCCGCCGTCACGCTTTCAGTTGCCGCATGTTCTTCCGTAAACCGGTTCCGGTTCGAGGAAACATGCAGCGGTGGCAACGTCCCTATACTTCCCCTGCTCCGGCCGTCTCCTGCGGATAGGCATCGAGAAGCGCCTGGACGATCTTTGCGCAACCCGTGCCTTTCGAAGACTTGACCATCACGACGTCGCCGGCCGAAACCGCGCCGAGGGCGTAGGCCGTGAGATCGCCCACCACATCTCGATGAACGACGGATACCTCCGGCGGCAGAGCGTCGCGCAAATGGGCCATCTCGGGTCCGGCCAGCCAGACATCGGCAATACCCGCCTCGACAACGGGTCCCGCAAGCGCCGCATGAACAGCCGCCGAATGCTCGCCCATTTCCAGCATGTCGCCGAGAACGGCGATGCGTCGCCCGCCGGGCGCCGGCTCGGCGTCGCGAAGAAGCGAGATCGCCGCCCGCATCGACGCGGGATTGGCGTTGTAGCTCTCGTCGATCACGGTGAGGTGCCCGGTGCCGATCCTGAGGCGATGCCGCAGCCCCCGGCCCTTTTCCGGCTGCATGGTCGCAAACGACGCGGCGACGCGGTCGGTATCCGCGCCTGCCAGCGTCGCCGCGGCGATCGCCGCCAAGGCGTTTTCCGCGATATGGCGCCCGGGGGCGCCGATCGCGATTTCAAGCGTTCTGCCTCCGATGCCGGCCCAGAGCACCGAGCCTTCCGCTCCGCCGGCGAACTCGGCCAGACGGAATTCCGATCTCGGATTTGCGCCGAAGGAATGGACATGGCTCACCCCGGCCGCGGCAGCCGCCCTTTCGAGGAGATCGTATTGCGCGCTGTCCCGATTGATGACCGCATGACCTCCATTGACCACGCCTTCGAAGATTTCGGCCTTGGCCGCCGCGATCTCGTCCAGGCTCGTGAAATTGCCGAGATGGGCGGCGGCAATGCTGGTCACAACAGCCACATGCGGACGAACCATCCGTGTCAGCGGCAGAATTTCGCCCGCATGGTTCATCCCGATCTCGAAGACCCCGAAATCGGTCGTCTCCGGCATGCGCGCAAGCGTCAACGGCACGCCCCAGTGATTGTTGAAGGACGCCACGGAGGCGTGGACCCGGCCGAGGGGCGACAGCACGTGCCTCAGCATCTCCTTCGTGGTGGTCTTGCCCACCGATCCCGTGACGGCGATGATTTTCGCCGCGCTGCGGTCGCGTGCCACGCAACCGAGCCGGATCATCGCCTCCAGCACGTCGTCGACGACGATCATCGGGGCGATCAGGCGCCCGAGCGCCGGCAGCTTCGCTTCGCTGACGACCAGGAGCGCGGCTCCGTTTGCAAGCGCGATACCGGCATAGTCGTGGCCGTCGACGCGATCGCCCCTGATCGCGAAAAAGGCCTCGCCGTCGCCGATCGTGCGGCTGTCGATCGAAATGCCGGTGATACCTTCCGGCAGGTTTCCGACCGGGCGGCCGTTCATCGCGGCCAGAAGATCGCTGCTTGTCCAGAGCCAGTTCAAATCAAAGACCTCCCAGTGCCTTGCGGACCTCCGCGTGGTCGGAGAAAGGCAGCGTCACGGAACCGACCGTCTGCCCCTCTTCATGCCCCTTTCCGGCAACGATCAGCGTATCGCCGGTCTTCAGCATGCCGACAGCCGCGCGGATCGCCTCGGCGCGATCGCCGATTTCCGTAGCTCCCTTGGCCGCGGCCATGATCTCGGCACGGATCACTTCCGGTACTTCCGAGCGCGGATTGTCGTCGGTGACGATCACGACGTCGGCGAGGCGGCTGGCAATCTCTCCCATGATCGGGCGCTTGCCCTTGTCCCGGTCGCCGCCGCACCCGAAAACCACCACGACCCGGCCGGTGGTAAAGGGACGCACGGACTCCAGCACGTTTGCGAGTGCGTCCGGCTTGTGGGCGTAGTCCACATAGGCGAGTGCACCGTCCTTCGTCTGTCCGACGAGCTCCAGCCGCCCCGAAGCGCCCTGCAGCCTCTCCAGCGCCGAGAATGCCGCCTTTGCGGTGATCCCGGTGGACATTGCGAGGCCCGCGGCAACGAGCGCGTTGGCGATCTGGAAATCACCGGCGAGCGGAACGTGAATTTCGTAGATGTCGTCGCCGACATGAACTTCCGCCGACTGCTTGTGGCGGAAGTGCTCGACGCGCTTCAGCGCGATGAAATCGCCGTTGCGCCCGACGGTTCGCACATCGTGGCCTGCCTTGCGAGCGGCAGCGATCGCCTCGGCGGACCATTGGTCGTCTGCGAAGATCACCGCCGGCGAACCTTTCGGCAGGAGCGCCCCGAAGAGGCGCATCTTGGAGGCCATGTAGTGCTCGACAGTCGGATGGTAATCCATGTGATCGCGGCCGAGATTGGTGAAGGCGGCGGCCGCGAGCTCGACCCCGTCCAGCCGCCTCTGGTCCAGCCCGTGGCTCGAAGCCTCCATTGCCGCATGGGTCACGCCCTCGTCGGCAAGTTCGGCAAGCAGCTTGTGCAGGGATACCGGGTCGGGGGTCGTCAGCGAGCCGTATTCGGTGCGGCCGGGCGCCACGACCCCCGTGGTGCCGATCATCGCCGCCGAGAAACCGCTATGCGCCCATATCTGCCGGGTGAAGGAGGCAACGGACGTCTTTCCGGCCGTACCCGTGACCGCCACCATCGTCTCCGGCTGGCGTCCGTAGAAGCTGGATGCCGCTTTTGCAAGGAACCTGCGCGGGTCGGAGATCGCAAAGACGGGCGCACCCGCTTCTGCCGGGGTGCCGGTTCCGGCGACGACCGCCGAAGCTCCGCGAGACAGCGCGTCCGCTATGTAGGCAGCCCCGTCCGCCTTCGATCCGGCGACCGCGACGAAGAGGTCGCCGGGCTTGACCTGCCGGCTATCGGCCGTGATGCCGCCGATCTCGATGGTCGCGGCGTCGCCCTTCAGCTGCGCCGAAAGTTCCGGGAAATTCGATCCCGCCAGGTCCGTGATCTTCATGAACTGCACGTCTCACATCGATATGATCCAACAGCGCCGTGCGTCTTTTCAGACGCGCAAAGGTCGCCGTAACACTTTGAATGCAGCATGGTCTCGTCCTTGAATCGACTCCGGGTTCAGGGAGCCATGCAGCGGAATCGCGAATCGTCCGCCTTTCATTTCACGGTCAATAAGACACAAGCAAGGCAGAACCGTCTTCTCCGAATTTCGGCTCCACGCCGAGCAGCGGAGCGGAGCGGCTGATGATGTCGCGCACCATCGGGGCGGCATTCGAACCGGCCGTGCGTCCCCCGCCTTCGCCGGTCTTCGGCGCGTCGATGAAGGTCAGCACCATGTATTTGGGATCGTCGATCGGAAACGCCGCAAGGAAGGCATTGAAGTTCAGGTCGCTGGCATAGCGGCCGTTGACGACCTTGTCGGCCGTGCCGGTCTTGCCGCCGACATTGAAACCCGGAACGAGCGCCCGCTTGCCGGAACCGGCAATGCCGTTCCAGCGAAGCAGATAGCGCATGTCTTCGCTGGTGCTCTTCTTGACCACGGCGCTCGCGAGTTCGCTCGCCGCTTCCTCGCTGCGCGGCAGGAAGGTCGGAGGGATGAGTTTGCCGCCATTGACCAGCGCGGCACCTGCGACCGCCGTCTGCAGCGGCGTCGTCGAAACGCCGTGGCCGAAGGAGATCGTGATCGAGTTGATCTTCTTCCACTCGCGCGGCTGGCTTGGCGCCTTGACTTCCGGCAGTTCGGTCGGAAGCCTCGTCAGCAGGCCTATCCGGGTGAGGAACTCCTTGTGGCCCGGAATGCCGATCAGGTCGGCGATCTTGGCGGTGCCGATATTCGAGGAATACTGGAAGATTTCCGGCACTGTGAGCACGCGGCGCTTGCCGTGGAAGTCCTTGATCGTGAAGCCGCCGATGCGGATCGGCGCCGTCGCATCGAAACTGTCGTTGAGCGTCACCTTGCCGGAGTCGAGGCCCATGGCGATGGTGAAGGTCTTGAAGGTGGAGCCCATCTCGAACGTGCCGTTCGACATGCGGTTCATCCAGCCCTCTTCTGCGCCTTCCGCAGGCCTGTTCGGGTCGTAATCCGGCACGGAGGCCATGGCCAGCACCTCGCCGGTATGGACGTCGAGCACGACGGCACCGGCGGCAATCGCCTGGTAGTTCTTCATGCCCGCGTCGATGACGTCGCGCACGATGTTCTGTACGCGCACGTCGATCGAAAGCCTGACCGGTTCGAGCTTGGCATCGCTGGTCATTCCGATCGCCGCAAGATCGGCGAGGCCCTGCTCGTCTATGTAGCGCTCCATGCCGGCGACGCCGCGGTTGTCTATGTTGACGTGACCGAGAATGTGGGCGGCAGTCGGCCCGCCCGGATAGAAGCGCCGCTTCTCCGGGCGGAAGCCGATGCCGGGGATGCCGAGCGCGAGTATTTCGCTCTGCTGCTTCGGCGTCAGTTGCCGGCGCAGCCATTGAAAGCGCGAATTCGACTTGAGCTTGTTGTATATCTCGCGTGCGTTGAGATCGGGAAGCACCGTCGCCAAACGCTCCACCGCCTCGTCGGCATCGACGATCTTGTGCGGCTCCGCATAGAGCGAGACGGTACGGATATCGGTTGCGAGAACCTCTCCGTTGCGGTCGAGAATATCCGGCCGCGAGGCCATGAGACTGTCGGCGCGGCCGATCGAGGAAACCGTTTCCGGCTGCGCGAGACCGTATTGGACGAGGCGCCCTCCGATCACCGCATAGACGAGGCCGAAACTGGCGATGATGATCGCTACCCGGCTTTTCGCCCGGCTTGCGCTCTTCTTGCGCGTTCCTTCGAAAGCGACGTTGAGCCCGCTGTCGGCAGGGCGATTATTGCCGCCCGCCGAAAAATGCGCCTTGCTCTTCAGCACCATGATACGAGAGAGAAACGACATCAGCGCGCCACCGAACCTGTTGCGATATTATCGGCCTCGATGACGGCGGCGATATTGTCGGCCGCCTTGTCCTTGGCCTTCTTGTCCTCTTCGGAAGGAGGCAGATCGGCCCTCAGCATCGGCAGCTCCTCCGGCCGCGCCAGCTGCGTCGAGGGGGTCGGCGCGAGTTGCAGGTCGGCTGCAAAGACAGTCACCAGCCTCTCCAGCCGGTTCGGCTGGGTCAGAAGCGCCCAGTCGGCCTTGAGCAGATCGATCGTGTCCTCTTCGAGCTTTATCGCCGCATCGAGCCTGCGCACCTCTTCGAGCTTGTTCTCGGCCTTATGCTTGATCGTGTAGGTGACCGTCGCGGCCGCCGTCATGATGACGATCAGGACAATATCGAGCGTTCTGAGCATCGTCTTCTAGCCCCCCAGCCTTGCAAGGCTCGCCAGTTCCGGCAGATTGAAAATCGAAAGATCGGCGCCCGGCGACGGAGCCTCGGTGCGGACACCCGCTCTTAGCTTCGCGGACCGGGCACGAGGATTGCGGGACGCCTCCTCCTCGCTTGCCGCAACCATAGGCTTGCCGACTGGCGTGAAGGTTGCGGCGCGCGCCGTCACCAGCGGCAGATGGCGGGAGCCGCCCGCCTTGCCGGAGCGATCCTGGAAGAACGTCTTTACGATTCGATCTTCGAGCGAATGGAAGGTAACGACGACAAGCCGGCCGCCGGGTTTCAGAGCCCGCTCGGCCGCAAACAGGGCATGGGCGAGTTCGCCCAGCTCGTCGTTGACGAAGATGCGCAGCGCCTGGAAGACGCGCGTTGCCGGGTGGATCTTGTCCTTGGCCTTGCGTGGCGTAACCGTCTCGATGAGATTTGCGAGATCGCGGGTCGTCTCGAACGGCGTCTCGGCGCGGCGCTTTTCGATGGCACGCGCAATCCGCCCCGCCTGCTTTTCCTCTCCGAGGAAGCCGAAGATGCGGATGAGGTCCGACACCTTCGCGCGATTGACGACATCGGCGGCGGACACCCCGGCGGCCGACATACGCATGTCGAGCGGCCCCTTCTTCTGAAAGGAGAAGCCACGCTCCGCCTCGTCGATCTGCATGGAAGAGACGCCGATATCGAGCACGACGCCGTCGAGCCCTTGTGCCGGCGCATGTTCGGCCAGATCGGAAAAACGGGAATGAACGAGCTTCAGCCGCCCGCCGCTGGCGTGCATCATCGACTGCCCCGCGGCGATCGCCGTCGGATCGCGGTCGAGCGCGACGACGTCGGCACCGGCATCGAGAATGGCGGATGCGTAGCCGCCGGCGCCGAAGGTGCCGTCGAGAATGATCTTGCCGGGAGCGGGGTCCAGAGCTGCGAGAACTTCCTTCAGGAGGACGGGAATGTGACGAACCGGTCCGCCGTCGGCTTCAGAAGTTCCGCCGCCTTGATCCGTCACCATTCCGCCTCTCCACTCTATTGCGAACGCAGCCCCCGTTGCTTGCGCCCTTCCCTGGCCTCCGCCTGCGCCCTCGCAAACGCCTGCGGATCCCAGAGCTGAAAATGATCGCCCCGCCCGACGAAGGTCACGTCGTTCGAGATGCCGGTAAAGTCGCGGATGAAATCCGTCACCATCAACCGGCCCTCCGGGTCGAGCTTCACATAGACCCCGCCCCCATGAACAAGGAGCGACATCTCGTTGGCCGCATCCGAAAACGGATCCTCGGCGGCCATCTGCTTCTCGAACCGGTCCAGAAGCTCCGGTCCGCCGACGCTGATCGCCGGAAAGACGAAGTCCTGAAAACAGTATAACTCCCGCACGCCCGCCTCCAAAAGCACGGCACGGAAGACCGAAGGGACGGAGACCCGCCCCTTGGCATCGATCCGGTTCGTAACATGTGACAAGAAGCGGTTCATGACGCGAAACGGCCGCCCCCGATTGACGGGCCACGATCATCGGCCCGCACATACACTCGCACGACCGCGCAAAGATCCCCCGCCGGGCACGTGCGTGCCCGCCTGATCCTTCCATCGACGGAAGCCTCGAATTTCGCGATGGCGGGCCATTGCACGGCCCTTGCGCAGTACCATTATGGGATAACATGGGACCAAATGGGCGTCAATGGGAGAAGCTCGTAACCAGCCTTGCGGATGATCAAATATTGATAGGTTGTTAAGTTTAACAAAGGGTTACGATCCGAACCCTAATCCCTTGGAATCGCGCGCAAAAGCGAGCCACGCCGGTGAGGTGCGGCAAACCTCGCAGGCGTGATTCGCAGGAACCAGGGAAATTCAGGAAACGTGCTTTGCCGCAGGAGCGCTGCAAAGAAAAAAGCCAGTTGGCCTGTAAGCCGGGTTCTGTATGGCTCCGCCTCCGGAGAGACGAAACTTGGCAGCCATTCATCTGGGACTGCGCTTGCGCGCAGCCTCGTGCAACCCACCCGGACGACGCGCCTGGAAACCGGCTGGGCGCTTGCGCGCCCGTGTCGTCCCTATTCGGTCTTGCTCCCGGTGGGGTTTGCCGTGCCGTCCATGTCGCCATGTCCGCGGTGGGCTCTTACCCCACCCTTTCACCCTTACTCCGCAAGCGGAGCGGTCTGCTTTCTGTGGCACTTTCCCTGGGGTCGCCCCCGCCGGACGTTATCCGGCACCGTGTTTCCGTGGAGCCCGGACTTTCCTCGCCCCGCGGCCTTTCGGCACTTGCGAGGCGCGGCTGCCCGGCCAACTGGCAGAGGCTCATTAAACGACCGGCGCAGCGAGCGCCAGAGAAATCGGCGCTGCCGCCCCGTCCGGCGGTTACTTAACGATACGCGACCGCGAAATCCGTCTCGTACTCGTCCGCCTCGAGCCGGCCGTCCGCCACCAGCACCGCGCCGAGCCTGCCGATCTCGTCGGAGCTCTTGGCAGCCTGGCCGTTGCCGCCGGTGAGCACGGCGATGCGGTCGCTCACGAAACCTATATAAGGATAGCCGTGTCGCGTGAACGCGGTGACGCAGGGCGAATAATGCGTCGAAACGGGTCTCAGATCGGGGATCGTCTCGGCGAGCAGTCCGCGCATGTGTTCGGCCGCTTCCGCGTTTGCACCGCCTCGAAACCAATCCCTGATCGCCGGCTCGCTCGCAAGGATCCGATCGGTCGGATCGCCGCCGATCTTTATGTAGTGTCTGCCGTCGGCATAGGCAACCGGCGGCAACAGATAGTAGCTTCTCTCCTGCTCCGGCGCGGCCCCGATCAGCGATGGCATGCCTTGATAGATGGGAAGATCATCCGCGCCGACCTCCGCAAAAAGCACGGTGCGCGCCTTTACCGCAAGATCGAGCGCCCGCGGGAGAAGCGCCTGCGATAGCGAGAAGCCGCCTGCGGCGACCAGGGCGCGGCCGGCACGAACCAGGTGCCCGTCGATGGTCCTGACCACCACGCGATCGGGACCGTCTTCGACCGAGACCACCTCCGAGCGAATCACCCGTGCACCCGATTTCTCGGCCGCGATCGTTTGCGCGCGGACGAGCGAACGAGGATTTATGTAACCTGCGCCGCTTGCCTCGTGAACTCCGGCATAGCCTTGCGGGAAGCGGAACCAGGGAAACCGCCCGGCAAGGTCGTCGCCAGGGATCAGCGGCGCCTCGACGCCGAGTCTGTCGCGGGCACGCTCGACATTCTCGATATAATCGAACGCGCCGCCGGGAGCCGGAGCCGCGATCAGACAGCCGACGGGAAAATAGAATTCGACGCCGCTCTCCAGTGCAATTTCCGGATAGCGATCGATCGAGCGCCGAGCCAGACGCGCCCAGACCGGGTCGTCGTCGATCGTACGGGTGATGCGGGCATTGTCGTAATGACTGGCGAAAACGCCGCCGTGGTTCGCCCAGTCCTCCGGCTCATCGGGGCCGATAAGCGCGACACCGGCGCCTGCCCTCGCAAGATGACGCGCCGCTGCTGCGCCCATCATCCCCTTGCCAATGATGACGAAATCAACGCTTTCCGACATGCCCTTCCCCGATGTTCGCTTCGCGACCGAGATAGCATGCCGTTCAGGCTTCCGCACCGAATTCCTTCGAACAATCAACAATATGCCGGAACGCGATACCCATCCGGCCTATGTCTTGCAGCGTCACATCCGGTAGATCACAGCCAGTCCAGGATGTTCTTGACTTTACCGCAGTAGCGCTTCGAAACGGGGTTCATTCGCTTCGCGCCATGGCCGGCATTGTATTTGAGGATGGTGCCGCAGGTCGTCCCGTCCGAAAGCTCCTGCGCCTTCGCCAGGTACTTCATCCCGAACTTGATATTGGTCTCAGGCTCGTAGAGTTCTTTGATCGAGCCGGTATAGCCCATCATCCGGGCCGTGGCCGGCTTGATCTGCATCAGACCGACCTCGCCGGCGCTTCCGCGAGCCTTGGCATTGAAGTTGCTCTCGACCTCGACGATGGCGTGAGCGAGATCGGCCGGAATGCCGTATTGCTTGGCATAGGACTGGATGAGGATCGTATATTGGGATCCGCGTGGCAATGTCAGGTCAGGTTTCGGATAACCCGTCGTTCTGGTCACCGACGGAATCGCAGAAGTCTTGACGGTTTTGTCGATGCCCCCCGCATACGACGTACCAATCCCGGCGAAGAACATGCCAAGGCATGCCGCCACCGCAGCAACAGACGCTATTCTCATTTAGTTTGAAGTCTCCGGTCTGGGGAACCGATCGCGCGGCGCACCCCACCGCCACGATCGAATTTCCCGATCGTTTTCATTGACAAAGGTGCCGCGCTCGGCGCCACATCCCCTGCAGTTGATGCAACGGAAATGACCGGCGCATCATGGTAAACATGTGGCAGCACGAGAAAATCGTGCACGAAAAACAAACCTACGCTAATTTAGGGGGAACAAAAATCGCCTGTCAGGCGTTGGGAATCGGCAATGCCGAAAGCAGGCGGTGCAGCGTATCGATGGTGGAAACGTCGGCGATGCCGTCTACTCGCGATTGTCGGAAATGGCGCTGAAACGCGGCGACCACGCCTTCGGTTCTCGCGCAAAAATCACCAGTGATTTCAACCCCATAACCATAAAGCAAAAGCATGGACTGGAGCGCTTCCACGGGCTGACCGCTGTCGCCGCGCTGAAAGAAGCGGCCGCCCCTCACGGGCGCCGGTTCAACCCAGTGCCCGACCCCGCGACGAAAGAGCACATCCCAAGGAAAATTTTCTCCAGGATCAACCTTGCGAATCGGCGCGATATCGCTATGCGCAAGCACCCTCTCCGGGGTGATTTGCCAGCGTTCGCCACAGTCCAGACACAATTCGGCGACCGCCTCGATCTGTGCCTCAGGGAAATCCGGGAGGCCTCCCGGGTGACCGGCATTGGCAATCTCGATCCCGATGGAGCACGAATTGATATCCGTCTCGCCCTTCCAGACGCCCTTGCCCGCGTGCCAGGCCCGGCGTTCTTCCGGCACCAGTTGGGCGATTCGCCCCTCCTCGTCCACGAAATAATGACAGGAGACCTGGCTTTCCTCGCGACAGAGCCAGTCGAGCGCGGACGCCGCCGTCTCCATGCCGGTATAATGAAGGATGATCATATCCGGCCTGCGCCCGCCGGCGCGCTCGCCATGGTTGGGCGAGGGCACGAGATGAGCGCCGGGGAAATCGCAGGTCTCGGATGTCATGCGGCGCGACGTTCTCTTTCGATCGCCTCGTAGGCCGCGTTGAGCACGGCCATGCGATCGTTGGCGATCGCGTGGAATTCTTCCGGCACGCCGCGCGCCACGAGCATGTCCGGGTGGTTCTCGGAAACGAGAACGCGGTAGCGCTTGCGAATCGCGGAAAAGTCATCCTTCGGCGAAACGCCGAGAACCTGATAGGGATCGCGGTCGTCGCCATGAACGTGGCGCGCCATGATGCATCCGAAATGCTCGTCATCCATCCTGAATATCTCAGCCACGCGCCTCAGGAACGTAAGTTCCTTCTCGTGCACCGCCCCGTCGGACTTCGCGATATGGAAGAGGCCGTCGACGATGTCTTCGAGGATCGGGCAATTCCTCTCGCAGGAGGAGCAGAGCGAAGCCATTTTCTCCGCATAGGCCTCGTAGCCGGCAACGTCCTGGCGGGCGAGATTGTAAAGCCTGGCGACGTTCTTCGCCTGGTCCGCGGGAAACTTGAAGATGTCGCGAAAGGCGCTCACCTCGGCCTCGTTCACGATGCCGTCGGCCTTCGCCATTTTCGCCGAAAGGGCGATCATGGCGACCGAAAAGGCGACCTTTCGCCGAGTTTCCGGATCTCCTTCGAAGAGCGTCCGGACCGCCTCGACCACTCCCGTAAGCGCGTTACCAGTGGTCGTGACGATTTTGAGCAGGCTGTCCCAAAATGACATAAGTGCGATTGTTCCCTGTCCACCACGCGAGCATGATCTTATGCGGTGGCGATTTGCAAGCGGCAGAGCCGCGTCAATCATCATGGATGACGAATTTGTGATGGCCCCTCAATAATTCATATCGCCACAAATCTCAATCGAATTCCTGGACGCCACCGTGCGACTTTCAGGCGCAACGCCGCAACCGCGAGCCGGTTCCCATTTCTCGCGATCCACAGGCCTGTCATTTAATTTCCATCGGATTTGGGTTAGACCACCGCTATCTTTGATCCAAGGCAAGGAATTAGAATGCGGTCGATCTCACGAGCGATCGCTTGATGCCGAAATCCCCAGGAGGACCCCATGGCCAAGAAGAAAGTCGCAATGTTGACGGCAGGCGGGCTCGCGCCCTGCCTTTCATCCGCTGTCGGCGGCCTGATCGAACGCTACACCGACATCGCGCCGGACTATGAGCTCGTGGCCTACCGTTCCGGCTATCAGGGCCTGCTTCTCGCCGACCGGATCGAAATCACCCCGGCCATGCGCGAGAAGGCGCATGTGCTCCACCGCCACGGCGGATCGCCGATCGGCAACAGCCGCGTGAAGCTCACCAACACTGCCGACTGCGTGAAGCGCGGCCTCGTCAAGGAAGGGGAGAATCCTTTGCGCGTCGCGGCCGAGAGGCTCGCGTCCGACGGCATCAGCATCCTGCACACGATCGGCGGCGACGATACCAACACCACCGCCGCCGATCTCGCAGCCTATCTCGGGGCCAACGGCTACGATCTGACGGTCGTCGGCCTGCCGAAGACGGTCGACAACGACGTGGTGCCCATCCGCCAGACGCTCGGCGCCTGGACGGCCGCCGAATACGGCGCACGCTTCTTCGACCATGTCAGCAACGAACAGAGCGCCGCGCCGCGCACCCTCGTCGTCCATGAAGTCATGGGCCGACACTGCGGCTGGCTGACCGCGGCAACCGCGCGCGCCTATATCCATCTGGCCGGCAACAAGGAATATGTCGACGGCTTCATGATGAACGCACAGCTGAAGAACATCGACGGCCTCTACCTTCCCGAGATGGCGTTCGATCTCGAAGCGGAAGCCGCGCGCCTGCGCGAAGTCATGGATCGAGCCGGCTTCGTCACGTTGTTCGTGAGCGAAGGCGCCTGCCTCGACGCCATCGTCGCCGAACGGGAGGCCGCCGGCGAGACGGTCAAGCGCGACGCGTTCGGCCATGTGAAGATCGATACGATCAACGTCGGAAACTGGTTCTCCAAGCAGTTCGCGGCGCTCCTCGGCGCCGAGCGCTCAATGGTGCAGAAGTCCGGCTACTATGCACGCTCCGCCCCCGCCAATGTCGACGATCTGCGCCTCATCCAGAGCATGGTCGATCTGGCGGTCGAGAGCGCGCTCAACAAGGTCTCCGGCGTGACGGGCCACGACGAGGATCAGGGCGGGCGGCTGCGCACGATCGAGTTCCCGCGCATCAAGGGCGGAAAGCATTTCGACACGTCCGCGAAGTGGTTCGGCGAGGTCATGGATGTCGTCGGCCAGAAGTGGCAGACGGCCGACTGATGAACGACGAGGAACGGTTCGCTGTTTTCTGAAGCGGCGAACCGCTTCTCGCTGGGGCTTCTGGTCGGGAGGAGTTGACGGCTGCGCGCCGGCATGGCTCCCTCCTCTTCACGAGCATTCAACCGCGGAGCCCCTTCATGTCCTTCGAACACTGGTTCGCCTTTGCCGCCGCGTCTGCGGTGCTGCTTGCCATTCCCGGCCCCACGATCCTTCTCGTCATCTCCTACGCGCTCGGCCACGGCCGCAAGATCGCGGGCGCGACCGTGGCTGGTGTCGCTCTTGGCGATTTCACCGCAATGACCGCTTCGATGCTCGGCCTCGGTGCCCTGCTTGCAACCTCGGCGGCGGTTTTCACCGTGCTGAAGTGGATCGGCGCCGCCTATCTCGTCTGGCTCGGCATCAAGCTCTGGAGGGCGCCGGTCGGCAACGACAGCGGGAGCACCGTTGAAACGAGTCCTGCGGAAAGACCGCTGCGGATATTCCTTCACACCTATGCGGTGACCGCACTTAACCCGAAAAGCATTCTCTTCTTCGTCGCCTTCCTGCCCCAGTTCCTCGATCTGTCGCGGCCGCTTTTCGCGCAGATGGCGATCTTCGAGACGACGTTCCTGATACTCGCGACGATCAACGCTGCGCTCTATGCCTGGCTTGCTGCCGCGGCCGGAAGCACCATCCGCAAGCCGAATATCCGGCGCATCGTCAATCGCCTCGGTGGTTCGCTGCTCATCGGCGCCGGCTTTCTGACGGCAGGGCTGAAGCGCGCCACGTCCTGAAATGAGCAGTCTCTGAAATGCTCCCACGTGCTTGCCGCAACCGGCGGCATAGGTTAATGGAGATTCAAGCGCGGCGGGTGGCAACCGCTGATTTGCAGGGGCTACGGGGCCCAGAAGCACGAAAGTGACAGCATGGCGAATTTCCGTATTCCCCTTTCGAAGCGGGCACTTGCCGCCGTGTCCCTCGTTTCCGTCGCCGTTGCTTCCGGGTGTTCCACGGTCGAGCATACGTCGCTTGCGGAGTTAACGGCCGTGCAGACGGTCACGCCCCTGCCGAAGCCGGGCACAGAGGCGACGGCTTACGCGCTGCCTGCGCCGATCGGCGCAGCGGCGAGCACGTCGGCCGCATTGACCGCGCAAACCTCGTCGGCAGTGCCGGCAAGCGCCGCAGGAACCGGTTCCGCCGGCGAAACGCAGACGGCGCCCGCGACAGACACGACCCTCGCTTTCGCGGCTCCCCAGTCGGTAGCCGTGCCGGCGGCCAAACCCGCACAGCCCTTTGAAGTAGCCATGGCGACACCCGCCTCGGCAGGTATCGCCCCGGCAGCCGCGCCGCCGGTCCCCGAAAAAGGCGCCGGACAGTCCGTCCCGCTCATCGGGGTCGCCGCCTCGTGGGAATCGGATTTCGACACCGGCGAGCCGGTCGGTCTGGAAACGCTTGTCGCCAAGCGCATGATCGTTCCGACGGAGCGCCCGAAGACAGGCGTGATCGGCACCGCAGTCGGCGCGGTCGCAAGCGTCATCCCCGATTCGCTGAAGCCCGGAAAAACACCGACCAGCTCGCGGCCGGAGCTTGACAGGCTGATCAAACATTATGCCGAGCTGAACGGTCTGCCGCTCGAGCTGGTGCACCGGGTGGTCAGGCGCGAGAGCAACTACAACCCGCGAGCCTACAGCAAAGGCAATTACGGGTTGATGCAGATCCGCTACAACACGGCCAAGGGTCTCGGCTATGAGGGCCCGGCCGAAGGTCTCTTCGACGCGGAAACCAACCTCAAATACGCGACGAAGTACCTGCGCGGAGCGTGGATGGTTGCCGACAACCAGCACGACGGCGCGGTAAGGCTCTATGCCAGCGGCTATTATTACCATGCCAAGCGCAAGGGCATGCTCGACGAGCTGAATATGAGGTAAGCCGCGACCAGCGGCTGGCCTATCTGCCAGACATCATTCAATCGAGCGCGTCGATTATCCTCGAATTCAGCTTCTGCACGTCGTAGCCGAGGCGCGACGGTGTCAGCCCCAGGCGGACGACCGCGAGGCGAAGCGAGGGGACGATCATGATCGCCTGCCCGTCATGTCCAAGCATCCAGAACGTATCGGGCGGGAAATTCGCCGTTCCGGCGCGGGTGCCGTTTTCCTGGAGCCAGACCTGGCCTGCCCCGTAGTCGCCCCCGGAAGCCGCAGTCGGCGTGCGCATGAAGGACACGTAACCTTCCGGCAGGAGCCGCCTCCCCTTCCAGCTTCCGTCCTGAAGCAGAAACTCGGCGAAGCGCGCCCAGTCCTGTGCCGACGCATACATGTAGGAAGAGCCGACGAAGGTTCCGCTTGCATCCGTCTCCATAACGGCGCTCGTCATCCCGAGCGGAGCGAAGAACGCCTCGCGCGGATAGGAAAGCGCTTCGGCCGGATCGTCGAATGTCTGCATCCAGAGCCGGGACAGAAGATTGCTCGTGCCGCTCGAATAGGCGAATTTCGTGCCCGGAGCCGCCTCCAGCGGCTTCGAGGCGACGAAGCCGGCCATGTCGCTTTCCCGATAGAGCATACGCGTCACGTCCGTGACGTCGCCGTAATCCTCGTTGAAATCGAGCCCGCTCTGCATCGCGAGAAGGTCCGTCAGCTTGATGCGAGCCCGGTCATCGCCGTTCCATTCGGTCACCAGATTGGTCTGGGCCAGATCCATCCGCCCTTCGGCAATGCGCCGGCCGATGATCGCCGCCGTCACGGACTTCGTCATCGACCAGCCGAGCAGGGGCGTGTTCCGGTCGAAGCCCGCCGCATAGGTCTCCGCGACCAGCCTGCCATCCCTGACGACCACGATTGCACGCATGCCCGGACCTGCCAGTGCCGGATCTTCGACAAGCTTTTGAATGGCCGGGTCGATGTCCGGCTTGTCCCCGTCCGGCCAGTCGAGGCTCGGATCGGGGGCGAGCGGCGCCGTTGCCGACTCGGTCCCGCGCATCCCCGCGATGGCCTCGGCGCTGCCTCCGCTCACATTGGCGCAACCGCGGCCCGGACGGTAGACGGCGCGGCCTGGGGCAGCAAAGCCCAGGAGACGCGCCGTCACGCTCTGCTCTTCCCGATCGACCGAAACGCGCACGAGCTTCAGGAGCGGGTGGCCAGGCGCCTGCACGTCTTCCTCCAGCACTTCCTGCGGATCGCGTCCCGCGAGGAACACATTGGAGCAGACGATCTTGGCGGCATAGCCATCGCCCACCTTGAGGAGTTCAGGCGGGAACAGCGCCAGCCAGCCAACGAGGCCCGCGAGCGTAGCCACAACCAGCCCGCCAAGCGTCTTCAGCAGACCCTTCATTCTCGCCCTCCTGCCCTTTGTATAAAGTGCTACAGCGCTTTCGCCCGTCTGACCAGTGTACATGACTATTGCGTCTTGTATCCGGCAGCAGAGGCTCAGGTGGTGAGGATGACCTCTCCTCCGGTTTGCCCTTTCGTCGCAAAATGCCGTCACCGCAACCGCTTTGTCGGAAGGGCCTGGTGGTCGCCGCGACTCTCCTTCGCACCGCTTGCGGGGAGAAGATGCCGGCAGGCAGATGAGAGGCAATACCCGAATCCCTGCAAGCCCCTGTGCGAAACCTCGTCATCAAAGTGTAGCCGAGTCACCTTAGAAGCGGCTCAGTTTCAACTGGACGACAGGCAAGATGACCGACTTCGCCCCGGATGCCGGCTTCGGCAAGAAGAATCCGAAACTGAAAAGCGCACTCCTGCAGCACAAAGCTCTCTCCCCCGCCGGTCTCTCCGAACGCCTGTTCGGGCTGCTCTTTTCCGGACTCGTCTACCCGCAGATCTGGGAGGACCCGATTGTCGACATGGAAGCGATGCAGATCCGTCCCGGACATCGGATCGTGACGATCGGTTCCGGCGGCTGCAACATGCTGACCTATCTCTCCGCCGAGCCTGCCCGGATAGACGTGGTCGATCTCAACCCCCATCACATCGCGCTCAACCGGCTGAAGCTGTCTGCCTTTCGCCACCTGCCGAGCCACAAGGACGTGGTGCGGTTCCTCGCCGTCGAAGGTACGCGCACGAATGGCCAGGCCTACGACGTGTTCCTCGCGCCGAAGCTCGATCCGGCAACCCGCGCCTATTGGAACGGCCGAGATCTCACCGGCCGCCGGCGCATCGGCGTCTTCGGGCGCAACGTTTATCGTACCGGCCTGCTTGGCCGTTTCATTTCCGCCAGCCATGCTCTCGCACGGCTGCACGGCATCAATCCGGAAGATTTCGTCAAGGCGCGCTCCATGCGCGAGCAGCGGCAGTTCTTCGACGACAAGCTCGCTCCGCTCTTCGAGCGTCCGGTCATCCGTTGGATCACCAGCCGCAAGAGCTCCCTTTTCGGCCTCGGCATCCCGCCGCAGCAGTTCGACGAACTCGCGAGCCTGAGCCGGGAGAAATCCGTCGCCGCGGTGCTGCGCAATCGCCTGGAAAAGCTGACCTGTCATTTCCCCTTGCGCGATAACTACTTCGCCTGGCAGGCCTTTGCACGGCGCTACCCGCGGCCGGACGAGGGCGAGTTGCCACCTTATCTTCAGGCATCGCGATACGAAGCGATTCGCGACAATGCGGAGCGCGTCGAGGTCCACCATGCGAGCTTCACGGAGCTTCTCGCCGGCAAGCCCGCCGCCTCAGTCGACCGCTACGTGCTCCTCGACGCACAGGACTGGATGACCGACCAGCAGCTGAACGACCTCTGGACGGAGATCACCCGCACCGCCGACGCCGGCGCGGTCGTGATCTTCCGCACGGCGGCCGAAGCGAGCATCCTGCCGGGGCGCCTCTCCACCACCCTCCTCGATCAGTGGTACTATGATGCCGAGACTTCGATGAGGCTCGGCGCTGAAGACCGGTCGGCGATCTATGGCGGCTTCCACATCTACCGGAAGAAAGCATGAGCGCCGTGCAGACCGCGAATGAAAGCCACGCTCATCTGATGGACCGCATGTATCGCTACCAGCGGTACATCTATGATTTCACTCGCAAATACTATCTCTTCGGCCGTGACACGCTGATCCGTGAACTGAACCCGCCGCCAGGCGCATCGGTGCTGGAAGTCGGCTGCGGCACGGGCCGCAATCTCGCCGTGATCGGGGATCTCTACCCCGGTGCGCGCCTCTTCGGCCTCGATATCTCGGCCGAAATGCTGGCGACCGCCAAAGCCAAGCTCCGGCGCCAAAATCGGCCGGACGCAGTGTTGCGGGTCGCCGACGCGACGAATTTCACCGCCGCCTCATTCGATCAGGAAGGCTTCGACCGGATCGTCATTTCCTACGCCCTTTCCATGGTTCCCGAATGGGAAAAGGCGGTCGATGCCGCGATTGCCGCGCTCAAGCCGGGCGGCTCGCTGCATATCGCCGACTTCGGCCAGCAGGAAGGTTGGCCGGCCGGCTTCCGCCGCTTCCTCCAGGCCTGGCTCAGACGCTTCCACGTCACGCCGCGCGAAACGCTTTTCGATGTGATGCGCAAAAGAGCCGAGAGAAACGGAGCGGCGCTCGAGGTCAGATCGCTGAGACGAGGTTATGCCTGGCTTGTCGTCTATCGCCGCGCGGCACCGTAGCGGACGGTGGCGGATTGCATTCGGCTGCAATTCACACTTGAGCTAACGCAATTTTTACGATGATATGGTGAAAAGGAGGTCACGCCTCCCTGGGGGACATCACCAATCATGGAAACCATCGCGTGAGGCAGGATCGTCGTTCGTCTCGAAACGGAACCCCCATGCGCCGGCTTCTCCTGGCATTGCTGCCCATCGCCACCATTCTCTCCTCCTGTACCTCCACCGATTACGATCTCGTCAAGACGGCCTCCATTCAGCCGCGCTTCCACGACACCGATCCCCAGGATTTCGGCGGCCGCACGCCGCACCATCACAGCGTTCACGGGATCGACGTCTCCAAGTGGAACGGCGACATCGATTGGCGGAAGGTTAAGAATTCCGGGGTGTCCTTCGCGTTCATCAAGGCAACCGAGGGCAAGGACCGGGTGGACTCGCGCTTCCACGAATATTGGCAGCAGGCGCGCGCCGTCGGCCTCGCCTACGCGCCCTATCATTTCTATTATTTCTGCTCCACCGCCGACGCCCAGGCCGACTGGTTCATCGCCAACGTGCCGAAGAGCGCCGTCCACCTGCCGCCCGTCCTGGATGTCGAATGGAATGGCGAATCCAAGACCTGCCGTCACCGGCCGGCGCCGGAAACCGTGCGGTCCGAAATGAAGCGGTTCATGGATCGGCTCGAGGCCCATTACGGCAAGCGGCCGATCATCTACACGTCCGTCGACTTCCACCATGACAATCTGGTCGGCGCCTTCAACGACTATCATTTCTGGGTGCGCTCGGTAGCCAAGCACCCGAAGGACATCTACGTCGAACGCCGCTGGGCCTTCTGGCAATATACCAGCACCGGCGTGATCCCCGGCATTCAGGGCAGCACGGACATCAACGCCTTCGCCGGTTCCGCCAGGAACTGGCAGAAGTGGGTCGCGACCGTCTCGCAGGCAAGATAGACCAGAGGACGCGGCGGCATGGTCCGCATTTTCTTCATTCGGTCATAATGCTCTGAGAGAGCATCGATAGATTTCATTCTCGACAGACTTCGGGCCCGGCGGCATTCCTGTGCGGCCGGCATGGAAAGGAATTGTAATGACAGCCACAGCGCGCAAAGCCCTTCTCTCCCTCGGATTCCTTGCGATCGCCGGCGCGCCGGCCCTGGCGCAAGCTCCGGCTCAACCGGGGAACCCAGCCGCCGCGTGCGGCGGCGACCTCGGCTCCTTTCTGGAGGGCGTCAAGGCCGAAGCGGTCGCCAAGGGCATCCCCGCAGACGTCGCCGATCGGGCGCTCGCAGGCGCCGCCATCGACCAGAAGGTGCTGAGCCGCGACCGCGCTCAGGGCGTGTTCAAGCAGACCTTCACCGAATTTTCGAAGCGTACCGTCAGCAAGTCGCGCCTCGACATCGGTGCGCAGAAGATGCGGGAATATGCCGACGTCTTTGCCCGGGCCGAGCAGGAGTTCGGCGTACCGGCGCCCGTGATCACCGCATTCTGGGCCATGGAGACCGACTTCGGCGCCGTGCAGGGCGATTTCAATACGCGTGATGCGCTGGTGACGCTGGCGCATGACTGCCGCCGCCCGGAAATGTTCCGGCCGCAGCTTCTCGCCGCAATCGAGATGGTGCAGCACGGCGATCTCGATCCCGCCGCGACCACCGGCGCCTGGGCGGGCGAGATCGGTCAGGTACAGATGCTGCCTGAGGACATCATCGCCTATGGCGTCGACGGCGACGGCGACGGCCATGTCAATCTCAAGAAGAGTTCTCCGGATGCCATTCTGACGGCGGCGAAATTCATCCAGAGCCTGGGCTTCAAGCCCGGGGAACCATGGATTCAGGAGGTCCGCGTTCCGGAGCAGTTGCCATGGGAAAAGACCGGCCTGCAGCCCGGCATGACCGCCGGCGACTGGTTCGCACTCGGTGTCGCGCCGCGTGACGGCAACACCTCCAATAGTGGGCTCGAAGCCTCGCTGGTGCTCCCTCAGGGCCGCAAAGGTGCTGCTTTCCTGACCTACCCGAACTTCAAGATCTATCTCGAGTGGAACCAGTCCTTCATCTACACGACCTCCGCCGCCTATTTCGCGACCCGGCTTGCCGGTGCGCCTCCCTATCAACAGGGAAATCCGGAACCGGGGCTCGGCGACGCCGAGATGAAGGCCCTGCAGACCAGATTGCAGGCACTTGGGCATGACGTCGGCAAGATCGACGGCATTCTCGGCTCGGGCACGCGGGCCGCGCTGCAGAAGGAGCAGTTGAAGCTCGGGATTCCCGCCGACGGGTGGGCAACACCGGGCCTGCTGGAGGCGCTTTAACCTTTTGCAGGACACAAGAAGCGGGTGGCAACACCCGCTTCGCTGCAATACTGCTTGCACAATTCAGAATTGTCGGGCTCCTATCCCGGCTTAGATTCAGCCGACGCATCGTGCTTTCCGAAAATCGTCCGATTTTCGGGCCGATGCGGTAGCTGCTGCGCAGGCAAGATATGGCTTCATCCGCAAATTCCATCAGCACCCACATGACCATGCGCCTCTGGGCATTGCTCGGGCTGCTCGGTCTCATCTGGGGCGGCTCCTTCTTCTTCGCCCGGGTCGCCGTTGCCCATGTGCCGCCTTTCACGCTCGTGCTTTTGCGTCTCGGCCTCGCCGCCCTCGCCCTGCATCTCTATCTTCGGGGCCGACACGGCATATATCCGGCGCTCGCCGGGCGCTGGCGCGAATTCCTGCTCATGGGGCTCATCAACAACGCCATTCCGCATGCTTTCATCTTTCTCGGCCAAACGCACATCGGCGCCGGTCTCGCGGCAATCCTCAACGCCACGACGCCGGTCTGGACGGTGCTCATCGCCAATGTCGCGACCGAGGATGAGAAGTTGAGCACCGCGAAGTTCAGCGGTTGCCTGCTCGGGCTTGCCGGTACCGTCGTGCTCATAGGACCGAGTGCGCTTGCCGGCCTCTTCGGCACTGCCGGCGACGTGCCGCTCTGGGCGCTCGTCCTGCCGGTCCTGGCAGCAGTCAGCTACGGCTTTTCCGCGACTTACGGCAAACGCTTCCGCGAGCTGGCCCCGCCGGTGACGGCCGCTGGGCAATTGACGGCATCGACACTCATCATGCTGCCGGTCGCGGTCCTCGTCGACATGCCATGGACCATGCCGATGCCGCCGCTCACGACCGTGCTCGCGATCCTCGGACTGGCGCTCGTCTCAACCGCCTATGCCTATATCCTGTTCTTCCGCATCATGGCCGAAGCGGGCGCCACCAACACGTCGCTGGTAACGCTGCTTGTCCCGCCAAGCGCCATCCTGCTCGGCTATCTCTTCCTGGGAGAAATGCTGCAGGCGACGGACGTCGGCGGCATGTTGCTCATCGCCGCCGGCTTGGCGATCCTGGACGGGCGCGTCCTGAAGCTCGGATATTCCGCCGGACGGTGACCGTTCCGCGCGCCGCAATCCCGCCCCGGCGCACGCCGATGAAGTGATTCACCGTCATTTTCACACACTCACGCAGCGTTACAGACGGTTACATTAACCTCCCGGCAGGAATTGTGAATAAAATGTGGCATTCCAAATAATCAAATAATTTCAGCAATTTAGATGTATTCGCGAGAAAATCTGACATACGGAATTTCGCAGTGCAGCACAAGTTTCGCTTTCACATGCCGTTTTTTCGCCCTATGTTTTACCCGTCAACGCAGGGAGGATCAGCTTATGGGACTTACACACTCGTTGAACGTCCTTATGATCAGTGCAGCGTTCGCATTCGTGGCCGTAATGCTTTTCGTGTGATCCAGGGCCACTGACAGTCCAGCCGAAACGGGGACTTTAATTTCCGGAAAATCCATTTTTGCAGCGAGGCATGTCTGACGGCCGCTCAGGCGCAATAGTTCGACAGGCTGCAACAATCAGAAAGCCCATGAATGCTGCGGCACTCATGGGCTTTCGCTATTGCTGCTGCGTTATCCGAGGTCGGCCGTCATGCCCTCGCGACCGCCCGGACTGAGCGCTCCGTGTCGGCCGGCTGAGCCGGCGCGATTTCCGGATCATAGCCCATCAGTTCGCAAACGGCGGTGATCAGCTGCGGGCGGTTCATCGTGTAGAGGTGAAAATCGCTGACGCCGCGCCGGACGAGATCGGCGACCTGTTCGGCCGCGATATGGGCCGCCTCCCGGAAGCGCTCCTCCGGCTGATCGTCAATAGGGCCCAGCCGCGAAACGATCGACTCCGGAACTCTGGCGCCGCAAAGACCGGCAAATTTCTGCACCTGGGTGAGATTATTGATCGGCAGTATCCCGGGTACGATCGGTATCGCGATGCCCGCACGCCTTACGCGTTCGAGATAGCGCTCGAAGTCGTCATTGTCGAAGAAGAACTGCGTAAGCGCGCGCGTTGCGCCATTGTCGACCTTGCGCTTCAACATGTCTATGTCGGCAGCGACGTCGGGGCTCTCCGGATGCTTTTCCGGATAGGCGGAGACGGAGATCTCGAAATCGCCGCGCGCCCGCAGGGCCTTGACGAGGGCGGCGGCATTCTCATAGCCGCCCGGAAAAGGCTCGTAGACGCTGCCGATACCGCCTTGCGGATCACCCCTCAATGCCACGAAATGGCGCACGCCGCAGGCCAGGAACTCGTCGATGACCGCATCCACCTCCGCCTTCGGCGCGCCGACGCAAGTGAGGTGCGCCGCCGTATTCGCGATCTCCATCTCGCCGATCATCCGCTTGACCGTCGTCAGGGAGCGTGCCTTGGTCGACCCGCCGGCACCGTAGGTGACGGTGACGAAGGCGGGCGCGAAAACGGAGAGGGCCGTGACTGTCTGAAAGAGCTGCGTCTCCATCTCGTCGTTCTTCGGCGGGAAGTACTCGAAGGAAAATCTAAGCCCGTCACAGTCCACGGGGTAAGGCGTCCGTCCGTTCATTCTCAAACTCCCCCTGCATGAAGACGCTGGCGCGGCAAGTCGGCAACGGTTTCGGCCGCGCGCTGGTCGCGCGCCAGCCAGATGGTGACAGTCAGCTTCCCCTCCTGCCCGCCTTCCGGCGCAAGATCGGTCGTCTTCTCGAGCGAAAGATCCGCCTTCTGCAGCCATTCGCTCATCGTCTGGTGCGAGAAGCCGAGGCGCGCATGGGCGTGGTCGTCACGCAGATGTTCAAGCCCGTGCGGCGCGAAATCGATGATCACGAGCCGGCCGCCCGGTACGAGCATGCGCGCGGCCTCGGCAATCGCCGCCTCGGGCTCCTCGAGATAATGGAGCACCTGGTGGATCGTGACGAGATCGAAGGATTGACCATCCAGCGGCAGGTTGAAGATGTCGCCGTGGCGGATCGACGCCTTGGTGATGCCGGCCCTGTCCAGGTTGGACCGCGCAACCGCCAGCATGTCGCGGCTGGCGTCGACGCCGATGCCGCGCCGGTAGATGCCCTCGAAGAGCTGCAGGATGCGTCCCGTTCCGGTGCCGAGGTCGAGCAGGCTGTCGACCGGCTCGTCGCCGACCATCGCCTTGAGCGCCGCCTCGACGTCGCCTTCGGCGATGTGCAGACGTCGGAGCTTGTCCCATTCGGCCGCGTTGCGGCTGAAATAGGCCTGCGCCTTCTCCGCGCGGGTTCTTTTCAACGTGGCAAGGCGGATCGCATCCCTGGCCAGAATCGCATCGTCGGCCGCAGCCGATGCGAGAAGCTCGCGGATCAGCGCGACGCGACGGCCCTCCTGTCGCAGACGGAAATAGGCCCAGGCGCCTTCCTGATAGCGATCGATGAGCGCGACCTCGGCCAGCAATTTCAGATGACGGGAAATGCGCGGCTGCGACTGCCCGAGAATTTCGGTAAGATCGGTGACCGTCAGGTCGCCGGCCGAGAGCAGTGCCAGCAGGCGCAGGCGCGTCGGCTCGCCCGCCGCTTTCAGGACGTCGACCAGCGCATCCAAACCAAGCGTTTCCCGATCAGCCATAGCCTTCCCCATCAACACATAAAGATATGTTTATGTGATTTGCGGCGACGGCGCAAGAGATTTGCGCATAAGGGCTACAGAATGGCGCTTGGAGGATAAGAGCGGGCGACCTTGCGGTCGCCCTTACGGACGTGCGTTTCGCCGTGACTCTCTGGCGCCGCGGACGCGGCGCTGCTGGATCCCTGTTACAAGCACAAGGATGAGGAAGGATCGGGCGCCCGTTCACCGATACCGGTCGATTACGGCAGCCCAAACACTCCCCTCATGCCTGTGCTTGTCACAGGCATCCAGCCACGACGCGTCCGCGCCGTGAAGGACTTTTGTTCTTGGCTCCATCTGGACGCATGTCGCTCTACGCTTCAGCGATGCGCCGCCGCAAGCGTATGACGGTCAACGCGTCAGACGCTTGTAGGTTACCCGCTTCGGATTGACCGAGTCCGGGCCGAGACGCCGGATCTTGTCCTTTTCATAGTCCTCGAAATTGCCTTCGAACCACTCGACATGGCTGTCGCCCTCGAAGGCGAGGATATGGGTGGCAAGGCGGTCGAGGAACATGCGGTCGTGGCTGATGATAACAGCGCATCCCGCGAAGTTTTCGAGCGCATCCTCAAGTGCCGCCAGGGTCTCGGTGTCGAGGTCGTTCGTCGGTTCGTCGAGCAGGACGACGTTGCCGCCGGACTTCAGCATCTTGGCAAGGTGAACGCGGTTGCGCTGGCCGCCCGAAAGCGTCCCGACCTTCTGCTGCTGGTCGCCGCCCTTGAAGTTGAAGGTGGAGCAATAGGCCCGCGAATTGACCTCGTGCTTGCCGAGCTTGATGATGTCGTTGCCGCCCGAGATTTCTTCCCAGACCGTCTTGTTGGCGTCGAGCGCATCGCGGCTCTGGTCGACATAGGCGAGCTGCACGCTGTCCCCGATCCGGATAGAGCCGTCGTCGGGCTGCTCCTGGCCGGTGATCATGCGGAAGAGCGTCGTCTTGCCGGCGCCGTTCGGGCCGATGACGCCGACGATGCCGCCCGGCGGCAGCTTGAAGCTCAAGCCTTCGATCAGCAGCTGGTCGTCATAGCCCTTGGAAATATTTTCCGCCTCGATGACCACCTGCCCAAGGCGTTCGCCAACGGGAATGACGATCTGTGCGTCGCCCGGACGCCGGTCCGCAGCCGCCTCGACCAGCTCGTCATAGGCGCGAATACGGGCCTTGGACTTCGCCTGGCGGGCCTTGGGGCTTGAAGAGATCCATTCCTGCTCACGGCTGATTGCCTTCTGGCGGGCGGCCTCCTCGCGTCCTTCCTGCGCCATCCGCTTGGCCTTCGACTGCAGATAGGCGGAGTAGTTGCCCTCATAGGGAATGCCCCGGCCGCGGTCGAGCTCGAGAATCCAGCCGGTGACGTTGTCGAGGAAGTAGCGATCGTGCGTGACCATCAGCACGGCGCCCGGATATTCGCGCAGGTGCTTTTCGAGCCAGGCGATCGTTTCCGCGTCGAGGTGGTTGGTCGGTTCGTCGAGCAGAAGCAGTTCGGGCTGCGACAGCAGAAGCTTGCAAAGCGCCACGCGGCGCTTCTCGCCGCCGGAGAGATTGGTGACCTCCGCATCGCCCGGCGGGCAACGCAACGCCTCCATCGCCATTTCCACCTGACTGTCGAGGTCCCAGAGGTTCTGGCTGTCGATGACGTCCTGGAGCTTGGCGCCTTCGTCCGCCGTCTCGTCGGAATAGTTCATCATCAGCTCGTTATAGCGATCGAGGATCGCCTTCTTGGCGGCCACCCCTTCCATCACGTTCTCGAGCACGGTCTTCTGAGGATCGAGCTGCGGCTCCTGCGCGAGATAGCCGACCCTCGCACCTTCGGCGACCCAGGCCTCGCCGGTATATTCGGTATCGAGGCCCGCCATGATCCGGAGCACGGTCGACTTACCGGCCCCGTTCGGGCCGAGAATGCCGATCTTCGCCTCCGGATAGAAGGAGAGATGGATGTTCTCAAGGACCTTCTTGTTGCCGTAGGCCTTGTTCAGCCCGGCCATGTGATAGATGAATTGACGTGCCATAAAGGAATGCTCCGCATCGGAAGGGAATTTTGCCCGCTATGTAGGCGAATTATGGTGGCGGGGCAACGTCAAAGGCCCTTGCCCCAACGCTGCCACGCCGCTCCCTCAATGCGAATTGCGCCCGGATCAGCCCCGCCCGGCAGCGTCTGCGATCCCCTTCGCGCATTTGAATTCCGTCGGCCCCGCCGCCTGGATCAGATCCGCCAGTTCGGCTTTGCCCGAGAGGTCGCCCGAGAGCCCGATCGTCAGCCCGGTGATCACGTCGCGGCCGTTCACCGACTGGCAACGCATGCGCACCCGGTCTCCGGCCCCCGCCCCGAAACCCTGGTCGAAGGCCTGCTTGATCTGTTTTTCGTCAAGTTCCTTGCCGATCGCGTCGGCAAAGAGCGCACGTACGGCCGAACGGTTGAGCTCGTCCAGAAGCCGGAGCTGCAGCGCGAAGTAGTCCTCGGCATTTGCCGTCTGGCAGGTACCGTTGCGCAGCCATTGGTGCCGGTCCAGGCCGGACTTGACCCCCGGCATGGCGACAAGCAGGCGCTTGGCCGTCTCGTCCCCCATGTCGACTTCCGGCAGTTCCAGCCAGTCGCCCTTGCGGTCGCGCGCTTTCAGATCCGCTTCCACGCCGCAATAGCTCTTCTTGAGTGGCCATAGGCCATGAAGCGAGAAATTCGTCGCGTCGAAGCGCTCCGCCGTCTGGCCGATGCATTCCTTGCGATCGGGCCGCGTCTCGCAGAATCCCGGCTGCCAGCTGACGGCGAGCACATATTCCGTCCTCCCCCCGCCGGTTTCGCCCTCGCTCGCGGAACTCTCCTGAGCCGCCGCGAGGGGCGCATTCGCCAACCCCAGCGCCACAGCCGCCAACCTCATCAGATGCATCATCGCCCTTGTCTTCATTGCCCCAAACCCTCTAAAGGAAAACAAAACAGGAACAAATAGCCCCATATACGGGAAAATTGCAACCCTGAATCGGTATCCGCGGATTCGTTGTGATCTCATGCGCAACGAGCAACAAGCTGCGATTGCCTTTCCCACCCAAATCGATTTGATATCCGTACGGCATCCGCAAGTGGGGGAGAGCGCATGGCATGTTCGGGCAGGTGAGGACGCATCAAAGCCCGACCGGCGCGACGCTCGGCTGGCGCCATGAGGGCGCGGCAGGCGAACCGCAAGGCATTCTCGTCATCAGCCACGGCCTTGCCGAGCATTCCGGCCGCTATGCCCGCTTTGCCGAAACCATGGCCGCCCAAGGTTTCCACGTTTACGCCCATGACCACCGCGGCCACGGCACGAGCTGTGCCCCCGATGCGCCTCCCGCCATGTTCGCCCAGCGGGAAGGTGCGGCGAAGGTCGTCACGGACTTGCGCGCACTCCGCGATATGGCAGCGGCCGCTCATCCAGGCCTGCCGGTCGTGCTGTTCGGCCATTCGATGGGGGGACTGATCGCGCTGAACGCCGCCGAAACCGATCCGGACCTCTACGACGCGCTCGCTGTGTGGAACTCCAATTTCCGGCCGGGCCTTGCCGGGCGCGGCGGCCAGTTGCTGCTGGCGATCGAGAAGATGCTGAAGGGTTCGGACGTGCCAAGTCCGCTCGTGACGAAACTCACCTTCGGCGCCTGGAGCACCACCATCGCCGACCGGCAGACCGATTTCGACTGGCTCTCGCGCGATGAAAGCGAGGTCGCCAGATATATCGAAGATCCGCACTGCGGTTTCGACCCGACCGTATCGCTGTGGCTCGACGTCTTCGCCTTCGCCTTCGCCGGTGCCCGCCCCGACCGGCTGTCGCGGCTGCCGTCGAGCCTTCCGGTACACCTCGTCGGCGGCAGTGCCGATCCTTCCACCCTCAACGGAGAGGCCGTTCGCTGGCTGGGCAACCGCATGAAAGCGCGGGGCATGACGAATGTCACGATCGCAATTCACGAGGGCATGCGCCACGAAACGCTCAACGAGATCGGCCGGGAAAAAGCGACGGAGGAATTCGCCGCCTGGTGCCTGAAGGCAGTCCGGGGAAAGCGCCACGGTCAATGAGCGAGCTCTCCCTTTCCAAGGCGGCAATCGACCACAACCGGATTTCCTACGGCCTGACGCTGATGGTCCTTTCGGTGTTGCTGTCGCCGCTGATCGACATCTTCTCGAAGCTAGCCATCGCGACGGTTCCCTCGGCCGAGATCACGGCGGCACGCTTCCTGCTGCAGATCGTCTTCATCCTGCCGATCGTCCTTGTGCGCGGTACGCTCTTCGATCTCACATGGCGCAAGAGTGCGCTGCATGCGCTGCGCGGCGGCCTTCTGGTGGTGACCATGCTTTCCTTCATCACCACGCTGAAGGTCATGGAGGTGGCCGATGCCATCGCCATCTTCTTCGTTGAACCGATCATCCTCACGATTCTAGGCAGCATTTTCCTGAAGGAGACGATCGGCTGGCGCCGTTATACCGCCTGCGCTGTCGGCTTCCTCGGTTCGCTGCTCGTGATCCAGCCGAGCATGCAGGAAGTTGGTCTGGTCGCACTTCTTCCGATCGTCGCCGCCTTCGGCCTCGCCGTTTTCCTGCTCGTGACGCGCATGGTCGCGCAGAACGAGGACCCCTGGTCGATGCAGTTCCATGCCGGCATCTGGGGAGGCCTCTTCTGTCTCGCGCTGCTCTGGTTCGGCGAGGGCAGCGGATCGAGCGTCTTCGATCCGGTCTGGCCGGACGGGCGCGCCTGGTACTACCTGCTCGGGGTCGGCGTCACCGCGACGATCTCCGGCGTGCTCGGCGTCTATGCCTATCGGGCGGCGCCGGCCTCGGTGCTCGCGCCGCTGCAATATCTCGAGATCGTCTCGGCGACGATTTTCGGCTGGCTCGTCTTCGGCGATCTGCCGGACGCGCTGAAATGGCTGGGCATCGCGATCATCATCGGCTCAGGACTTTATATCATCTGGCGCGAGCGGCAGGTGCAGAAAACGGCTGGTATCGCGCCGGTGTCGCCGGCGATCTGACATCGGCAAAACAGGACAGCATTGGGAGGTGCATATGAAAACGGGCGGACAACTGGTGGTGGAAGCGCTTGCCGCAAACGGGGTGAAGCGCATCTCCTGCGTTCCGGGAGAAAGCTATCTGGCGGTGCTCGATGCGCTTTACGACGCCGACATCGAGGTCGTCGTCTGCCGGCAGGAGGGCGGGGCCGCAATGATGGCGGATGCCTGGGGCCGCCTGACGGGCGAGCCCGGCATCTGCATGGTCACCCGCGGCCCCGGCGCGACCAATGCCTCCGCCGGCCTCCACGTGGCCCGGCAGGATTCGGTTCCGATGATCCTCTTCATCGGCCAGGTGCAGCGCGAAGCCCGCGAGCGGGAGGCTTTTCAGGAGATCGAGTATCGGCGGGCCTTCACCGAAGTCGCAAAATGGGTCGGCGAAATCGACGATCCGGCGCGCATCCCGGAATTCGTGACGCGTGCCTTCGCCGTCGCGACGTCCGGCCGTCCCGGGCCTGTGGTCCTGACCTTGCCGGAAGACATGCTGACACAGAGCACCGAGGCACCGGCCGCCCGCGCTTACCAGCCGGTGGAAAGCCACCCGGGCCCAAGCCAGATTGCCAAGCTTGCAGAGCTTCTCTCCACCGCGAAAAGGCCGATCGCCATTCTCGGCGGTACCCGCTGGTCCGCCGAGTCCGTGGCCGGGTTCCAGAGCTTCGCCGAGCGCTGGCAGCTGCCGGTCGGCTGCTCCTTCCGCCGCCAGATGCTTTTCGACCACCTGCATCCGAACTACGCGGGCGATGTCGGCATCGGCATCAATCCGTCGCTGGCAGGCGAGATCCGGGAAGCCGACCTCGTCCTCCTCGTCGGCGGGCGGTTCTCGGAGATGCCTTCCTCCGGCTACACGCTGATCGACGTCCCCTACCCCAGGCAGACCCTGGTGCATGTCCATCCGGATCCGGGCGAGCTCGGCCGGGTCTACCGTCCGGACCTCGCAATTGCCGCGAGCCCGCGCGACTTCGTCGCCGCGCTCTCGAACCTGACGCCTTCAGCCGAGCCCCACTGGTCCGCCCGCACCGGAGAAATGCATGCGGCCTATCTCAAATGGTCGACGCCGCCGGAAAAGGGACCGGGCGACGTGCAGATGGGACCGATCGTGAACTGGCTGGAGGCGAATACGGGGCCGGAGACGATCTTCACCAACGGCGCAGGCAATTACGCCACCTGGCTCCATCGCTTCCACCGTTTCCGCCGTTACGGGACGCAGGCTGCTCCCGCTTCCGGCTCGATGGGCTACGGCCTGCCGGCCGCAGTCGCGGCCAAGCATCTGCATCCCGATCGCGAGGTGGTCTGCTTTGCCGGCGACGGCTGTTTCCTGATGCATGGCCAGGAGTTCGCGACCGCCGTCCGCTATGAACTCCCGATCATCGTGCTCGTCGTCAACAACGGTATCTACGGTACGATCCGCATGCACCAGGAGCGCGAATATCCCGGCCGTGTCAGCGCCACGGATCTGACGAACCCGGATTTCGCAGCGCTCGCCCGCGCCTATGGCGGCCACGGCGAAACGGTGGCGAGGACGGAAGAATTCGCAGGCGCCTTCCTGCGGGCGCGTGAGAGCGGCAAGCCTGCCATCATCGAGATCAAGCTCGACCCGGAAGCGATCACGCCGACGCGGACGCTGAGCGAGATCCGGAAAGGGTAGGATGGGGCCGCCGTAATGCGGCGCTCAGCGGAATTCTCGAAAGCCCCTCATCCGCCTGCCGGCACCTTCTCCCCGCAAGCGGGGCGAAGGGACAAGCGGCAAGCTCCCAGCCCCGTCTCCGCC